>ERZ827528.103-NODE-103-length-107993-cov-41.357761_pt1 | contig 107993 bp, 69 predicted proteins | sample MGYA00519768_ERZ827528 | MGnify/ENA primary metagenome ERZ827528 (study PRJEB31778, sample SAMEA3449343) | human gut metagenome | biome: human gut; feature: human-associated habitat; material: faeces | place: United Kingdom | collected 2010/2012 ...
CTTTGTCAATGACGGACAACTGGCTATTTTCTAGTTTTATTTCGAACTCACGTTAAAATAGACTATCGTAGAATATCATTTTATCGTTCTCATAAGCTGGAGAGGTCCAGGTTCAAGTCCTGGCTGATCCACGAGAGAAATAAGCGTTAATTATAAAAAAGTCAAGCAGTTAACGCTTTTCTTCTTGGTTTTTTATGACTTCTGTTTTACCAGGAATCTCTATATGCTAAATTGTAACGTCACAATTCTTCATATAAGCCCAATACCAAAACTGCCTATCAAAATAATGTAGTCCTGACAGTCTTCATACATAGCGAAAAATGTCAAGACTGTATTATTAACCTTGCAGCTTGAAAGTTACACTATCTTCCAATCCTATTTCATTTCATACCTGATTGTTATCACATCATTTTTATAGTTCATAGGTATCTCTTCTCCGTTCACAGTCAATCCGCTCGGATGCTTCACTGACCGGAATCGTGCATGCACATAGGGTTGTCCATCCATCCAAATATCCACCTGCTTTCCTCTGTCCTTTCGAATATAAAACAACTTGGATAAAGAAGAGAAATAAGATGTCTGTCCTCGACGAAGCGAACTACCGTAACCCATAAAAATCTCTTTCGTTTCTGCCGGACCCATACTTTCCGGATAAGAGACGGCAAACATATATGCATCTGTTGACCACCCGTCAGCCTCAATCCAAGAGTTACTGTGCATCAGACGTCCGTCTGCAAGCTGATTAATATAAAGGTCTGTAACTTTTCCCTTATATGTTACTCGAAGTCCAATCCAGTCCTTTCCTTCCCGACGCTCCATCACCGGCAATTCTTTCTGCGTCACACTATCCTTTAAAATAATGGCGGTAAGTCCTTTTACTTGTTTGAATTCACCCGGCAAATGGAAAGAGTAATACTTCTCTGTTCCTTGCAGGTCTTCCGTAGGTGCCGTAATCTCCTCCCAATACAAATCATCCGGATAATCATGCACAAAATCTGAGAGAGCCAGCAAACGAGGATACAGGGGTCGTACCACCACCGAGGACTTATCTTTTGTAATCGTTACGTCAGTCCCGCTCTTTTTCCATTCACCTCCCGGATGCCACAGCCACTCGAACTCTCCGCTGCGATGGGTCTTCAAGTCGTCAATCATATAAATCACATTGTCCATCCAGAGGAAGTGACGGAAATTACGGCTGAAATTATCCGACACAGGTCCCGTCCCATTTGCCAGCAGATAGCGGATGTTTCCTCCGTCGAGCAAATGATACAGATAACCTCTTAACGTAGAGCCATGATACTGTTGTTCACGGCTCTGTCCCTGCCCGTTGAAAAGCACCACATTGTGTGCCTGACTCTGAAAGAAATAATTGCGGTAAGCCGGATTCGGATACCAGCAATTTCCTGCATCTTTGATTATATCGACTCCTTTATGGAATAAAATAAACGAGTTCGCATCAGCATGCGAATGATTCCATGTATGCCCGCTTTTCACAGCCAGCATCGTGGCATCCTTCTCCCACGATGTACGTATGGTAGCCCAGCCAAAATCAGCAAACAACTGTGAGAGTTTTAAATCCGGCAACTCCGGCGCACGGGTTAATTCGGGTGTGTACAAAAAGCCCATCGGACGATTCAGAAAGTAGCCGTCACGGTGCTGCCCCTGCTCCACCTGCTTCATGTACCACAGCATATTCTTATCTTTCACTCCCAGCGCATACAGTAACATCAGACTGCTTTCTGCCGAGATATTTTTGTGGCTGTCACCAAAGTTGATGCTATATAACATCCCCGTACGAGGATAACAGACATGCGCAAAGAAGCTGGAAAGATTCTTCAATTGTGATATGTCAGGCAAAGACGCACCGGGATGCGTATTTTTCCATGCCACATAGAACTGTAAGGCTTCCTGTATACCAAAATTGGCATAGTTCAGGCTTTCATACATGCCACCAGCCTCATCAAAAGTCTTCGCTTTCTGCTGCAACACATCTCCCGCAAAGTTAAACCATTCCGGAAGGTAATCGTAAACAGCCTGTGCACCTTCCTTTGCCTCCGGAAGTTCATTTTGCAGGCTCAAAGCCAGAACCCCTCCCATGCACACACACGACGTCCACCAGTTATGTCCCATAGAATTCAACGAATGAATTCGGACTGGTTCCAGCAGCCAGTCGCCCAATAAAGGTTCCACACCCAGCCGGTATAACCCTTTTGCTATCTTCTTTCGCTCCGAAGCCGACAGGTCATTATACACGGCATCATACGCAATAGCCGACAGATACGCCTTATGAGCCAGTCCCAAATCACTGCGCCATGCCGGTTTGCGGGCAAGCATTTCCGTACTACCCCAGGTTTCAGCTTCTATGGCCTTCAAAAGAATTGCCTTCAACTTGTCGGCATATACCTTCTCGCCTGTCATCAGATAGGCAAGCGAAAGATAATCGGCTTTATTCAGACTGTTTCCTTTCAGCTCTTTCTCTGCGGTCTGTTTTATCTCTTTCCAGGCAGAAACCATCTGTTCATCCTGCCCTATCCTTTGCTTTACCTGCTCAATCCGCTCCGGAGTGTAAAGCAAATCCGGATGTGTCAGTTTCTGGGCATATCCCATCCCCATACTACATAAGACACCTGCCAATAATACAATACGTTTCATCTTTCTGTTTTTATCTTGTTCTTTTAAAATTATACACTATTTTATACGCATCAAGTATGTTTCTCACTTAAAAAGTATGTTTTTTATTATTTCCAACATACCACCAGTTGCCAGCCATAAAGAAAAGCCGGACTCAAACAAACTTCACTGGCCTAATATCCAAAAGAAACGAACTCTAAAAGTTTATAGTTTAACCTTCGGAGTCCGCTCTACACAAGGATTGTTACCTTATCTTACCAAGAAAAATGTTTAGAATGCAATGATTGGACGAATATAACGAGAACCACTATTGTCTTTGTCTGCAACATTTACATAACTGATATAGAATCGATTGTTTCCCTCTTGACCATCACACTCATAACCCAAACAATATATTGTCTCATTAAAACCATTCAAAGCATTACGCCTTGTCAGCGTCCAATAGTTATGATTCTCTGTATCAACAACAGAATATGTCTGGTCGTCAGCTACTTTTCTGTGACAATACGATGCCAACTCTTTCAGTGTTGTTGAAACTGCATTCTCACTACTAAATCCATATCGAGAATTATTCGTCCATCCAGGTGTACCTAGACTTTCCGAACTGACCAAATTTGTCAACTTCCAATACTGACCGGCACTTGGGATAAACCAGCCACTTGACTCCATGTTTTCAGGTTTACTCCATCTTTCCAAAGCCCCTTTAATGCTAGTTCCAATAGATGCACCAATTAAAGCCTGGGTAGACTGATAGCCACTCATATCTTGAATACTAAAAATGTTACCGATTCCTGAGTCATCGCTCGCAACCCGGAAGACACCGTCAGGGAAGTCAAATGTACCTTCAGTAGTTTTATCAAAACCGAATCCCTTCACTTCATTTACAGCCAATGCATAGTAATTGAAGTCTTTATTTGCTATATCAGAACCTGCCAAATCACCTTCTCCTATCTGCGAATAGATAATGCCCACTACATTTGAAGGCACATTTTCTTTCCACTTATTCGGCCAGATGGTGCCGTCATCACACAAGAAGCAACCAATCAAATCAATCACTTCAGCCTCTGAAGAGGGAGTTTGAGGCGTATCATTTACATTTATGCTTACATTATATTTTTTATAGTTCCCAGCCGCTAGTTTAACAGTCTTTGCTTCTACAGTCACAGGCTTACGATCAGAGGGGTCTGTAAATTTCACCTCCGAAAGCGTAGTCCCAGTACCCGGCTGAATCAAGTAACGGAAAGTACCTTCAGGGGTCTTATAAGGAGTTACTTCAGTTCCATTCACCTTCATGGTAAAGTCGGTCATCGGGACTGAAAACTCTTTATATTCTGAATCTGAATTAGCTTTCAAATACTTAAACTTATAAACGGGTAAAGCAAACTCAACCAATGCATACTGATGCTCCAGTTTGAAATTCAACGACTGTCCCGAGATAGCAGCCGATGCCACCTTTGCCATCATCAAGTCTGCTTTATGATACGTGTTCTGGTCCTGGTTTACTGCGGATTTGAGCACTTCATCGCCTGCAGCCTTAATACCGGCTTCCACCGTTGCCGTCAAAGTTTCCCCTTCCGAAGCCGATGAAGCAGTCTCCAGACTCTCATTATATGGGAAGTAAGCCACATAATCCGCACCTTCATAATAATAGATGTTGCGGTCGGCCGTCCACTTACCTTCACTATAAGTGAGCGGAATGTTCTTAAGGATGACTTTATCCGCACCTACCACATACAGTCCCATTTTATCTCCATTCTCAAACGTAGTAGATGTTCCATTGTCGGTCACACGTGAAAGATTGTCCGTATCCACAAATCCCTCAGAAGTGGCTGTAACTGACAGCGCAGTTCCATCTTCTTGAGAGAAAGAAGAGTCCAAAATCTGTTCCTGACTACATCCTGCCATCCATATAGATGACAATGTAATGCCCATCCAACCTATAATTCTTGTTTTCATATCTGTATTATCAAGTTAATTGTTTCTAGTTTTATTCATTTAATTGTCTGATTTTTCTCCGGTGACGGTTTCTTCAGCTTTATTCCATTCAGGAGCCTCATCTGTTCCAGAGGATATGGTAGATGAACTACCCACTAAATCTTCAGACTCCCCTGTCCAGTCGCCGGGATTACCGCCCGGGTTCACAGTGGATGAGTTTCCTCCCACCTCTTCATCTGTCACGTCCCAAACAGGATTCTGAGTAATGTCTACACTAACCCCTCCATTTCCTGCTCCTACCGTTACCTTGATACTATATGACTGTCCTTCTTCAAACGTATAATCCTTTTCAAGGGCCGCCGTATATTGTTTTCCGTCGGGCCATTCCAGAACCACAAATTCAGTTCCTGCCTCTATGGTTTGCGGAGCGATATAAGCCCGGTGTGCCTGATTGGCATGCACCGTTGTCCCTACTTCCACTCCCAACACATGAAGAAAAGAAACACGAGCCTGCGATAAGTCAAGCGACGGGTCTGCCAAGGCTCCTTTTTCCATCACGCATTCCAGTTTGGAAGTACGGCGCACAAAAGGCATGGTAGTGTTGTCAGGAGTAAGATGAGCCGTCACCGTCAACAAATTGCTGCTCCGGTAACCTTCTTCGGTATCCTGCGACACCTTCACAATGGGTACTCGCGGCATACGCTGGCTATAAGGGTACCATGCATCTACATACACGGTATCCTGTCCCTGCCATAAGAACGGTTCCGCTGCACTAAGTCCGTTCTCCGCAATCTGATATGCTTTCACAATACCATCTATTCGAACAGCCACACGCTCATCCTTCAAATCACCCCAGGCTATTTCATCCATTCCGGAAACCGTGGACAATGCAAAACCAATCGGAGAGTTATCGGATGACAGCGCATTCTCCATCTCCTCGTCTTTTGAACACGAGGTACACAATAAAGCAGGAAACAGCAATCCACACATGATTTTTTGTATTCCACATTTCTTCCTCATAGTTCTTTCTTATTTTACGTCATTCATTATTTTTTCACCTTAATCATATCGGGATTGATTTCTTCCCGCAACCATTTTTCCACTTCCCCGGTCCATTGCCGTTTATAATGGAAGGTGTCATAATACCCAAATCCGTGGCCTCCCCGTGGGTAAATATGCAGCGTTACAGAAACCCCATTCTTTTTCAATGCCTGATAATAAGACAAGCTGTTCTCAACCGGCACCACCTTATCATCACTGCAATGCAAAATAAATGCGGGAGGCGTATTGGGAGTCACATGCAACTCATTACTGTACGTATCTACCAATGCTTCTGAAGGAGTCTCTCCCAACAACTCCAAGCGTGACCCCTGATGGGTAAGGCCCATTTTCATGGAAATGACAGGATACAGAAGAATCTGAAAATCAGGACGGCTGTCCTCCGTGAAATGTGTGGCTGCCGTGCTGGCCACATGTCCGCCGGCCGATGCTCCCATAATGCCAATCTTTCGAATGCCCCATCTGTCCTCATATCCGCGCATCATCCGAATGGCCTGCAACGCATCGCTTAAAGGTACCGTACAGTGCCCCTTGTTAGGCATACGATATTTCAGGACCGCATAGGTGATGCCCTGCGCATTAAACCACTGCGCCATATCACATCCTTCCTGTCCCATCGACAAAAAGGCATATCCTCCACCCGGACAGGCAATCACCGCCAAGCCATTTGGTTTCGAGGCCGGATACACAATCAAAGAGGGGTCTGACACATTTGCCACCCTATCTGCCCTTGGCTTGCTCTCGGGCACCGTGATGCCGTTACTATCGGGAGCACCGTTGGGCCAGAGCTTCATCTCAACCGGTTTCTGAGCAGAAAGGCTGGTAACCAGTAATACAAAAACAATTCCCAATAAATGTCTTATCATAGTCATTTTCCTTTATTGATTTAACGATACATGCAAGATGGAATAAGCCCAGTCCATGGCCTTGGCCCAATGCTCAGGATAAGCATAATGTTCCGCTTCCTCCATAATCAGCAGTTGCTTAGGTGAAGTGAGGGTGTTATACACAGAATAGGTGGTAGTAGGAGGACACACCATATCGTTATAACCCAAATAGAAGAAAACAGGTACCTTAATCCTCTTGGCAAAGTTGACAACATCGTAATATTCAGTTACCTTCTGCTTCAACTTCTTCACCTCTGGAGAGTCTGTGGAACGCATAAACAAATGGGGCCAGCCACCGGCACGACCTTTCAGGTCGCCTCCCAGGTCGGACAATGCCGGGAAGAAACTGACCACTCCCGTCACACGGGGGTTCAACGCAGCTGTCACGATAGACAAGGCTCCCCCCTGACTGCCTCCATATACGACCAGGTTCTTGCCATCAAATTTGTCCATAGCGCACAGATAATCTACCGCACGCGCACAACCCAGATATACCCGTTTATAATAGACTTCATCCCGGTTGTCCCAATTCTGATACTGGCATCTGTAAAGTCCTCCTTGCGCCAAAGCTGTATAGACTTCGGTCGGCATAGTCACTGGAATGCCGTGGATTCCTACTTCGAGGGTAATAATCCCCTTCTCTGCCTCCGCAATAGCCCCCGCATAAGGTCTGACTCCGGCTCCCGGCACTTTCAGCAAGGCAGGATATTTTCCGGGTGCCGCAGGGACACACAAGATTCCATACATCCTACTGCCCGCATGATGATTCTGCATGCTCCATTCATACACATTCACTTTCTCCGTACAACGGTCGGGCAACAAACGCAACTTCACATCCATCGGAAGTTTCTTGTTGGTGCGCAGCGCATTGTTCCAATAACTTTCAAAATCCTCCGGCATCTCTGCTACAGGGAGCAATTTCTCAGGCGTAAAGGCTGCTGTGCCACGGCCCTCGATCAGACTTTTACCTTCATAACGCGTCCAGACACGGCAACGAAGAAAACCAGGCTCTTTCATCGTACCAGCCTGAATAGTCAAGGTGCCATTCTTCAGTACCACTGTATCTTTCTTTACCGGAGACATCATGTCCTTTGAAATCTCATACCACACCGTTACCCCTTTCATTGGCACTCTGTTTTTCGTTACAGAAACTTCAAATTCCACATTCTCGCCCGGTTCATATTTCCAATCCTCATGGTCTGGAACCACATTCAGTTTTACAATACGCTCTCTTAACTGGGCATTTGCTCCCCCTATATTCAGCAAGAGCAGAAGCCCAAGGGCACTTTTCAGCAGATTCATATTCACCTCCTATTATTTGTCATGATTCAAAGCAATCTCCCATCAGAATCCTTGGGAACAATACAAGAACGTACCGAAGCCCAAATGCGCTATATCAGGTGCTCCATTCCCTTCGGGACGGATTTTTTCTAACACTTCATCCGCATAGGGCATGGATAAACCCATACGGGTGACATAATGATTATATGCACGTTCATAAATCGGAGAGAACTTTCCTCGTCTGCTTTCCGTACGGTCTCCATTGGCTAGTTCTTGTTTATCGACCTGGTCAAGCTCATACCAATTATATTTTCCTGTCAGTTCCGGCATGTATTTAAAAGGCACATCATAACCAAGATTGTATTGAGCTGTATATTCATAACCTTTCAACAGACGGTTATCCAATACCCCATAAAGGTTTGTACCTTGTTTCCAAGCCACCTCACACAGCATGGACAACATGCCAATCCCCAACTGTGCATGAGTCTGGTCGCGTCCACTTTCCTGGCACTGACCGGTTTCCCCATCAATGTAATACCGGATAGAACCGCTTTCATATCCATTCAGATAGATGTCTATCGCTTTCTTATACATCGCCATGTCATCGAAAAGAATACCCATACACATATAGCAATTCATGGCAGCAGCTCCAAAATTTCCCACAGCTTTCTGTTTAGGGTCTGTACGGGCAAAAAAATCGTCAAGTGGTGGAACACACGCTGTTCGCAACATATCACATGCCGCTCTGAAGTCTTCATCCGTCATGCCTGAGTCTGGAAGATAACGAAGCAACTCTACCGCATACACATATTTGACACAGATATTGCCAATCATCAGAATATGGTCTGAGCCACCTTGTCTGGCATCGAACACTTCCCCCTTAACCGTTTTCGCATAACTGCGTATCACTTCCAGTGCCTTATCTGCATACGATTTCTGTCCTGTAGCCGCAAACATAATGGCACACTGACAGGCTGCAGCAAAATCATTCGCATATTGAATGTAAATACTCGGACGACCTTCTCCCTCGCCTGCATAAAGTTCATTATAAGGACCATTTAATACATAATTAGCTTGTGACAATTTATCATTTTTCAGCACTTCAAACCCTTCGTACTGAGGACTTACGTGATCTTTCACAATCTTTCGCCATCGGTCAATATCTTCTTGAGAGAATGCCACTCCCGGATGAACAAACGTCTCCGGGTAAGTGACTTCAATACTTGGCAAAGGCCAACTGTCAATATCAGTAGCACCATCCACAATCTCACTCTTACATGAAACCAGTGAGGCGAAAGCCGTAAATACCGTTACGGCTTTTATTGCTTTTATCAAATCTTTTATTCTCATACTTATTTCACTATATTATCTGATTTCACAAATTCATTCATCTCTTCCACACTCTTAAACGTCCGTATCCAGAAAATGGTAAATGTACTTGCAGGTATCTTGGTCAATTTAAACATAAAGGCTCTCACCGGAACGATTCCGTCGGCAGACAAACTGGCATGTTTACTTGCATCATAGTATACCACCTGAGTACCATCCCCAAGTTTTTGGATTTTCATTGTTCCTGCATCATTAAGCGTATTTCCTAAATTTGCCAAGTTGATGGAGTAACTTCCTCCATTAAGTTCATCACACCGGAAAGCAATTACCGGATAATTCTTAAAATTGAAGTCCATCAGATTTTTCTGTGTGCTATAAGCCCGCTGCAAATAAATACGCTGATTCGTATCTGCAGTTACAGTAGCCTCCATCTTTCCGTCAATAAGCTCAAAGGAGCCTAAATTGCTATTTATAGCCCAACCCTCAAATTCAGTGGAATAATCCCATACATAATATCCTGAAGCCACTGTCAAATCTACAGTCGCCTGTTTGCCCGTAGCAGAACATGTAGCAGTCACAGAAGCGGTTCCGAAACCAACAGCCTGTACAACCCCATCCGTTACGGTCAATATACTCTCGTCGCTTGAGGTCCATTCTACAGAACTGTTTGTGGCATCTTTCGGAGTCAACGTAAAATTCAACGGCAGTTTCTGTTTCCAATACAGTGGTTCCGTACAAGGCGCAATTGATATATCCGTAGCAGGCAACAATTCTTTTACAGTCAGATGAATCGTTCCTACTGTACCCGTCTTATCATGTGTGTACGCTGTGATGTCAACTTCTCCGGCATGCACTCCCGTAACGACTCCGTCTTTGTCTACCGTGGCAATATTCTCATCGCTGCTACTCCATGTCAAATAAGAATAGGTGTGGTCCTCGGGCAAGATTTGATAAGTCAGTTGCAACTTATCTGTTTCATACAATGTCGTTTCCGGATTGGTAAACACAATCGATTCCGCCCCTACAATCTGCGACAAGACTGAAACTGAAATACTCTTTACCGTTTCATCCGTTCCAAATCCTACAGCAGGGGTAACGGTAATCACGGCACTTCCCAAAGACAGGGCGGAAATGGTTCCATCATCCGAAACACTGGCCACCAATGAATTGGAAGAAGTCCATTTCAAGTTTCTGTCAGCTGCATCTTCCGGCAGCGCATGGGCCACAATCGTACTATCAACGCCCAACAACAAAGGTAACTCGGGCGAAACCTCCAAGTCTATTGAAGTGACCAATTGGTTTTCAGGCATGTTCAGTGTGAGATCTTTTTCCTCACAAGAGGCAAGTAAACACATACCCAGCATCGCCCCCGTATAAATCTTATTCAATGATAAATATTTCGTCTTCATTGCATTCTTTTTTTCAATTATCCATACTTTTATTCCCAACCAGGATTCTGTTCCAGATTTGGGTTCATTTGCAATTGGTCAGTAGGTAACGGGAATAAGTAGTGCTTTTCTTCCCATTGTCTGCCAGATTCGATTACAATACATCCGTCTCCATTTATCGGATAAGGACAGGTGGGCCATACCGTTTCATATTCTGTTCCTTTCCATTTAACACCTACCAAATCCATCGGCATTTCCACTTCGGCCGTTTTCCAACGTTTCAAGTCATCCAGTCTGAAACCTTCATTGAACAATTCAACGGTACGTTCTCTACGTATTTCTGTTCGCATGTCCATTCCGTTATGAGTGTTAATCAGATTGTTTGACAAGGGTTTCATCCCAGGATTTACACGAAGCCGAACCAAATTCAACGAGCGGTCTAAATCAGTATCAGAGATGGCCTCGTCACGTTCAAATACGGCCTCCGCATAGTTTAATAAAACTTCTGCATAACGAATCACCGGATAATCATATCCTTCATTCTTATCAGACACCAATCTTTCTGTAGCCCATTTCTGATTATGGTATCCCGTACCCGTTTTCGGAATAAAATTCACAATAAACGGATTTGGGTCTTTTCCGTCCCATGTGGTACGGGGCTTTTGGTTATTCCAGAAATTATCGTGAGGACGCATCATCGTATAGCGCATTCTATTGTCCCGGTTTTCAAACTCGCTGTCTATCTTGTCATAACCTTGAAACTGAGGATTAACTACACCTCCGTAAGAAATGGGCAAGCCATTCTGACAAAGGTACATGTTCGCAAACTTCCTTGTAATCCATATAGCATTGTTCAATGAACTTTGTGTAATGTTCCAATTGATAGGATTTATAATCTCATCATACCGGCGAACAAAAATGTATTCCTTATTATCGCTCTTCTGCAAGCCTGCCGGATTACATTTCGTATTCTCCAGAATGAACATATACTTTTGAGCAGACTCTCCCAGTGCTTCCGGAGCGAACAAGCTATATGCCTTGCTGTTCATCACCTTTTCGGCAGCCTTCACAGCAATATCCAACAAAGCCTTTCCACGTTCTACATTCCCTCGAAATTTCTGCCATGTTCCTTCATAAAGGGCCACACGCGACAGAAAAGCCTGACAACATTCACTACTGACTCTTCCTTCTTCGGTAATTTCAGCAGCTTTAGGCAGCAAATCGGTTGCCTCCTGCAAATCTTTAATAATGAAATCGACCACCTCACTCCGGTCATTCTGTTTCACATACATATTGGGGTCTGTCAGTTCCATGGGATGATCCACAATAATGGCATTTCCATACAATTGGACCAAATCGAAATAGCTGTATGCCCTGAAGAATTTTGCTTCTCCCACATACTGTTGGATTTCTCCGGAAGAAGCATAGTTTTCTGCATTCTTCAGTAACAGATTGGTCCGTCGGATATGAGCATAGTTACTTGTGTAATTTCCATCGGAAGGCAATACAGTATTCGTTCCGTTGCTATACAGATTGCGCAAATCCTTATTGGTAAACAAGTCGGAAAAGTAATCGGAATGCGCAGGTTTGTCCGACTGTGAGTACATGACGTCTGAGAACTGACGTACCCAGCCATAAAATTGATTGGCGAACAATTTAAAATCATTAGTAGATTGCCAGTAATTTGTTTCAGCCAATTGCTCCTTTGGCTCCAAATCCAGGCAGGACTGTGTCAACAAGCTGAATGATAAAGCGGCAAACAAATATGGGATAGTATGTTTTTTCATAATTGCAGTATATTAAAAAGTCAAATTTAAGCCGAACGTCAAATTACGTGTAAACGGATAACGTCCAAAAGCCTCTACCGTACGTGAAGCCTCCGGGTCCCAGCCATCACTGATGTTACTATGTTCCCATAAGTCTGTACCAGTAATATATACACGGGCATAACTGATGAAACGCATCTTGTCCAACACCTTTTTCGGGAACGTATATCCTAATGTGACATCTTTCAAACGAAGATAGGCACCGTCTTCCACTGACCATGAGGAACAGATATAATTATAAAGATTGATCTGCTGCTGATGAGTATAGGTCGGGTATCGGGCATCGGGAGTCTCCGGTGACCAGACATCTCCTACAGACTGGTTGGTGGAGTTATTATACCATGACATCATCGGGATTCGCCAGTTATCATTCTTTCCTTTCTGGTTATTCTCTCCGCCACGCCAAATGGTTCGTTTTCCCGCACCTTGGAAAACTACCGAAATATCAAATCCGTTCCATTCCAATCCTCCGTTAAAAGAGAAAGAGACCTTCGGATCATCCGTCCCTAAATATACGTAATCCGCTTCAGTCAATTTTCCATCACGATTGACATCCTCAAACATATTATCACCCAAACGTATATTTGCAGGCATTCCAATGTTATTATTTCCATTGCCATAACGGTCTTTATACTTATCCAACTGATCTTGGGTCTGTATTTTTCCACAATACTTCAAGCCAAAAACAGAATTCAAAGGATAACCTTCCCGATTGCTTACGACTCCAGAAGTAATTTTCGCGTCGCCTCCATTATCCACCAGTTCATTTGTAGAATACGTAAAAGTTCCACCTACATGATAAGACACACTTCCTATTTTATCTCTCCAATTAATGCTGCCTTCCCAACCATGAGCTTTAAAGCTACCTTTATTTACTGTTGGAGCTGCATCACCTAATGTGCCTGGATAAGAAACAGCAATCAGCATGTTATTACATTCTTTCCAAAACAATTCCGCAGTACCACTCAAACGGTTACCTAAAAAACCAAAGTCCAATCCGATGTTATAGTTTTTAATTATTTCCCATGTTCGGTCTGTACTCAATAATTTCTTGTTCGTATCAACAAACGACAATCTGTTATCGCCAATATATGCCCCGGAAAAAGCTGAAAAATTATAAAGCTGTACACCATCATAACGATCAATACCCCCTTGATTACCTACTGTACCAAAAGAAAGACGCAGTTTCAATTCATCAAAGATTCCCAGATTCTTCATAAACTGCTCCTCACTCATACGCCAGCCAGCAGATACCCCACCAAAGAAAGCCCAACGATTTTCGGGACGGAATTTAGAGGAACCATCATAACGGAAGTTTCCTTCCAACAGATAACGGGATTTATAATTATAGTTTACACGACCGAAATAGGAAAGTAAAGCTTCTTGCCATTTTGAAGGGCCGCCATTGTCCGTATTCTTTAATGTCATCTGGCCTATACCATTGATAATATCCAATGATGGAAGAATGTCAAGCACTTTAGTAGTAGTATAATCGTAATCTTTCATACTATATTGCACTCCCACCATCGCTCCCAAATCATGATTGCCAAAGGTCTGTTTCCAGTTGATATACGCATTAGCTGTATAAAGATCAGTACGGGAAGCTGTTTTAATATAATAACTGTCTGCCTGATTAGGCTCTACACGGGTTTCAAGATGTGTACCTGTATAGTCATAAAAATCAACAGGTAAATTCTTGACATCCCGGATAGCCGTACTGGAATTATAACCCAAAGTAGCTACCACATCAAAGAAATCATTAATACGATATTTAAGTGTCTCGTTGATGCTGACTCCGGAAGTTCGGAGATTGTTATCACCGCCCAACTCGCAACGCCAGTTAGGAGTGGCCCAGTTTCCCCAGGCATAAGGTTTACCGTCTATGGTAGAAGAAGGGAATCCCGGCTGTTGTGTACCGGCAGTCAAAGCTTGTGAAATTTGTGTAGGAGACACCTGATCTTGCCGATGATAAAAGATGACAGATTCCAAAGCAAACTTCTTAGTTAAATGAAACACATTACTCAAACGGAGACTATAAACCTTATTGTTATTATTACCCCATTTCAAGTTACTATCATCATACATAAAGCGCCCTGAAAGACGATACGTTGACTTTTCGTTACCTCCCGACACGCTTAATTCATGAGAAGTAGTAGCTGCCGTTCCCCACATAATATCTTCCCAGTCAGTATCAAAAAAGACGAAATCATACAAACCGGCAAAAGCACCTCCAGGGAAAGGATTACCTGAATCCTCTACATTTATATAGTGGCCCTTATTCTGACGGGCCAAAGCCACATACTGCAGCCATTGGTCATCCGCCAACGTTTTCCCATCATTTAAACGGGCCTGCTCCATTGCATCACACCATTCATCCAAAGACATCAGCTGCGGTTGTAATCCCACAAATTTCGCGGTAACAGAACCGTTGTATTCCACTCGAACTTTACCCTCTTTAGCCTTTTTCGTCTGCACAAGAATGACACCACCGGCTGCCTTACTACCATAAATTGCAGCCGAAGCATCTTTAAGAAAGTTGATAGACTCAATATCTGAAGGATTTAACGAACCAAAATCTTCCGACTCCACCCCATCAATAATAACCAAAGGGGCTGAATTATTTTTAGAAAACGAACCTCGAATTTTCATATTCCAGCTTTCAGCTCCAGGAGCTGCGGAGTTACGGGTAATAAAGACTCCCGGTACTTGTCCTTGCAAAGCCTGTGCGGGACTGGACAATGCTCCTTTATTCTGCAGCATTTTTCCATCCACCACTGTTACAGCACCTGTTAACGTTTCCTTCTTTTGAGCTCCATATCCTACTACTACAACTTCTTCAAGTAATTCTGAACTTTCTTTCATCGTGACATTCAGTACCGAACGGTTGCCTACGTCAAACGTCTGGTTTTCATAGCCAATATAGCTAAACCGAATTTGTGAACCAGCAGGTACACTCAACGAATAATTTCCATCGATATCTGTAATAGTACCACCTGTTCCTCCTACTATACTGACACTCACTCCTATCAAGGATTCTCCCGATGTGTCCATAACACGTCCCTTAATTATCTTCTGCGCTTGAGATACAGTCTGAACCATATCCACATCCGCATAAGCAGCCATTCCCCGCATGGGAAACATACTTACCGTCATACCTGTAGCCAGGGTCACTTTTAACGCCTGCCTACAAATATACTTTAATTTACTCTTTGTTTTCATGGATTAAAATTTGATATTTCATAAATTTCACATACCTAATCAAATGCAAGCTTTTATGGCCTGTCGCATACTACGGCGCCCCAAAAACAAGTGACATTCAACAGTGCGTCGACTTAAATGCAGTTTATCAGCTATTTCTGTAATGTTTTTCCCTTCATGAGCATTCATCATATATACAATCCTACGCTGAAAAGGAAAGGTCGACAAAATTGATTTCTCCATCTGCTGCAATTCTTGCATATACACTTTCTCTTCTGTATCGTTCCTTGAAACCTGAATTTCTTGAGCGAGCCAGTAATCCATCCCTTTCTTCCGGTAAAACCGCCGCATGTAATCAATCAGCACATTACGGGTTATCGTAAACAAAAAGGATTTCACGGTATCTTCCCGAAGCATATCTTTGTATTCTAAGACCTTTATAAACACATCTTGTGCCAAGTCTCTTGCCTCATCCTCATCCTTTATTCGGAATTGTATATAATTCAGTATAATCTGATAGAACTTTTTGTACACACAAATAAAAAGTGTATCATTCTTTACTCCTGTTTCCATAGTTCTTATATTAGTTAAGGACTTAAAAGGCTCTCTATCAGCGTCCCCGGAAATATTGAATAAATGCAGCAATAGGAATCCCCATTGTTGGATAATTAGGATATGGATGAGGATTACCCACCTGAAGTCCTTCATTATTCATCCGATAACCATTTTCATTATCAATCGTAATTCCCACATCCACCAGATAATATCCCTCTGACTCACGATTGTCGAATGTATCAATAATATTTTTCCTTAATTGCCACATAGCAGCATTCTGGCGAAGAGTAAAATCACCTCTGACATTATCAAGTGAACCACACGTGCTGCATGGTATCAGAATCATAAACTTTCCTTTAGGTACAGCCTTGTAATAAGACTCTTTCATTTCTGCAATTCTCTCATTCCAAGATGTATAATCAGCCGACAGGCTATCACGAAAGTCATTCAGTCCCAACATCTGGCCAAAGAACTGAGGAGCTTCCAGCTTCCACATTTCCAAGTACTTCCCATAATTAAACTTCCATGAGTCCTCATCTATTATAGTTTTTACCCATTGCTTCCCGTCATAAATCATATAACTTTGAAGAGCTGAATCATACATCAAGTCATTTTTCCGAGGATGCAATAAAAAACCTGTCTGTTCATCAAAATATTCCAGACATCTATCATAGCGGCTACAATCATACACCTTATTCCAATCTTTTATTTCACCATTCTTCACTCGGAAACAATTTTGCCAGAAAATACAATCTCCCCAGTAACGCATGTCTCCTTCGGGTTGCATATACCCATGATAAGAAGTGTATCCACCTTTAGGTATTTCAAAGTACTTCTTAACCGTCCATCCTCCCCGGCCTTCATCATACTGATTTTCTACTCCCAGCACATTTCTAAGCCCTACCATTTCAATGCCCGGAACATTACTTTGGGTCAGCAAAGCCTCCTTGAAGAAAGCCCCATTCACAAAACTATCGCCTAAAATCTGCACCGTCACCTTGTCAGAACCGCTTCCTTTCTTTCCGACACAAATGGTCACAGAATCTTCTTTAATCACCTGAAAGTTGTCTGAATTGACTAAATCTACTAACATGTAAGTTCCATTCTCCGGGTTTTTTACAGAAGCCACTCTGTGCAGTTTTTCTGAGAAAGTACATGTCCCCGAAAATCTGACAAAGTCATTATAAGGTCTCCATCGCTTCAGAATAGCTTCAACATAAACACGGTTTTCTACCCCTGAAAGCATGTATAGCTTGCTGGGAACACAAATATCATTTTTAAAAGCTGTCTCACTCCAAAGCGACATACACATCAGGAAAAAGCCTCCTAATGTAAAGCAAAATCTTTTGATTACAATTTGCGTATCTTTCATATTATCCATTTTGTCTTTTAAATTCACATGGCAAAACTAGGATAATATGAGCTGGGACATTAAGATAATTTGTCCCGAATATTACGTCAATTTGTCCCCACCCCCTCAGAGAGTGTTCTCAAAGGGGTGGAAGACATCTGTACGATAGAAATTTAACGCTTATCCGATTTCTCTTCCGCACGATATTGAGTAGGGGTAAGCCCAAATTCTTCTTTGAAGTATTTATTGAAATATTTTATAGAATTAAATCCTACCCGGTCTGAAATCTCCGAAATACTATTATTCCCATTCCGCAATAACTGGGCAGCATGTTTAAGACGAACAGAACGGATAAAATCATTAGGAGTTTGCCCTGTAATAGATTCAAACTTTCGATAAAGCTGACTACGGCTCATACCTAATGCCTCACATAAATAGTTAACGGAGAACTGAGGATCATCAATATGTTCTTCAACTAACTGTACTCCCTTTTTAACAAACTCTTCATCCAGTGAGGTGATAGTAATACTCGAAGGTGATATTTCAATCTCTTTATGGAATATTTCCCTACGTTTCTCTTGTTGTTCAAGCAACATTTTTACCCGGGCAAGCAGAATGTCAAAATTGAAAGGTTTCGATATATATGAATCAGCACCTGCCTTATAGCTTTCAATCCGTGCATCATCAGAAATACGTGCCGTCAACAAAATAACAGGAATATGTGAAGTTTGAATATTATGCTTAATATGGGCACACATCTGCAATCCATCCATCACAGGCATCATCATATCCGAAACAATTAAATCTGGTGCATACTTCACCGCAACCGCCTCACCCTGAGCACCATCTCCAGCTTCCAGCACATCATAATATTGTCCTAACTGCTCTGCCAGGAAATGACGGAATTCCAGATTATCTTCAACCAATAACAACGTTTTGCGCCCCGACTTCTTCCCGTTCTCTTCTAACTGGATATCTGTCGATTCTGTTTCTCTAGAAGTTTCATTTCCAAGATTTGTCGGAAAATATACTGAAAAGGACGTTCCTTTCCCTAATTGGCTATCTACTTCCACCAAGCCTTCATGAAGTTTGACATATTCCTTTACTATATGTAGTCCAATTCCTGAACCTTCAATCCCTAAAGTCGGGTCTGAGCGATAAAAACGGTTAAATATGGTATTCACATCTTCTTCCTTTATACCACATCCCGTATCAGAAATTTTTATCATTACATACGGTTTTCCACTTTTCACTACCGTTCCAATCTGTGTAATAATCTGCCCTCCATCGGGAGTGAACTTAAAAGCATTAGAATAAAGATTATTAAATATCTTTTGAACCTTTGCTTCGTCAAACCACATGGTAATCTGTGACAATTCACACAATACTTTAAAATCTATCGAACGGGTTATAGCTAGCTCCTTAAATTCGGAAGCAACATACTTCACGAACTCCACCAAATCCAGCCGCTCCAGATTCAAGTTCTCCCCTCCCATCTCCAGCTTTCTAAAATCCAACAACTTATTCACTAGTTCCAGCAAACTATTCGCATGATGGTAAATCCGTTCAAGTTTTGTTTTTAACGGGTCCTGCACCTCATGAATAAGAATCCCCAATGGAGTCATAATCAAAGTAAGCGGGGTACGAAACTCATGACTGATATTTGTAAAGAAACGAAATCTCATCTGATTCAGTTCTTCCTTCTGCTGTTCCCGTTTCAACATTTCTTGTTCTTCATACCTTCTTTTTCTTCTCTTCTGATAAGAATGAACCAGTAAAGCCATAATGCCAAGCACTATCAAAGCATACAATGTATATGCCGGCCATGTAGCCCAAAGCGGTGAGGCTATAACAATACTTAATTCTGCCGGCTCATCTCCCCAAATCCTGTCACTGTTTCCAGCATACACTACCAGCTTATACTTACCAGGACGTAACCCTGTATAGGAAGCCACACCAATACCACTTGTGCGAATTTCATGCCATTCCGTATCGAAATTCTCAAGTTTATACCGATAGAACGAACGAGAGTTGTTCACATAATTCATTCCTGAAAATTCCACTGAAATGAAATTTTCATCATAATGTAAATACACTTCACGTGTCTGATGAATCGGAGTATGCAAAATAACACGTTCCTTGTATTGCATCCCCTTCTTTATTACTGTATTAAACAGACGAAAACCAGTAAATACTGGTTTATGCTGCTTTGTATTATAATGCATCTTGGAAGGATTAAAGACATTAACCCCATGGTGCCCTCCCAAATAGATAGTTCCATCTGCCGTCTTCAGAAAAGCATTCTCATACAACTTTCCTGCAAACACACCATCGTTTTTATCAAAATTTACGACCTGAAATGTGTATATATCGCCTTTCTTCTTTACTGATATTCTAGAAATATTATATGCTGTTGCCACCCAACAAACCCCTTTATCATCTTCTACAATTGACGATATTACATTATTTTCCAATCCATCTTCCGTTGTAATCGTATAAGCCTTATTATGCTGTGCGTCCCATACTCTGATACCCAAATTGGTAGCAAACCATTCTAAAGAACGGCTATCCTTAAATATGCAATTATACGATACTAAAGGTCCCATAAACTTCAGACTGTCAGGAGCATCCACTTCAGGAATAAATATCCGGTCATGATACATGTCATAATAATAAATTCCATTCTCACCATAAACGGCAAAAACAGAATCACTCTCCTCATAAAATCCATAATCACGCTTATGGAAAGCAATCTCCGGATGATGATTACTCAACAACTTGATTTCTCCTGTCTGTATATCCAACTCACCCACTCCCTTATTGCTTACACTTACCCAGAATCTGCCATTGGGAGATTCATAAACAGCTCTTGAAATATTACGTTCTGGAAACTTATTCAAATCATCATCACTCCGGTTATAATATTTCACTCGCAATCCATCTACACAGCAAAAGCCATTAAGATAAGTTCCTACCCAAAGGCGGTTTTCTCTATCACGATATAAACAGAGACACAAATCTTTTTCACCAAGAATATCTTTTAAGGCCCTACTTATCTCACCTGTCTGCGGAGAATAACGCATCAATCCATTTAAGCTTGTTCCAATTAAAACAGAGCCATCCACATCTTCCAGCAAACAGCGAACGGCTTCATTTGTTATCAACGTTTCTTTCTTCAACGTTTGAATCAAACGAAACTTATACATACTAGGATTATAATAACATATCCCTTGCCATAACAACCCTACCCACACACCGTGATTATTATCTGTCAATATACATTGAATGTCATTATTCAAGACACTACCATCACTTAACTGTAGCCCTGACATAAGACTAACCTCATGGGTTCTCTTATCTATTTTCCTCAAACCCGACCAGGATGAACCAACCCACACGTTCCCCTCCGTATCTACATCCATAGAAGTAAAGAAATTGGATGCTCCCTCAATTGTCAATAACTCCTTCCATTGTTGAATATGAGGTTGATAAAGACAAACCGCTTGATTATACATCAACCAAAGATTACCCTCAGAATCGGTCTGAAGCTTTAATCTGTCTGTAGCCAAAGAGATTCTTCCCATAAAAGTTCTGTCTTCCTCCACAAATCTGCACAATGTACGATTCCACAACCGAATCAATCCTCCAGTGTAAATAATATAATATAAATCATCATATTGTGCCACCTCGCAAGGCACTCCGTATTTATCGACTGGAACAGATGCCTCTATTGTCATCAATTCAGACTTTGATATGTCATAAAAAAGGAAGTGATTGTCTTCAGTTAGAAACCAATAATTCTTTCCTTCATCCACAAACATATTCTTAAGCCTGCCTTTTACTCCCATCTTTATCAGCAATGTTTCTATATCATAGAGAAATTCATTGGTTTTCAAATCAAAAAGTAAAAGATATCCCGGGGACTTCATCCAAAGACGACCTTCAGAATCACAATAGTCTTTAAATATCTGATTTTTATTATAACTCCATAAATAAACCTTACGACGGTCGTGATAGAAGTGCTCAAATGTGATACCATTAAATATATTGAGTATGGAAGATGTACGGATAGCTATCCGCCCGTCATCTAACACAGACAGATAACGAATCTGATTATCAGATATTCCATCCGACACATCCCAATGGCGAAACATCATATTCTCCTGCGCATGGCACCTGCCATAAACCAAACCCAATAAAAGCAGCAAGAAGTATTTGATATATTCCATAATATTATCTTCTATAACATGTACAAATGTAGGATTTTATTACTTATACCGCAAATTCAAGATGCAAATATCAAGCATTACAGCGAAGATTTAAAATCATACGACTCTGGGATTTGAACCAAATTGACAAGAACAGGTACATGCATGGACTTAGTGGAAAAGAAAATTAAATAGTCACATGTGTCTTAACTGCCTTTCCCACTCTTTGCGAAAAATGAAACACCATTTAACCATTTTACATGCAGGAATTACCCGCTTCAAGCATTTTATGTACAAACAACAAGAAGAAGGTAAACTTAAAAAATAATGTATTATGAAAGCTCAATCATTCATTCGCAAAGGATTCTTCATCCTGACAGCTCTGTGTTTATCTATGGGGGTTCAATCGTGTCTGGACGATGACGATAACAACCTTTCTCTTTCACACTATTACGCCAATGCGCTTGTCACTGTAAAACAGAGTGCAGACAATACACCATACTTGCAACTGGATGACAGCACAACCTTGCGTCCGGTAAACATGGCAAGCTCTCCTTTTGGTGAGAAGGAAGTAAGAGCACTGGCCAATATTGAATTGGCCGACGAAGCTCCTCAGGAGTATGACAAAGCTGTATTCATCAACTGGATAGACAGTATACTGACCAAACCGATGGCTCCTAATTTGGGAGAGGAGGAAAACAATCGTACGTATGGTAATGACCCGGTAGAAATTCTGAATGACTGGGTGACCATTGCAGAGGACGGATACCTGACACTCCGGTTTGCCACTCGCTGGGGGAACGGACAACCGCATTTTGTCAACCTGATCAGTACACAGAATCCGGATAACTCTTATGAGGTAGAATTCCGCCACAATGCTTTTGGCGATACAGAGGGTAAAATGGGAGATGCACTAGTTGCTTTCAAACTGGATGAACTGACCGATACGCAGGGAGAGACTGTCAAACTAAAACTGAAATGGAATTCTTTCAGCGGAGAAAAATCGGCAGAATTTGATTACTGCACTCGAAAAGCAACCAATCCGCAGGCTCAGGAAGTGACTGCTATCCGCTGTACAAAGAAGGTGAAGTAAGCTAATTTTTGAAGACAAAAAAACGCAAGTGCATTTGAACTAAAACGTACTTGCGTTTGAATCGAAACGTCTTTGCGTTTAATCTAAAACGTACTTGTGTTTTAAACTAAACGCAAAGGCGTTTTTCTAAGCAATAAAGTCCGGCTTGCGGATTATTCCACAATTAGCTGTAAATGAGCATCTCCCGTCTTTGCCTTCAACCATTTTACGATTTTGTCGCGACTCTTTGCATCAGGCATCCGCTGGCAATCAATAATGGCGTATGTCAAGGTGTCTATCCGGGAACTGTCAACCGACAGACGAAGACTCTTTGAAACGGAAAGGGTTTTGATTTCCGGAAACAAGACTTTTAATTCTTGCCCTAACTGCTTACCCATCCAGTCTGAGCCGGAAAAATCAGCCAACTGCTTATGCAGGGTATTGATTTCTTCATCCTGTTCTTTCAAACGTTTCTCACTGTTCCGATAGAAGTCTTCCATCACCATCGACTTGATGTTGCTGATGTCCACTGCATTGCCGTCACCCATTCCCTGGAATACAATCAACTTGGTCTTGGCCAGATTATAATCGGGCAAACGATGCTGGGCAGCTGCAATCTGGTCCTTCGAAACTTCTTTCCCCACAAGTACCACCTTAATTTCCCGTTTATCGTAGGAGATTTCACGGCTCAGCACTTGCGAATCAGGGAACTGTAACTCTTCCGCAATAAAATGGCTGGCAGATGTCTGATAGAAAGTTTCCCGCACAATATTATAAGTAAGGTAAACGGCCGGACACATCGTACCGATGGTTATCCAGATGATATAACGTTTTACCAGCTTTTCACGAGCTTTATCCACAAACTGCTTGCGCTGGAAGTGCATCACCCGCACCCCGATGTAAGTAGCCAGGCTGATGAAAACGGAGTTGATAAAATACAAATAGAAGGCTCCTAAAAAATACAGCAGATTACCTGTGGCAATACCGAAACCGGCCGTACACAACGGGGGCATCAAGGCTGTAGCAATGGCCACACCTGGTATTACATTTCCTTTTTCCTTCGTGGCCAATGCCACAATACCGGCCAGACCACCCACTAAGGCTATGAACACATCGTATATGGTAGGCGAAGTACGCGCCAACAGTTCCGACTGAACTTCATCCAGCGGAGTAAAAGCAAAATAAATCGTGGCCGTCGTTACACTGAACAGCGTAGCTACCAGATAACTTTTCAGTGAACGTTTCATCAGTTCGAAATCGTTCAGCCCGATAGAAAGTCCCACTCCCATGATAGGTCCCATCAAAGGAGAAATCAACATGGCACCGATAATTACCGCCGTAGAATTGACATTCAGTCCCAATGAAGCGATAAAGGTAGCAAAAATCAAGACCCAAAGATTGGTTCCTTTAAACTCTACCCCACTGCGGATGGCATCTACCGTCAGTTGCTCATCTTCCTTGCTCCGGTTCAAGTCCAGATACTCATTGAAGAATTTACGAAGGAGGAATTTCCTCTTGTTCCCTATTTCCATATTTATCCGATTTATAAATTACACTTCAGCCTATGTCCATTCCACATTTCTTATTTAAAGAAACGATTGACAAAAGGAAGACTCCTTAAAGGTAAATCTTTTTTGATAATAAATGCCACAAAAACCAATATTAATAAGGTGCGGTAGCTTAAACGCAACCAAAGGTTGGCGATGGGTGTTTCTTGCGACAAGACATAAAGCACCAATGCTAAAACCAGATAGAGGGTCATCCGCTTCAACGGATAGGCTACCGGGTATTTTTTCTGTCCGATGAAATAGGATAACAGCGTAATCACTCCGTATCCGGCTACAGATGCCCAGGCCGAAGCCACATAACCATAAGTGGGTACCAGCCAAATGTTCAGTCCTAAAATCACGGCACATCCGATAAGAGAAAAATAAGCCCCCCAATAGGTTTCATCGGTCAACTTATACCAGAAAGAAAGGTTGAAATAGATACCTTTGATTATCTCGGCCAGCATTACGATGGCTACTACGCTCAGCCCTTCCCAATAGTCGGAGGCTACCATGTACTTCAGGATGTCCATGTAGCCCATCACGGCCAGAAATGCTAAAAGAGAAAAGATAAAGAAGTACTTCATGGCAGAGGAGTACATCTTCTTGCTGTCGGCATCTTTATTCTTGCCGAAGACAAAGGGCTCGTAGGCATAACGGAAAGCCTGGGTAAACATGGCCATGACTAAGGCTACCTTGCTGGTGGCGCTGTAAATACCCAGCTGTACCAATCCTTCTGAACGGTCATCGAACAGATAGGGATAAATCATCTTGTCGACCGTCTGATTGAGGATACCGACCAGCCCGAATATCAGAATCGGGAAAGAGTAGTTAATCATGCGCTTCATCAGCACCTTATCCATACGGTAGGACACACCGCGCAACTCGGGTATGAAGAAGAACATCTGCAAGGCCGACATAATCAGGTTGGACACGAAAATATAACCTACCAGATAATCGGGGTTATAGAACCAGCTGACGGTTTCGTGCGCATGGACATCGAGCCACGGACATACCAGCAGGAAGAAAAGATTCAGCAGAATGTTTCCTATGATGTTCAGCAACTTGATGGCCGCAAACTTGACAGGCCGTTTCTTATAACGCAGGTAGGCGAAAGGTATACACTGGAAGGAATCGAGGGCCACCACACACACCATCATGGCAATATAGTCGGGATGGTCCGGATACTCCAACAAGGCTGAGAGCGGATGCAAAAAGACCATGCACAGCACCACAAACAGCAGCGAGAGTCCTCCCACAAACAGCAGGGAATTGGCATATACCTTCTGCGCATCCTCGTCCGACTTATTGGCAAAACGGAAAAATCCCGTTTCCATACCAAAGGTCAGCAACACCAGAATCAGTGCCGTATAGGCATATACATTCGACACCACTCCATATCCTCCGGAAGCAGCAGGAAGTACTGCCGTATAGAGAGGAACCAACAAATAATTCAAAAAACGTCCTACGATACTGCTCAGTCCATAAATGGCAGTATCCTTTGCCAAAGATTTTATTCCGGCCATAATGTTTATCAATCAAACAGCGTTCTTTCGCTATTGTATTTACTTTTTCCTAAATGTTTATATGCCAGCTCTGTCACCTCTCGTCCTCTGGGGGTACGCTTCAGGAAGCCTTCTTTTATCAGGAAGGGTTCGTACACTTCTTCCAGCGTACCCGGGTCTTCACCCAAAGCTGTAGCAATGGTGGTCAGTCCCACAGGACCTCCCTTGAACTTGTCTATAATCGTGCACAGAATCTTGTTGTCTATCTCATCCAGACCATACTGGTCGATGTTCAGAGCCTCCAGTGCAAAACGGGCAATCTCCAAATCAATTCTTCCTGAACCTTTCACCTGTGCAAAGTCACGCACACGTCGCAACAAGGCATTGGCTATACGGGGGGTACCACGGCTACGGGAAGCTATCTCTCCTGCCGCATCTGCATCACACGGCACATCCAAGATGCGTGCGGAGCGCAGGATGATGCGTGAAAGTACTGAATCATCATAATACTCCAGGTGCAGGTTGATACCGAAGCGGGCACGAAGCGGGGCTGTAAGCAAACCACTGCGTGTGGTAGCTCCCACCAACGTAAACGGATTCAGGTCAATCTGTATGCTACGGGCAGAAGGTCCCTTGTCAATCATGATGTCGATGCGATAGTCTTCCATGGCAGAATAGAGGTATTCTTCCACTACCGGACTCAGACGGTGAATCTCATCAATAAACAGCACATCGTTCGGCTCCAGGCTGGTCAGTACTCCGGCCAAATCACCTGGCTTGTCGAGCACCGGTCCTGAAGTCACTTTAAATCCCACTCCTAATTCATTGGCAATAATGTTGCTCAGTGTGGTCTTACCTAATCCGGGAGGGCCATGCAACAAAACATGGTCAAGCGCTTCTGCACGAAGTCTCGCCGCTTTTACAAAGATGCGCAAGTTATCCACCACCTTGTCCTGTCCGCTAAAATCTTCGAATTGAAGCGGGCGAAGAGCATTCTCAAAATCACGCTCTTTTCCGGTTGGTTTATAATCGCGTATGTCAAATTGTTCTTCCATAAATTCTTTAAAAGTATGACCACAAAAGTACGAATAAAAGAAGAATCCCCGATGAAGAATCCCGATTTTCGTTTATATATTGTATTTTTGTCTACTACAAAACCTATTAGAATAAGCTTATGACATCAGCAACAACCCAACTCAATGGTACCCGCCTGATATTCTTCTCACCCACACATACCTCGGCCAGGATTGCACGAGCTATCGGAGAAGGTATCGACATGGGAAGAAGAATGGAAACAGACCTGACGCTGGATGAACAAACCTCCCCTATTGAAATGAACGGAGAACTGTGCGTCATCGCCGTTCCGGTATACGGTGGCCGTGTAGCCGCTACGGCACTCCAGCGTCTGCAACGACTCAAAGGCAACGGCTCACCCGCCATCCTTGTCGTGGTATATGGAAACCGTGATTACGAGGATGCCTTACTGGAGCTCCGTGACACCGCTGTCCAACTCGGTTTTGTACCTCTCACTGCAGGTGCATTCATCGGGGAACATAGTTTTAGTACACCGGAACTTCCCATTGCTGCCGGACGTCCGGATGCAGATGATTTGCAACAGGCCCGTGAGTTTGGAAAAAGCAGTCTGGAAAAATGGGAAAAACTGCAAGCTGCCGGAACCCCCATCACAGAATTAACGGTAAAAGGAAATTTCCCCTACAAACAATTGACACCCGGTGCCCCCGCCTGCCCAACTTGCACAGACGGCTGTTTTGCTTGTGGAGAATGTATTGAAGTCTGCCCTACACATGCCATCTATTTCAGTGAAGACCAAAGCTCCATTGAAACAGATATTCACAAGTGCATCAAATGCTGTGCCTGCGTGAAATGCTGTCCGAACGAAGCCCGCGAGTTCAGCACCCCGTTTGCAGCCATCCTTCACGAGAAGTTCAGTGCCCGTCGTCAGCCGGAATTATTCTTCTAACACAAAACTTGTTTACATGAAAAAAAGAGAAAAACGGGTACTGGTTGGCATGAGTGGCGGGATAGACAGTTCGGCTGCCTGCATCATGCTTCAGGAACAAGGGTATGAGGTGGTAGGTGTCACAATGCGTACCTGGGACGTGGCCTCTCATTTCACTCCCGGGAATGACCAACCCAATGAAGTCATAGAAGCTCAGGAACTGGCGGCACGTTTAGGTATCGAACACCACGTGGCCGATGTCCGTACGGAGTTCCGGCAGGTTATCGTGCAGTATTTCATCGACGAATATATGCGTGGACGCACTCCCAACCCCTGTGTCATGTGCAATCCTTTATTTAAGGAACGGATTCTGTGTGAATGGGCAGACAAGTGCAACTGTGCCTGGATTGCTACGGGGCATTACTGCCAACTGAAAGACCTCAACGGTTATCGTTACATCCTGACCGGAGACGACCCGCTGAAGGACCAGTCCTACTTCTTGTGGAAACTTCCACAAGAAATTCTGAAACGCATGATGTTTCCTCTGGGAGGAATGACCAAAGCCAGCGTGCGCGACTATTTGGCATCCAAAGGTTTTGAAGCCAAAGCACGCGGAGGAGAAAGCATGGAAATCTGCTTCATCGAAAAAGATTACCGGGAATTCCTGAAAGAGCATTGTCCCGACATTGATGAGAGAATTGGTCCGGGATGGTTTGTGGACAGCAAAGGCCTGAAACTGGGACAGCACAAGGGGTTTGCCTACTACACCATCGGCCAACGAAAAGGCCTGGAGATTGCTTTGGGTAAACCGGCGTATGTGCTGAAAATCAATCCGGCCAAGAATACGGTCATGTTAGGAGATGCCGACCAGCTCAAAACTTACTACATGTTAGTGGAAGACTATAACGTGGCCAGCCTGGAGGAGTTACTCAACTGCAAGGAGCTTTCGGTACGTATCCGCTACCGCAGCCGCTCAATTCCCTGCCGTGCAATTCTGCTGGACAACGGGCAACTATTAATCCGGTTTGAGCAAGAGGCTTCCGCTATCACTCCCGGCCAGTCGGCAGTGTTCTACGAAAGGAACCGTGTACTCGGAGGCGGTTTCATCGCCTCGCAACAAGCAATTAAGAAAATAGCTGCTGAGAATGAAGCTAAATTTCTATAGCATATCACAAAAAAATGTCCGGACTGCTCACTAAAGCCATCCGGACATTTTCCATTTATAACTATCTTCTTACGGATTATTCCTTATCCCGTTCCAGCGAGAAACGCACGGGGTCATCATATTGTTCCTGAAGTTTCAGCATTTCTGCCTTCAACTCGTCAACCACTGCCTCATACTCCTTCTGTCCGTACAGATTGTGCATTTCGTGCGGGTCTGCCTGCAAGTCGTACAATTCCCATGTATCAATGTCATTATAGAAATGAATCAGTTTATAACGGTCTGTACGCACTCCATAATGGCGTTTCACCATGTGCTCTGCCGGGTATTCATAGAAATGATAGTACAAAGCCTTGCGCCAGTCTTTCGGGTGTTCACCTTTCAGCAACGGCAACAAAGATACTCCGTGCATATCAGACGGAATTTCTACTCCTGCCAAATCCAGAAAAGTAGGTCCATAGTCAATGTTCTGTACCATTTCAGTAATGTCTCCCCGACGAGTGAATCCATCCGGCAAACGCATAATCAGCGGAGTACGCATGGATTCTTCATACATGAAACGCTTGTCGAACCAACCATGTTCTCCCATATAGAATCCCTGGTCGGAAGTATACACTACCAGCGTATTCTCCAGTAATCCTTTTTCCTTCAGATAGTCCAATACGCGACCCACATTATCATCCAACGATTTCACCGTCTTCATATAGTCGCGCATGTAACGCTGGAACTTCCAGTTGGCCAAATCCTTTCCTTGAGGATTTTTCTTGTAGAAATCTTCGATAATAGGACCATAGAACTTCTCCCATGCTGCACGCTGAGCACTATCCATTCGGCCGAGGAAACTTTCATACAATGTCTTCAAACGAGAGTTTTTGTCCGGGCGAAGCATCTTCAGGTCATAAATCATATCCATGTCCTTCACGATGCTCATTTCCTGAGCGGCAGCCGCTTCACGTCCCTCATAGTCATCAAAGAAGTTATCCGGCAAAGGGAAGGTTTTGTCTTCATACAAGGCCAGATTACAAGTATCTGCCATCCAGTTGCGATGGATAGCCTTATGATGAATGAACAAGCAGAACGGTTTCTTGTCATCACGCTTGTGTTCCATCCAGTCGATGGCATCATCGGTAATGATGTTGGTTATGTAACCGTGCTTCTGAATGGTATCATTCTGTTGCGTAATGAAGTTCGGATTATAGTAATCCCCCTGTCCCGGCACAATCTGCCAGTAATCAAACCCTGAAGGCAGACTTTCCAGATGCCATTTTCCGATAATCGCCGTCTGATAACCGGCTTTCTGCAACAGTTTCGGGAAAGTTTGCTGTGCACTGTCGAACACACAAGTAGTATTATCATAGAACTTGTTGCCACAAGAATGCTTGCCTGTAATCATACAGGCACGGCTGGGACCACTCAACGAGTTTGCCACAAAACTGTTCGTGAAGCGCACTCCCTCATTGGCAATGCGGTCCAAATTGGGAGTTTCCATATAGCGCGTATCATAACAGCTCATCATCTGTGCCGTATGGTCATCGGTCATGATATACACAATGTTGTATTGCTTCTTCTCTTGCTTATCAGCCTGCTGACAGGCTGTAGTTACGGCCGATAAAGCAACCATACCGGCAACGGGATAAAATTTATTCATAAGTCTACTTAGGTTATTCTATTTTTACAACGCAGATATACGGAGCTTATAGCTCATCGGTTTCTGCGGAATCTGGTACTTCAGCATGGTTTCCGGACCACAACTTGCATTTCCTATTCCACGCAAAGCTGCATCCAGGTGAAGCACTACGTATGGACGCGGTTGCAATTCCCAAGTATGTTTGGTATTCATCAAGTCTTCATCCGTATAACGTAAAGCAGAGAAAGAAACATTGCCCTGTGTCTGGATACGGATACCCTTTCCTGAAGCATCCTTCAAATCCATGCTACGCAAACCTTCCCGGTTACCCATAGACTGAGGTTTCACATACTTGCCGGTATCATTTGCATCCAGTGTGTAACGTCCCACAGGACATGCATCCTTACGGTCAACATAGTTTTCCCAAGGACCATGTGCATAATAGTCTACCTGAGTCAAAGTAGAATCCAGCAGGCAAACCAATCCACAGCGACGTAAGTTCGCAGTCTGAGGAGAGAAACGTACATCCATGTCTATTACTCCATTCGGCATAAATGTGTACACAATGTTGGTTGCACACAAAGAACCGCCACGAGAGGTACTTACCTGTACAATTCCTTTATCCACACTTACCTCACACGTACCGGCTGCATCCAGTCCGTTAGCAACTTCCTTAAACAAGTCATTCTCAATCCAGCGGTGATTATCATACAAGAAACCGCCATTATGACTGATGATTTCCTTTCCAGCCATGTTCAATTGTACCATCTGTCCGGTAGCTTTATCAAAAGCTGCACGGAGGTGCTTGTTATAAAGCATCAACAGTTTATCGGTTTCCTGAATGGTCCATTCATTTTTCTTCTTCTTAAACGTCAGTTGCGGTAAATCAGCTCTCTTCTGCAATTCAAACTGGCAAGCAGCTACTTCATGTCCAGCTTCTGCCCATACAGTAGGTGCCAACATACGTACATGTAAATTGACCATCACTTCATCACCAGCCTTCTTGGCATCTGCCAAATTTACTCCAGACAGTTTCAAATTCAGCACCGTAGAATCTCCCGGAAGAATATTTTCCAACGTCAGACTGTCTGCTCCCACAATCACTCCGTTCTTCACGCTTTCCCATTTCAGGTCAAAGCCTTTCAGCGACAAGAATGCATATTTGTTGCGTACCTGCACATTCACCAGATTGCGGGAAGCATCCGTACCCATGCACTTAAATCCGACATACTGATAAACAGCCTTCACCTCTTTCAGTTTAGGAGTTTCCTCACGCGTAGCCGGCACAATGCCGTTTGAACAGAAATTACCCTGATGAGGTCCAGGGAAATCATATCCCGTATGCAGACGATAAATGCCTTTCTTCATTTCATGAGGCTCATAAATAGCCTGGTCCACCCAGTCCCAGATAGCCCCTCCAATAGTAGCAGTACTTCCTTCAATGCTTTCCCAGTATTCTTTCAAGTTACCGATGGCATTTCCCATGGCATGGGCATACTCACACACAAACAGCGGTTTATCGAACGCACTGACATGCTCATCCATCCAGTCCATGCTGGGATACATCTTGGAATAGAAATCACTGAAGCGGTTACCTCCGTATGATTTCCCGTCGCGCGTGCCTTCATAATGCACCGGACGGCTGTCCAGTTTCTTGGCCGCGTCATAGCAATCACGGAAGTTCGCTCCTCCTCCGGCTTCATTGCCCAGACTCCAGAAAATCACACTCGGATGATTACGGTCTCTCAATACCATCCGGTCAATACGGTCTACAAACGAAGGTATCCATGAAGGCATGTCACTGATAGACTGGTTGGCATGGTTTTCCAAGTCAGCCTCATCCATCGTGTACAGGCCATAGTAATCAAACATGGCATACATTTTAGCGGCATTCGGATAATGCGACGTACGAATCGTATTGATGTTGTTCCGCTTCATGGTCAGCACATCCCACAACATGGACTCCGTCGTCACAGCCCGTCCGTACATCGGATGCGTATCATGCCGGTTGGTTCCCTTAAAGAATACCCGCTTGCCATTCAGATAAAGCAACGAGCCCTTCACTTCGATGTCACGGAAACCGTATTTCGTAGAAAAGGCCATTTCGTCCTTTCCTCCCTGGCGCTGTATCACTTGCACAGTATACAAGGTAGGAGTTTCAGCAGTCCACAAAGACAAATCTGTCAAATCGAATGACACATTAACCGTACTTACCGGAGAAGAAGGAGCGTATTTCACAGCCACTTCCGACTCGGCTACCTTACGGCCTTCCGGATCTAACAGACGCACCAGCAGATTCTTGGTACCCTTCAGCTTGTCACGGTTATCCAAAGACAACTTCACATTCATGGTTCCACTTTTATAGTTCTTGTCTTTATCCAATAGACAAGTAATGTAATGGTCGCGCACGCTGACTTGCGGTACATTATATAAATATACATCACGGAAGATACCACTCATGCGGAACATATCCTGACATTCCAGATAAGAACCGTCACACCAGCGGAACACCTGCACAGCCAGACGATTTTCGCCCGGTTTCAGGTACTTGGTCACATCAAACTCAGCTACATTGTTTGCTCCTTGTGAATAGCCCACATATTTTCCGTTGAGATACACAAAAGCTGCACTGTAAATACCACCGAAATGAATGAAAGTACGTTTTCCATCCCAGCCTTCCGGCAAATTAAACGTACGTACATACGAACCTACCGGATTGATACCATAGTTCTTTCCGCCATCGTTAAAACCTTTACGTGCCTGAATATAAGGCGGCGTGTTGGCATGCGGAAATTCCACGTTCGCATAAATCGGACGGTCGTAACCCTGCATTTCCCAGTTAGAGGGCACAGGAATGCTGTCCCATCCCGAAGTATCAAAATCTTCCTTATAAAAATCCAGCGGACGCTGTGAGGGTTCTGACACCCAGTGGAAAGCCCATGTACCGTTCAGCAATATATAGGCAGAGTTATGTACTTCCTCCCACGGACGGTCATAGAAAGCCTTGTCTGCCAACATTTCTTGCTCTGAAGGATAAGGCATATACGTGGCATGACCTACCTCCTTATTTTCTTCAAAGCGAGTTTCATCTTCCCAGTACACTTTTTCGCGTGCAGCCATACCAGCTCCTTCGGGCATAGGCACGGCGCTTACCCGTATCTGGAACAAAGAAGCTTCCATCGCTTCAGCCTTCTTTCTGTCCATCAACTGCAGACGGCCGTCTTTCTGACATACCAGCATAAGCGACGGAGTATTGGCCGGGACCAGTCTCACCCCGTTTGCGGTTTCCTGTATGCTCCACAACTGCGCCTCATCACTTCCGTTTACCTCTGTAACGACCAATGCCTTATGGTCTACGTCAGCTCTCAGCGCCTTGTCTTCGAATACATTCACAAAACGGAAACTTCCCGATAACTCGTTAATGTTCCACTGCTGTTTCTGGTCGTCCTTACTCAAGGATTTCAATATCACAGACGACCCCTTATCATAGCCCAGTACCTTATTTGATACCTTTGCAGGGAATACATTATAAAGCTTGTCTTTATCGTATCTGCTTTGCGAAGATACATTCTGAGCCATCCATACCAGAAGTCCCAGGACCATCAAAAAACGATAAATTTTCATCATAACATTTGCTATATTAAAGTGGAATACATACTAAATTTCTAACTTTTCCCTTAAATCCCATCTTAGTATCTCCCAACTGCCTCAATGGGAAAATCAAGGTTTCCTGATACCAGAAACGATCCTTCCGCTGCCGTTTTTCATTATACACTTCACCAACACGACCTTCCAGTCTTTCCTGAAGCTGTCCGTTCACAAATAAAGAAGTACCCTTCACATCCCCCTCAATTCTCACCTTTGTCCATTGTCCGGCAGGCAAACGATATGCATGGAACACAAACTCATAGCCGTCACGACGGAAAGCAAACTTGCCGGTATTCTGCCAATTGGAAACAAATTCTGAATGCGGCCCTTTGAACAATATGGCATCAATATTAGGCGACGCATCCGGACACAATTCAAATTCTACCGCATAAGGATAGCCTATTTCATCTACTTCCGTAGTTACGATCTCCGTACCAGATAAAGTCACTTCTCTTCCTGCTTCAATCAGTGTGGTCTGCTCGTCTACCTTAGCTAACAAGTTTACACCTGGAGCCTCAGGAGTAGTAGCGCAAAGCGCCATGAATTGCTCAAAAGGCACTTTATCCGCATTTTCACCCTTCCACATCTTTTCACACACCACCTGCAAACCTGGGAAAGTACGAAAATGTACATCCTGTTCGCTAATTCCATTACCCACACGGTCATTCCAGACTGCCAGCATCGCCCCCAGGAAGTTAGGGTGACGTACGGTCATTTTCGGATCATCCTTCCGCATCATTTCCGGCATCCAGTTTTCATACAACCACTGATAGTTCAAGAAATCATAATAATAATGCGCCGCAGGAACCAGATACAACAGCCCGTCACACAAATTCACCACCTTGGCACCCGCATCCAGACAAGTCTGCACATCCATCCAGTCATAATTCCATGCACTCACCACTTTTCCTTTCAAATCGACAGGAGTATTTCCTTTCATCACATTCAAGCTTCCCCACAAACGCGGAGTCTTGCCATATTTTGACACAAAATCCAGATAATGATTCGTAAAGCGACGGAACTGTTCCGATTCTTTCTGGTTATATTCATCTGTACCGATATGCACCTCCGGTCCTACGAACACGGGATTCTCGCCCGACAGATATTCATCAAACAAGGTATCTACAAAATCATACACTTCTTGCTTGTACAAATCCAGGTGGTCCATTCCATATTCCTTATTATCGGCAGCCAGACGCGGATTATAATGTGTGAAGGCCAATGAATGAGCCGGCACGTCAATTTCCGGAATCACGTTAATGCCATAACGTGCCGCCATAATCTGGAAATCACGGAACTCCTCTTTCGTATAAGAACCATCTTTGGCTGTCAACCCCGGGAAGCGCTCGCTTTCCAGACGAAAAGCCGCATACGTCTTGTTCCAGTCATTCCCAAAGAATTCCACAAAACCATTGTCATTCAAATGTACCTGCAACTCATTCAACTTATAGAACGAAAGAATTTTGACATAATCACGCAAGTAGTCCATCGTAAAGAATTTACGAGCCACATCAATCATAAATCCTCGGTTGGGATACAAAGGAAAGTCCGTAGCCCGGCCCTTCATCAATCCTTCCGGTTGGTTATGAATCATCTGGAGCAACGTACGCGTTCCCCAGAAAACACCTTTAGAAGTAGGTGCCTCAATAGTAACCTCACCCTGAATATTCATCCGGTATCCTTCTTCACCCAAAGTTTTGTCCGGCTTACCCAAAGTCAGATAAACAGCTCCTTTTTCTTTCTTTCCTACTACGACACTATACTCCCAACCAAACATTTCCTTCAAATCCTGCACCAGGATCTCGGCCTCTCCTTTCAGTTCATTTTCTTCACCCGAAGAAACAATCACTTTTCCAGTTTCCGGAAGTACCAGTTTTCCTTTTGCCGATTTCCACTGCTGCAAGGCAGGAATCACTTGTGGCACATTCTGGCCTACAGCCATCATCAGTCCACACAACCACATCACACTACATAAAATCAGATGTCTCATTGTATCAAATTTAAAGTTTACACATTTATCTTAAGAAATAACCGTTTCTGCAGAAATCAACGACACTCATACTAAAAATTATCATCTATATTGATTAAGGAAACACTAAACCATGAACAAATAAAACCAGCGATTTTTCTCATACTATTTATTTAAGGATTTTAGTTTCGAATACAAAAATATGCATTTTTCTTCTCTTCATCACTTTTAAAGACTGATTTTTAAGTCTTAAAAATATCTATTAATAAGAATCGGGAATAAACGGAACATGCTTACGACCATGAAACATAAAACATTTCTGTCTTTTTTAAAGAATCCCTTTACATTTTCTACGTTTCCCCACAGAGAAACCTACGTTTTCCAAACCAGAAACATACGGTTCCGCATGGAGAAACCTATGTTTCCCTCATGGGAAACATAAAAATCTCTCCAATAAACAGAGATTTACATAAAGACATTTCAGTTTCTTCTTAGCACACTGATAAAAACAACAATTCCTTGCCTCTCCTTACACAAGGAAAAACAAGGAATCGTTATCCAGTCCGAGTTCACTTTGTATTTACTCTGTCATAAAAGTAGCTTTTATGTCATAAGAAAAAATATTTTCATATCATTACCAAACTACTTTTCCGACATAGATTTCCCCCAATTTTTATTAGGAGCAGACCCCATCCACAATTCTAATATTCCCCCATGTACAAAATCTGGATGGAGCAACTGATAGAAATTATAAACTTTCCCGTTCAACGTAGCTTTTTGTATATAACAGTTGACCTCAGAATTATGATGAGCCACAATTTTAAACTCTTTTCCAGCATAATAATCAGAATCCAGCTTTATCGTAATCTCATCAAACACCGGACTTGTGATGTCATAGCATGGATGCGAGGAAGAACCTCCGTCCAGACTAAATAATCCGATTGCCATCAAAGCACTGACACCGGCCATCTGTCCTTGGTCTTCATCATTTCCAGTATATCCCTTTTCCGGAGTGATAGCTCCATACGTCTGCTTCCCAACCTGACGTACCCAATACTGAGTGAGCCAAGGATATCCTACATGCGAAAACACATGTGCACTTGAGCAACCCGGCTGATTGGCATAACTTACATAGCTGAACAGAAAATCATCTGTTGCCGACTTTCGAAAAGCCTCATCCAATCTGACCGCCAGACTATCTTTTCCTCCCATCATACGGGCTAAACCCTGAATATCGTGCGACAGACCAAAAGTAGCCTGCCATGCATTAGCTTGAACAAACCCCTTTTCCGACAGAGGGTCCGTATGCAGCCAATCACCATTTTCACTTCGCGGTATCATTAATTTTAACTCCGGATGAAAGGAAGCTTTCCAGCCCATAGAACGTTTCTGAAAATACTTTGCCTCTCTCTGTTTCTTCATTTTTAGAGCCATCTGCCCTAAACTCCAGTCCTCAAAAGCCCACTGTATGGTCAGACCGGCATCATTCGGGCAATATCCATGTTTTACATAAAAATCCAGCTCCCGGTCCATATCAAAAGCCAGCATTCCTCCTTTTTCATGATTCCTTTTCATTGCCTGAAAAGCTTTCTCCGGATTCCACTTACGATAAATACCACGTTGGTATGCACTTGTAATCATTGAAGTAGCCGGACAACCTGTCATTATATACGTATATGCACCTACAGACGGACCACGAGGCAACAACCCTCCATTCCTGTCATATTCAAGAAATGAAGCAGAAAACTCATCCAATACAGAAGGATAGGCTAATCCCCATAATGTATTCAAATTCCATTGAGTCAGCCACAATGCATCCGAATTATACATGTGATGAATCACTTTTCCATCCTTTCCTTTTGGCAGCATACGTGACTTATACTCTGGAGAAAGTGTGTGGATACGGGTAGCTTTTCCTACCCTTGTCCCTCCCTTCAAATAATCCGGATAAGAGCCATCTATATCATCAATTTTATGCCTTCCCAGCAGCACATGCCATAAGTCCGTATAAAATTTCATCTTTTGCTGGTTGGTTCCACCTTTTACATCAATTTTACCCAACCACTCATTCCAGACAGATAATGCTTCAGTCCTCACTTGCTCAAAATCCCAATGAGGACATTCCTGGTCCATATTCTCTCTTGCATTTTCTATGCTTACATACGAAAAGGCCGTTTTCACCAAAAGCTGTTCACCAGGCTTCAACACCCCAAAATCAGCTTCTACTCCAGAAGTTGGTGACTGCTTAAAAGAAGACCCTGGTATGGTATACACCTCTGCAGAGCCGTTCATCTGAGTAATATCACATTGTCTTTCATTTCCAATCCAACTGTTTAATGTACGAAAAGGACGTTCAAAACGGACTACAAAATAAACCCGTGCTTTATCGACTCCTCCCCATACTCTTCCTGTGGTGTCAAAATATCCTGCGATTTCCGTTTCATTTACGCGCGAAGCGTGTGCACCCACCATCGTAGAAGTAGATATATGTCCGCCAAGTCCCAGCAAGACTTTCGCCAGTGACTCTTGTGCATACGTCAGCCGATAAAATCCCACACGTTCAGTGATTGTCTGTTCTACCCATATTCCATATCTATCCAAAAATAACCGATGGTAGCCAGGCTGCACAATTTCTCCATCATGCGAAAAAGAAGAGCTCCATCCACTTTCACCTTTACGCGTATCAATCTGACCAGTTATCGGCATCAGATTCAAACCAGATATAACCCAGTCATGAATCTGAGGAAAACCTAAAACCCGGGTAGAGTTATAACTGTATCCCCCACCGCCTTGATTTATATTACGTGTCAGAGGAGCAGAGCTCATCATTCCAAAAGGAAGACTTCCGGTCACAAAAAAGAAATAACGCCCTTTGGCTGTTTCCACATAAGGATTTACCCAAGAAACATAGTCAGAATAAGATTCTGGAGCAGGAAAGACTTCTATCTCGGACAAGCCAAGATTTTTTCCTTCACCATCAGTTACCTGAAAACGTACCCAACTGATTCTTTTGGCATCAAAATCAACCACTTTAGGTGCGCCATCATTGGCAATCAAGTTTATATCAATCGAAGTTCCGTCACTGAATGAAAGAGTACCTGCCGCCGTATGGCTGCTTGTATCCGGACAATCATATAAAATAATCCGGCTAATGTTTACTGGGTAATCCCAATCTAATTGTACCCAGGGGAAGGGACGAACCCTTCCCCTCATATCCAGGCGGCTACCTGAACGCCATTCTCCTGTATTCAGTATACGTATAAGCCCGTCTGACACACGTGTTGCATCCACCTCCTTCCCTGCAGCTGAAGAACAAGAGACCTTTGCCAGAGAGGCAATGTTATGAGGCGTCGCAGATAACAAAAGGGGAAACAGGCACCATAGAAAAAACAAAAATGCTTTTATCCTCATAAGACTAATTCTCGTTTCAAGTTATAATTCCTACTTAAGGGTCAATGGGTTCTGTGGGCTGAATAATTAATGACTCCTGCAACGGGAAAAATTCCATCATACGCTCATTCAGCCTTTTCCCTAAACGATAAGGTACATAACCTAATTCACGAAGACAACGTGAATCCATTCCTTCCACAAAATTTAAATGAGAAAAAGAAGACGTTACCACTGCGGCCTTTTCTACAGGAAAACCGTTACGGAACATAATACGTGCTGCATTACGAAAGTTCGTGGTAGTATGTCGCGCATGAGGCTCTATAATAATGGCACTCTCCGGAATCTGCCAAACGTCCATCAAATACTTTTTCATTTCAAAAGCCTCATTGTAAGGAGTGTGATATGGATGTACCCTTCCTCCCGATACAATAATAAATGGTGCCTGATGCTGACGATACATCATGGCTGCATAGGCAGAACGAAGCTTCCCTTCCGGGCTAATAGAGACATTGGGTTCCTCGGGTCCTGCGCCTAACACTAAAATGGCTGTATAAGGATAATTGTTCCATTCTGTCTGCTCAACCTGAATATATGCCTTTTTGTTCTCTGTTGCACAAAGAGGCTCATAATCAATCGACTGACGGCGGTCGTTCACATCAAGCAAAGCCTTAACGGCAGCCATGGGTACAGAATAAAAAACAGGATGAGCTTTTACCTCAAACGCAATATTTTGCTGACAAGCAGGAAGAATTTCCTCGATAAACCGGCGGCTATGTATGTAAAAGCCAATAGAATCGATTTGAGGATAATGAGGTTGCCGGGCTGCAGCATACACCTCTATCGCATAGTTCATTCCTTCTGCATCTTGCTCCCAGATTTTTTTCAAGAACGCTGCCCCATCCTCTTTATACTGCTGATAGCAACCGGAAGGGATTATATGCCTTGTCAACAACTGATCAATCGGATTTCCCGGCTTATACAGATTTGCCAATGCTTTTCCAGCTTCTGTAATCTCTTCTGTAGAGAATTTCATCGCTTCCACCCGCTCCTGCGAAGTTTTTGCCTCATGCAAACGCTCTAATTTCTTCAGCCCCATTTTTTTCAAAACAGGGTCATGGCAAATCATGGAATCTACTTCGCCAAACTCACGTAACAAAGCCGTAAAATAATATGCTTTATTCTCTACCTTCTCCGTGGAGATTAAATGGTATTCCCTCTGGACTTGTGCATACGAGCATAGAGAAAACAGTAAGCCCAAACAGCATATACCTATCTTTTTCATCGTCTGCCCTCCTCTTTTAAATATTGCAATAACTGCACAGGACGGTCTGTCTGAATTAATGAAGCTCCTTTTTCTAACAGCCATCCCCAGCTTTCATCTTTCTGATTCAATTCCACAGCACGGTCATCATCATGCCCACCATTCAATGAAGGCCATAATCCGTTCAGCCAAATCTTAGAACCATTATCTTTCACTTTTTGAAGTAAACGTAAAACTTCCGGAGTTACTTCTGAAAAGCAGCATTCCATTGCCACAGGTTTCATCTGTCTATACCCCTCTATAAACGCCTCTGCATCAGGATTGTTCAAGTCTACAATCGGCATATAGATAACTTTGTCAAGTACATCCCCATTTTCAGCCTTGACTTTTTCATAAGCATATCCGGATTTTATTACCACCTGGTCTATAGTCTGTGTTTTTACTAACAACTTATACACCTCTTGAAAATAATCATAGCCCTTATCTATGTTTATCAGAATTTTTCCTTTTGTCAGTTCCAATACCTCCTCCAAAGTCGGAATTGGATGAAAAGTAACTCTTCCCAATCCATTTTTCAGATGAAACTTTCGCAATTCGGCTAACGTATAGTCCGAAACCTTTCCCTTCCCATCAGTCGTACGGTCTATGGTATTGTCGTGCATAATTACCAGCTGATTGTCTTTTGTCATCTTCAAATCAATCTCAATCATGTCAACCCCCATCGTAATACAATTCTGAAAGGCCTGTAATGAATTTTCAGGCGCATTTCTCCAGTCGCCACGATGAGCTACCACCAATACTTTCTTCGTTTCATGACTCTTCAAATCTACCACAAGAGTCTTTGCACTCTCCTGAGCAGAGAGTACAAAGACTGTGCAGAGAAGAAAAATCATACAAGTAATTTTCTTCATCTTAAAATTCTATTTTAGCGATTAATATCCTTCATTCTGATACATTCCTTCCGGATTCAACAACCATTCATCATAAGGAATCGGATAATAAATATCTGTTTCCGTAAAGTTCTGTAAATTTGATTCGTTATAGTCATCCTGACTTTTCGCATGCATATACTCTACAAGTTCAGTAGGAGTAAAGAAACGCAACAAATCATACCAGCGCTGATTTTCAAATGCCAGCTCTACACGGCGTTCATGAAGAATAGCCAATTTCAATGTCGGGAATTTATGACTGTAAACCGGATCATTCTTTACTATTTCATAATCAGGAACACCCGCACGAGCACGCACTTTATTCAAATATGAAATAGCAGTCTCTGCATCATCCAGCTCTTCATAGACTTCTGCCAGCATCAAGATTACGTCAGCATAACGCAGTACAATCCAGTCGTTTCCTCCATAACCTAATGTACCAGCCGCGTCACTTTTATCACGATATTTCGTTACATAATAGCAATTCTGGCTATCTGAATGCCCTACAGAATAAGCATAACGTGCGTCTGTCCAACCATAGCCGTTATCACTCGTTTCAAATTCCTTTACCAAATCAGGTGTCACTTTCAGCATAGGTACCCCTTGTGTGGCATAAAGAGAGTTAGTCGTTTCTCCCCCAGGCTGAGTATTTTTGGCAATGCTTGAGTGATAATCCTTATCTCCTTGCTTATACACAATCTGAAAAAGAATTTCCGGACAAGCAGTCTTGTTATTCACATTAAATACACCATTTGAGGCTTCCGGATCAAAAGAAATTTCTCTTAATTCGCCAAAGCTTCTCATTTCATAGCACTGCTCAAGATAAGTTTTAGCATTGTCCAAATACTCATTACGCTTACCGTCTTCCAGCACATGAGCCATAGTAAGATATACTTTTCCTAACAATCCTGCCGCAGCCGCTTTATTAGCTCGTCCTCTTTCTGCTTCGGTATAATCAGGCAGCGCATTCTTATCCAGACCAAATTTCAAATCTTCTACAATCAAGGCATACACCTGCGATTTATCCACACGATGTGTATTAGCTGTAATTTCATCTGGAGTAGACAGATATTGAGTAACTAAAGGAGCATCCCCCCATTTACGTACCACATCAAAATAAGCCAATGCACGTACAAACTTTGCCTCAGCCAAATACTCATTTTTCTGGGCCTCTTCATCGAATGAAATGCTTTCGGCCCCTTTAATGGCGAAATTGGCATTGTTGATAGTCGTAAACATGGCATTCCAGTGAGACTTCAGGTAGGTATTACTCGGCAGCAAAGAGAAATCCGTGAACTGGAAAGGTTCTCCCGCAGCAGACTGATTATCCCATCGTCCTGCATTATCCGAACGTTCTTCCGTGTAAGCAGTACTTCCTTCGCCCATACAAGAACCAGACCGTAACGCCATATAGGCTCCATTTACTGCACGTTCCACGTCATTTTCAGTTGAGAAGAAATTTTCTGCTACAATATGATTAGGGTCATTTTCTGTAAGAAAATCCGTACAAGAAGGAAGTGTCAGCACTCCCATCGCAAAAAGTGATGCTAAAAATATATTTCTTTTCATTTTTCCAATCTTTAGAATGTTAACTGAATACCCATATTATAAGCTCTCATCAAAGGGTATTTACCATAATCTACACCCGGAGTCAAGTTTGATCCGTTGTTATAGTCTACCTCTGGGTTATATCCTTTATACTTAGTAATAGTGAACGGATTATCTGTAGCTACATAGAGACGCAAATTACTGATTACTCCATCTGACCATTGCTTGATTTTCGGGAATGAGTAACCTACAGTAATGTTAGTGCAACGGAAGAAAGAACCATCCTGCAAATAGAACGTAGAAAGACGAGTACTATTGCTCTGCGTACCTCCTCGTGATGCTTTGTATACCCATCCATTTCCTGGATTTTCCGGATTACGATAACGGTCGTCTACTACAGAATACTGATTACCAGAACCTTCCATGTTAAACAGGTAATAATCTTGACCATCCAACACTTTATTTCCATATGAGCCATTGAATGAAGCACTTACGTCCAAATCACGATAGTTACCATTTACATTAAATCCGTACGTAAATTTCGGATGTGGGTTACCAATAACTCTTTTATCATCGTCATCTACAACTCCATCTCCATTTACATCCTCAAAATACAAGTCACCAGGCTGAAGAGCTACAGACTGAGATAACGAACGAGGAGGTCCCTGCAATTCATAGCCTTCCGGGAAGGAGTTGCCATTAGCCTTATAGACTGCATCATCAGCTGCCAGGCCGGCCATATCCGCTTCTGTAACCATACCTGCGACCTTAAATCCATAGAACATACCGATAGGCTGTCCTTCTTCCGTTATATGAGTCATGTAAGAGCGTTCTGCACCGTTAGTGATAATTTTGTTTCCGCCTAAGTTAAGCACCTTATTACGGTTCAATGATATGTTTCCACTTACGTTCAAGCTATAATCTTTGCCGGTAAGTACACGTGCATCCACCTGAAGATCAAAACCGGTATTACGGATTTTTGAATCTGGCAAGTTAGTCAGCATAAAATTAGCACCCGAAATAGCAGAAATAGGCTGTTCGAAAAGCAAATCTTTTGTATAACTTAAATAATAGTTTCCCGAAACTGAAAGTCGGTTATTAAATAAAGACAAATCAAATCCTACGTTATACTGAGAAGTAGTTTCCCATCCAATCGCATTATCTTTCACACCACCCGGATACATTGCTGACACAATAGTACCATTTCCAAAGACAGCACCGGACGGTGAACTCATAATGGTGGCATACTCATAATTACCGATATTATTATTTCCGCTCATACCCCAACTTGCACGCAACTTTAATGAAGTAGACTCTCCTAAATTATCTTTCCAGAAGTCTTCATTAGAAAGTGTCCAGGCAGCAGAAATAGAAGGGAAATATCCCCAACGGTTTTCAGGACCAAAAAGTGAAGAAGCATCACCACGGAATGAAGCAGTCAAATAATATTTGTTCGCATAATTATAATTCAAGCGCGCAAAATAAGAGAGCATTGTCCAGTTCGACTTATAAGTATTGTTCAACTGAATGTCACTTGGATCTGCTCCGTGTCCGGTCACTTCTGTGATATGGTCATCTTCATAGCCTGTAGCCTTCACACCCAATACATCTATCATATCTTTCTGTACAGAATAACCGGCTACTCCACTAAAGTTATGTACCTCATTCCACGTTTTATTATAGTTGGCTGTAAACTCTGCCAGGTAGTCCGATTTCAAAGTAGTATTCGCAATTGCATTGGCTGCTGCCTTAGCCTGATCAGAATAAGGAGGATTTGCTCCATCAGAAAGACTCGTAGGACGATAAAACTCATACTTTTCAGAATAAGTATACATACCCAAGTTTGCTTTCAAGAACAGATTCTTTACCGGTTCATATGTAGCAGTTACATTATATGTATTTCTTATTCCATTGCGGCGTATTTTTGTTTCCGTAGCCAACGCAACCGGATTTTCAATCTGCTGGAAACCATATTCACTTGCATACGACGTCATTTCTCCTTTTACAAGTTCCCCGTTTTCATCGTAGCAAGGAAAAATCGGGGCATAAATCAATGCACCTAAAATAGGTCCTTGATTGAAACGCCCCTCCTGGACCTCGCGGTTCCAGTTTGAAGTATTTGAAATAGTAGCTCCAATTCTGAATTTTGAGCTAATTTCCGCATCCAAATTTGCACGCAAATTCAAGCGTTTCTGGCCTGTTGATAAAATAATACCTTCTTGATTCTGATAACCCATGCTCACTTCATAACGTATTTTATCGGTACCACCATTTACCGATATATGATGACGTTGTGACAATGCATTCTGATACAATTCATCCTGCCAGTCTGTATCATACTGCGGAGTAATCACTTCACCTTTCTCAAAATCATAAAGGAACTCAGGAATCATAGCCGCACTGTTAGCAGAGCCTATTTGCTGGGCACGTTCCGCATTCGTGTGATGAATATATGAATCATCCCAAGGCTTGCCTGCTGTCACAAGAATATTTTTATACGCATTATTACGTCCTTCTACCACCAAATCGGCAAACTGGGCTGAATTGAGCAAATCAATCTTCTTGGCAAGCTGATTGACACTCAACTGGAAATTATAGTTTACTTTTACTTTACCTTCCTTACCACGTTTCGTTGTAATAAGAACTACACCACCGGCAGCACGTGAACCATAGATAGCTGCCGAAGCCGCATCCTTCAACACTTCAATAGATTCAATATCCTCAGGATTCAGCATCAAATCATCATTTGAAGGATACCCGTCAATTACATAAAGCGGGTCGGAGCTTGCATTGATAGAAGCCACACCACGTACACGAATTTTCGTACTTCCATAAGGCGCACCACTTACCTGAGCAATCTGTACACCTGAAACTTTACCAACCAAACTTTGTCCTACAGTAGGAGTCGTTACATTCAGCTCTCTCGACTTGATACTGGAAACAGCTCCCACCACATCTGTTTTACGCATGGTCTGATATCCTACTACCACAACCTCATCCATCGTTTTAGAGTCCTCAACCAGCACAATATGCAGATTGTCTCCCTTTTTCGGTTTTATACGCTGTGTGGTATAACCGATATAAGATATTTCCAGTGTATGGTCATAGCTCTGCACATCCAGTTTAAATTTACCATCCACATCCGTCACCGTTCCATTTTGAGTTCCCTTCTCAAAAATACTGGCACCGATTACGGGTTCTCCATTTTGGTCTACTACAAGACCTTGAATCCAATCATCTTCAAAATTCTCAGCCTGAACAGAGCTTGTAAAAAACCCTGTCATACAGACAATTAAACAAAACAATCCAATTACTTTTTTCATAATTCGTTAATAGAATAAAATTTCTATGCAAAAGTATGAGGGGGGCATTGCACAATGATTGCAGGTTAATTAAAACTATGGCACAATAAGGTTACAAAGAAGTTTCAACTATTCTATTCCTACAGCCCTGACAGGAAACCTCAACTTTCCTCCGCATATAATCATAAACCCCGCAAAGAATACTTCTGAACACCCTGAATAATTCTCTGTTTCACACTGCAGGATTTGTATTTCACACTGTGAAATATATATCCCACACTGTGGGTTTTGTATCCCACAGTGTGAAACAGAGAATTTATTATTAACGTTTTAAAATACTCTTCAATACAAAAACAACTTTACCTACAAGCATTTACTTCTATATCTTAAAACCATCCCCGAAAAATTCGCTTCACACGCCGCAAAAAAGAATAATTTCCAAATAAATCGTATCTTTGCACATCGTAAGGTTGCAACTTAGAATAAACTATATACGTATATGGAAAAGAACTTTAAACGGACGACCGTCACATCGGCTCTGCCATACGCCAACGGTCCGGTCCATATCGGCCATCTGGCAGGGGTTTATGTGCCGGCCGATATTTACGTGCGCTATCTGCGCCTGAAAAAAGAAGACGTGCTCTTTATCGGAGGTTCGGATGAACATGGAGTGCCCATCACTATCCGCGCCAAGAAAGAAGGTGTAACCCCACAGGATATTGTGGACCGTTATCACACCCTCATCAAGGATTCTTTCAAAGAGTTCGGTATCTCATTCGATGTGTACGGACGTACCTCTTCACCCACTCACCATCAGCTGGCATCTGACTTTTTCCGTAAATTGTATGACAAGCATGAGTTTATCGAAAAAACTTCCATGCAATATTATGACGAGGAAGCTCACACATTCTTAGCTGACCGTTACATCACGGGAGAATGTCCGCGCTGCCATGCACAAGGTGCCTACGGTGACCAGTGCGAAAAATGCGGCAGCACTTTGTCGCCCACTGAACTGATCAACCCGAAGAGTGCCATCAGCGGAAGCCAGCCTGTCATGAAGGAAACCAAACACTGGTACTTGCCGTTGGACAAACACGAAGGATGGCTGCGCAAGTGGATTCTGGAAGACCACAAGGAATGGCGTCCGAACGTGTACGGACAGTGCAAGAGCTGGCTGGACATGGGACTTCAGCCGCGTGCCGTGAGCCGTGACCTCGACTGGGGTATTCCGGTACCGGTGGAAGGTGCAGAAGGCAAAGTGCTCTACGTATGGTTCGATGCACCTATCGGCTATATCTCCAACACCAAGGAACTGCTGCCCGATTCATGGGAAAAATGGTGGAAAGACCCTGAAACCCGCCTAATTCATTTCATTGGAAAAGATAACATCGTGTTCCACTGTATCGTATTCCCAGCCATGTTGAAAGCAGAAGGAAGCTACATTCTTCCGGACAACGTACCTTCTAACGAGTTCCTGAACCTGGAAGGTGACAAGATTTCAACTTCACGCAACTGGGCAGTATGGTTGCACGAGTACCTGCAGGACTTCCCTGGCAAACAGGATGTATTGCGCTACGTGCTGACTGCCAACGCTCCGGAAACTAAGGACAACGACTTTACATGGAAAGATTTCCAGGCTCGTAACAACAACGAACTGGTAGCAGTATACGGTAACTTCGTGAACCGCGCCCTGGTACTGACTCACAAATATTTCGATGGAAAGGTTCCGGCTTGTGGTGAATTGAACGACTACGACCGTGAAACACTGAAGGAATTTGCCGACGTGAAAGAAGAAGTAGAAAAACTGCTGAACGTGTTCAAATTCCGCGATGCACAGAAAGAAGCCATGAACCTGGCCCGCATCGGAAACAAATACCTGGCAGACACAGAACCATGGAAACTGGCTAAGACCGACATGGCACGTGTGGCTACCATCCTGAACATTTCATTGCAGTTGGTTGCCAACCTGGCCATTGCTTTTGAACCGTTCCTGCCGTTCAGTTCTGAAAAACTGCGCAAGATGCTGAACATGGAAAGCTTCGACTGGGAACAGTTGGGACGTACAGACTTGCTGGCAGAAGGCCATCAGCTGAACAAGCCTGAACTGTTGTTCGAAAAGATTGAAGACGACGTTATTCAGGCACAGGTAGATAAATTGCTGGCTACAAAGAAGGCCAATGAAGCAGCCAATTACAAGGCTAATCCAATTAAACCGACCATTGCTTTCGAAGAATTTGAGAAACTCGACATCCGTATAGGTACTGTATTGGAATGCGAAAACGTACCTAAGATGAAGAAGCTGCTGAAATTCAAGATTGCCGACGGACTGGAAAACCGTACCATCGTCAGCGGTATTGCTCAGCATTACAAACCGGAAGACCTGGTAGGCAAGCAAGTGCTGTTTATCGCCAACTTAGCTCCTCGTCAGTTCAAGAACGGTCTGGTAAGCGAAGGTATGATTCTCAGCGCAGAAAACTTTGACGGCTCATTGTCTGTTACCACTACTTTGAACGAAGTAAAACCAGGAAGCGAAGTAAAATAATCTACTTTAAATAATTAAAGAAATTGAGAATGAGCGGATAAGAGAACCCCGCCATTCTCAATTTTCTTTTCTTCATAAACTCCACACAATCCTCAAATATGGCAGAGTCACTTAAAGAAAAAACGGCAAAAGGCTTGTTTTGGAGTGGCATCAATAACGGTGCTATGCAGCTCTTGAACCTGATATTCGGAATCGTGACTTCACGCATTCTGAATGATACCGATTACGGTATGATAGGTATGCTGAGTATCTTTTCTCTCATTGCAGCATCTCTTCAGGAAAGCGGATTCACTTCGGCACTTGCCAACAAGAAAGAAATCCGCCACGAAGATTACAACGCCGTATTCTGGTTCAGCAGCGCCATAAGTGTCACACTCTACCTCATCTTGTTTTTCTGCGCCCCACTGATAGCCGATTTCTACGACAATGAAAATCTGATTCCTCTGGCTCGATATGCTTTTTTAGGCTTTGTTATTTCCAGCCTGGGCATTTCACAGAATGCTTATTTGTTCCGCAACCTGATGGTCAAACAAAAAACCATTGCCAGCATCAGCGGACTAGCCGTTTCAGGTATCGTAGGAATCATTATGGCCTGCCTGGGATGTTCTTACTGGAGCATTGCAACACAAAGCATTGTCTACATCAGTGTCCTGAACATCTGCCTGTGGAGTTTTTCCCCCTGGAGACCCACCCTGAAATTCAGTTTCAAACCCCTGAAAGGGATGGTAAACTTCAGTGCCAAACTGATGATAACCAACATCTTCAATCATATCAACAATAACTTGTTTTCCATCATTTTAGGGAAATACTATTCCGAAAAAGAAGTTGGACAATTTAACCAAGCCAACAAATGGAACTACATGGGACACTCCTTTATCAGCAGCATGGTAGGCAGTGTGGCACAGCCCATGTTCAATCAGGTAGGAAGCGACCTGACACGCCAGCAGCGCGTTTTCCGCAAAATGCTCCGATTCACAGCCTTCATTGCTTTTCCTTCCATGTTGGGATTATCGTTCATCGCTCCAGAACTGATTACGATTACCATCACAGCCAAATGGCTACCCAGCGCACATATCCTGCAAATACTTGCAATAGGTGGTGCATTTATCCCCATTACAGCCCTCTATTCAAACCTTATTATCAGCAAAGGAAAATCCAATATCTTCATGTGGAATACCATCACATTGGGCATCCTGCAATTGATTGCCATGCTGATACTCAGCCCGTACGGACTGAAAAACATGCTGACAGTCTATGTGGCTATTAATATCGGATGGCTGTTTGTATGGCATTATTTTGTGTCCCGTGAGATAAAACTTTCTCTATGGGCCGCACTAAAAGATGTAGTTCCGTATGCTGGTATAGCTCTACTTGCCATAGCTGCGGCCTACTTTATCACTGGGCATATAACTGACATCTATCTGCTCATCCTTACCAAGATAACCGTTACAGCCATACTCTATGGAGGACTGATGTGGATATGCGGTTCAGAAACCTTCAAGGAAAGCCTCAGCTATCTGCTGAAGAAGACAAGAAAAAAATAAGATAAGTTTATCTATCTTTATTACTTTTGCAGATAGAAATTACAAATAAAACCTTTTATGAAAGAAGCCCTTACGCCACAGGTAAAAGTTTCGGTAGTAATGTGTACCTATAACGGAGAGAAATATCTCCGGGAACAGATTGAATCCATCCTGAACCAAACCTACCCCGTTTACGAACTGATTATCCAGGATGACCGTTCTACCGATCGTACAGTTGAAATTGTCCGCGAATACCAGCAGAAGGATTCCCGCGTAAAGCTGTTTGTGAACGAACAGTCACTGGGCTTCAACTATAATTTCTCAACCGCTTTCACCCGGGCTACAGGAGAATACATTGCCTCGACCGACCAGGATGACATTTGGCGTACCGACAAGATTGAGGTACTGATGAAACACGTCGAAGGCTACAGCCTGTTATTCCACAATTCCCAGCTCTTCACAACAGACATCACACACTCCCTGGGAATGAAAAATGCATCCAACGTGCTTTATAACCCGCTTTTCCTATTGATGAAACCCTATGTGCCCGGTCATGAATGCTTTTTCAGCCGCACCATCCTTCCGCGCTTCATGGAAGCAGTGAAAAAGGAACATCGCATATCCTACGATTCACTGTTGATGCTGGCAGCCGTGACCTGCGGACCTATAGGATTCATAAATGAAGCATTGGTATACTGGCGCCGCCATCCCCAAGCCACTTCCTATCTGAGCGGCAGCCGCTACAGTTTGCTGAAAGGCTTGGTATCTGCAGTACAAACCCTAAACAACACGGATAAGCGCAAGATTACCCAACGCTATTTCATGGCTCTAAGCGATTACCCCTTTACAGACTATGCAGCTGCAAAAATTATACGTTGCATGAAAAAAGGAAATTTATGGGGCATTCTACAGAGCTGTGTACTCTGTTGCCGCAACCGCAAACAACTTTATCCCTATCACAACCCGCTGCAATCATGTATCAAGTCATTTTTCACACCATTGTATTTCATTCGCGACTGCAGCCAGTTCATCATCTGTTAAAATCGTAAGAATATGATTCGCTTCACCGTTTTTCCACGTTTGCGCATCCTTCCTCACCAGAAGGCCAATCCTTATATCCGTGATTTTGTAGTAGCCTTAGAACAGGAAAATATATCCCAAGTGGTCAATCCGCCACACAAGAACCCATTGTTCAGCCTGCTGCTTCCCAAACGGTGGGGAGATGTATTTATATTTAACTGGTTCGAAAGTATTCCCGATTTCAAATACGGACCATTGCAGTCTGTTGTGGCAGTCTGCTTCGTCATACTGCTGAAACTATGCGGACGGAAAATAGTATGGGTATTACACAACAAAAAGCCTCATGCTGGAGGCCATGCACGATTGAAAAAATTCCTCACCCGCTTCATCGCACAAAAATCGGACCTTATCCTGACGCATGCCACCGAAGGTGTGAAAATGATTGAGGCTCATTATCCCTATGCTGCCGGAAAGATACATTTCCTTCATCATCCTACCAAAAACCGTCTGCCGGAATCACTACCTGCAGAAATACCGGAATACGACATACTTATCTGGGGAAACATTTCACCCTATAAAGGAGTACTAGAATATCTTTCCTATCTGAAGAACAATCCGCAAGACCTCAAAGTATGTATTATTGGAAAATGTTCACCGAATTCATTAGCCAATGAGATACGCCAGATAGCGCCCCCGAACGTCACTTTTATCTGTGAAAGCCCTTCATTTGAGGAACTGGCACACTATATCCGGAAATCGGCGTTTGTGCTTGCCCCTTATTGTCCTGATTCGGTGCTGAGTTCAGGAATTCTGATGGATTCACTCTCTTTCGGAAGCAAGATTATCGGACCAGAGGTAGGTTCATTTAAGGATTATGCACGTGAAAAGCGCCTGAACGTCTACACGTTTCATAACTACGAGGATATAGAAAAAACGGTCGCTTGCTATAAAACGACTCCCATATCCCTTGAAGACTATCGGAGCTTTCTGGATGAAAACAACTGGGAACACTTCGGAAACCGAATCATTAAATTAGTAAAATCCCTCAAATAAAATGACGAACACCTACGCACCTATCCTGCTATTTGTATATAACCGTCCGGAACATGTACGCCGGAATATCCAGGCACTACTGAAAAATGAGCTGGCAGCCGAAAGCGAATTGTTTATCTATTCGGATGCGGCAAAAGATGAAACATCACAGGCTACCGTAAAAGAAGTACGCGCCTTTATCCGTTCAATACAAGGATTCAAGAAAATAACCATTACCGAACGTACAGAAAACTGGGGACTCGCCCGTAGTATCATCGATGGAGTGACAACCCTGATAAACCGTTACGGTCGTGTCATCGTACTGGAAGACGACCTCGTCGTGGCCCCTCATTTCCTGCAGTTCATGAATGATGCCTTGGAAACTTATCGTGATGAAGAGCGGGTAGGTCATATCCAGGCCTGTGATTTTACTCATGACCCCTCCCTGCCCGATACTTTTCTCATTAAATGGACCGGAAGCTGGGGTTGGGGTACTTGGGACCGCGCCTGGAAACATTTCAATGCCGACGGAAAGGCACTGCTGACAGAACTGGAAAGCAGAAAGCTTACCTATACCTTCGACTTTAACGGGAAATATGGTTACACCCGTATGCTGCGCCGGCAAATTGAAGGTAAAAATAATTCATGGGCCATTCGCTGGAATGCTTCACTTTTTCTAAAAGGCATACTCTCGCTTAACGTCGGGAAATCGCTGGTGCAAAACGAAGGATTCGATGGAAGCGGTACCAACTGCGGCGGAGGAGGATTGTACGCATCCGAATTGTACATGGAGCGACTTCCTGTAAAAAAGATTTCCCCTATAGAAGAAAATATACAGGCACGTAATGCCTATGTCCGCTACTATGCCCGCACCAATTCATTCATGGCAAAGGCCATACGACGCATCAAACGTACATTGAAAGGAGACTTCGGCGCATGAAAATATACTATTACCACACCCGACCTATTGCTTCTGCCCTAAAAGAATGGAAAGAGCATACACATCCTGGACATATCCTATACGGACTTACCCACTTCCCTAAAAACGGGATTGACCCAGTGCTTCACCCATACAAACATTTCACCTCACGCTGGAAACTGATGTGGTATAACCTACACACCATTCTGGGGTGTAAAGAAAATTATGATGTAGTTTATGGCACCTCTTACCGGGGACTGGAACTTCTCATATTCTTACGAGCTCTCGGCCTGTTCCGTAAGCCAATAGCCGTCTGGCATCACCAAGCCGTCCCCCAAAGCAAAGGTTGGCTGAAAAATCTTCTTTCCCGCCTTTTCTATAAGGGTATAGACTGTATGTTCTTTTTCAGCAAAGCATTAATAGACGATTCCCTGAAAACTGGAAAGGTAAAAGAAAAAGACATGTACCTTATCCATTGGGGGGCCGATCTGGACTTCTACGACCGCATGCGGAACGAGGCGAAAGACAAAGAATTCATCTCTACAGGAAAGGAAAATCGAGATCTGACAACCTTACTCCAGGCTTTCAGCCATACCAGACTAGAATTCGACCTCTATACTTCCCCAGCTAACGGTAACCAGAAATATGAGGAAATCACCAACCGGTTTCAAGGGAAAAACAATATCCATATCCACATAGTAGAAGGTATCATACCGTATCAGTTAGCACTGGAGGTAGCTCGCTCAAAGGTTGTCGTCATTTCCTGCCTTAACTATCCTTACACTGTCGGACTAACTACGCTGGTAGAGGCACTGGCACTCGGGCTTCCAATCATTTCAACCCGAAACACCAAATTTGAAATGAATCTGGAACTGGAACAAGCCGGTATGTTAGTAGATTACGGTGATGTAGCAGGATGGGAAAAGGCTTTACAATATCTGCATGACCATCCGGAACAAGCCCTCAAAATGGGAGAAAACGGTAGAAAACTTGCAGAAACGACCTACAACCTGGAAAATTACAGCCGCGAACTTTCGGAAGTCCTGCTAAAAAGATTTAACCGGTAGCATGCTTTCAAAAAAGAATAATGTACCTTTGCAATAAAATTAAGCCGACAGACTAATGAGAGTACTGATCATCAATACCGCAGAACGCATCGGAGGAGCTGCCATCGCAGCCAACCGACTGATGGAAGCTTTAAAGAACAACGGAATAAAAGCCAAGATGCTGGTCCGTAACAAGCAAACCGATCAGGTGACGGTGGTTGCCCTCAAGAAATCATGGCGCAGAATCTGGCAGTTCACCTGGGAACGAATTGTCATCTGGGCAGCCAACGGCTTCAAACGGCATAACCTTTTTGCGGTGGATATTGCCAACACGGGTACAGATATTACCTCCTTACCGGAGTTCCGTCAGGCAGATGTGATTCACCTGCACTGGATTAACCAAGGCATGCTTTCCTTGAAAGATATCCAGCGCATTCTTGCTTCCGGGAAACCTGTAGTATGGACCATGCACGACATGTGGCCTTTCACCGGCATCTGCCATTATTCCGGAGAATGCGAGAAATATACCGCACAATGTCATGACTGCCCGCTTCTATTGAAGCCTCATCATCATGACTTGTCAGAAAAGACGTTCCATAAAAAGCAAAAACTCTACGCTACGGCTCCCATTACGTTTATAGCTTGTAGCCGATGGTTGGAATCTATGGCACGCAGAAGCAGCCTGCTGCAAGGACACACCATTACAAATATTCCTAATGCGATTAATACCAACCTGTTCAAGCCGCGTGCCAAAAAATTCGCACGCGAGAAGCTGCATCTGCCCACCGACAAGAAGCTTCTTTTGTTCGGCTCCATGAAGATTACGGATAAGCGTAAAGGAATAGACTACCTGATTGAGGCATGCAAACTGCTGGCTCAACAGGAACCGGAATTGAGTCAGCAATTAGGAGTAGTGGTATTAGGAAGTCAGGCCGAACAGTGCAAATCACTTTTCCCCTTCCCTATTTATCCCATGAATTACGTGAGCAATGAAAAAGAGCTGGTAGATATATACAATGCTGTCGACCTCTACGTCACTCCTTCCTTGCAGGATAACCTGCCGAATACCATTGTCGAGGCAATGGCTTGCGGTATTCCTTGTGTAGGATTTAATGTAGGAGGTATTCCGCAAATGATTGACCATTTACACAATGGCTACGTGGCCCAATATAAATCGGCTGACGACCTAGCCAACGGCATTTGCTGGACGCTGACAGAGGGAGACTACGAAACATTAAGCTCCGAAGCCTATCGCAAGGCCGTGACAACCTACTCTGAAGCAACTGTAGCCAGCCAATACATTCAAATATACAACCACATCACCGGAAAAAATGCATAACATTCATCATTTACATCCGAAGTTTTCCATCATCACGGTTACTTACAATGCCGGAGCCGTACTGGAAGACACTATTCAGAGTGTCATCACCCAGACCTACAAGAATGTGGAATACATCATCGTGGACGGAGGTTCCAAAGACAGAACTTTACAAATCGTTGAACAATACAAGGAACATATACATACCGTAATCAGTGAACCGGATAAAGGACTATATGACGCCATGAACAAGGGAATCAAGCTGGCCACCGGCGATTACCTCTGCTTCCTGAATGCAGGTGACGAACTGCATGAAGACGATACTCTCCAACTGATGGTGCACTCCATTACAGAGCCCACACTTCCGGATGTGCTGTATGGTGACACAGCCATTGTGGACGAAGAAGGACACTTCCTGCACATGCGCCGCCTGGCTCCTCCAGAAAACCTGAACTGGAAAAGTTTCAAGGAAGGCATGCTCGTATGTCACCAGGCTTTCTTCGCACGACGTGACCTTGTAGAGCCCTACAACCTTCATTATCGTTTTTCAGCAGACTTTGACTGGTGCATTCGCATCATGAAGAAAAGCCAGGTACTCCACCACACCCATCTAGTGCTTATTGACTACCTGAATGAAGGAATGACTACACGTAACCACAAAGCTTCCCTAAAAGAACGTTTCCGCATCATGTGCAAGCATTACGGTGTAGTATCTACCGTGCTGCGTCATGCCTGGTTTGTCATCCGGGCCTTGAAAACTAAAAAGCGTTCCAGTTAAGTGGCCTGAGCCTCTTCACTGGAACGCCTTTATTTCTTCAAACAAACTTCTCGGCCTGTTTACTTCTTACTTTTCTTTAGGGCTAACACAATGGCTGCCAGAATTGCCAGACCCAATATGCCCAATGCAATGAAAGCAACAGTCTCGGTCACATGGAGTGATTTCGGGTCGAAAGTAAATTCTATCACATGTTTCCCGGCAGGCACATTCATCGCACGCAGGATATAATCTGCACGACCATGCGATACCTCTTTTCCATCAATGAACGAACGCCATCCCGGATAGTAAATCTCAGCAAAGACTACCGTACCGCCCTTCGGAGAATTTACCTCATATTTCAAGGCATTAGGTTCATAGCTTGTCAATACAATCGTACTCAGGCTGTCTGCACCTGCAGAAGCTTTCACTTCGTTCTGGAACTTTTTATCTACCACTGCTACGTGGGCCGGATTTACCTGATGCAACGCTTCTATTTCTTCATTGGCATTGTTCACATACTGCACCTCGTTGACAAACCAGGCATTGCCTAATGCATGAGGATTAAACACCGGAATAGTCTTGCCCTGCTGCAACGGAATGATGAAATAACGTGTATTCAGCATATTCAGCACCGGAGTCAACGTATCGCCTACCTGACTTAAATCAGCTTCCACCGAGGGTAAAGTCTTATACAGAGCCGTAATTTCACCCTGAATGTGCTCATCAATCATTTCCTGATAACGGCGAAGCTTCGCTGCATGATACCCTCCAATACTTTTGTGCCAGTAAGCTGTATTGTTCTCATTAAAGGTATTGACCGACAGATTCAGCACACGATAGTCCAGCGACTTGTCCTGAAGTATCTGCTTGTCTGTTTCCGAAGGTTCCAGGAAAGGCTGCATCTCCGTGCCCTTTGCCACAAACTGCTCGTCATACAGATAGCGTTTGTTTACACTCCACATATCTACCAGACAAAGCAAAGCCAGCAAACCAACCAGCAACTGTGCTTTCAGCTTTCCCGCACAATATCCCCATAGCAACACAGCTCCTATCAATACGACAAAGAAGCTTCTCCAGGCATCCGAAGTAAAGATGGACTTACGTATCTCTTCCAGGTTGATTAAAATCGGAGCCAGCTGATCGGCCGGAATCGCATTCTGCAATGCGTTCATTTCGGCAGAAGACACATACGAAGGGAAGAAGAAACCTGGAGCCAATGCAAACAGCAAAGAAAGACCTCCCGTCAAAGCAAAAGTAATGTAGAACGACTTACGTGATTCATTCCACAACTGCGGACGTTCTACCACTTCTTTTAACGCCATAATGGCCAGCAACGGTATAGTAAATTCTGCAATGACCAGAATAGAAGATACCGCACGGAACTTGCTGTACATGGGCACATAGTCAATAAAGAAATCTGTCAGGCCCATAAAATTATGTCCCCAGGAAAGTAATATGGAGAATACAGTTCCACCCGCCAATGCCCACTTCATCGGTCCTTTTACAATAAACAATCCTAAAATGAAGAGGAACATGACAAAGGCACCTACATATACCGGACCGGAAGTACCCGGCTGTTCACCCCAATACTGTCCCAACTGACTATACAATCCCATATAGTTATGGTCGGCCTTCTCCATGGCTTTCTCATTTTGAGCCAAAGGAACAGAGGCCCCTCCTTTCACATTCGGAACCAGCAGCGAGAAAGTTTCTCCGATGCCATAGCTCCACTGTGTGATGTAGCTTCGTTCCAATCCGCTATTGGTCTGGTTTGCACTGTTCTCCTTCACCAGCTCACTTTTGCCGCGCATGGTCTCTTTGCTGTACTCATACGTATGATACAAGTTTGACAAGTTCACACACACGCCCAACAGGCCGGCAATTACCAGTACCACACTGGCTTTGATAAATTGAGGCATCTTCCTCTCCCGCCATGCCATCACTCCATACGCAATGGCCATGAACAGCATGACAAACAAAAAATAGTAACTCATCTGCGGATGGTTAGCCACAATCTGCAAGGCCACAAACAAGGCTGTCACAATCCCCCCAGCCAACAGCTTACCACGATAAGCCAGCACCATACCGGCAATGGTAGGAGGAATATAAGCCAGTGCTACAAACTTCCAAATATGACCGGCCGCAATGATGATGAAGAAATAAGACGAGAACGCCCAGATAATGGCACCCAGGGCTGACATCCACACTTTAAAATCAAATGCACGCAAAAGAATGTAAAAACCCAGCAGCATGACAAACACATACCACACGTAAGTAGGCAGGAACAGATGATATACCTGCTGAATCCAGCCCAACGTATCGGTAGAGTCATAGCTCGGAGATATCTGGTAGGTAGGCATTCCTCCAAAAATGGAGTTTGTCCAGCGCGTACGTTCCCCCGTCTTCTCCAGGTATTCACTCATTTCACGTCCAGAACCGATGCCAGCTACTGCATCGTGCTGAGCCAGAATTCGTCCTTCATTTACCGCAGGATAGAAATACGCAAACGAAATAAGGGCAAAAAGCACGATTACCACTACATCGGGTAATAGTTTCTTGAACAAGTTCATATTATTCATAATTAATGTTTTCGGCAGGCAAAGATAACACAATACTGCCTGAAAAGTCGTAAATTTGCCGCTGAAAATCTTTTTTAACGCATGAAAATAGGAATCATTACGGCCATGTCTTCCGAACAGAAGCAACTGGCTAATCAACTCGAGAACAAGACTGAACGCAAAGAAGGTCCCTTCACCTACATTGAAGGAAACATCAAGCAAAATACCATCATCCTGATGCAATGTGGCATCGGCAAAGTGAATGCCGCAGCCGGAACGGTAGAACTTATCCGCAACTTCCAGCCCGACTGCATCATCAGTACCGGAGTAGCCGGAGGAATCGACACCTGCCTGAAAGTGATGGACGTGGTAGTCAGCCAGCAGATTGTGTACCATGACGTATGGTGCGGCGAAGGCAATGCCTACGGACAGATTCAGGGTCTCCCTACTTTCTTCCAGGGAAATGAAACCCTCTTCCAGTGTGCCCTTTCACTCGATACAGAAACGGCTATCCACGGAGGTCTGATTTGTACAGGCGACAAGTTTATTACCGACCGCAGCGAACTGGACGAAATCAAGCATAACTTCCCGGAAGGACTGGCAGTAGATATGGAATCGGCTTCCATTGCCCAGGTGTGCTACCTTTATCAGATTCCTTTCATCAGTTTCCGCATCATCAGTGACACTCCGGGAGCTGACAAGCACTTTGAACAATACCAGAATTTCTGGGGGGAAATGGCCGACCGTTCTTTCCACGTTACTGAAACTTTCCTGAAAGCATTACCCAACAAACTATAATCGCTTTATGAAAAAGATACCAAGCTTTACAGTAGACCATATTCGTTTGCAACGCGGTATTTTCGTGTCACGCAAAGATGAAGTTGGAGGTGAAATCGTCACTACCTTCGATATTCGTATGAAAGAGCCTAACCGTGAACCGGCCTTAGGTCCTGCCGCTATCCACACCATTGAACACCTGGCAGCGACTTTCCTGCGCAATCATCCGGTATGGGCCGACAAGATTATCTATTGGGGACCAATGGGCTGTCTGACCGGAAACTACCTGATAGTAAAAGGTGACCTGCAATCCAAAGACATTGCTCCGCTGATGACAGAAACTTTCCGCTTCATCGCCGATTATGAAGGTGAAGTGCCGGGAGCCAGTGCAAAAGACTGCGGAAACTACCTGATGATGAATCTTCCTATGGCCAAATGGGAAGCAGCCAAATTCCTGCATGAGGTGCTGGAACAGCTCACCGAAGAAAACTTAAACTATCCGGCTTCCCTATAAAATCAAATCACCTGTTTCAGAAACACGAACAGGCTATCAGCCGGAAAACAAAGCGTGCCGGCAGGCACTTTTCAGACAGCCTGCCGGCACGCTTTCAGTACTTCTTAGGCAGTACCGTAGTACTTCCCTGGCAGTACTCCAGTACTTTCAAGGAAGTACCGCAGTACTGCTTAAGGAGGATTACTCAGCTTTTAATACTACTTCCGTTCCTTTCAAAAGAGGAGAAGTCAGTTTCACACGAATCTCACCTTTCTCACCTGTAGTCTGGATATAAGCTAGCAAACGTCCGTGGAAAGCACGGTGGTGATTATCTGTATAATCACTCATATCTCCGTTATTAGAACCTTCCAGTCCCAACAAACGTGCCGGACCTTCGATCTGACAGGTAACGTCGTTATCACCTAATTTGACGATAGTACCTTGTTCATCCACCACTTCTATAGTCACATGTGCAGTAGCCTTATCTGGTGACAAGACTTCCTTATCCACAGTAGCCCGCAAGGCGTATGGACGTCCAGAGGTCTTGATGGCATAAGAGGAAAGCACTTTTCCTGTTGCATCACAACCTTCTGCACGCAATTCCCCATCCTGATAAGGAATATCCCAGTAAATGATACCGCTCTTATCGTCGTAAGGCTTCATCTGGCTCACTTCTTTTCCGTTCAGCAACAAACGGGCCTGCGGTGCATTGGTATAACAAACCACCCGAATCAACTGGCCCGGTTCGTAGTTCCACAAATCCCATGCATCCATTGATACCCAGTCGTGCTTGGGATACGTACCGATGTAAGTCACAGGTTTCTCACTCCAAAGCGAAGCTCGGAAGTATCCACGGGGTTTAGGAAAGCTGCCAAAATCCAGCAAACCGGTATACAAACCTCTGGAAGGCCATCTGCCTGATTCACCCAGATAGTCCGTACCCGTCCAAAGGAACTGTCCGAAAATAAACTCCTTGTCGCGTACTGCATGCCAAGCTTCAATTCCCACACCCGTTTCACTACCGTAAATTACACGGTCAGGATAAGTGGCATGGTCTTCGTCATAACGGTTCTCCGTGTAATTATATCCTACTACATCTACTGCTTCAGGATACTCTGTCTGATTCGACATTACCACTCCAGCCAATGCACCGGTAACAGGACGTGAAGTGTCCACCGCACGTACACAGGCAGCCAGACGTTTCGCAATCTTACCGATACGCATGGCATCCGGCGCATCAGGCTTGTATCCTCCGAACATAGGCTGATTGATGGTTGTGCCATCCAGAATCGGATGAGAATAAGGGTCATTCGGATAGTCTACCTCATTACCGATGCTCCACAAGAATATACAAGGGTGATTCCGGTCACGACGCACCATATCCGTCACATCGCGTTCAATCCATTCCTCAAAGAAATCAAATGTTCCATCATAGCTTGGTTCACCGACATTCCATCCCTTTATCCATTTCCGTTTCGGGAATTCCCATTCATCCGAAGCCTCATCCATCACCAGGAAGCCCATTCGGTCACATAAATCATACAATACCGGTGCCTGCGGATTATGGCTCATACGGATAGCATTCACACCTATTTCTTTCAGGTTTCTCAGACGGCGCTCCCATACCTCAGGAGGAACTACTGCTCCCAGTACACCAGCATCATGATGCAGACATACTCCTTTCACCTTCATCCACTCTCCGTTCAGGGCAAATCCCTTGTTGGCATCAAACTTCAACGTACGGAGACCTACATTCGTCGAACTGCCATCTATCCGTTTGCCGTCACAAAGCAACTCTGTCTTCAGCGTGTACAGATAAGGTGCATCCAGATTCCAGCGGTGAGGTTTCTTCACCTTCAATGCTACTGTTTCTTTCGCAATACCTTCAGCTTTATCCGCCACTTTCTTACGGCCCTGTGCTACCAACGTACCTTCTGCATCATAAAGAGCTGCAGAGACCTCCAATGCGCCAGCGGCCTTCACATGTTTCTCCACTTCCATATCGACTGCCACTACCGCCTGCTTATCGGTCAGCGAAGTAGCGTGCCAGCCTATTCCCCATTGGGCAAAATGAATGTCAGGAGCGGAAATCATCCACACATCCCGGTAAATTCCGGAACCAGTGTACCAGCGTGAATCGGCATAACGGCTATGATCAATACGGACTGCCAACACGTTATCTCCTTCCTTCAGGTAGGGAGTCATGTCATACATAAAAGAGATGTATCCGTTCGGACGTTTACCGAGCAAATGTCCGTTCAGATAAACTTCGCTACGGTTATATGCTCCCTCAAAATAGATGTAATGGCGTGCAGCCTTATCGGTAACCTGAAAATGTTTCCGATACCATCCTATACCACCCGGCAAATAACCGGTACAGCTTGCCAGTGAAGGAGAAAGCTGTCCTTCTACCGACCAGTCGTGCGGCAAATCAAGTTTTCGCCACTTACTGTCATTATACGATGCAGAAGCACCCAGACTATCGTCTGACAAGCTGAACAACCAATTCTCATTGAATTTTTTGGCTTCGCCAAAAGATACTTGGGCTTGCACTGAAAAGCATGCAAGCAGAATGAATGAACAAAACAAAAAGAATCTGTTTCCCATAGAACCGTTATTATTAATCATACAAATTATTTGCATAAGCTCAGAATAAGCTTACAAGAGTACATTTTTAGAAAAGCTAAAGTTACAGATGTTTTTCTTACAAAGGATAAGACCTATAAACAAAATAATAAAATCTCTATATTAAAAATCGTTGAATCAGGAGCATATCCATTAATTATAAAGGGCTGACTCCTCAATGGAATCAGCCCTCCATGTTAAAACAGTCTATATCTTAGCAATAACAGACTTATTCAATCTTAGTAGACTGCGTAAAACAATATTCAGATGCCTGTCCAGATTTTACTCCTACTCGTGCAAAGAAATAATCCTCAGAAGCTAAGCTTTCTGGAATATCAATCTCAGCAGTAATTTCTTGATCCAATGTAATGTTTGATCCTAAGCTAAGGCTTGCACGATTCGTATTATTATCTGTGATAAAAGTTTCTCCCAAATATATGCGCACATCTTCCAATGCAGCACCTTCAGAAACTTTCTTCACCGTAAATTTCGCAGTTACCTTAGAACCGTTTTTAGTGAACGAAGCATTCTTTATCACAAAATAAGGAGTAACAGGAATATCCTGTACCGTATTTCCATGTACTTCTATAAGAATCGTATCATTTGTAGGACGTTCCCAAGGAGCATTACCCATACGTACGAGCTTATATTCTCCATCAAAAAGCACAGCAGAATAAGTTCCATCCTGATTAACATACACAGGAATAGAGTTATGAAGAGCATATCCGTCCTGATAAAGAGCGAATTCAGCACCTCCGGCACGTACGCAAACGGGCTCACCATCATAAATGACTCTACCCGTCAACAAAGACTGAGGCTCATCATAATTATCATATCTACAGCTGCTTATTGCTAAAAGGCAGCACAACAAAGTAAAAAATGATGTTATCTTTTTCATATTTCTTTTTATTGAAGCGGGTTCTTTACAATTAACGGGTTATTATTAATTACATCATCTGCAATAGATGAATAGTAATTTGACATTCTGAACATACGGGCCAGGATGAAACGGCTTGAACGATGTTTCACAAAGATATACTTATCTGTATCATTCGTTCCCGGTTTTGCCTTAGCAATTCGATAAGGATACAAGCCATATACCACAGCTGTACTATTTTCACTTTCATCTCCATCCCATACATCATCTGCAATTCTCCAACGTTTCAGGTCAAAGTAACGCTGGTCTTCAAATGCCATTTCAACTCGACGTTCATTCTGAATCTTTTCCAGTGTCAGGCTTGTCAGACTGTTTGCAGGGAATCCAGCACGTTCACGCAACTTATTAATATAGAACAATGCTCCCGGATCCTCATCTCCCAATTCAAAGGATGCTTCTGCTGCATTCAGATAAATTTCTCCCAAACGGAACCAGGGCCACCAGTTTTCTTCGTAGTTTCTCAATGTAAAGCCAACTTCTTCGCTTATATATTTACGAATATAGAAACCAGTATTACTTACATTCTGTGCTCCATCCAAAGGACCATCCTGACCAACATAAGTCTTACCATCCGTATAGGTACTACCCAGTGTCGGGTCAGACAACAGATCGTAATCCTGTTTTTCATCATTCCAAACAGCTACGCCAGCCTGTATGTCTACATCAGAACCTCTATATTTTGTACCCGGATAGATAACGGTTCCATAAAGACGTGCATCCTTATTGGCAAACAGGTCTGCAGGATTATCAAAAACCTTATAGTTATTGTTCTCATCCATATACTTCAGCTTTCCCGGAGTTCCATCCAGGTAATCAAAAGCTTCAACTAATCCCAATGACGGGCCGATGCAAGAAGAGTTTTCATTATCTTCTTTCAAATGCTGGATTACATTATCAAAACCAAAGCTATGAACCTTAACAGGATTCTTATAATCTTTGGCCCAGATTATCTCCGGATTTTTCTCCTTATCCATAAAGAGCTTATAAAAGTTTACACCTTTATCTGCATTCTTATTATACAAGTCATATCCTCCGTCTTTGATAATCTCTTTAGAAGCAGCAAGAGATTTTCTATAATAATCATCAGCCATACTTGCCGGAATACCGACCTCACCGCCATCTGTTACGAGTGTAGGAGTATATAAGGCATTGTATTTGGCAATTGAAGCAGCATACAACATCGCACGGCTTTCCAAAGCCAATGCCGTGAAATAGTTCGCTCTTGTCTGACTTCCGGCATTTGCCTTCAAGTCATTCTTCACAGCCTCACATTCACTGTAAACGAAGTCATAAACCTCATGTTCCTTCGCACGTGGATGCTGCAGGTAAGAAGGATCACCGCTATAATCATATTCCAGTGTAGAGGTAATCAAGGGAACACCACCCATACGTCTTACCATATCAAAATAAATGTAGGCACGAATAAAACGGAACTCTGCCTTAAACAAGCTTTTTTCCTCTTCTGTCAATTCTGTACCATAAGTTTCCAGATTCTCAATGGACATGTTGATATCGCGCATCAGACCGTAATCCCATAAGCGGCCATAATCATTTCCATATTGGAAATTATTTCTTCCGTTTCCGTCTAACGCACCACACCACATGGCATCATCAATTTCGGTCATACCTCCGGTATTAAAATCTCCGTGCAGATGCGTAATACGGTTATACAAGTTTGCCAACTGCGACTTTACCATATTGGGGTCATTCCATACCTGCTCATTTGTCAGAATATTTTTAGGATCCCTTTCGAACCAGCCATCACCACAACCCGACAAAACAGAAGCGAAGGCAGTTCCTATTATCAATAGTTTTATAGAATTCTTTTTCATCTTAATGATTGTTTTTTAGAATGTAACATTAAATCCAACAAGGAAAGTACGCTGCTGAGGATATACAACAGCTGCAGCAGCTGTAATTTCCGGGTCAATGCCATACTGATGTACATTATCAAATGAACACAGATTAGACACACTACCATAAATACGTACCTTCTGTGCATGAATCGGCTTCAGCATCCAGGTCGGTAAGCTGTATCCGATTTCCAGATTTGAGATACGCAAATAATGTACATTATGTAACCAAAAATCACTATTCTTATTATTGTAAGCAAATTCACCGTTACGGATTGCCGGATAACGTCCAGGAACCCATTCACTTTCCGGATCATAAAGATCCAAGCGATGCCAACGGTCTTCCAGCAAATAAGCTGGAGAGTTACCACCGTTATGATATGCATTGGTCAACTCATAGTTCTGTCTCCATCCCTGCATAGCACCTCCAGAGAAATCAATATTCAAATCGATTCCTTTCCATTCCAATCCGATATTACCACCAAAAGAAAGAATTGGAGCCCAGCCTTCAGGGAAACCGATAGGACGTTCATCCATACTATTAATTACACCATCGTTATTCACGTCTTTATAGATAAGGTCACCCGGTAACAATGTGGTATTACCTTGTCCATCCAAGTTTACTGGATAATTCTTGATTTCTTCTTCAGACTGGAACTGTCCGATAACTTGATATCCCCAATAAATACCTCCCCAGCGGTCTTCAGAAGAATTCCGGTATTCATCCCAAGAGTTGCTGAATCTCGGCTTGTATGACTCAATATTTCTGTAACGAGAGAAGGTAATGTTACCGCTTACTCTATAGTTGAAATCACCAATGTGGTCTGTCCAAGTGGCCATTGCTTCAGTACCAATATATGCCTGCTTGTTCAGGTTTTCGTTCGGCAAGGAATATCCTACTTCACTCGGTAACAATACGTCGTAACGTGCTGCCGGAACCCCTGTAATATCTTTACGGAACGCATCTGCACTGATTGTCAAACGGTTGCCAAACATAGTCAAGTCAAAACCAATGTTCTTTGTAGTATTCTTCGTCCATGACAAGTTTGTTACAGGCAAACCTCTCTGATTCAATCCAGTTACATATTCTCCATCCAGAACGGCACTTCCCTGATTCCAGTTATAACCGCTCAGATAACCGAATAAAGATACTCCACTTTCTGTACCAGTCTGACCAATAGATGCACGAATCTTCAAATCATCTACTACCGATTTCAAAGGAGCAAAGAAGTTTTCTTCTGAGATTCTCCATCCGATAGAAGCTCCAGGGAAGAATCCCCAACGCTGACTGGGAGCATAAAGATAAGAACCATCATAACGGGCTAACAATTCAACCAGGTACTTATGAGCATAATCATAGTTTACACGAGCCAGCCAACCAGCACGGGCCTCATAACTCCATTCATCACCAAAACTGTTGATTTCATCCATCTGCAGCAACGGCAAATAGTCTGTAGAAGGTTCTGTTCCGTAAGTTTTCTTGCTCCAATCATAATCAGAAGCTTCATAACCTAATACTGCAGAAATATTATGATCCTTTATCTGTTTATTATAGTTCAACTGCAACTGCATGTAACGGGTCGGTACGCTACGGTCAATTTGCAATCTCCAGCGACCTGCTGCATTAGTACCATTATAAGTATCAGAAGCTTCATCATAAGTATAAATCTGATATGCATACTGGTAACCGTCAAAACGGCTGTTAGTATAACCATAAGAGAATGTAGCCTTTGCTGTCAATCCAAAACCGAAATCATACTGAGCGTATGCATTGATATTTGCGTAACGAGTCATGCTATCTTTATAACCGGCAATGTCACGTCTGAATGCAGCCGGGTTATATCCGTTACGATAAGAGTCAATATTTCTGATATAATTAGGATTATCATTTGCATACGGGCTATCAATAGGACGCATTTTAAATACTGCCAAGATTGCAGAGTAATAACCGTCACCACCAGGCAGACCAACATCGTTTGTTTTTTCATATCGTCCACTTACCTGTGCACCGATAGTAAACCGATTGGTAATTTTTGTATCCAGGTTTAACTGGAAGTTAGTACGCTGATAATTAAAATCAGGCATCATGGCTTCCTGACTTGTATGCGCTACAGAAAGATAATAATTAGTTCTTTCAGAACCACCTGTCACACTTGCATTTACATGATACTGCGGTACATTTTTTCTCATGATCATGTCATAATAATCATAGCTTTTATAGCCCTTTTCTGTTCCAGCAGCCCATTTAGCCAATTCTTCTTTTGTATACACTGAGTTTGGATCTTCTCCTCTATTCTGAGCAGCTTCAGCCAAACCTCTTGTATATTGTTCAGCATTTGCAAGCTCAGGGAAGCGAGTCAAATTCTGCCAGCCATAATATCCGTTTACATTGATGCTGACTTTTTCGTTCTTCTTACCTTTTTTTGTAGTTACCAATACAACACCATTTGAAGCTCGCAAACCGTAAATTGCTGCAGAAGCATCTTTCAATACGGTAATGCTTTCAATATCCTCAATATTTAAGGAGTTAAAAACATCATTTCCTGATACTTCTGAATTGACCAACCAGTCATTTCCGGTGTTACCACCATACGGAATACCATCAATTACATACAAAGGAGCACCCATGTTACGTATCTCCAAACTGATACCTTTACCGGGACGGGCATCTTTTGCCCGAGTTGAGATACCTGCAATCTTACCGGAAAGCGCTCCGGCTGTAGTGGTAGATACAGAACGCGTCAATGATTCAGACTTCACGTCACTAATCGCACCGGTCAGGCTTTTTCGATTTTGTGTACCGTAACCTACAACCACAACTTCATCCAAAGTTTCTGTGTCTTCCTGTAGTATTACATTAATAGGTGATTTCCCCTTAATTGCAGCCTCAGCTGATTTATAACCAATAAAAGAAACCACAAGAGTACCGTCGGTGGAACCCACCTCCAGTGTGAAATTACCGTCAATGTCTGTGATTGTACCAACTGTTGTTCCCTTCACTGTGACATTGGCTCCAATAATAGGTTCCCCGGTAGCGTCCGCTACGTGACCTGTAACTTGATTTTGTGCAAATGCTACTACAGACATGAGTAGCATAAAGCAGGATAATAAGAATTTTAAATTCCTCATAGGTTATTAGAGTTAATGAATGTGAACGCAAAGATATGTAAACAAGGAATAAAAATGAGTAAATAAATTATGCATTAATGAATAAGAAATGATGCAATGTAAGATTGATAACAGTTCAAAAAGAGCATTATCAAATAGATCTATCCTTATTTATAAAAGGATAAGAATCCGCAGTTTAATTGTATTTACTAAGCCATACAAACATACAAGAAGCCCTCTAAGCGCATTATGAGATACTTATCCACATTGCTTTGAATCATAAATCAATCATTAAACGATTTCATATCAATCATTCTCGTATCCAAAAGAATTTTATCCAATAAATATTAGTATTTTTGAATTCACCCTAATTTTAATAAAGCATGAAATACTTTTTTATCACATTCTATTTGTTTTTGTGCATTGCTGAAATATCTTCACAACCTTATACTATCAAAAAGTTGGGTTTAGAAAAAGGGTTATCCAACAATTATATCAATGACATTGTAGAAGATAAAAAAGGATACCTCTGGTTTGCCACAGAAGAAGGATTGAACAAATTAGAGGGAAATCATTTTACCAGTTTTTATAAGAAAAGCGGTAAGGTGCTAAATCTGACAGGAAACGAATTAAACTGCTTACTTGACGACCCGACAGAACCTATTTTATGGATTGGTACCCAAAGAAGCGGATTAAATGCATTCAATTATCAAACCAATCAACAAATAATCTATCAACATGACAAAAAAAATCCAAATAGCATTTGTACAAACGATATAACTGGCATATATCCCACCTCAGACGGAAATCTATGGATTACAACTTATTGGCAGGGAATTGACTATTTAGATAAAAAAACGGGGAAATTCACGCACTATAATCAAAAGACTATACCTGAACTCCCAAGCAATACCGTATGGACCTTGTTAGATGATAATAAAGGCAATTTATACATAGGACACCATGCAGAAAATGGGATGAGTATACTTTCACTAAAGACCAAGAAAATTAAAAACTTTACACACGACCCAAACAACAAGAAAACACTTCCCCACAACAATGTTCAATGTATATTCAAAGATAACACAGGTAATATCTGGGTAGGAACAGGAAGAGGACTGGCTCTTTTTAACCCTAATACAGAAGAGTTTATCTGGTTAGGAGAAAAAAATCCATCACTGTCACATCTCGTTTATGATATCCAGCAATTCAATGAGAATCAATTATGGGTAGCTACAGAACTGGGAGGTATTGCTATTATAGATCTTTCAAAAACCCTGTTCAATACGGCAGAAGAGATACATGTAATCCAAGCAGGAAATAATGAATATAATCTAAACAATTCAACCGTTCGTTGTTTATTTCAAGATTCTCATCAAAATATCTGGGCTGGAACCTGGGGAGGAGGCATTAACTTCCTCAGTTCGGATGGTGCTTTATTTAAGTCATTTAGCTATTCGCCCAATTCGCCAGAAAGCTCTCTCAGCACACAAATAGCCAGTGCTGTCTGTATCGATAAACAGGGATTGCTATGGATTGGCACAGATGGAGGAGGAATTAATGTATTGAAAGACGGACAAAGAATAGCTACCTACACAGAAGAAAGTGGACATCTTAGTGGGAATTCCGTGCAAACTGCTCTATGCGACCAAAAAGGAAATCTTTGGTTTGGCATTTTCAACGGAGGAATAATGTACTATAACATGCAAACTAAATCATTTCAACAAATATTCCCAGAAAAAGAATCTACTCAGGATGTACGCTCACTTTTCGAAGATAATAATGGCACTATATGGGTAGGAACAAGCAACGGCGTATTTCAAATAGACAGAGAGTCTAAAAAGATTCTTCAGCACATGAATGCCAATGCTCCTGACAATTTGGTCCGTTCGGTTATAAAAGACAAAAAAGGACAGATATGGGTAGGAAGTTTCGGAAGAGGAATATTTCTTTATGCTTCCAATGGTAAACGATTAAAAGAATTCAACACCTACCTAAACTTCCCATCCAACACCATCAACCAGATTTTTGAAGACTCAAAGGGATGTATATGGGCTGCAACAGGAGAAGGTCTTGTACAAATCGAGAACAGTTCACCTTGGAAATATAAGGTCTACCAGCGCAATGAGGGATTGGCCAATACCTTTATCTGGGCCATTGAGGAAGATGAAAACCAGAATATCTGGTTCAGCACCAATCAGGGAATCAGCTGTTTTGTTCGAAATGAAGGGAATATCTACAATTACGATTTCAGAGACAATATTCCAATGGCAAGTTTCACTGGAAGAAGCGTCTGCAAGGACAAAAATGGAGTTATGTATTTTGGCTCCACGAACGGACTCTGCTACTTCACTCCCAGCTATATCCTGGAAAAACGACAGGCCCCTAAAGCCATTATCGGAAAGATAACGGTTTTTGAACCTCTTGTTTCCGAAAACAGCAATGAAACAGAGATCTCTTTAATCAACAAAGAAAATGTACGGTTGAAACACCTGCAAAACAACTTCAACATTTCATTCAGCATACAAGATTACTCACTGAATGAAAGAGTTGAGTATGCCTATATGCTAAAAGGTCTGGAAAACTCCTGGTACACTGTAAAGGACCCCAACAACGTTACTTTCCGCAACCTGCCACCCGGGAAATATGAATTCATGATTAAGACTCGTATCCGAAACCAGGAATGGTCAGACGAAATATCATCCATAGAAATTATTATTGCTCCCCCATTCTGGCTTTCCTGGTGGGCAAAACTACTCTATCTAATCAGCGGTACAGCCCTCCTTTTCATCGGACTATGGGCCTATAGACGTAAACTGAATTTAGAGTATCTGTATGAATCCGAAAAGAAAAGTCATGAGCAGGAACAAGAACTGAATGACGAACGCCTGCGGTTCTATACCAATATTACCCACGAACTGCGCACTCCGTTGACACTGATTCTGGGCCCATTGGAAGATTTGGTAAAAAGCAATACGCTTTCCAGCAAAGACCATCATCGGATTTCTGTCATCCATCAGAGTGCCGTACGATTACTGAATCTGATAAACCAGATACTGGACTTCAGAAAAACAGAGACACAAAACAAAAGACTTTGTGTCACAAAAGGCAATCTGACGAATACAGTCTATGAAGTTGGTCTGAAATACAAGGAATTAAACAGTAAACCAGACATCCAGATTCTGATAGAGGCGGAAGAAGAGAATATGTTCTTGTTTTTCGACAAGGAGATTATTACCATGATTCTGGACAACCTGATTTCCAATGCACTGAAATATACCGACAAAGGATACATCCGCATCCGTGCTGAATGGGTTACAGAAAATGGCATACGATATGCACAGCTCTCTGTGGAAGACACCGGATACGGCATCGGAAAAGAGGCATTGACACACATATTCGAACGTTATTATCAGGAAAGCGGAGAGCACCAGGCTTCTGGAACAGGCATCGGTCTGGCCCTGGTAAAAAACCTGGTAAAATTACACGAAGGAGATATTCAAGTAAAGAGTCTGCCCGATATCGGTACGACATTCTACCTACGGCTGCTGGCAGAGAATACATATCCTCAGGCATTGCATGGAGAAGATATACACACTGAAAAGCAAGATGCCAAAGCAGAGGATTCCACTATGAAACTGGAAGCTATAGAGCCGGATAAAAATGCGCGTCCTATTATTTTAGTAGTAGAAGACAATGCCGATATACGCGATTACATTGCTGACTCATTTACGGATTTATATGAGATAAAGACTGCTGCTAACGGAAAAGAAGGATTACAAATAGCCACAGATTGTATTCCGGATATTATCGTCAGTGACATTATGATGCCGGTAATGAATGGGGTTGTCATGTGTCAAAAGCTGAAAGCAGACATTCGTACCAGTCACATTCCGGTTATCCTATTAACGGCAAAAGACAGTATTACCGACAAGGAGGAAGGCTACCAGGCAGGAGCTGATTCTTATCTGACGAAGCCTTTCAGTGCCAGTCTGCTGCAAAGCCGTATCAGCAATTTGCTGACCCAGCGGCGACTTTTATCAGAGCGCTTTGCCATCCGTCCAGACAAACCGAAAAAACAAAGCATGGAGGAAAAGAGGGCCATTATCACGGAATCTATGAACAAGTTGGACAAGGAATTCCTGGATAAAATCACCAATACGATTACCGAAGGATTGGCAGCTGCAGAAAATATAGATATTACCGTACTTTCCAATGTGATGTGCATGAGCAGTTCCACGCTCTATCGCAAGGTAAAGGCACTTACAGGTATGTCAACCAACGAATATATCCGGAAAATCAAAATGCAGCTGGCTGAAAAGTATCTGTTGGAAGGAAAATATTCTATCTCTGAAATCGCATTCAAGGTAGGAATCAACAGTAACGTATACTTCCGTCAGTGCTTTAAAGAAGAGTTCGGCATGTCTGCTTCCGATTACTTGAAGCAACTGACAGGTAAATCCATTGATGAGAAAGTCGATGAATAACCAGCTATAAAAAAACGTCCTTACGTTTGATTTAAAACACAAGTACATTTGAATCAAAACGCAAGGACGTTTTACTTGAAACGCAAGGACGTTTCAAAGCAAACGCTTAGACGTTTTAATCCGAACGCCTAAGCGTTTTTTTTCATGCTCATAAACATCAAAAAAGCGGCCGCTTTCACAAGGAAAACAGCCGCTTTCAAACATTATATCAGATTTCTATTTTATTCTGCTTCACCAGCCTGTTTCGGCATCTTATGACCCATTGTCAGGTTAGCTACCGGAGCAGCTACGAACAATGAAGACAATGTACCGATTACCACACCCAGAATCATAGCGAATGCGAAGCTGCGGATGCTGTCACCACCAAGGATGAAGATACTCAGCAACACAATCAATGTACTCAAAGAAGTGTTGATGGTACGGCTCAAAGTGGTGTTCAGCGAATCGTTGAACAATTGCGTACGGTCACGTTTCGGATACAAGCCGATGAACTCACGCACACGGTCGAAGATAACCACCTTATCATTGATAGAATAACCGATTGCAGTCAGGATGGCTCCGATGAATGTCTGGTCTATTTCCAGAGAGAACGGCATCCATCCGTGACACAAGGAGTATGCTCCGATAATCAGCACAGTATCTACCGTCAATGCAACCGTAGCACCAATACTGAAGGCAATGTTGTTGAAACGAACCAAGATATACAGACCAATGGCAATCAAGGCCAGTACCACTGACCATACGGCGGAAGTCTTAATATCGTCGGCAATGCTAGGACCTACCTTCTGAGAACTGATGATAGAACCTCCGGCACGATTATCACGGTCGATAAAGATTTCCAGTGTAGTACCTTCACCCAACAAATTACCTTCTTTCAATGCATTGTAAAGGAACTCTTCAATTTCTGCATCGATTGTAGGAGAATCTTCGTTGATACGGTAGTTGGTAGTCACACGGATTGTCTTACCGTCTGTACCCAAAGCAATAGCCTGTACGTTTGCATCACCTACTTTCGGCTGCAGCAAGCTACGTACTGTTTCCGGCTGTACAACCTGTTCAAACTGAACCACGAAGTTACGTCCACCGGTGAAGTCGATACTCTGTGCAAGACCACGTACAAAGAATGAAATGATACATACTACAATGATAACTCCCCAGATAGTGAACGAACGTTTCGTAATACCCATGAAGTTATAGTGTACATTCTGCATCAGGTTCTTTGAAAGACCAGTAGTGAATGTCAGGTTCAACCACTTGTCTTTGTTCATAAAGTGTTCGTAAACCAGACGAGTCAAGAACACAGCTGAGAAGAATGAGCAGAGGATACCGATAATCAAGGTAGTGGCAAAACCACGGATAGGACCGGTACCGAAGTTGAACAGGATGACACCTGTAATGATAGAAGTCAGGTTCGAGTCGAAGATGGCAGAGAAGGCATTCTTGTAACCTTCGGCCAGGGCCTGCTTGGTTCCCTTTCCTGCACGAAGCTCTTCTTTCGTACGTTCGTAAATCAATACGTTCGCATCCACGGCCATACCCAGTGACAATACCATACCGGCGATACCGGACATCGTCAAGGCAGCCTGGAATGACGAGAGGATACCCAGCGTGAAGAAGAAGTTGATGAACAGCGCACCGTTCGCCACCATACCCGGAATGAGTCCGTACATCACGCACATATAAAGCATCAGGGCAATCAGAGCCACGATGAAAGATACGATACCCTGGTTGATAGATTCCTGTCCCAGAGACGGACCTACGATGTCTTCCTGTACGATACGTGCAGGAGCCGGCATCTTACCAGACTTCAATACGTTAGCCAAGTCTTTTGTAACTTCCGGAGTAAAGTTACCGGTAATCTGTGAGTTACCACCAGTAATTTCAGAGTTTACACGCGGAGCACTGTATACATATCCATCCAATACGATGGCGATTTCCCTACCGATGTTCTTCTTAGTCAAGGCAGCCCAACGACGAGAACCTTCTGTATTCATAGACATGCTTACACAAGGCTTGTTGAACTGGTCGTATTCATCTTTTGCATCAGTTACTACATCACCTTCCAACGGTGCACGACCGTTACGTTCTGTCGACTTAATAGCATACAATTCGAAGATACGTCCTGTCTTGTCCATATCTGAAGCTTTCACACCCCACATCAGTTTCAAGTCGCGTGGCATTACTTCCTTCACAGCCTTCATGTTCAGGATACGGTTTACGTCAGCAGTATCCTTATAGTCTGCATATCCGACGATGCAACCTACTCCGCTCTGGTTCAGCTGCAATACGGCCAGCAACGGATGTTCTTTCTTCAGTGCTTCGATATTCGCACTGGAAGCGGCAGCGGTTTCGCCCTTCAATGCGGCAGCCAGACTGTCTTTGGCAGACACTGCTGAAGTCTGGGCTACAGCGGCCGTATCAGCTTCCACCTTTGCCGAATCAGCCGGAGTTTCCACATTCAGCAAACCACGAGCACGGTTGTCGGCAGAAGCCAGTACCGGAACGATGTCCTTTGCTTCGAATGTTTCCCAGAATTCCAGGTTAGCAGAACCCTGCAAAAGTTTTCTCACACGTTCGGGTTCCTTGATACCCGGAAGTTCCACCATGATACGGCCCATTCTGCCTTCCAGTGTCTGGATGTTCGGCTGAGCCACACCAAAGCGGTCAATACGTGTACGCAAAACATTGTAAGAGTTGTCTACGGCAGCTTTTACTTCCTCGCGCAATACTTTCTCTACTTCTGCATCTGAGCTACGGGTATTTACTTTGTCTTTCAACTGCTGGGTAGCGAACAGTTCGGCAAGCTTGCCTTCCGGAACCAGTTTCTTGTATTCTCTGATAAACAGCGTAATAAAGTCTTCCTGGCTGTTAATCTGCAACTTGGCAGCCTCAGCCACAGCCTTGTTGAAAGCTTCATCCGGTTTGTTGTCAGCCAACGCCTTCACTACATCTGGTACAGAAACCTCCAGAATGACGTTCATACCACCTTTCAGGTCCAAACCCAACCCGATTTCCATCTCACGGCATTGTTTCAGCGTATAAATCCCCAACCACACCTTCTGATTCTGCATGGAATCCAGGTAATGTGCCGAACCTTTCGGGTCCTCAGCCGCCTTGTTCATCTGATAACGTGTAACGAATGAGAACGAAAGGTAAAAAGCACACGCAAGGGTCAGTAATACCGCAAAAACCTTTACAAATCCTTTGTTTTGCATGTTACTTTAGTTTATTATATTTACTTTTAAAATTTGATACGTTTATTCAAGGTTGCAAATATAGTTTTTTTTTCATTTATATGCGGAAAGGATTGTAAATATTTAAGGCTTAGAGCCTAAAAAAGGGAGTACAGCTTGCAAAAATAAAGCTATACTCCCTCTTTTAGTTATACTCTGTACAGATTTTTCCTGCTATCCGGACATTTTATTTCAATCCGCGAGTCTTCAGCAACGCATCCAAGCTGGGTTCTGCCCCACGGAAGGTTACATACAGTTTCATCGGGTCGTCTGAACCACCTTTTTCCAGAATGTTCTTGCGGAAAGAGGTAGCAGTAGCCTGGTCGAACAAGCCATGTTCCTTAAACGCTTCAAAGGCATCTGTATCCAGACGTTCAGCCCAGATATAGCTATAATAACCAGCTGCATAACCACCCATGATGTGGTTGAAGTAAGTAGAACGATAACGAGGTGCAATCTGCGGAATCAGTCCCAGTTTGTCCATCAGCTGTTTTTCAAACTGAAGCACATCGAATCCTTCCATCGTAGTCAGACAGTGCATTTCCATATCCAGAATGGCAGCTGCCAACAGTTCCGTAGTCATAAAGCCCTGGTTAAACAATGCCTGATTTTCAATCTTGGCAATCAGAGAATCAGGAATAGCCTCACGAGTCTGGTAATGTTTCGCATACATTTTCAATACTTCAGGTTCTACTGCCCAATGTTCCATAATCTGTGAAGGAAGTTCCACGAAATCCTGAGCTACAGAAGTACCAGACACACCTTTATACTTGCACTGAGTCAGCAATCCGTGCAAAGCATGTCCGAACTCATGATACATGGTGCGTGCTTCATCGATTGTCAGCAAGGAAGGAAGGTCACCAGCCGGTTTGGTAAAGCTGGCCACATTATAAATCAACGGACGAACCCCTTCCTGCTGTTCACGGAAGTTACTCATCCAGGCACCGCTCCGTTTGCTGGCACGAGGCATATAGTCGCTATAGAACACGCCCAACAGTGAACCATCTGCATCTTTCACAATATAAGTCTTCACATCCTTATTATATACAGAAATAGAATCACAAGGAGTCAAGGTAATGCCATACAGTTTGTTGACTACCGTACACAGTCCGTTGTGTACATCTTCCTGACTGAAATAAGGCTTGATGGCATCTTCATTCAAATCATATTTCTCCTGGCGAAGCTTTTCTGCATAATACCACCAGTCCCATGCTTCCAGTTTCTCACCTTTTCCTTCACGGTCCATGATTTTCTGTAACTCAGCTGCTTCCGCTTTGGCATTCTTGATAGAATATTCCCACAAGCCATACAGCAGGTCAAGTGCATTCTTCGGGTTCTTCGCCATGTTGTCAGCCAACTGATACTCTGCAAAATTGTTGAATCCCATCAGCTGTGCCTTTTCCAAACGAAGAGCAAGCACCTTCTTCAGCACTTCCTTGTTGTCATTGGCATTGCCACGGTTACCCAGGCTGGTATATGCCTGATAGATATTCTTTCTCAGCTCACGGTTCTGAGCATACTGGAGCAACGGAGTACGACTGGATTCCTGCAAAGTAAATACCCACTTACCGTCTTTTCCGTGTGCCTTGGCTTCCTGTGCAGCTCCTGCAATAACTGCATCCGGCAGACCGGCCAAATCTTCTTTCTTATCTACCACCAGCAGATAATCGTTGTTGTCGGCCAGCACATGATTACCGAACTCAATGGTCAGAGTAGAAAGCTGCTTGTTGATTTCACGCAAACGTTCCTGCTTCTGTGCATCCAATCCCGCACCAGAACGGATAAATTCCTTATAATATTTATCCAGCAGATAATGCTGTTCGGTGGTCAGCTGAATCTTTCCAGCCTCTTCCTGAGCATGAACAGCAGCCACTCTCTTATACAGCTCCTGATTCAGGAAAATATTATCACTGTGTTCAGACAGCATCGGCGCAATCTTTGCTTCCAGCGCCATCATTTCGTCATTGGTATCTGCTTCTGTCAAAGCAAAGAACACACCGCTCACACGAGCCAGAATCTCCCCGCTATTATCCAATGCCACAATCGTATTCTCAAAACTCGGTTCCTCCGGGTTCTCTACAATGGCTTTGATTTCCCCATTCTGCTGCTCAATGCCTTTCAAGAAAGCCGGTTCATAATGTTCCACCTTGATACGGTCAAAGTCCGGTGTTCCATAAGGGGTCTCAAACTCTGACAGGAACGGATTGCCCGTATCTGCCGCCTGCTGACCGCAGGCACATACCATACAACTCATAGCTGCTGCAAAAATTAAATTCTTCATCTTCTATTTATTATCAGGTTATAACTTCTCTACCAAACACCACAACGGATAATGGTCGGATGCTGAAATGGAATTGTCCACACGGCATTTCAATACTTTAAATCCTTTGTTCACAAACAAATGGTCAATGCGGAAATACAGAAAATTCCGGTTATACGAGAATCCCGGTCCCCAGCCGGCTTCACGATAAGCATCTGTCAATCCTTTTCCGATGGTGTGATGCGCATACGAAATAGGAGAATCATTGAAATCACCGCATACCAGCAGATACTTACCTGACTGCCGGGAGATGGCCTGTGCCACCGAATCAGCCTGCGGTCCACGGATGGCCACGGCATCAGCTAATTTATGCAACAGGTATTTACTGTCCGATTTCACGTTCTGTTCTTCAGGCGATTTCAGCAATCCCTCGTATACTTCCTTATCATGCGCATCCAGTTTATTCGATTCCAGATGATTGCATATCAACGTCAGTGTATCCCCTTTTATGTTTAGCCGAAGCAAAAAGCTGGCATTACTTGCACTTTCATAGGGAATCGGTTCTACCGAAAGAATCGGGAAACGTGACAAACAAGCCATCCCATTTCCGTTAGACGCTTTCAGCAACCGTCTGTAAGGATACATGGGAAAAGCCTTCCTGGTCTTTCGGGTATCCCAGTGATATTCCTGCAGACAAACCACGTCTGCATCACTTTCCTGAATATAATGTTGCACGGGGAGAGATTCATCTTCCGCATCTCCGTACATATTCATGACGTTATAGGTCAGAAATTTCAGTACCTCCCCGTCCGTAGGTTCTTCCCCTCCTCCAAACGGAGTATACGTCGCGACTGCCCCTCCTCCAGCCAGTAAAAGCAGTAAAGGAAGGCACATAAACTTCCATCCATGAAACAGCCCCACTACTGCAAGAACAATCAAAGCCAACAAGAAAAAGGGAAAAAACAACCCCGCACAGGCCAGCACCGGATGAGCCACCGGCGATACAAGCGGACTGTAAGCACAGCATAAGAATCCGGTCCCGACAATCAGGTTTCCTAAAATAAAGACTCCTCTAAACGTATGTTTCCAAATACTCATTTCTTACTTGCATCAAATAAGCTTTTCTTCTCGTCATCCGTCAGACTGTTATAGCCCGACTTACGCAGTTTGTCCAAAATCCGGTCAATTTCTGCCTCACGTTCCTTTTTCCGGGCATTGTATTCATAATCCGCCTGACGTCCTCCGTAGTGCACCTTCATCTTGGGTTTACGCTTCACCGGACGTCGCAAGCCTGCAAACCAGTCGCACACCAGGTTTATCCATTTCGTGGCATCGTGGCCGCTCTGCAATCCTGCCGCGAACCACCATCCGGCCAGTGCTCCACCCAGATGTGCGATGTGCCCGCCTGCATTGTCAGAAGTCATGAACAGCAAATCAAGCACCACCATGAACAAAGCCACATATTTCAGACGTACCGTACCGATAAACAGAAACTGTACCGGATAATTCGGTTCACGTACACTTACCGCCACCACAATGGCCAACACAGAAGCCGAAGCACCCAACAAATAGGAAGAATACACGGCATCCTGAAAATAAGGAAACACATTATATGCCAGCATATAAAGCAATCCGCCGCAAATACCTCCCAGAAAATAAAGTCCGCGCAAGTGCTTCGACGAGAAGAAAGCCAGAAACAGACGACCGAACCAGAACAGCCACAGCATATTAAACAAGATGTGCAGCACACCGGCATGCATGAACATGTAAGTAATCAGCGTCCAGGGCCTACGGATAAAGACCTCCGTCCATGCCGGCAGTTCCAGATAGTTCATCCACGGCGAAGCAGACACATTGAACAAAGTCAGAAAAATCTGCACCAGTGTCACTGCCAGAAACACCGCTACGTTCACATACACCAGACGCAGCACAATGTCTCCCTGCTGGAACTTTCTTTTCAAATCAGTAATAAATCCGTCCGCCGCCATTTTTCTTTCTCCAATAAACAATCAGTATCAAGCCGAACAACATACCTCCCAGGTGAGCGAAATGGGCTACTCCGTCGTTGCTTCCCAATCCTAAAAGCAGCTCCAGCACCGCATATCCAATCACAAAATACTTCGCCTTGATGGGCACCGGTATCGGGAATACAAACATCTGACTGTTGGGAAACAACATACCAAATGCTAACAAAATGCCATACACCGCCCCCGAAGCACCTACAGTAGTCAGCTGGTTCAGGAATACATCCATAGGAATAATATTCAGTCCCGTATTGACCGAATCATAATTAGACCATACCGCCAGATACTCCACATACTGCACCAGCTCCTGAATCAGGCCGGCGCCAATACCACAAATCAGGTAATACGTCAGGAAGCGTTTAGGTCCCCACACCTGTTCCAGCACCCGTCCGAACATCCATACCGCAAACATATTGAAGAAAATATGCGAGAAATTGGCATGCATGAACATGTAAGTGATAAGCTGCCCCAGGTTAAAATCCGAAGCCAGGAAAAAGTGAAGACCCAGCATATTTTCTATATCCACTCCGTATTTCCGGGCCACAAACATTCCGAAGAAACAGAGCACATTGATAATAAGCAGGTTTTTCGTTACTGTTGGAAGATTATTCATATTGTTAAATCATTGATTCAGTTACAAATGTACAACATAAAATCGGGTTTGAAGGAATATGTATCCTTAAATTTCATTGAACGCACGCACCGAGTCACGCAGCACCAGCAAGCTTTCCGGTCCCATATTGAACAGCAGGTCAATCACACTGAGATTAGGCAGAAAACCCAGCTTCTGGTCAAACACCTGATAATAAGGTTTAGGAAAGAATGCCTTGTCCGCCTCCCGATAATCCCGTTTGGGATGAATCAGTTCCCGGAAATCATCGGCACATTCCACCTCCGGCATGTATTCCTCGGTAGGTATCAGGCGAGGTTCCATGTCAATCTGCCGGCACACCCACTCACACAGTTCCAGATTAAAGTCGAACAGAAATTCATATTTCTGCTCAAAGAACCGGTGAAACTCATCCGCATAGTAATCAAAGAAAGGACTATGCTTGTAAGCGGCTACAAACGCATTCCAGTGCACATGCCGCCAGTTGCCATGGTCTGAAATACGTACATCCTTCATCACACACTTCAGGTCGTCACTCTTTTCCGTCGGAATGGTCAGTGCCAACGGTCCGTCGGCCGATGCAATCACACACCGGTTACGGTAAGTCTGCTTCATGTAGTGGTCATAACGCTCCACACGTACCGAAGGATAAGCAAAAAGTTTGGTATAATATTCTACGGGAGCCAGATAGGCCGACCCCAAAATCACTTCATTCTTCATTCTTTCTTAGTTTATGTCATTGCACCCGCTGCCAGAAGCGCCCCTTCCGCGAAGAGTACCAGATGCGCCAGGCCTTCCCTATCAGGTGGTCCTCCGGCACGAACCCGAACAAACGGGAATCGCAAATATTCACCGGGTCATTGGAAGCCACCCAGTAATAATCCTTGCCAAACGTATAAGCCTCCACGGGCTTTCCCTTCACATACAACGTATCGTGACGAACCTCTGCAGGCTGGTGCTCATGCGCCACAATCGTATTGCAGAGCAAGGTCACATTCCAGGGATACACCTTCACCGGAACACCTTTTGCCGGAATCACATACGGATGCACTTCCGTACGGTTCTTTTCATCCAGCGGGACCAGCGGAATCCGTCCCTCCAGTTTCTGCGAAATCAAGTAATATTCATATTGGCTGAAACTCCGTATATACCCCCCGTCGGAAGTATATCCGGCCAGCGTATTTCCTTTGATACCCAGCACAGACAGCACAGTCAGCATCAAGTCTTCCGAAGACACCGGATAAGCATACAGCGATTTGGCATCCGGGCTGAGCACCTCTCCGCCCACACAGTTCAGGTCGGCATCCAGCATCAGCGTATCTCCCGGCGTGCCGATACAGCGGCTGATAAACAGCTCTCTCCACTCTATCCCTCTCTCCACCTGCTGGGGGTGAGGGTTATTGAACAAGAGAATATCCCCCTTCTCCGCACGCGAAGATGCCAGCCGATGATAGCCGAAAAGCGAACAAAAAGGCAAACGCAGCCCGTAGCTCCACTTGCTGACTAGAATCCGTTCTCCCTGATAAAGAGAATTTTCCATCCCGGAAGAAGGAATTACACAAGTCGTCACAAGCAGGGTCCGCACCAGCCATACGGTCAACACCGTCAGGCCGGCCGCTCTCAACCACCACCATCCGGACTTTCCTTTGTTCATAGATTATTTAATGGAATCCACAAACTTAAACAGACGGTTCCAGCGAATCTTTCCGTCAAACCAACCACGATCCTGGTTCAGCGACAGCCAGATAAAAATAGGTTTACCCACAATATGGTCTTCCGGCACGAAGCCCCAGAAACGTGAATCGGCCGAATTATGACGGTTATCACCCATCATCCAGTAATAATCCATCTTGAAGGTATATTTCGTCGTTTCCTGTCCGTTGATGTAGATTTTTCCGTCTTTCACCTCCAGGCTGTTGCCCTCGTAGTTCTTGATCGGACGTTCGTACATCGGCAGGTTATCCAATGTCAGGTCTATGGTAGCTCCCTTCTTCGGAATCCATATCGGACCATAGTTGTCTATCGTCCAGCCCGTCAGCTTGTTATCCGGATACAGTCCGCCCGCATCATCATCCGGCACGTTTTCAATGGAAGTCACCAAGTCCTTCCGTGCCAGCAAAGCAGCCTTCGCCTTTTCAGTCAACGGCATGTTATACACCGATTCTTCCGTATAATAAGCCATCAGGTCCTCCTGGCTGATGCCCAGTTCATGACATAAATCCTCCGGCAGCATGCCCTTGGTATGCACGAAATAACGATACTGCACATTATCCGGCTCCTTGTTGGCCTTACCGTCCAGGTAAATAATCCGGTTCTTGATCTCCAGTGTCTGGCCCGGCATACCCACACAACGCTTCACATAATTCTCTCTCCGGTCTACAGGACGGGTAATCACCTCACCATACAGCTGCGGATTTTCGTCAATATACTTGCGTCCTACCGAGTAATAATAATCATACACATCCCGTTGCTGCTCCAAGTTCAGGCTGGCCAGGTCAATAGGCTGCGAAAGTTGCTTACCGATGGCATAGCTCATGCGATAGATGTCTTCTGCCGGATTGCCGGTAGCTACCGTATCCCCTGCCGGGAAGTTGAACACCACGATGTCATTCAGCTGCACCTCTCCCAGTCCGGCCACCCGTTTGTAGTCCCACTTCGGCCATTCCAGATACGACTTGCAGTTGAACACCGGCAACGTATGCTGCGTCAGCGGCATGTGGAGCGGTGTCTGCGGAATACGGGCACCATAACTCATCTTGCTTACAAACAGATAGTCGCCCACCAACAGCGATTTCTCCAGCGACGAAGAAGGAATCACGTAGTTCTGAAAGAAGTACAGATTCACAAAATAGACTGCCACCAGCGCAAACACGATGGCATCCACCCAGCCCATCACCGTCAGCACGGTCTTGTTGGTCGATTTCTTCCACCATGTCCAGGGAATCTTTTTGGAAATATATGCGTCAAAGATGAACGGAACCACTACCAGTCCCAGCCAGCTTTTCAACCAAATCAGGAAAATAAGGTAAAGCACCAGCACTATGCCGAACTTTATCCATTGTTTACGCGATGCCTGTATCATACTCAAAACTGAAATAAATCATTCATACCTAAGAAGCCCTGGTGTGCAGCCGTATATTCCGCAGCCAGCACCGCTCCCAATGCAAACCCCTTGCGGTTCTTTGCGTCGTGTGTAATCACGATAGAATCAGCCTCCGATTCATATTTGATGGTATGGATACCCGGCACTTCCCCTTCGCGGATGGCACTCACGGGCAGTTCATCCGGTGCACAGTCGGTCGTGCCCGTCACTGTACCGTCGGGAGCAGTCAGTGTACCCATCACCCATTTCTGCTTGCGGTCCAGGTTTTCCAGAATCCCTTCAGCCAGCGTAATGGCTGTACCACTCGGAGCATCCAGCTTGTGCACGTGGTGAGTTTCTACCATTGACACATCGTAGTTCGGGAACTGGTTCATAATCTTTGCCAGGTACTTGTTCACCGCCGCAAAGATAGCCACACCCAAGCTGAAGTTAGACGACCAGAACAGCGTCTTACCCTCCTCCTGGCACAGACGGCGCATCTCTTCGCCATGCTCTCCCATCCATCCGGTGCTGCCCGATACCACTTTCACGCCATTCTTGAACGCCTCCAGACAGTTGCCGTAAGCCACTGAAGGAGCCGTAAATTCAATGGCCACATCGGCCGAACGGAAAGCCTCCGAAGCAAAATCTTCCCGATTATTTATATCAATGATACTCACAATTTCATGACCTCTGGAAAGGGCGATTTTTTCAATTTCCTTTCCCATCTTTCCATATCCAATTAATGCAATTTTCATAATTCTGATGATAATTTTATTCGCAAAGATAGTGTTTTTCAGTATTAATCATTACATTTACCCAACATTTACAGCTCGTTAACATGGAACATCTACTCCAGTTTGTATGGAAACACAAGCTTTTTCCGCTCACTCCGCTGCATACCACGCAAGGACAAACCGTGGAAGTCATTGACCCCGGACTCCCCAATCCCGATGCAGGACCCGACTTTTTCAATGCGAAAATCAAGATAGACGGTATTCTGTGGGTGGGAAATGTAGAAATCCACGTGCATGCTTCCGACTGGAAACGCCACCACCATCATCAGGACCGTGCCTACGACTCCGTAATTCTGCATGTGGCTTCCGACATCGATACCGAAACCTTCCGCACCGACGGCACACCCATCCCGCAAATGGAGCTGCACTATCCGCCCTACCTGTTAGACAACTACCGCGAGCTGATTGAAACCAGCCATTACCCGGCCTGCTACCGCCTCATCCCTCGCCTGCCCAAACTCCTGCTCCACAGCTGGCTCTCCAGTCTGCAGACCGAGCGTTTCGAACAGAAGACACAGCGCATCCAGGCCCAGCTTACCCAGAGCAAAGGCGACTGGGAACAAGCCTTTTTTCTCACCTTAGCCCGCAACTTCGGTTTCGGCACCAACAGCGATGCCTTCGAGCAATGGGCACAGACCATTCCCTTGCAAGCCGTCAACAAGCACCGCGATAATCTTTTTCAGATAGAAGCCATTTTCTTCGGGCAGGCCGGCCTGTTGCAGGAACTCCCGTCCGACGACTATTCCGCCCAGCTTACCAGGGAATACGCCTACCTGGCTCACAAATTCGAGCTACAGCCCTCCGAACACCTTCGGTGGAAAATGCTCCGCATGCGCCCGGGCAACTTTCCGCACGTACGCATCGCCCAGCTGGCCAACCTCTACCACCGTTCCCAGGGCATGCTCTCTCAGTTGCTGCTGGCCTCTACGGTGAAAGAACTGCGCGACCTGCTGCGTGGAGGTACCTCCCTTTACTGGCTGACCCACTACGTTTTCGGCGAACCCTCGCCCGCCCGTCCGAAAACCCTCAGCGACGCCTCCATCGACCTGCTGATTATCAATACTGTGGTTCCCTTCCTCTATGCTTACGGCAAGCACAAAGGCGAGGAACGGCTCACCGAACGTGCCGGCAACCTGCTGGAGCAACTTAAACCGGAAAACAACTACATCATCCGGCTGTGGAAAGAATGTGGTCTGCAAGCCGCCCATGCCGGCGACAGTCAGGCACTCATCCAGCTCAAAAAGAATTACTGCGACACCAAGAAATGCCTGTTCTGCCGCATCGGATACGAATATTTCAAGAAAAAAGAAGGGTGATTTATCCCCGCAATGCCTCTTCCACTGCCCGCAGATACCCATCCAGGCGATTGCTCTTCAAGATAGCCTTCCGCTGTTTCTTGTCCAGCTCCGGCAACAGGTACTCCCAGCAGGTCTTCAGCTTGGCCAGCAGCTGCGCCTCTCCGCCCTCTATCACCCGATGATAATACAGATACATCTGCCGGTGCATCTGCGCTACCCGTGCCTTCAATTCGCTCTCGGACAATTCTCCCTTACGGAAAGCCAGCGCCAGCGCCGGATTCGCCAGCAGCCCGCGGCCCAGCATCACCCCTTTCAGCCGGGGAAACGCTTCCAGTACCTCCCGAATGTCGGCCACCGTCAGCAAATCACCGTTGTACACCAGCGGCCGCTCACACGCCTCATAGAACGCACGAAACGCCTCCCGGTCCACCGTCCCCTTGTACTGCTGCTTCCCGATGCGCGGATGAAGCGTCACCTGCGTCACACACGAACGGTTGAGTAACGGCACGAGCGCCTTCCACTCCTCCGCATCCTGGCCGCCCAACCTCATCTTCACCGAAAAACGAATCTCCGGAAACACCTTCATCGTCTCCAACAGCGCCTCCACCTTCTCCGGAGAAGACAAGATACCCGCTCCCTTCCCACGACGCACAATCAGCGGAAACGGGCAGCCCATGTTCACATCTATCTCCTGATAGCCCTGCGAAGCCAAAAAGTCCGTCAGCACCTTCAGTTCCTCCGGTTCCGAGGCAATCACTTGCGGAACCAGCCGGGGCACCGTGTTCTCTTCAGGCGACACGTCGCGCCTGTCCTTGTTACGAATCTCCCCCTTCTCCAACCGGACAAAAGGAGTATAATACGCGTCCACACCTCCCAGGCACTGCGCATGTGCATTGCGCCACGCCACTTCCGTAAAGCCCTGCAAAGGGGCTGCATAAATTACTGGTACATTCTCTTTCATATCCCGCAAATATAGGAATAATTCGCTATCTTTGTGAAAATACATAAACTTCACTCTCATGGAGAAATACATCTTTGAACTGAAAATGAAAGTCCGCGACTATGAATGCGACCTGCAGGGAATCGTCAACAATGCCAATTACCAGCACTATATCGAGCACACCCGCCACGAGTTTCTCTCCTCCGTCGGCGTCAGCTTCGCCCAGCTTCACCAGCAGGGCATCGACCCCGTGGTAGCCCGCCTGAACATGGCTTTTAAAACCCCGCTGACCAGCGGCAACGAGTTCATCTCCCGTCTGGCACTCCGCAAGGAAGGCATCAAATACGTCTTTGTGCAGGACATCTACCGTCTGCCCGACCTGAAACCCGTCATCAAATCGACCGTAGAAACCGTGTGCGTAGTCAACGGACGCCTGAGCGACAGCGCCCTCTTCAATGAAATCTTTGCTCCCTACCTGAACCAATGAACGAAAAAGAACTCCTCTGCCGCATGGCCCTTCCCCTTCTGCCCGGCATCGGTCTGGTAGGAGCCCGCCACCTGATTCAGGCTGCCGGAAGTGCGACCATGCTTTTCGAACACGCCCGCGAGCTGCCGGCTCTTCTTCCCGGAGTCACTCCGAAAGTAGCCACTGCCTTTCAGCATACGGAAGTATTCCGCCTGTGCGAAGCCGAGCTCTCGTTTGCCCAGAAGCACCAGATTCAGTGCCTGACCGAAGACGATGAAGCCTACCCTTCCCGCCTCCGCGAATGTCCCGATGCCCCGCTCGTGTTGTTCTACAAAGGCTCTGCCAACCTGAACAGCCGTCACATTCTGAGCATCGTAGGCACACGCAATGCTACCGACTACGGCAAAGGCCTCTGCCAGCGTTTCATGCAGGAACTCAGCGCCCTGATTCCCGACGTGCTGATAGTGAGCGGGCTGGCTTACGGCATCGACATCCATGCTCACCGTGAAGCACTGACCCACGGATTCGACACCGTGGGCGTACTGGCTCACGGCCTGGACCGCATCTATCCTGCCGTACACCGCCGCACCGCCACCGAAATGCTGACACAGGGCGGACTGCTCACCGAGTTCATGAGCGGCACCAACCCCGACCGGCAAAACTTCGTGAAGCGAAACCGCATCGTAGCCGGCATCAGCGACGCCACCCTCGTGGTAGAGTCCGGCCCCAAAGGAGGCTCCCTCATTACCGCCGAGATAGCCGAAAGCTACCAGCGCGACTGCTTCGCCTTTCCGGGCCGCGTAGGCGACACCTACTCCACCGGCTGCAACCTACTGATACAAAAAAACCGCGCTGCCTTGATACAGAGCGCGGAAGATGTGGTAAAAGCCATGAACTGGGACCATGTACCCGTTTCCCCTCAGGTAGTCCAGCGCCAGCTGTTCCCGGAGCTGACACCCGAAGAAGAACAAGTCATCACCCATTTACAGAAACATCCCGACGGGATACAAATCAATACGTTGGTAGTGGAAAGCAACATCGCCATCAACCGCATGACCAGCCTGCTGTTCAACTTAGAGATGAAAGGCGTGGTCCGCGCACTGGCAGGAGGAGTCTACAAAATGACATAAAAAATGGGAGAACGCTTTCTCCCAACCTTGTTAACCTTAAATCTAATACTATGAAAAAAATCACGTGACAAATGTAAGAATAACACTTATTCTGTGCAAACATCCAGCCCTTGATTTTCAGCTTTTTAAAAGTTTTTAAAAGACAAAAAGAATTCGCCCCGAAACAGCGCGTGCTTCGAGACGAATCTTTATTTATCTGGAAAAATCCAGTAATATTAGTCTTTCAGTTTTGCTTTGATGAAGTCGCGGTTCAAACGAGCGATGTTACTGATTGAAACGCATTTCGGACATTCTGCTTCACAAGCACGGGTGTTGGTACAGTTACCGAAGCCCAGTTCGTCCATCTTGGCAATCATGGCCTTTGCACGACGCAATGCTTCCGGTTTTCCCTGAGGCAACAAGTTCAACTGGCTTACCTTGGCAGATACGAACAGCATGGCTGAACCGTTCTTACAAGCAGCTACACACGCACCGCAACCGATACAAGAAGCAGCATCCATTGCTTCGTCAGCAATCGGTTTCGGAATCAGGATAGCGTTGGCATCCTGAGGAGCACCTGTACGTACGCTAATGAAACCACCGGCCTGCATAATCTTGTCGTAAGCAGTACGGTCTACCATCAAGTCCTTGATAACCGGGAATCCGGCTGAACGCCACGGTTCTACAGTGATTACATCACCGTCTTTGAAACGACGCATGTAGATCTGGCAGGTAGTAGCACCTGTAGCAGGTCCGTGCGGATGTCCGTTGATGTACAAAGAACACATACCGCAGATACCTTCACGACAGTCGTGGTCGAACACTACCGGTTCTTTTCCGTCTTCAATCAACTGTTCGTTCAAGATATCCAGCATTTCCAGGAAGGAAGTATCGCCCGGAATGTCCTTCATCTGGAATGTATCGAAATGACCTTTTTCCTTAGGTCCGTTCTGACGCCAAACTTTCAGCGTAAATGATATATTTTTATCCATTTTACTTAGATTCTTTAATTGTTTAACTTCACTGATTAGCTCTTGTAGTTACGAGTCTGTACCTTGATAGCTTCGTAAACCAGCGGTTCTTTGTACAATACCGGAGCCTTGTCGTCGCTTCCCTGGTATTCCCAGCAAGCTACATAGAAGAAGTTTTCGTCATCACGTTTTGCTTCACCTTCTTCTGTCTGGTATTCTTCACGGAAGTGACCACCGCAAGATTCGTTACGGTTCAATGCATCGTAAGCAATCAGCTCGCCCATTGTGATGAAGTCGTTCAGACGGAAAGCCTTATCCAGCTCTACGTTCAAACCTTCCTTAGAACCCGGGATGAACAGTTCTGTTTCGAATTCCTTACGGATGTCTTTCAGCTTAGCCAGACCGGTCTTCAAACCTTCAGCTGTACGGCCCATACCTACGTATTCCCACATTACGCGACCCAGTTCCTTGTGGATAGAGTCTACAGACTTCTTACCCTTGATGTTCATCAGGTGGTCAATCTTGTCCTGAACAGCCTTTTCTGCTTCTGCAAATTCAGGCAGGTCAGTAGAGAAGCGAGGAACAGTAATCTGGTCGGCCAGGTAGTTCTGGATAGTGTAAGGCAATACGAAGTATCCGTCGGCCAGACCCTGCATCAATGCAGAAGCACCCAGACGGTTAGCTCCGTGGTCAGAGAAGTTACATTCACCGATAGCGAACAGACCCTTGATAGAAGTCTGGAGTTCGTAGTCTACCCAGATACCACCCATTGTGTAGTGGATAGCCGGATAAATCATCATCGGGTTGTAGTATTTCACACCGTTGATTTCGCGAGCCAGTTCGCCCGGATTTACGTCGGTGATTTCTTCGTACATATCGAACAAGTTACCGTAACGCTGGCGAACTACGTCCAAGCCCAGACGTTCGATACTTTCAGAGAAGTCAAGGAATACGGCCAGACCTGTGTTGTTTACACCGAAACCGTGGTCGCAACGTTCTTTAGCGGCACGTGAAGCCACGTCACGCGGAACCAGGTTACCGAATGCCGGATAACGGCGTTCCAGGTAGTAGTCACGGTCTTCTTCAGGAATATCGCTACCTTTCTTTGTTCCAGCCTGCAATGCTTTGGCATCTTCCAGTTTCTTCGGAACCCAGATACGACCGTCGTTACGCAGAGATTCTGACATCAAAGTCAGCTTAGACTGCTTGTCACCGTGTACCGGAATACAAGTCGGGTGAATCTGTACGTAAGCCGGGTTAGCGAACATAGCTCCCTTACGGTAGCAAGACATGGCAGCAGTTACGTTACATGCCATGGCGTTAGTTGACAGGAAGTAAGTGTTTCCGTAACCACCGGTTGCGATAACTACTGCGTGAGCAGCGAAGCGTTCCAACTTACCGGTTACCAGGTTCTTGGCGATGATACCGCGTGCACGACCGTCAACCAATACTACGTCGAGCATTTCGTAACGAGTGTACAGTTTTACAGTACCGGCACCTACCTGACGGCTCAATGCAGAGTAAGCACCCAGCAACAGCTGCTGACCTGTCTGACCTTTAGCGTAGAATGTACGAGATACCTGTGCACCACCGAATGAACGGTTAGCCAATGTACCACCGTATTCACGAGCGAAAGGAACACCCTGTGCCACGCACTGGTCGATGATGTTGTTTGATACTTCAGCCAGACGGTAAACGTTAGCTTCACGAGCACGGTAGTCACCACCTTTCACTGTATCGTAGAACAGACGATAGATAGAGTCACCGTCGTTCTGGTAGTTCTTGGCTGCGTTGATACCACCCTGTGCAGCGATAGAGTGTGCACGGCGAGGAGAGTCCTGGATACAGAAGTTGAACACACGGAATCCCATTTCACCCAGAGAAGCAGCTGCAGAAGCACCTGCCAGACCTGTACCTACCACGATGATGTCCAGACGACGTTTGTTAGCCGGGTTCACCAGTTTCTGGTGAGCTTTATAATTGGTCCATTTCTCAGCTATCGGGCCTTCAGGAATCTTAGAATCGATTATCTTAGTCATAATGTTTTTTCAATTTAATCAGTTACACTTAAATTAGCAAGCACCGCAACCCATCATGTTTTTCAGGAAGAACACAACGGCTACCAGCATGAAGCCAAGTACGATGATGGTAGAATAGATGTTAGAGATGCATTTCCAACGGTTAATCCAGATGGTGTTGTTCCAACCCAAAGTCTGCATAGAGCTCCAGAATCCGTGAGTCAGGTGGAACCACAAGGCAATCAGCCAGATGATATACAACACGAAGAACACCGGATTAGAGAATGTCTGCATGATGTAGCCGTAACCGTCGGCTGCATGAAGACCACCCATCATCGGGTTGCCGATGATTTCAGCGAACTGCATTTTGTACCAGAAGTTAACGAAGTGAAGAGCCAGACCCAGGATTACAATGATACCCAGTACCAGCATGTTCTGAGATGCCCATTCCACGTTTTTCGGTTTTGCTGTCACTGCATAGCGTTCGTGACCGCGAGCTGCACGGTTCTGCATCGTCAGCCAGAAAGCGTAGATGATGTGAATTACAAACAGGGCAGCCAGTCCGACAGTAGCTACCAGCGCATACCAGTTGGCACCGAGGAACTCACAAACCATGTTGTACGCCTCGCCCGAGAACAATGCAACAAGGTTCATCGCCATGTGAAATGTCAGAAACAGGACAAGGGCGATACCAGTAACACTCATCACCACTTTCCTTCCAATAGATGAATTACTTAACCACATAAATGATTGAATTTAAATTATTTAATTGTTAGAACTATAAATTCGCACTCGAAGGTCCAAATCATGATGCAAAATTAGAAGATTTATTGAGATAACACAACAGATTATGGAAAAAATTCTGTAATCGGAGGCCGTGAGCCACACGTAAAAAAAACGCAAGGGCGTTTGAATCAAAACGCCGAAGAGTTTCAATTCAAACGCACTTGCGTTTTAGGGAAAACGTACTTGCGTTTTACTTGAAACGCACTTACGTTTTAAATCAAACGTAAGTACGTTTTCCGAAGCCTATCTTTTGGGAAAATTCATGCCGGGCTCGCGCAGCAGTTCAATGGCCTTTTTCATGCTGTCGTTCAGCGTGTTAATCACCTGGAAGTATTCGTTCATGTCCCAGATGTCGCGGGCCAGCAGGGCTTTCAGCTGGGTCTTGACCAGCGGAAGTGCCGTGCGGAACTGTTCCTCGTTGTAGGTGATGCCCATGGAGGTGCCTTGTGCCACCAGCTCGTCGAGCATGGCCTGGCTCACCTCGAACTCGCGGTTGAAGCGGTCGAACGTCTTGTACTGCTGAAGCCATTCTTTCCGGTGGCGGTCAATCAGCTTGATGTTCAGCTGCACCATGGCACCCTTGTCGCGCAATGACAGATAATAGTCGGTGTACATCGTGGTGTCGATGGGCACGAAATAGTCGGGCATGATGCCTCCGCCGCCGTACACGGTGCGTCCCAGTTTCAGGGTCTTGGCCTTGAGCGAGTCGGGGAAGTGGATGCTGTCGGCACTCATCATCTCGCCCCGGTTATAGCGGTCTATTAAGTCCTTATTATATTGTTCGATGCTTTCGTAAGGTTTCTGGATACAGCGGCCCGAAGGGGTGTAGTAACGGGCAATGGTCAGACGGATCATGGAACCGTCGGGCAAATCGATGGGGCGCTGCACGAGTCCTTTTCCGAAGGTACGGCGGCCTACTACGATACCTCTGTCCCAGTCCTGAATGGCTCCGGTGACAATCTCACTGGCGGAAGCCGAGAATTCATCGACGAGCACCACCAGACGGCCTTTCTGGAAATCGCCGTCGCCCTTGGCTTCAAATTCCGAACGGGGGTTGCGGCGGCCTTCGGTATAGACGATGAGTTCTTTCTTACCCAAAATCTGGTCACACAGGCTGATGGCAGCATTCAGGTAACCGCCTCCGTTGCCTTGCAAATCAAGAATCAGGTCTTTCATGCCTTGCTTCTGCAACTTGTGGAGGGCATCGGTAAATTCTTGTCCGGTGGTAGCAGCAAAGCGGTTCACACGGATGTAGCCGATTTTTCCTTCTACCATGTACGAAGCGTCGAGGCTGTACACGGGAATCTTGTCGCGCTTGATAGTGAAGGGCAGCAACTCTTTCACACCGGCACGCAGCACTTTTACCGTCACCGTGGAACCTTTCGGTCCACGCAAGCGACGCATCACTTCGTCAGTGTTCATCTTCACACCGGCAATGACCGTGTCGTTCACTTCGATGATGCGGTCGCCGGCCAGGATGCCGACTTTCTCGGAAGGTCCTCCCGATACGGGCTGGATGACAAAGAGGGTATCGGTGGCCATATTAAACTGGATACCGATGCCGTCGAAGTTTCCCTGAAGGGGTTCGTTGAGCCGCTTCACTTCTTCCGGATCGGAATAGGTGGAATGTGGGTCAAGTTCTTCCAGCATACTGACAATGGCGGTTTCCACCAGTTTGTCTTCGTCTACCTTATCTACATAGAGATTGGAGATGGCGAACTCGGCCAGCTGCAGCTTGCGCGAAGGCGAATCGAGCAGCTTGTTCTGGGCAGGCAAGGCAGTCCATGCCGCACATCCTGCCAATAAAGCGAATAGGTATTTTCTGATTTTCATGTGCATTCTTTCATTTTATTCCACTTCCATGCCTTCGGGCAGAAAGTCGGATACATCCTTGCCATACTGCAGGAGTTCACGGACGATGGTGGAACTGATGGAGGTCAGTTCGGGCTCCGTAAAGAGCAGGATGGTTTCTACGCCGGCCAGCTTGCGGTTGATGTCGGCAATGGTTTCTTCGTATTCAAAGTCGTGCACGGTACGGATGCCGCGGATAATGAATCCGGCCTCGCGCTCGCGGGCAAAATCAACGGTCAGATTGTCGTAGGCCTCTACCTTGATGCGTGGCTCGTCGGCATAAAGCTTGCGAATCATCTCTACACGCTTTCCGGTAGGAAACCAGGTTTTCTTTTTGTCGTTTATCCCGATACCGATAATAATTTCATCCATAAAGGTCAGGGCACGCTTCACCACGGAATAGTGCCCGATAGTAAACGGGTCGAATGTGCCCGGAAATATCGCTCTTTTCATCACTGATGACTGGCAGTTTTTAATTATTAATTCTTCATTCCTCATTCTTAATCAGGTCTTCCTCTACCACCAGGTTGTCGATGATGAAGTTCTGGCGCTCCATGGTGTTCTTTCCCATGTAGAACTCCAGCAGTTCCTTCACGGCGTCGGTCTTGCGAAGGGTGACCTGTTCCAGACGCATGTCCTTGCCAATGAAATGGCGGAACTCGTCGGGCGAGATTTCTCCCAATCCTTTGAATCGGGTGATTTCGGGGTTGGGACTCAGCTTCTCGATGGCAGCCACGCGCTCTTCTTCCGAATAGCAGTAGATGGTTTCGTACACCCCTTTCTTGCGGTTACGCACGCGGAACAGGGGGGTCTGCAGGATGTACACATGGCCTTTCTTTATCAGGTCGGGGAAGAACTGCAGGAAGAAGGTAATCATCAGCAGACGGATATGCATACCGTCCACATCGGCATCGGTGGCCACGATTACCTTATTATATCGGAGTCCGTCGAGCCCTTCTTCAATGTTCAGGGCAGCCTGCAGGAGGTTGAACTCTTCGTTCTCGTAGACTACCTTCTTGGTGAGTCCGAAAGAATTCAGCGGCTTACCGCGCAAACTGAACACGGCCTGCGTATTGACATCGCGGCTTTTCGTGATGGAACCGCTGGCGGAGTCTCCCTCGGTGATGAAGATGGAACTTTCCAGGCGGGGGTCGTCTTCTTCTTTCTTTCCGCCTTTCTGATCGTTCAGGTGGATGCGGCAGTCACGCAACTTACGGTTGTGCAGGTTAGCTTTCTTGGCACGCTCACGGGCTATCTTTGTGACGCCGGCAATGGCCTTGCGTTCTTTTTCGGATTCCTGGATTTTCTGCAGCAGGACTTCGGCCACATCGGGATGCTTGTGGAGGTAGTTGTCTACCTGCTCTTTTACGAAATCGCCCACAAACTTGTTGACGCTGACGCCCGACAAAGGATAGGGGTTGCCTTCGGAATCTTTCTCCGGTGCCATGGACAGTGAGCCCAACTTGATTTTGGTCTGGCTCTCGAACGTAGGTTCAATTACGTTGATGGCAATGGCAGCCACCAGTCCGTTACGGATGTCCTGAAACTCCAGGTTCTTTCCGTAGAACTCCTTGATGGCACGGGCTATGTGTTCCTTGAACGCGCTCTGGTGGGTTCCTCCCTGCGTGGTGTGCTGACCGTTGACAAAGGAATAGTATTCCTCGCCATACTGCGCACTGTGGGTAAAGGCTATCTCAATGTCTTCGCCCGTCAGGTGCACAATGGGATACAGTCCCGGCGCAGTCATGTTGTCGTTCAGCAGGTCTTCCAGTCCGTTACGACTCACAATGCGGTGACCGTTATAATAGATGGAAAGGCCCGTATTTAAATAGGTATAGTTGCGGAGCATGGTCTCAATGAACTCCGGACGGAAGTGGTAGTTCTGGAACAGGGTATCGTCGGGCTCAAAGAAGATGTAGGTTCCGTTTTCTTCGTCGGTGGCGCAGGTCTCGTCGCTGACCAGTTCTCCACGTTCGAACACGGCCTTGCGCATCTGTCCGTCTCGGGCACTCCAGGCCACGAAACGGCTGCTCAATGCATTGACTGCCTTGGCTCCCACTCCGTTCAGACCGACACTTTTCTTAAAGGCCTTGGTATCGTATTTACCTCCGGTGTTCAGCATGGAAACGGCATCGACCAGACTTCCCAAAGGAATGCCTCGTCCATAGTCGCGCACGGACACCCGCAGGTTGTCTTCCATCTGGATTTCAATGCGCTTTCCGGCTCCCATCTTGAACTCGTCGATACTGTTGTCGACGACTTCTTTCAACAGCACATAAATTCCGTCTTCCACCTGCGAACCGTCGCCCAGGCGACCGATGTACATACCGGGACGGGTACGTACGTGCTCCATGTCGCTCAGGTGGCGAATGTTCTCTTCGGTATAAGCTACAGAGGAAACGGTTTGTTCATTGAGTTCTTCCATATCTATTCCCCCTCTGTTTTTTAAATCATTTTCTTATAAGCACGGCGGCGTTTGTGTTGCACAGATTCAAATGCGCTCCACTGTGCCTGTACTTTCTTGTTGAGCTCAAGCTCCGGATTACTTTCTCCATACTCAAATCCCATCTGCTGGAAAATAGGCACGAGGTCGTAGAACAGGAGGGCATTGACTCCCTTGCTCTGGTATTCGGGCTTCACTCCTACCAGCAGCAAATCGAGCACACGCGGACGCTTGATGAACAGGGCCTTCAACAGGTGGTACCAGCCGAAAGGAAGCATCTTTCCCTTGGCTTTCTGCAAGGCTTTCGACAAGGACGGCATGGCGATTCCCACTGCCACCAGGTTGCCTTCCGCATCTTCTACCAACGACACCATGCGCAGGTCGATGAGCGGCAGATACATCTTTATATATTGGTTAATCTGTCCCTGCGTCATCTGCGAATATCCGTAAAGAGGCGCATAGGCTTCGTTAATCAAATCGAAGATTTTCTGCCCGTAGTTCTGCTTCTTGATTTCACTCCGCTTGAGCTTCTTGATTTTCAGGTTGTACTTCTGAAGAATGATTTCGGAGATGCGCACAAACTTGTCCGGAAGCTGGTGGGGCACGCTCAATTTGTATTCCACCCAGTCGGCTTCTTTCTCAAAGCCTAACTGCTCCATGTGTTCCGGATAATAGGAATAGTTATAGATGGTGGCCATCGTACTCAACTGGTCGAATCCTTCAACCAGCATTCCTTCGGCATCCATATCCGTAAATCCCAACGGACCGACAATGGCTTCCATACCTTTTTCTTTTCCCCATTGCTCTACGGCTTTCAGCAAGGCTGAAGACACTTCTTCTTCGTCAATGAAGTCCAGCCAGCCAAAACGGACTTCTTTCTTGTTCCAGGTGTCATTTGCACGGTGATTGATGATGGCGGCCACACGCCCCACTATCTCCTCGCCTTTGTATGCCAGGAAATATTCTGCCTCGCAGAATTCAAATGCCGGATTCTTCTTGGGATTGAAGGTATTCAGCATGTCATCGTACAAATCGGGAACGGAATAGGGATTATCTTTATAAAGTTCGTAATTAAAACGAATGAACTTCTTCAGTTCTTTTTTCGTAGTGACTTTTTTAATCGTGATAGTCATTGTGGTATAATTTTCTTTCGTTCGCTTTGAGTTTAGAAAAATTAAGGCTGTAAAGATAGTGTTTTTTCTCCTAAAAAGCGGGCTATTCACTGATTTTCACACTTTAAGGATTTTTTACGCAAGAAGCAAACGGCATACGAAAATTAGAAATTTGATGGGATTTTAAGGTATCTTTTCATTTCATTTCCAGAATGAAGAAAGCAGAAATCCCTGCAAACTACTGGTTGACAACAAAATAAACATCTTTTCCCTCTTGAGAATTGAAAAATCAGCCTCTCCCCGACGGATGGACGGGATTTTCAGATTCTCGCGGCGTTTATTTCCACCAGCCGCCGGGCAAGGCAAGAATCATGGCTACCACTTCGGCATAGTTTTTCTGTCCGGAAGGAATCTGGTTGCCTTTGAGGTAATACTCATACATCAGTTCCTGCACTCGTCCTACCCACGGATTGTAGCGTGCCTGCCAGTAGACTTGCTTTTCACGAAGGGTCTGTAAAATCTCGGGACGGATGGAGGCAAGCAGTTGCCGGTAGTCTTCTTCTTCCAACAATGTAGCGGCATTGGAGAGCACATAGGGTAGCAGACCGAAATAGCCGGAGTAGCGGACGGCTGGTGAAACGGAGCGGATACAAATCTGATAGGCCCAGAAGTTGGCTTCGGCCTCGCTGCTTATTCCCAACAGATGGGAATATTCATGAGCATAGGTGAACGGCCATTGCAAGGGAGGCAGCTCGCGGTTGAGCTGTGACTCGGCAAAGAAAGGGCCCATGTAGCCCAACACACCGACACCGGAATAGAGTGCGTTGAACATGACTTGCTTGGGATGCTGGTAGCTTCTCGGTGAAGAAAGACCGAAACGGGAGGGCACCTGGGCAAAGAGTTGCTTCACCTCTTTTTCGATGACCTCGTGCGAAGGGAAAGGCGACTGCGTGTAGGCTTGATTCAAGCGGCGGGTATAGTCGGCCAGAAAATGCTGAAAGGTGGAATCCTGGTAGGCCACATATTCTACAGAGGAACGCGTAAAGAAGTCTTTCCGGAAATAGTTGATTCCCCAGCCTACATAGAACCAGAGGTACACTCCTACCAGCAGCTCGGCTTCTGCCCGCAAGGTCCATTTCCAGCCTTTCTTTTTCTTCCAGCCCCACAGCGGTAGTCCGGCAAGGAGTACACACGCTCCCACAAAGAACCATTCTTCCATGGAGAAAGGAATCCAGGAAACCAGGGCCGACAGGAAGGCGGACAGGACGGGATAAAGATGACGGGCGTACAGCTCGCCCATATCCGGAAAAAAACGGCAAAGGAGGACGAGGCACAATCCTAGTCCTTCTGCGGTCCAACGTACGTAACGCAAGGGAAAACTTTTCATATACACAAAGTTATATGTTTTCAGACAAGGTGAAGGAAGTGACAAAGAAATTATATATTTTTGTAACACAGATTAATCATGAATTATACTTAGATAGAAATGGCTTTAAACTACATCTGGATTGCATTTTTCCTTCTGGCCTTCGTGGTGGCACTGGTCAAGCTCGTATTTTTAGGCGACACGGCCGTATTTCCGGAGATTATCAATTCTACTTTTGCTTCTTCCAAAACGGCATTCGAAATTTCATTGGGGCTGACGGGGGTGTTGTCGCTCTGGCTGGGCATCATGAAGATTGGAGAAAAAGGAGGCGTTATACAGCTTTTCGCCCGCCTGCTGAGTCCGCTGTTTTCGAAACTGTTTCCGGAAATCCCCAAAGGGCATCCGGTGACGGGAAGTATTTTCATGAACCTGGCGGCGAATATGCTGGGACTGGACAATGCCGCCACACCTCTCGGCCTGAAAGCCATGGAGGGACTGCAGGAACTGAACCCGCGCAAGGACACGGCCAGCAACCCGATGATCATGTTTCTGGTGCTGAACACGTCGGGACTGACACTGATTCCCATCAGCATCATGGTATACCGGGCACAAATGGGAGCCGCACAACCCACGGACGTGTTTGTTCCGATTCTGCTGGCGACTTTCTTTTCGACGATGGCCGGCATCATTGCGGTCAGTCTGTACCAGCGCATCAACCTGCTGAACCGGACCATCCTGTTGTTTCTCGGTGGAGCCAGCCTGCTCATTGCGGGCATCATCTGGCTATTCCTTCAACTTAGCCGGGAACAGATTGACCTCTACTCTACGACCTTTGCCAATGTGTTCCTTTTTCTCGTCATCATCGGCTTTATCGTGTCGGGCATGCGGAAAAGAATCAATGTGTACGATGCCTTCGTGGAGGGAGCCAAAGAGGGATTTTCTACTGCCGTGCGCATCATTCCTTACCTGGTGGCGATTCTGGTTTCCATCGGTGTGTTCCGTGCTTCGGGCGCCATGGATTTTCTGATTCAGGGCATCGCCGGGGTAGTTCGGAGTTGCGGAATAGACGACCAGTTTGTCGGCGCACTGCCCACTGCACTGATGAAGCCGCTGAGCGGTAGCGGGGCCCGCGGACTGATGGTGGATGCCATGAGCACCTACGGAGCCGATTCGTTTGTCGGCCGTCTGGCCTGCATCTTCCAGGGGGCAACGGATACTACATTTTATATTCTGGCGGTGTATTTCGGAAGCGTCAGCGTGACGCGTACAAGGCATGCGTTAAGCTGCGGGCTGATAGCCGACTTCGCCGGAATACTGGCTGCCATTTTCATCGGATATTTATTTTTCAATTGACATAAGCTATGATTAGTTATCAGACAGAAGGCGTGGAAATGCCCGCCATCAAGAAGCGCGAAACGACTGCATGGATCAAAGCCGTGGCCGAAACTTACGGCAAGAAGGTAGGCGAAATCGCATACATTTTCTGTTCGGACGAGAAGATTCTGGAAGTAAACCGCCAGTATCTGCAGCATGATTATTACACGGACATCATTACATTTGACTACTGCGAAGGCAAGAAACTGTCGGGCGATTTGTTCATCAGTCTGGACACGGTACGCACCAACGCCGAACAGTTCAATGCGCCGTATGAGACGGAACTCTACCGCGTAATCATACACGGCATACTGCATCTTTGCGGCATCAATGACAAGGGGCCGGGAGAACGCGAAATCATGGAAGCCGCCGAAAACAAAGCGCTGGAAATGCGGAAAGATTTCATGTAATTCGTATTTTTGCAAAGGATTAAAAACATAAAAGCTAATGGATTTCAAGTATGATGTAATCGTAATCGGAGCCGGTCATGCCGGATGTGAAGCGGCGGCTGCGGCAGCCAATCTGGGCTCAAAGACCTGCCTGATTACAATGGACATGAACAAAATCGGGCAGATGAGCTGTAACCCGGCCGTAGGGGGTATTGCCAAGGGACAAATCGTCAGAGAGATTGACGCCTTGGGAGGATACATGGGGCTGGTGACAGACAAGACCGCCATCCAGTTCCGTATGCTGAACCGTTCCAAGGGACCGGCCATGTGGAGTCCGCGTGCCCAGTGCGACCGCGGGAAATTTATCTGGGCCTGGAGGGAAGTATTAGAGAACCTGCCCAACCTGCATATCTGGCAAGATACGGTGGAAGAGTTGTTGGTGGAGAACGGAGAAGTGACCGGCCTGGTGACTTGCTGGGGAGTGACGTTTCATGCCAAATGCGTGGTGCTGACTGCCGGTACTTTCCTGAACGGGCTGATGCACATCGGACACAAGATGCTGGCAGGAGGACGCTGTGCGGAACCGGCATCGTATCACCTGACTGAATCCATCACTCGCCACGGCATTACGGCCGGACGCATGAAAACGGGTACCCCGGTGCGCATCGACGGAAAGAGCGTACACTTTGACCTGATGGACACGCAGGACGGCGAGAATGATTTCCACCGCTTCTCGTTTATCAGCGAACCGCGCCACCTGAAACAGCTGCAATGCTGGACCTGCTTTACCAACGAAGAGGTGCACGACACGCTCCGGAAAGGACTGGCCGACTCTCCCCTTTTCAACGGACAAATCCAGAGCATCGGCCCGCGTTACTGTCCGAGCATCGAGACCAAAATCGTGACCTTCCCCGACAAACCGCAGCACCAGCTGTTCCTGGAACCGGAAGGTGAAACCACACAGGAACTTTACCTGAACGGCTTCTCTTCTTCACTCCCGATGGACATCCAGCTGGAGGCGCTGAAGAAGATTCCTTGCTTCAAGGATCTGGTGGTGTACCGTCCGGGATATGCCATCGAATACGACTACTTCGACCCGACACAGCTGAAGCATACACTGGAATCGAAGGTGGTGAAAAACCTGTTCTTCGCCGGACAGGTGAACGGCACAACCGGATACGAAGAAGCCGGCGGACAAGGTATCATTGCAGGTATCAACGCACACCTGAACTGCCACGGCGGCGAGCCGTTTGTGCTGGGACGTGACGAAGCTTACATCGGCGTACTGATTGACGACCTCGTGACCAAAGGTGTGGATGAGCCGTACCGTATGTTTACTTCGAGAGCGGAATACCGCATCCTGCTCCGTCAGGATGATGCCGACATGCGACTGACCGAACGGGCTTATCAGCTGGGACTGGTGAAGGCCGACCGCTACGAAATCCTGCAAAAGAAACGGGCCGAAATAGACCGCATCGTAAACTTCGTAAGCACCTTCTCCGTGAAGGCCGACAAGATAAACGATACCCTCGAAAAGTTAGGAACGGCTCCGCTTACTCACGGATGCAAGCTGGTTGACTTAATCAGCCGTCCGCAGATTACGATTGAAAATATCGCTCCTTATATCCCCGCCTTCCAGGCAGCACTCGACAAAATCGAGGACCGAAAAGAAGAGGTGATTGAGGCAGCCGAAATCCGCATCAAGTACAAAGGCTACATCGACCGGGAGCGTACGATTGCCGACAAGATACACCGGCTGGAGTCCATCCGAATCAAGGGCAAGTTTGACTACGCCAACCTGCAGTCCCTGTCGACCGAAGCCCGCCAGAAGCTGGTGAAGATAGACCCGGAAACCCTGGCACAAGCCAGCCGCATCCCCGGCGTATCACCGAGCGACATCAACGTGCTGTTAGTGCTTTTGGGACGATAAAGCAGGCATGTTTCACGTGAAACAATTTGTTTAAGGAACACACATAAAATACTGGATATGAATAAAGAAACATTAAAGAAAAACCTTCGAGAAATACCCGATTTCCCCAAGCCCGGAATTCTGTTCTACGACGTCACTACCCTGTTCAAAAATGCGGAATGCTTGCAGGGCATGATAGACGAACTGTATGAGCTGTACAAGGACAAAGGGATTACTAAAGTGGTAGGTATCGAGTCCAGAGGATTCATCTTGGGAGGTGCCTTGGCGGCCCGCTTAGGAGCCGGATTCATCATGGCCCGCAAGCCCGGAAAGTTGCCGGCTGAAGTCATTGAAGAAACTTACGCCAAGGAGTATGGAACCGACACCATACAGCTTCACAAGGATGCCATCAGCAAAGACGACGTGGTATTGCTGCACGACGACTTGCTGGCTACGGGTGGAACCATGGCGGCAGCTTACCGACTGGTAAAACGCTGCGGCGTGGAGAAAGCGTACGTCAACTTCGTCATCGAGCTGAAAGGACTGAACGGAAGAAACGCTTTCGAAAAGGACGTAGAAGTCACTACCCTTTTAGAACTATAAAACGAGACGAATCCCTTGCAGAAAGGGAAACAACTGTGCAGCCTTCTTTGCAGGAAACTTCTCCTCAAAGAAGGCTGTATTCACCCTGACAAGAGCCCAACGACATGGAAGAAATAGAAAAGACAAGCAACACCAGTGAATACCTGAAAGGAATCGTATTGAACCTTCCGGAAGGTCCGGGCATCTACCAATACCTGAACAAGGAAGGGGTCATCATCTACGTGGGAAAAGCCAAGAATCTGAAGCGCCGTGTCTATTCTTATTTTTCCAAGGACCACCAGTCGGCCAAGACGCGCATGCTGGTTTCCAAGATTGCCGACATCCGCTACATCGTGGTGAACTCGGAAGAGGATGCCCTGCTGCTGGAGAACAACCTGATCAAGAAATACAAGCCGAGATACAACGTGCTGCTGAAGGACGACAAGACCTACCCTTCCATCTGCATCAGCAACGAGTATTTCCCGCGCATCTACAAGACCCGGAAGATTATTCGCGACGGCTCGAATTACTTCGGCCCGTACAGCCACGTGCCTTCCATGATGGCCTTGCTGGAGCTGATAAAGAAACTGTATCCGCTCCGTACCTGCCACCTGGCACTGACGCCCGAAAACATTGCGCAGAGGAAGTTCAAGGTCTGCCTGGAATACCACATCAAGAACTGTAAAGGGCCCTGCATCGGGAAGCAGTCGCACGAAGAATACATGCAGCAGATAGCACAGGCAAGAGAGCTGCTGAAAGGCAATACCCAGAAGGTAAGCAATGCGCTGATGGAGGAAATGAAACGCCTGGCAGAAGAGATGAAGTTTGAGGAAGCACAAAAGCTCAAGGAGCAATACATGCTTATCGAAAGCTATCGCGCCAAGAGTGAAGTGGTGAGTTCGGTGCTTCATCACATCGATGTATTCTCCATAGAAACGGACGAAAATACGGCATACATCAACTACCTGCACATTACCAACGGATGCATCAACCAAGCCTTCACCTTCGAATACAAAGTACGCATGAATGAGAGCAAGGAGGAGTTGCTGCAGTTGGGTATCGTGGAAATGCGCGAACGTTATAAGAGCACATCGAAGGAAATCATCGTGCCTTTTGAACTGGACATGGAAATGAACGGCGTGACGTTCACAATACCTAAAAAGGGCGAGAAAAAGCACTTGCTCGACCTTTCGCTGATGAACGTGAAGCAGTATAAAGTGGACCGCCTGAAGCAGGCCGAGAAACTGAATCCGGAGCAACGAAGCGTACGGCTGATGAAAGAAATCCAAGCACAGCTGCAACTAGAGAAAATGCCGAACCACATTGAGTGTTTTGATAACTCCAACATTCAAGGGTCGGATGCAGTGGCTGCCTGCGTGGTGTTCAAGAAAGCCAAACCCAGCAAAAAAGACTACCGGAAATACCTTATCAAAACGGTGGTGGGACCGGACGATTATGCTTCCATGCAAGAAGTGGTACGCCGCCGCTACAGCCGCATTCTGGAAGAGCAGGGCGAACTGCCCGACCTCATTCTGACGGATGGAGGAAAAGGCCAGATGGAAGTGGTAAGGCAGGTGATAGAAGACGAGCTGCACCTGCAGATTCCCATTGTGGGACTTGCCAAGAATAACCGTCACCGCACGTCGGAAGTGCTGTTTGGTTTTCCACCGCAAACACTCGGCATCAAACAAGGCACTCCCCTTTTCCATCTGCTGGAAAATATCCAGGATGAGGTGCACCGCTTTGCCATCACCTTCCACCGGGAAAAAAGAAGCAAAAGCCAGATTGCCTCTGCCCTCGACAATATCAAAGGTATCGGCGACAAGCGGAAAACGGCCCTACTGAAAACATTCAAGAGTGTGGCCCGCATCCGGCAAGCCAGCCTGGAAGAGATTGCCGAAGTGATTGGAGAAAGTGCGGCAAAAAGCGTCAAGGAATCACTGTCGGAATCCAAATAATTTGATTATTTTTGTAGAAACAAGACGAATCACATGAGAGTAGTTATACAGCGCGTGACACACGCATCCGTGACCATTGACGGAATTTGTAAATCGGCCATCAAAGAAGGCTTCATGATTCTGCTCGGCATTGAAGCTGCCGACTCGCAGGAAGATGCAGACTGGCTCTGCAAGAAGATTGTCAACCTCCGTGTTTTTGACGATGAGAATGGCGTAATGAACAAGTCCATTCTGGATGTGCAGGGAGAAATCCTTGTAGTAAGCCAGTTCACACTGATGGCTTCGACCAAGAAAGGAAACCGCCCCTCTTACATCCGGGCTGCCGGACATGAAATTGCCGTTCCTCTGTACGAATACTTCTGCAATGAATTGAGCATTGCCCTGGGAAAACAAGTAGGAACCGGTGAGTTCGGTGCCGACATGAAAGTAGAATTATTGAACAACGGACCGGTGACCATCTGCATGGACACCAAAAACAAGGAATAACCATGACACTGGAAGAAGCACAGAAGACCGTAGACGAATGGATAAAGACGTACGGAGTAAGGTACTTCAGTGAGCTGACCAATATGGCTGTGCTCACGGAAGAAGTGGGTGAACTGGCACGCATCATGGCACGCACCTACGGCGACCAGTCGTTCAAGGCAGGCGAAAAAACAGACTTGGGCGATGAAATGGCCGATGTGCTCTGGGTGTTGCTCTGCCTGGCCAACCAGACAGGTGTGGACCTGACGGAAGCCTTCAGAAAGAACCTGGAGAAGAAAACCAATCGAGACAAGGAAAGACATAAAAACAACCCTAAACTATAAAGTATATGAATCCTAATCACGAACATGCGTGCGGATGCGAACACACGCACGAAGAAGAGAACCAGTACAACAAGTACGAAGATGCGTTGAGCAAATATCAAACGAATCTGAAGGACGATGAAATTGCGGAGAAAACAGCCCGTCTCATCGAAAAGCACCTGGAAGAAAACAATACGAAGGAAGTAAAGAAGTTCCTTTTCAACTGTATTGACTTGACTACACTGAAGTGTACAGACAGCGACACAAGCGTGATGAAGTTCACGGAGAAGGTCAATGAGTTTGTCGACCGCTACCCTGACCTGAAGAACGTGGCTGCAATTTGTGTATATCCCAACATGGCTGAAATCGTCAACGATACACTGGAGGCAGACGACGTGAAGATTGCCTGCGTATCGGGAGGCTTCCCTTCGTCACAGACCTTCATCGAAGTGAAAGTAGCCGAAACTGCCATGGCCATCCATAGTGGCGCAGACGAAATAGATATCGTAATTTCTGTAGGCAAATTCCTGAGCGGCGATTACGAAGGCATGTGCGACGAAATCGAAGAGCTGAAAGAAGTATGCGGCGACAAGCACTTAAAAGTGATTCTGGAAACCGGTGCGCTGGGAAGTGCTTCGAACATCAAGAAAGCTTCTATCCTTTCTATGTATTCAGGAGCTGACTTTATCAAGACTTCTACAGGAAAAGAAAGTCCGGCTGCCACACCGGAAGCTGCTTACGTGATGTGCCAGGCCATCAAGGAATACTTCCTGGAGACTGGCCGGAAAGTAGGATTTAAGCCCGCTGGAGGCATTAACTCCGTGCACGACGCACTGGTGTACTATACCATCGTAAAAGAGCTGTTAGGAGAAGAATGGCTGACCAACGAGCTGTTCCGTCTGGGCACAAGCCGCATGGCCAACTTATTGCTTTCTGACATTGTGGGAAGTGAAACCAAGTTCTTCTAAAAAGACCTCGTATAAGGACAAAAAAAGAGGCTGTCTCAAAATGTACTGCACCCCAAAAGTTAGACACAAAACTTTTGGGGTGTTTTTTATGAAGTA
>ERZ827528.115-NODE-115-length-103190-cov-40.417356_pt1 | contig 103190 bp, 108 predicted proteins | sample MGYA00519768_ERZ827528 | MGnify/ENA primary metagenome ERZ827528 (study PRJEB31778, sample SAMEA3449343) | human gut metagenome | biome: human gut; feature: human-associated habitat; material: faeces | place: United Kingdom | collected 2010/2012 ...
ATTCCAAGTCGTAGGGCTTATTGCCGCGCTCTCCTTTGTAATAGTGCGGCTGCACGATCCCGACCCATTCCGACCACGGAATCATTTTCTCCATGATTCCCAGAAACTCTTTCTTCTTCGTTGAGGCCTGCCCCAGCTCGTCGCTGATCAGGCTCATCGTCAATTGCTTCTTCACCTCTTTATTATACCTCTTTCCCGACCTTTTGGCTGTTCTTTCTTTGTGCGGGATTGCCTTAGAAACACACCCTAAGGCAAAAGCGCAGACGTCTGCGCTTTTGCATCCAGAACACCATAGACGGAGGACGAACCGATGGACAGAGAAACGGAACAAAGGAGCATCAGGAACCGCGACATTCCGCTGCTGCAAAACGTATACGCCATGATGCAGGAAATCGTCTCGCTGGAACATCGGCGCATGTGGCAGCGGGAGAGGATGAACAACATCACGCAGCATCTGACCGGGATGCCCGGAAGCGGCGGAACGCCAAAGGGCATTGACGAAGCGTTTGCCGCCATTTCCGAGCTGGAAGAGGAACACAAGAACCTTGTGAAGCAGTATGCGCGGGAGCTGAAACGGGCAGAGCGCATCATCAACGCGATTGAAAGCGGGAGTATGCGTGCGTTCGTGTCGATGATGTATCTGGACAACATACCCGGAAACGAGGTGCGGCAGAAGCTCAACCTGACGCGCTGGGGATTCGAGCGGGCGAAGGAAGCCATAGAGCAGGCGGAGGACATGGCGCACGTCGCATGGCACGAACGCTACATCCTCGGCGACGGAAACAGAGCGGAAAATTTTCAATAAAGCCTAAAACCTGTTGAAACGACATCGCATCTGTGCTAAGATGCTAATGTCGGTAGACTATGAAAAAGAGCATGGAGCGGACAGCCGGAACGGGCTGCCCGCTTTTTGTATGCCCGGAAAGGGGAAGCGGATGGCGAGAGGGTATGTGACGAGCATTTACATCGACACCAGCGACGTGCAAAGCAAAGTCGATCTATTGCGGCGGAATCTGAGCGAGGAGAAAACGAACCAGATTCTCTTCTGGACATGCGACAAGACGAGCAAAAAGGTCAAAAAGATTCTGAAAAAGGATCTGCCGATGGATTACCACGCGAAGCCCGCGTGGATCACCTCTGCCGTCGGCAAGCCGAAGATGGGCAGCAGCGCGGGCATCAACTGCATCATTCCGCTCAAGGGCGTTCGCGGAACCATCGGCGGCAAGCAGTTTTCAGCAAAGGGCGGCGCGCACGGCTGGAAATCCGTTGGACGCAAGTACCGCATCCGCGCCAAGATCGTCAAGAGCGGCGAAAGCACGCTGCCGCCGACGCTGGCGGACCAGGGTGGCAACCCGCCGTTCAGAAACTATTCCGCGCCTACGCTGCACAACGCCGCCTTTACCCGAACGACGGACGCGCGGCTGCCCATCGTGCCGGTTTCCGGGCTTGCCGTGCCGCAGATGCCGCTGAACCTGAGCCGGGAGCGGGTGGAGGACGACATTCTGGCGGCGCTGAGCGACCAGCTTGATTACTATGTCAACAGGTACATTTTCTCATGAGCAACACAGCGTTCACCAAGAAAGAGCTGGCGAGCTTCGCCGGGTACACCTACCGCCGCTTATACGACATCGACATGGCGCTGCCGGAGGACAAGAAGCTCTTTGTCAAAGGCGAGAACGGCAAATACGACATCGCGCTGTTTATCCAGCGGTGGGTTGACTACAACGTGAACAAGGGCGCATCGCAGGAGGAGAAGACGCTTGACGAGGTGCGCGCCATTCACGAGCAGATCAAGACGCAGAAGACGGAGCTGGAAGTCGCCAGGATGCGCGGCGAGCTGGTCAGCGTGGAAGACGTGCGGCGGCTGTGGGGCGGAATCGCCAGCACGGTCATGCAGAACATGATCCGCCTGCCCAGCAAGATTGCGCCGCAGGTCATCATGATGGACAACCCGGACGTGATCGGCGGCATCATCGACAAGGAAGTGCGCGACGTGCTTTGCGCCATTGCCGATACGCCCGTGCCGGACGAAACAAGCGGCGAGGAAGCGGACGAAGAGAAAGAGGAGCAGCCATGAAGCTATCGGAGCTGGTCAAGAAGACGTATGAGATGTTCAGACCGCCCAGAAGCCAGACGGTATCTGAATGGGCGGACGAAAACAGGGTTCTCGTATCGGAATCATCCAGCGAGCCGGGACCGTGGCGGACAGACCGCGCGCCGTATCAGAGGGAGATCATGGACGCTTTCACACAGCCGGGAATCCACGAGATCGCAATCATGGCGAGCGCACAGGTCGGCAAAAGTGAGATTGAACTGAACATGATGGGGCGGGCAATTGACATTGATCCCGGTCCCATTTTGTATGTGCAGCCGACGGACAGCGTGGCGGAGGACTATTCCAAGCGGCGCATTGCGCCGATGATCAACGCCTGCCCGACGCTGAGGGACAAGGTGAACAAAGCGAAGAGCCGGGACAGCAGCAACACCATCGCCATGAAGACGTTTCCGGGCGGCAGCCTTTCCATCATCGGCGCGAACAGCCCGTCCGACCTGGCGAGCAAGCCGGTGCGGTACATCTTTCTGGATGAGATCGACCGCTTTCCGCCGAGCGCGGGAACGGAGGGCGACCCCATTGAACTGGCGGAGCGACGGACGGAAACCTACCGCCACAACCGCAAGATCGTCAAGACCAGCACACCGACCATCAAGGGGAAAAGCAAGATCGAGAAGGCTTATATGAACGGGACACAGGAAGAATGGCACACGCAATGCCCACATTGCCAGAATTACAGCTACATCCGATTTGACGACGTGCGGTTTGACAAGGAAGCCTTCCGAGATGAAAACGGGGAAACGGGCTATATCGTTTCCGGCGCGCGCTGGCGCTGCCCGATCTGCCAGCGGGAAACGCCGGAACACGAGGTCAAGCGCTGTTCTGCCAAGTGGGTTGTCAAAAACCCGAAAGCCATCAGCAACGGCATCCGCTCTTTCCGGCTGAACGCCTTCATGTCGCCATGGTCGGACTGGAAAGCGATTGCGCTTGCCTTTCTGAAAGCCAAGGACGACCCGGAGCTTTTGAAGGTGTTTCACAACACGATGCTGGGCGAGAGCTGGGAAATGCGCGACAGGAGCGGCGTGCCGGAAGCGCTGCACGCGCGGCGCGAACACTACAACGCGGAGATACCGACCGGCGTTCTGGTGCTGACGATGGGCATCGACACGCAGGACAACCGCCTTGAATACGAGGTGGTAGGCTGGGACAGGAACGAAGAGAGCTGGGGCATTTCGCGCGGGGTGATTCCCGGAAGGGCGGACAGCCCCGGCGTATGGGAAGAGGTCGATGCGCTGCTTGACCGGGAATGGAAGCTGAAAAACGGCATGGTGATGCGCGTGCTGGCGACGTTCATGGATTCAGGCGGACACTTCACGCAGGACGTTTACCGGGAATGCGCCAGACGCGCCAGCCGCCGGATATGGCCCATCAAGGGCGAGGGCGGCGAGGGGAAAGCCTATGTGCGCCAAATGAAAAGCGGAACGGGGTACAGGGGCGCGGTCGGATTTCTGATCGGCGTAGACAGCGGGAAGGAAGCGATTCTGTATGCGTCGGGGCTGACGGAGCCGGGACCCCGGTACATGCACTTTCCCATCGACTATCAGCGCGGATACGACCTTGACTATTTCCGGGGGCTGATCAGCGAAAAGCAGGTCATCCGCCGGCGGAACGGGCAGAACGTGATCGTATGGGAAAAGACCTACGAACGCAACGAACCGCTGGACTGCCGCAATTACGCGCGGGCGGCATACCGCTTTTTCCATTGGAACTTTGACAAGGTGGAAAAGCTGCTGCGCGGGGAGAGCGAGGAAGCAGCCCCGGCGCGCAGGGAAACGGCAAAGCGCAAAACGCGCCGCGTGGTTTCAAAAGGGATTCAGCTATAAGGAGTGAAAGCGAATGGCAATCACGACCGCCTACACGCTCAGCGAAGCGAAGGAGATGCTGGCGCTGTGGAAAGGCTGCGAAAAGACGCTGGCAGACGGACAGACAAAAGCCTATAAGATCGGCACACGCGAATTTACGGCGCTCGACCTGCCGGAGATCGCGGCGCGGATCAACTACTTTTCCAACGTCGTTGAAGCGCTGAGCGGCACGGTCAGGACAAAGCGGGTCGTCCGCGTTGTGCCGCGCGACCTGTGAGGAAGACGAGATGGCAAAGAAAGAACCGAATTTCAAAGAGCGCGTTCTCTTCCTGTTTTCGCCCAAAGCAGGCAACAAAGCCTATGCGGAGCGCATGAAGCGGGAAGCGCCGAAGACGGACGAAGGACCGCGGCAGGCGGCGAGCGGATACGGCGCGCACGGCGCAAGCCCGACGCTGAACAGCATGGTCGGCTGGCTGGTGAACGGCGGCGCGGCGGAGGACGACATCGACCTGCACGGCAGCCTGCTGCGCCAGCGGGCGCGCGACCTTTACGCAGGCGGCGGACTGGCGAGGAGCGGACCGGCGGCGCTGACGACCTCGGTCGTCGGATGGGGCATTCAGCCCAAGCCGAAGATTGACGGGCAGCTGCTGGGCATGACGGACGCAGAGTGCGACGAATGGGAGCGCAACACGCTGCGCGAGTTCAGGCTTTGGGCAGAAAACCCGATGTGCGACGCGGAGCGGAGCAAGGACTTTTACACCATGCAGCAGCTGGCTTTCCGAAGCGAGCTGATGAGCGGCGACGTATTTGTGCTGTTCGGGATGAAGGCAAACGCGCGCACGCCGTACCAGACGGTGATCCGCATTCTGGAAGCGGACAGAATCTCCACGCCGGACACGGACGGCGACAGCGAAAGCACGGAAACAGAGGGCGGCGGGCGAATCGTAGACGGCGTTGAAATCAACAGCGAGGGCGAGGTCATCCGCTACCACATCGCCAACCGGCATCCTCTGCTTGAAAACGCGACGCAGACGCTGAGCTGGCAGGCAATCGACGTATTCGGCAAGGAAACGGGCAGCCCCAACATCCTGCACATCATGACGCACGAGCGCCCGGAGCAGAGGCGGGGGATTCCCTTCTGCGCGGCGCAGATCGAGCAGATCAAACAGCTTGACCGCTACATCACCAGCGAGCTTGCCGCCAACGTGGTTTCTTCCATGCTGACGGCATTTATCGTATCCAGCGAGGACGACGGCAAGGCGGGCATGGAGGATGCGGTCAACGACGAAGAAAAAGTGACCGACGACGAATACAAGATCGAACTTGCACCGGGCGCAATCTACGACCTGCCGCCGGGAAAGACCATCAAGGAGATCAACCCGATACGCAGCAACAGCGCGTTTGAATCGTTCATTTCCACGCTGGAAACCATCATCGGCGCGAGCATGGAAATCCCCAAAGAAGTTTTGACCAAGAAATACGAGAGCAACTACACGGCGGCGCGCGGCGCGCTGCTGGATTTCTGGCGGACGGTGCGGGTTTACCGAACGGCGTTCAACAACAGTTTCAACCAGCCCATCTACGAGCAATGGCTTTCGGAGGCGGTTGCGCTGGGGCGCATCGACGCGCCGGGATTCTTCGACGACCCGGCTGTGCGGCAGACATGGTGCGGCTGCATCTGGATGGGTGCAAGCATGGGGCATGTCGATCCGCTGAAAGAAGTGAACGCCGCCGAAAAGCGCATCCAGCTGAACATCAGCACGGAGGAGCAAGAAGCCAGCGAATACAACGGCAACGACTGGAACGCCAACGTGCGACAGCGCAGGAAGGAAATCAGCGCGCTTGACACGTCGGAAGAGGAAAGCGAGGGGGACGAGGATGCCCAGGAATGAAGCGTTTGCTTTTCGATACGACCTGAGAATGGCGGCGGAGAGCGAGGAAGCGGAGATTCTGCTGTACGGCGAGATCGTACAGTACAAATACCGGGAGGACGACCCGGACATGACGGCGCGGGACTTTGACAAGCTGCTCAAGGAAGCCAAAGCCAGCGGCGCAAAGAAGCTGCGGCTGAGGATCAATTCGCCGGGCGGTTCCGTCTGGCAGGCGGTCGCCATGCGCAGCATGCTGATGAACAGCGCGTTTGAAACCATCGCCATTGACATCGAGGGGCTGTGCGCAAGCGCGGCGACGCTGTTCACCTGTCTGCCCGGCGTACACGTTCGGATCGCGGAGGGCAGCGAGTTCATGATCCACAACCCATACGTCATTGCGTGGGGAACGGCGAGCGAGCTTGAAAGCATGGCGGAGCGGATGCACAAGACCGAAACGGAGCAGCACGCGCTGTTCGCCAAGCGATGCGGCAGGACGGAGCAGGAGATCAAGGACTGGATGGACGCGGAAACCTGGATGACCGCGCGGGAGGCGGTCGCAAACGGCTTCTGCGACGAGGTGCTGGAAGCGGGAGAGATCGCCGCCTGCGTGACGCCGGAGGCGATGCGCATGATGCGGCAGATGTACAGGCATGTACCGCAGGAGATCGGCGAGAAACAAAGCGGCAGCAACGCGGAGCCGGAAGTTGCCACCGGGGACGCGGCTGAACATAAAGAGCAGGAGGACAAGCAGAGCATGGAAATCAAGGACATTACGGAGCAGCAGCTCCGCGAGGAAAACGCGGGCGTATACGACGCGGTGATGCAGGCGGGCGCGGCGGCGGAGCGGGAACGCATTTCGGCTATCGACGACATGACGCCGGCCGGATACGAGCAGATGGCGCAGGAGGCCAAGCAGAACGGAACAAGCGCGGCGGACTACTGCAAGATGATCGTCAAGGCGCAGCGCGAAAAGGGCGCGGGCTATCTGGCGAGCCGCCAGAAGGAAACCGCCCCCGCCGAAAAGATCAAGGGCGAGGCGAGCAACGACCACAAGGCGACGGAGGACGACGAAATGAAGGCATACGCCAAGGAAATCGCCCAGTACGCCAAGGACATGCGCATGGAAGCCACGGGCGGTATGTACTGATTTCATCAAGAAGAGGAGGACGAAACAATGAGCCTTTATCAGACTATCGGGACGAGCAGCCCGACGTATCTGCTGGCGGACCCGGAGGGCGCAAGCCTGATGGCAATCCCCTGCGAGGCGGGAAACGGGACGATTCAGCGCGGCACGGTGATGTACCGCAAGGCGAGCGGCATGTGGGCGCCCGCTGCGGCGGCGAACGCCATCATCACCAACCCGCTGGCGGTGCTGAACGAGGACGTGGACACGACGGCGGACGCGAAGATCGCCGAGGACGCCAGCGCATACCGCGCGGGACGGCTGCTGACCAGCCGCGTGAAGCTGGCAGGCGGCGCGGCACTGACCGCCGCCGTCATTCTGGTGCTGCGCGAACAGGGCATTTTCCTTGACCAGATGGCGGACGACGCGCCGGAATTTGCGAACAGCAAGGATTGAAAGGAGTAAAACGAGATGGCGATTGATATTTACAGCACGCGCGCACAGCTTGCGGCGCTTGAGCTGATGCCGCGCGAATACACGTTCCTCTATGACACATTCTGCGCCGACATGGGGGCGGTGGAGGACGACAAGGCGATTTACGATTTCAAGAAGGGCAGCCGCCAGATGGCTCCCGTGGTGCATCCGGGAACGGGCGGCGTGGTCATGGGGCGCGACGGCTTTGAAACCCGCGAGATCGGCTTTTGCACGGTTGCGCCGGAGCGCATCATCACCAACCCCGACTTGCAGGGACGCGCCTTCGGCGAAAAGGTATTGGGCGCGATGACCCCGGAGCAGCGCGAAAAGAAGATGCTCGCCCGGGACCTGACGGAAATGCGGCAGGCGGTGCAGCGCCGCCGCGAATGGATGGCGCGCAGCGTGATCCTCACCGGCAGCCTTTCCGTCTTCCGCTACACGAACGAGGGGCGGGACATGAAGACGACGCTGTTTGCCGACTACGGCTTCACGAACAAATACACTCCGGCGACGGCATGGAATCAGGCGGCGGCAAAGATCGACTACGACATGCACAAGATTTACGACCTGATTTACGACGGGCTGGGCATCGTCGATGTGATGGTAATGGCTCCCGACGTGGCGGAAGCGATGATGAGCAACAGCAGCTACATCAAGAATTTCGACGGGCGCAACATCGACATGGGCGAGATCAACACCAAGTACCGCGGGCAGGGCGTCCGCTTCATCGGCTGGAACAGCGACGGCGTGGAGATGTATTCCTTCTCCGGCAAGTTCATCGACGATGACGGACAGGTGAAGCCCATCCTGCCGGGCGGCACGCTGATCGCGGGCGGCAGAGGGATGCTCAAGTGTCTGCACGGCCCGGTGACGCAGGTCGAAGAACCCGGCCCGAACGCCAAGCACGTCACCTACATCAAGAAGGAAGCGCCGCTGCGCTACGGCTCGATTGACGGCAACGCCATCAAGAACCGCCTGACGAGCTGCCCAACCATCGTTCCCTTCAACGTGGACGGCTGGTGCGTGGCGAACGTGCTGTAAAAGGAGGAGCCATGCAGTACATTGCGCTTCACTATATCGCGCTTCCTTCCGGGCAGATGGTCACGCCCGGAGAAATTTTTGAAGCCGAGTTCGACGAAGAAACGCTTCGCCGCCTGACGAGCCGCTGGGCACTCCGCCCCTGCCAGAGCCTGAATATCACGCCGTCTGCGCCCGCCGAGGAAGAGGACGCGGAAGCGCCGGAGGAGCAGGCGGAGGGCGAGGAAGAGAACGAAGCGGAGGACGATTCCGACGCCGCGCCTGAAATCGACGCGGCGGACGGCATCGCGCCTTCCGCGCCCGCGCAGGCGGGCAAAACGGCAAAGAGGACCGGCACGAGGAGGAAGACGAAATGAAAATCACGATGACGAAGACCGGCGAGACGCTGGAGGTCAACGACAGCTACGGCGCGCGCCTGATCGAGCAGGGCAGAGCCGTGCTGAGCCGGGAGCCGAAGGAAAAGGAGAAGCCCGCAAAGAAAACGGGCGACGCCTGATGGCACTGTGCGACCGCATCCAGCAGGACATTTCGCGCGTATTTCTCAACCACGACCACTTTGCAACGTGGCACACCTGGAACGGCAAACGCTTTCAATGCGTAACGGACGAGGAAGCTGCGCTGAAACGGAAGAACAACAACGTGGTCGATCTGAGCTGGGACAACAACACGACGGAAACCCTGCTGTATGTGCGCAAAGAAGAATTTCCGGGGCGGATCATGCCGAACGAACACGGCTTCTTTGACAACCGCCCCATGAAAATCTTGCAGGTCAACGAGGATATGGGCATGGTCAGCATTGCGCTGGTATCTTTTGACCCGAAGGCGGTGGGCGGCGTATGAGGACGAGGCAGAGACTGAGCGCGCTCAAGCAATGGACCTATGAGCGGCTGTGCCAGGGGCGGACGATGAAAGCCCCGGCAGAGGGCATGGACATTACGCAGATCGTGCGGCAGGAGCCGCAGGTCTTTCTGGCATGGCAGCCGACGCGCCCGGACATGACGGGCCTGCTCAGCACAGACCCGCTGTCCGTCTGCCCCGGCATCCTCATCATGCCGGGCGCATCGTATGCCAAATACGTTGAGGAAAAGCGATTCGACCGATACAACAACGTCCGCAGAACACAGGAGCTGGGACAGGGGCTGACGGTCAACATCCTGTTCAGCGTTTACGAGCCGGGCGTTCGGCTGCCCGGATTCATCGAAAGCGCGGACAAACCCGAAGGACTGGACATGAGCAAGATCATCGAAGGGACGGAAGAGGGGCTTTTCACGCTGACGGACTGGATGGACGACTGCCTGAGCGCGCTGATCGCGGAGAAATCCATTCCGCATTCCGACTTATTCCTGGACGAAGCGAATCTGGCTTATTCGCTGTACACCGACCAGAACTTTGTCGTGGACAAGCGCCCGCTCTACTACGGCTTCATCACGGCGAAATTCAACTGCTACGCCGACGACCGAGCCAATCCGATGATCGACGACTATCTCAAATAAACCGGCAGGACGCCGGAGAAAAACAGGAGGACATGAAACATGGCAGACAGTTATCTGCACGGCGCATACGGTCAGCAGCAGGCCGTAGGCAGCCGCGTCGCCACGAAATCGCAAAACGCCATCGTCTACATCGGCACAGCGCCGGTGCATACCCTTGAAGGCGGCGGCGCGAACGTCAACAAGCCGGTTCTGGTGGAGAATATTGCCGAGGCGCGCAAGTATTTCGGCTATTCGGACAACCTGGCAGACTACACGCTCTGCGAAGCGATGAAGGTTCACTTCGAGCAGGGCGGCGTGGGACCGCTGGTCTTTATCAATGTTCTTGACCCGGCGAAGCACGTTACGGCCGACAAGAAGAGCAAGAGCCTGACGCCCGAAAACGGCCGCGTCGTCATCGCGGGCGCGGAGAAAATCGTGCTGGACACGCTGAGCGTGAAAGCCGGTTCCACCGCGAAGAAGAAGGACGAGGATTACACGCTGCGCTACGACAGCGGCAAGAAGACGCTGACTCTGGCGGAAGCGGCCGACGGCGCGCTGGGAACCAGCGCACTGACGATTGAGTACAAGGAGATCGACCCGAGCGCCGTCACCGCAGAGGACGTGATCGGCGAAAGCGACGGCGCGGGCCTGAACACGGGCGTATTCGCCATTAAGAACGTTTACCAGCAGACGGGCTACATTCCCTCGTTCCTGCTGGCTCCGGGCTTTTCTTCCATCCCCGCCGTTCACAGCGCGATGGCGCAGAACAGCCGGAAGATCAACGGACATTGGGACGCCTACATGTTTGTTGACCTGCCGCTGGTCAGCGGCGCAACGCCGGTCACGCTCGCCAGCGCGAAGACCTTCAAGAAGGCGAACGGCTACACCAAGGAGAACGAAACGGTCTACTTCCCGATGGCGCAGGGAACGGACGGGATCAAGTACCACCTCTCCGTACTGGCGGCGGCGAACTTTCAGGCGCTGCTGGCGGCACAGGACGGCATTCCCTATAAGACCGCGAGCAACACGGACTGCGGCATTATCGAAAACCTGTACATGGGTGAGGACAACGCGGGGCGCGTATACGACGACGCGCTGATCAACGAAGCGCTGTGCAAGAACGGCATCGCATCCGCCGCCTATGTGGGCGGGCGCTGGTGCATCTGGGGCTGCCACAGCGCGGACTACGACCAGGAGAGCGGCGACCAGATCAACGTATCGGAAACGAACCGCATGATGCTTTACTACATCAGCAACGATTTCCAGCACCGCCGGACGCTCGACGTGGACAAGCCGCTGACCGCCAACGACATTGCCAGCATCGTTGCCGAGGAGCAGACGCGGCTTGACGCGCTGACCAAGATCGGCGCGCTGACCTACGGCGAAGCCCACCTGAACGCGGACGCAGACGCCAAGAGCGACATCATGAACGGCGACTATTCGTTCACCTTCAACGTGACGACCACGCCGCTTGCCAAGTCGCTGACGGCGATTGTGAACTGGACGGAAGACGGCTTTACGACCTACTTTGAGAACTTCGGCGACTAAGGAGGAAACGCAACATGCCTCAGAAAGTATACAACAACGTGGAAGGACACCGGCTGATTGACAACAGCCGCGTGGCGGAGGATGTGACGAGCGTCGGACTGCCGACCATCACGCACCCGACCACGACGATTTCCGCCAGCGGCATGGCCATGGACGTGGACATGCCGAACACGACGCACCTTGACGCGATGGAGTTCAGCGTTTCGCACAACAACGGCGTCAACTGCGAATACCTTGCCGACCCCGGCAAGCATTTCCTTGAAACGCGCGTCGTGCGCCAGCGCTACAACGTGGCGGCGGGCGAGATCGAACACGAGAGCGTCAAATACCGGGTGACGGGCGTACACAAGAGTACGGAGAAAGGCAACATCGAAACTGGCAACCCCTACGGCAGCACCGAGAAATATTCGATTCTGCGGTACGAGGAGGAAGTGAACGGCAAGATCACGACCCTGGTTGACGCGATGGCGGGCATTATCAAATACAACGGCAAGGACTGCACGAACGTCGTTGAAAACCTGCTGAATTAAGGAAATGGAAAAGCGCAGACGTCTGCGCTTTTGAAAGGCGGGCGGCTCTTCCCTGAAAGCAGGGAGGAACCGCCCGCTTCATTTGAAAACGGAAAGGAAAAGAAAAATGAGCGAGACAATCCAAAAGGATGCGCAAAACGCGCAGGCGGAAAAGAATGACGGCGCGCAGACGGCGCAGGGCGCGGCTGCGGACAAGACCCTTTTCGACCCGGAAGTACAGCTGCAAAAATTCAGCCGGGGAAAGATCAGGCTGGCGACGCCGATTCTGGCGAGCGACAAAGACGTGACCGAGCTGATCTACGACTTTGCGGCGCTGACGGGGCGGGAGCTGGTGGCGGCGCTCGACAAAGGCGGCGCGGTCGGCATGAACGCTTTCAGAATCACCGATACGCAAGCGTTTGAACTCTTTGCGGCGGCAGCCGGAAAAGCGACGGCGGGCATCGACGCGACGGACATCCGCGAGCGCATGGGCGCTGTGGACAGCGTAAAGGCGGTGCAGCTGGCAACGGTTTTTTTCAGCGCCGCGAACCGGGCGGGAAACAGGCGTATCTCGAACGTGTGATCGACACGGCGCTGGCCTGCCACACATCCGTCACGGATTTGATGGACATGACGCCGGGACAGCTTGAGGACATACGGCTTGCGCTGCGCGCGGTGCTGAACAAGCAGAAAACGGCGAAGTAACCACAAAGGGAGAGAAGCGGCAATTCTCTCCCTTTTCCTTTTACGGGAGGGAAGACCGATGCGGCTCATCTACCAGGGGACGGACATCACGGACAGCGTGGACATTATATCCGCCGTGCATCGGGACGTATCGGACAGGCGGTGCGACGGCCTGGAACTGACGCTTGACCATGCGGCGGCGTGGTATGGCTGGGGACCCCAAACAGACGACACGATACTGCTGACGGAAAACGGATACAGCACGGGGACGCTCTACCTGAACACGATTGTGCCGGAGGGAGACAGCTTCCGCATCCTTGCGACGGCAGGAAAGAGCGGCACGCGGCGCAAAGCGTGGGCAAGCTACGCGGACAAAACGCTTGAGGACATCTTCAAGCAATGCGCGGCAGAGAGCGGCATGGAGAGCCGACTATACGGCGTTGAAGGAAAGCTGACATATCCGTACCTCATCAGGAAGAACGAAGGATGCGCGGCGTTTCTGCTGCGGCTGGCGCACCAGGAGGGCGCGGTGCTGAAAACGGTATCCGGGCGATACACGGCAATCGGCGTTCTGGCGGCGCAGGAGCTGGCGGCAGGCGCGGTCATTACGCTTACGGCGAAGCAGCAGGGCGTGACCTACACGCGGCGGGAGAACACGAAATACGCCAGCCTGACGGTCAAAACGCCTTACGCATCCGCAACGGCGTATGACGAGGGCGCGGCGCAGGGCGAGAGCGTCATCCTCAACGACCTGCCTGCTCTGGACAACGCGGCGGCGGGACGATGGGCAAGAGGGCTTCTGCTGATGCACAACAGGCGCGCCGAAACGCTGAGTATTGAAAGCGAGTTCAACGCGGGCTTTACCGCGATGGCGCGCATCGACATTGAGAGCGGCACAGACATGCGGGGCGAATGGATGGTTGACGAGGTGGAACACGACTTCATCAACCGAAAAAGCCGCGCATGGCTTTACCGATGCAGCAAAACGGTGGTATGAGCATGGGAATGTTTGACAGCAACGGATACATTCACGGCAGGCTGCCGGGCAGTCTGACGGCAGAAGCAGTCAAAGAGCGGAACAAGGTCGGCAGGCTCAGCCGGAAGCGGCTTATTGCCAGCTATCTATGCCACGGGGAGAAGAGCGACTGCGTGGTCAACGGGACATGCAGCGTGCTTGAAAGCTGCCGATACGGGCAGAGATACCTTGAACTTTCGAGGGCGAACCATGGAAAATGAATACGGCGCTGTCATTGAGCGCGGAGAGATCATTGAAAGCGAAAACAACCTGTACGTCGTGCGCTCGCTGACGCGGAGCGGCGTTACCACGCCGCCGATGCGCGCGGCGGACGGGACGATATACCGCAACGGGGATCGGGTTTACTTTTTTTTGTTTGACGACGGAAACGGAAGAATCATCGCGGGCCTGTAACGCTTACGCCCGCACGGAGGCGGAGGAAGCAGCATGGCAGGCAAGGAACTCAGAGCGAACATCGTTCTTGGCGGACGAACAGACCCGTCGCTTGCGCACGTCGGCGCACAGCTGGAAATGCTGGGCAACAAGGTCAACCAGATCAGCAGCAGGCTGATCGACTTCGGCAAGGAGAGCGTTCAGACCTACGTCGATTATGAAGACGCGATGCTGGACGCGCAGGTCGCGCTATCGACCCAGTACACCACCACAAGCGAGCTGGGCAAGGTGATGGAGCAGCTGGACAAATCGGCGATGGCGTGGGCGGCTTCTTCCCGATTCACGACGGACGACGTGGCAAACGCCATCTCCAACGCAGCGCACGCGGGATGGAACCTTGAGCAGATTTTAGGCGGCGTACCGGCGGCGATGAACATCTCGCTGGCGGGCGGCATGAATCTGGCGCAGGGGCTTGAATACCTGGTGGACATCACCAACGCGGCGGGGCTGCAATTCGACGAGCTGGGACAGCTGACGGACTATTGGGCATACGCCGCGAATTCGTCTTCCACGACGATTCCCGAAATGGGCGAAGCCATGCAGAAGATGGGCGCGACGCTGCAATTCGTCAAGGGCGACATGGCAGGGCTGACGACCATGCTGGCGGTGCTTGCCGACAACGGAACGAAGGGTTCCGAAGCGGGAACGCTTCTGCGCAACAGCATGATCCGCCTGATCGCGCCGACGAAGAAGGCTGCCGAAGCCATGGATTCGCTGGAGCTATCCGAGGAAGACCTTGAAGACGTTTACAGCGACACGGAAGGGCTGGAAGAGGCGGTCGGGCTGCTCAAGGAAGCGGGATTCAACGCCTATGATTCCAAGGGCAACCTGAAAAACTTCCTGACCATCTGGAAGGATCTTCAAAAAGCGACGGCGGGGATGACGGAGGAAGAGCGCAACCAGGTTCTTTCCGCCGTATTCCCGACGAGAACCATCACGGGCGCGCTGGCGCTGCTGGAAGCGGCGGGCAAGGACTGGGACGGGCTGTATCAATCCATCCTCGACCACGCGGAGGGCTACGCGGACCGCGCGCGGGACACGATGGAAAGCGGACTGGGCGGTAGCCTGCGCGGGCTGGAAGCCGCCTGGGACGTTTTGGAAGCCAAGGTGGGCAAGGAGCTTTCCAGCCCGGTGGAGGGCATTACGGATTCCATTACGGACTTCATCAACGCCATCAACGGACTGGACGACGCGCGTTTCTCCATGCTGGTATCGGGACTTGAGGGCATTGCGGTCGCAGGGCCGGCGCTGATCACCGCAGGCGGCGCGCTCAAGCTCATCAGCTCGCTGGGCGCAGGCGGCGGCATCGCGCTGGCAGCCGTTGCGCTGCTGGCGTTCGGGGCGGCGGTCAGCAGCCTGAACGAATCCATTTACGCGGACAAGTTCGGCGACCTTGAGCTAGACAAGGACGGCATCGGGCAATACCTTGAAAGCCTGGGCGCGTCGTTCCAGACGGCGGAAGCGGACATCAGCAAATACAACACGGCGGTCGAAACGGCGGTCAGCGACTATTCCACGGCAAGCGGAACCTTCAAGGAATCGCTTCTGACCACGATGCTGACGGGCGCGACGCTCAGCGAGCAGGACATTGCGACGCTGAACGGACTGGGCGAGCAGATGCGGCAGGCGATGATCGCCGGTATCGACGGCAGTTACAGCGCGGCGGAAGAAATGCTGGCGCAGTACGCGGGCGATACGGCAGAAAACGTCGCCGCAGACGACAGCCTATGGTCGAACATCATGGACACGCTGAACTACGGCTACGAAAACGCCGTAGCGCAGGCGGAGGGGCTGAGCCAGCAGCTCAGAGAAGCGATGACAGCCGCCTTCAAGGACGGCAAGCTGACCAGCGAGGAGATCGACAACATTCAATCCATCATCGACCAGCAGAATGAACTGCTGGCGATACAGACAGATGCGCGGAACGCGACCGAACGCCAAAAGCTGCTGCGGCAGGCGCAGACGCTGGGACTGAGCGGGCTTTCCGAGCTTTCGGGCATGGCGCAGGCTCAGCGGGACGCGGAGCTGGCGACGCTTGAGGACAACTACTGGCAGACTTACTACCAAACCCAGCTGGGCGGACAGATGAAAATCCGGGACGGGGTGATGATCACAGACCCTGTGACCCATGAAAAAAGACTTTATACGCAGGCAGACCTTGACAAAGAGCTGGAAGACCTGTATTCGGGCGACGCGAACAACCCCTACGACGGATACGAAGGGCAGCGCCACGCGGCGGAAGCCAGCACGGACAGGTTTCTGCTGGACTTGTGGAACAGCACGATTCTGGGCAGCGAGCTGAAAGACACCTGGAACGGTCTGGGTGAGCTGGCGGACAGTTACATCGCCATGGGCGCGCTGACGAGCGACGACCTGAACGCCTACACGAGCGGCTACGACAGCGTGGATAGGAGCGACACGGCGCGCTATGTCAGCGAGCTGATGCAGGCGCTGGGCGGCTATGCCACGGTGCAGGAGCGGGCGGACTATTACGCGGCGACGGGCGACCTTGAGAGCGCAAACGCTTTCAGCCGACTGCTGGCGATGTACACGCTGGCGGACGCACAGACGCCGGGCATGACGACGCCGGAGCAGCCGAAGCAATACGCGCAAACGCCGTACTCGGTCGAGGACGCGCAGGCGCAGAACGAAGCGCTGCGCGAGCGGGACGGCATGACGGATTTGGCGTGGGACTACCTTGCCGACGCGATGAAATCCGGGTATACGTTTGACTTTGAAAACCTGATGAGCGGAAACGTGACCGACACAGGCTTTCAGAGCGGCATTCAGAGCATCACGGAGCGGCTGGGCGAGGTATACGACCTGGCGGCGGTCGAAGTGCCGGAAGCCTTCAGCGGCGGCATCCGCGACTATGCGGCGGCGTGGCGGCTGATGTTCGACGAGAGCATCAACGCGGAGGATTACCGCCTGCCGGTCGAGCTGCAGGTGGATACAGAGCAGGTGGAGCAGCAGCTGGGCGAGATGAAGGTGCCGGTAGAAATTCAGCCCAGACAGGCGGGAGAAGGGCTGAGCGACCTTGAAGGGCAGGGCGTTGAAGTCAGCGTAGACGGCGACACAACGGAGCTGGCGGCAACCATCAACGCGGAAGACGGAAAGAATCTGCTCGAATACGTCAGCGGCGACGCGACCGAATTGAGCATGACCATTTACGACCAGGACGGGCAGACGCTCACGGAGAACGTGACGGGCGATGCAAGCGAGCTGGAGGACATCATTGCCAGCTACAACGGGCGGATCATCACGGTGCAGCTCCACGCGCGGAACACGACCAACAAGGACGACAAGAAGAAATACGCCGAGGGCGGACGGGCGACGGCAGCATCCATCTTCGGCGAGGCGGGACCCGAATGGGCCATCCCCGAAGAACACAGCCAGCGGACGGCACAGCTGCTCAACAGCGCCAGAGAAGCCAGCGGCTTCACCTGGGATGAGCTGCTTTCCCGAAACGGCGGACTGAACGCAGGCGGCGGGGGCAGCCGGACGCTGGTCTATTCCCCGACGATTTACGCCAACGACGCAACGGGCGTGGAAGCCAAGCTGAGCGAGGACAAAGCGCGGCTTGAAAAAATGCTGCGCGAAAAGGACATGCGCGACGACATAGAGGTTTATGCGTAAAGCAAAAGCGCAGACGTCTGCGCTTTTGACGCGACCGAAGGAGGCGGAAAGCCGTGGAGATGAGCGGCTACGAATACCACTGCGCGGGCGGAGAAACATTTGACAGCGCGGCGCTTGAAATCTACGGCGATGAAAAATACGCCGCCGAGCTGCTGTGCGCCAACCCCGCATACAGCGGGAAGAGCGTCTTTTCCGGCGGCGAGATTTTGGAAATCCCCGTCGTGGAAGGGACGGAGGAAACGGAGGGCGGCTATCTGCCCGCCGCAGCGCCGTGGAAGGAGTGACGCGGGATGGCGGTTATCGGGCAATACGGCGGATGGACATTTGAAATCCGGGCGAACTACATGCGCCCGTTCAAGGATTTTCAGATCGTGAGCGAATGCGAAACGGAAGACAAGACGGCGGATGCGCAGAAATATGTATCCGCCAAGAACGGAAAGCCCATTCAGATCACGACGACGGTCACGCTGAACGCCTATCTGGGCGCGAACGTGCGCGGGGACGCCATCGGGCTGATCGACGCGGCGCAGCGGTCATATCAGGGATACTTTTACATTCAGAGCAAGAAGCTCTTTCCGTTCATGCTGATGCTGACGAGGGCATCCATCAAGAACTTCGTGCTTTCCCCAAACGGGCAATGGATCGCCTGCGACATCGACCTGACGCTCAAGCAATCCAGCAAGGACTGGATCAACGGCGCGCCCGCGTCGAGCAGCGGAGGGGGCAGCTCGGGCGGCGGAAGCTCAGGCGGCGGGAGCAGCAGTTCCGGGAGCAAAAAGGCGTCGGTGAAGCAGAAAAGCACCATCGCCAGAAGCATTGCCAAAGGCGTTGCAAGCGTGGTGAGCAAGGTCAACAGCGCGCTTAAAACGACCAGCACCGCCAAGCGGGTCAGCAGCGTCATCAAAAAGACAACCGTCGTCAAGAAAGCGTCGCCCGCCAAGAAGATCATCCGGCGCAAGAAATAACGGGAGGAGCGGAAAACATGGCGCAGTACACCATCACCAACCAGCCGACGCCCGTTGACTTTGAATGCAACGACGACATTTTGGAGCGGACGCTTCAAAACTGCAAGAACCTGCTGATGACGCGCATGGGCGAGATTCCCTACGACCGATACCGGGGATTTGACCAGACGCTTTACGAGCTGCCGATACAGGAAATGAACGAGGCGCTTGTGCCTGAGCTTGACCGGCTGATGATGTGGGAGCCGGACGCGGAGGTCGTTGAGGCGGAAGCCAGGATCGACGAAAACGGCGAATGCCTGATCACGATGACGGTTGAAATCAACCTTGAAGAAAGCTGACGGGAGGCGAAAGAAGATGGACAACACGGAGATTCACTACCTGAGCTATGACCCGGACGAAATCTACAAGGAAATGCAGAAGGCGTTCATCGAAGCCGGAGGAGACGTGCTTTACCCCGGCGATGAAAAGGAAATGACGCTCAGGGCGGTTCAGAGCGTCATGGTTCAGGCATTTGCGGGTGTTGACAACGCGCTGAGAATGGCGACGCTGCGCTATGCGCAGGGCGACTATCTGGACATGTACGGAGAAAAGCGGAACTGCACCCGCATTCAGGCGGCAGCCGCCAAAGCGACGGCAGAGATCACGTTCAAGGCATCCGGCATTTCCAAAACGATTGCGGCGGGAACGGCGCTGACGGCGGACGGCGAACACATGTACACGCTCGACGAGGACGTAGCGCAGAGCGGCTATGCTCAGGTGATCCGGGCGGGCATTACGGCGCTGGACGCGGGAAGCGTAGGCAACGGACTGACCGAGGGGACGCAGATGCAGTTCATGATTCCGCAGGAGGCGGTGGAAAGCGTTTACTGCACAGGCGACGCGAAAGGCGGGCAGGAGAAAGAGGACGACGAAACCTACCGCGAGCGAATCCGCAAATTCGGGCTGGCGGAAATCACGACGGGACCGCAGATTCAATACGAAAGCGCGGCGATGGACGTGACCAGCGAGATTCTGGACGCGCGGGCAAGCAATCTGGGCGCGGGCAGGGTCGGCGTGGCGCTGCTGCTGAAAAGCTCGACGGGCGCAGGCGCCATTCTTGAAAGCGTGAAGGCGGCGCTGAATGCGCAGAGCGTCCGCCCGCTGACCGACGAGGTGAGCGTTTACGAGGCGGTCAGCATTCCCTACACACTGAACGTGCAATACCGAGCGGAGAGCAGCACGAACCTTGCCGCAAGCCTGGCGGCGGTCATCCGCGAATACCAGGCGTGGCAGGATGAAACCATCGGGCGGGCATTTAACCCGGACAGGCTGATGGCGGAGCTGTATCAGGCGGGCGCGATCCGCGTGATGTGGGGCGAGGGAAGCGCGTTCAACGGCGATGGGGAAGTGACCTACACCGAGATTCAGGCGAACGAGCGATGCAGGGGAACCATCACCCTGGCGGCGCTTTAAGGCGGTGGAAACATGCTGACATTTGACATTGCGCATCTGTTTCCGCGCTTTTTGCTGAACGACAAAAACGGATACGCTATGGCGAAAGCGATTGAGCGCGCCATGCAAATCTTCTGCGAGAAGCTGCAAACCGGCGTAGACACGGTGCTGGACATCGAAAAAATGCCGGAGTGGAGGCTCGATGAAATGGCGTGGGAAATGGCCTGCCTGTACGACTACGAAGCCGACGTGGAGAGCAAGCGGGCATGGATTCGGGACGCGGTTCCCATCTTCGCCAGTTTCGGAACGGTGGAGGCGCTATACAACGTGCTGGCAGGCTATTTCGACGCGGTGGAGGTCGAGGAAAACTGGCAGTACGGCGCGCCGCCCTATCATTTCCGCATCACAGTCAGCGGCAAATGGACCGACCGAAACGAAGCATGGGCAATCTCGGCGGTAGACAAAGCCAAGAACGTGCGCAGCATCCTTGACGACATCGCCGTGGGCAGCACGGGACGGCTGCTGATCGGCACGGAAACGCAATACCGGCGCTTTCCCTACGGCATGACAGGAACGGAACGCATGACTGGTACGCGCCCGACGGAAAGCACCCTCGGCAGGATACAGACGGCGGAAATCCGCGTGGCGGCGGAGGACGCGGACGGATACCGCTACCCCTACACGCCGGTCGGAACGACGCCGCAGGAGAACATCGCCGCAGCAGGCGGCGAAGGACAGACCATGATAACGGGCGAAGCGGCTGGAAGCCTTTACGCCTACCCGCAGACGGGCGAGACCGTCAAGGCAGGAACCATCCCCCAGGAAAACACGGTCGGCGCAGCGGAACATGTTCAGACCCGAACACAATCCGACGGCACAGCGACCGTCTTTTCATACCGCGCGGCGAGCGGCAACACGCCATGCGGAAGCAACGAACCATTTTAGGAGGTGATATTCGGTGCTGACAGATACAGCGCTCCAATCCATGCGCAATCATCTGAAAAACGCCATCGCCTACGCGATGTACAAGGTCGGCGAAAGCTATTACCGGGCGGAGATTCAGGACGCATCGCTGCTGGCAGACGGGCGCATTGCGATTACCTTCATCATCGACCATACCATTGCGGGAAACGTGACGGTAACGGAGGTGCAGCTCTACGACCACAACGGGCAGCTGTGGGCGAGCAAGAGCGAAAGCATCACGCGGTCGGCGGTACAGGAGGGCATTCTGTACCGATTCCGATTCTCGGTGACGGAAGGATGAGGAGGTGAAGAAACATGGCATACAAACGCACAAAATGGCAGGATCACGTTGTCGAGCGACCGAGGACCTACACCAAGGTCACAAACGGCGATGGGAGCGAAACCTACACGCCCGCGCCGGGCGAAATCTTGCAACAGGGAACGCCGCAGAGCGCGCTCAATTTCAACAACCTTGAAGAAGGACTGCTGCACCTTTCGGTCGCCTTTGACATGCTGCAAAGCATCACGCAGGCGCAGATTCGGGAAAAGGACGAACGCATTGCGGCGCTGGAGGAAAAGGCCGCCGCGCTTGCGGCGGAGAGCAGCCTTGAAGGAGGCGGAGCATGAGTTACAGCGTACTGACCAGCACGCACGGGACGAGCGTGCAGAGCAGCGAAGGACGGCGCGAAATCCTTGTGGACAGCGCAGCCGACCTGCCCAGCCTGCCCGACGACACCGCGCCGGGAAGCGTCGCATATACGGCTGATTTCAGCGGCATGTGGATGAAGGACAACGCCGGAAAATGGCAGGAGATCGGGGGCGGCGGCTGATGGACATGGTTGCCTTCGGCGCGGCGCTCGCGCAGATCAACAAACGCATTGCGGCGGCAAACACGGCGGCACAGGAGGCGGCGAAAGCCGCGCAGAGCGCTAAGGACGCGGCAAGCCTTGCAAACGCCGCCGCCAAGCTCGCCAGCGCCGCCGCAGAATCGGCAAAGCTCTGGACGGAGCTGCTGAACGAGTACACCCTTGCGCAGAACTTCTTCATCGCCACGACGCAGGCGCGCGTGAGGAAGAACGAGGAAGACATTGCGGCGCTTAAAACCAAGACGTCGGCGCTGACCTGACGCGCCGGGAAAGGATGACCCATGAACGAGGAAATGAACATCCCGCTGACGGACGAAGAGATCGCCCGGCAGGAAGCGGAGCGCGCCGAGCGGGAGGAAAAGGAGCTTGCCCCATACCGCGCGGCGGCAAAGCAGCGGCACGAGAGCGCGGAGATCATCGCGGAGCATGACAACCTGATGGCGGACATGCTCTACGAATTGACAATGAACAAATTTGGTGAGGAGGTGTAATCATGGCATATAAGCTGATGAAGCGCATCATCACGCGCGGGGGCTATGACCGGGACGAAGTGATGAACAAACTCGATGCTTTTCTGGCTGCCGACCGCATCACGGCGGAGCAGTACAAAGAGCTTATGGCGATGATGGACAAGTGAGCAAAACGCTTGACCGCATCGCCCTTTTCTTTGCCAAAAGGCAGTACCGACACGACCTTATGCGATTGGAGGAAAACGCAATGACTTACAAGCTGATGAAGCGCATCATTACCAAGGGCGGCTATGACGAAGAAAAGACCAAGCAAAAGCTGGATGTTTTTCTGATGGCAGACCGCATCACGACCGAGGAATATCAGGAGCTGATGGAACTGATTGGCGGTGGCGCGAATGGTTAATTCTCCGCTGGAATTTCTGGCTTCCCAGTACGGGCACGTCGTCAAATACGACGCGAGCGGCAACCCCAGCATCTTCGTCAAGTTCCCCAAAATGAAATCTTCCGACCTGGACGCGAGCCTGCCGGAACACACGCACCCGGCGTTCATCATCAACGGCGTGGAGCAGGACTACATCCTCATCGGCAAATACAAGGCGGCGTCGCTGACGGGCAGCGGCAGCGACAACGGAACGTTGTACAGCCTGCCGAACATGCCGCCCGCGCATACCCGTACTGCGGACGATTTTCTTGCGCAGCTTCGCGCTTTTGGAAACGGCGTGAGCGGTATGACGGTCGCAGACCGAGGCTTCCTGCTTCTTCTGGCACAGAAGAACGGATGGAATCCGGGCGGCAACAGCGACTACGGACATTGCTACAAGGACGGGACGCGGTACGAGCTGGGCAAGGCAGTCAAGGTCGGCGACAAGCGCGGCTATCGCGGCTGGCTTTACGAATGCCTGACCGCCCATACGACCGCCGTCGAGCTGTACCCCGACATTTCGCCGCTCTACTGGAAAAAGCTCAAGCAGATCGGCGGCACGGAAGCCTACCCGACGATGCACGACAGCGGGCAGAACAATTTGATTTTGACGCTGAACGGCAGCGGTCCGATGGACTGGTATCTGGACGGAACGCCGGGCAGCGTATGCGACATCGTGGGCAACCAGTTTGAGCAGGATTACGGCTACCGCATCGTGGACGGCGAGCTGCAAATCCTTGAAAACAACAACGCGGCAGACCCGGAAGCCGACCTTTCCGCTTCTTCTGCCGCATGGAAAGCTATCCTGCCGAACAGCGCGGACGACGGCTACACGCTGGTCGCACCCGGCACGGAAGGAACGCTGCACTGGACATGGGCGAACGGAAAAATCACGCTGGACACGGCAATGCCGACGCTTGACAACGAATACCGCGGCACGAGCTTCAAAGACCTTGCCGTGAACAGCGCGAACCTGCCCTACATCCCGACCATCGTGCGCGAGCTGGGACTGTTCCCAACGAGCGGCAGCACGATGCGCGGCTACTACTACATCCAGTTCGCATCTGGCGAGCGCTTCCCCCGGCGCGGCGGCTTCTACCGCCACGGCGGCAACATCGGTCTCGGCTACGAGAATTGCTACTACCCGCGCTCTTACGCGAGCAGGTACTATGGCGCGCGCCCTCGCTCCCTCTGAAAACTTGACCACTGACAATTGAAACCCTGAGGGGACGCGCGGCAGCGCGTCCCCCATTCTCTTTGGAGGAAAATATGGCTGTTGATTTTGCGAACATCGGTCCGACATGCCAGAAGATCGAAGACATGATCGCCTATGCGCGCCCGATGATCGGGCGCTGGCCTGTCTTTTACCGCTACACGCTCGGCGAGGACATCTACCGGCAAATGATTCTGCTTCTGCGGTTGGCAACCAAGGCACGGCTGAGGCACTACAACAAGACGACCTTGCAGGAGCTGGACACGGAGAAGGAAATCCTGAAAACCCTTATCCGGCTGGCGAACGGAACCGAGTACGGCGACAAGAACGGCGGCAGGCGGAAGCTGCTTTCCGACCACAGCTACGGCGTATGGTCGGAGAAGATGGTCGAGATCGGCAGACTGATCGGCGGCTGGATTGCCAGCGTGACCAAAGAGAAGGACAGCAAAAATGACTGATGCGCAGGCGGAAAAGTCTGCGTTATCACAGGGAACGTTCCGAGATTTGGGCTTGACCTTTTTTAGTCCGGTGGTTCAGCGCTTCCCCCGGCGCGGCGGCAACTACAACAACGGCGGCAACATCGGTCTCGGCTACGAGAATTGCAACAACCCGCGCTCTAACGCGAACAGGAACTATGGCGCGCGCCCTCGCTCCCGACGACAGAAAAAGCGCTGCACGGCTATGCACCGGCAGCCGACAAACAGGACGGGAGGGGTTCGTTCCCTTCCGGGCAGCAAAATGCCCGGTCAATGAAAAGCCGACGGCGGCATGGAGAAAATCTCCCCTGCGGTCGGCATCGCTGCGAAGCGCCCGGAAGGGCGGACGGCAAGGATTGCGCGCAGCTTATCCGGCAGACGGGCATTGCCCGCCGGAGAGAAAAGACAATCTGAGCTGCGCGGAAACGCCACGCGCAGCACGAACGGAGGCGGTTTCTACACGAGAAAGCTGCAAAATCTGAAAGACCGCATCTGTTCTTTTGAAAACTTACTCGCCGCATACCGCGAAGCCGAGAAGGACAAACGGTATCGCAACGAGGTCATTGTATTCCGCTTCAACCTCGAAGAAAACCTGCTTTCCATCCAGAAGGAATTGCTCGAAGGCATTTATAAGGTCGGGAATTACCGGGAATTTTACGTTCACTACCCGAAAGCGCGGCTGGTCATGGCGCTGGGCTTCCGGGACAGGATTGTGCAATGGGCAATTTACCGGCAGATCAATCCGTTTTGCGACAAGCGGTTCATTCAGCACAGCTACGGATGCAGGACGGGCAAAGGAACGCTGGCGGCGGCGCAATGCCTGCTGAGCTGGGTTCAGCTCGTCAGCCGCAAGCCGGACGCGCGGGACTGGGTGATTCTCAAGGGCGACGTCAGCAAGTATTTTTACCGCGTCGATCACGCGACGCTCCTTGAAATTTATGCGTTGATTACCGATGACCCTTGGTTCATTTGGCTTGTCGGAACCATCATCAACAATCCAGACCTTCCATTTGGACTTCCAGAAGGGGCATCCATTTCGGATTGTCCGCGAGAAAAGCGGCTGTTTGATGTCGGCATGCCGATAGGCAACTTGACCAGCCAAGAATCCGCAAATATCTACCTTGATTTACTCGACCAGTATGTCAAGCACGTTCTGCGCCAGCATTTCTATCTGCGGTATATGGATGATTTTATTGTGCTGTGCCGCAGAAACGAGGTTCAGACGATATACGCCGACATTGAAAGGTTTCTGCGCGAAGCGCTCAAGCTGACCATCAGCCCGAAGAGCAAAATCATTCCCGCCTTACAGCCGGTTGAATTTGTCGGGTATCTGGTATCGCCGCACGGAATGCGGCTGAGAAAGAAAACGAGCAGGCACATCAAACGGTCGCTTCGCAGCATTGAACGCGCGTATGCGGAAGGGCGCATCGGTCTTGACCGGGCGCTGGCGACGATAGAAAGCTACTTTGGGATGACGGAGCATTGCAGCGGATACAACCTGCGGAGATGGATCGCAGATCACATTGCTTTACAGAGAAAGGAGCCGGATATGAAACTGCCGGACGCCACAGCGCCGCCCGATGAAACGGGCAGGCGCTTTTATGACATTCTGCCGCAGGAGGACGGAACGGTTGACGTTTACCTGAACCCCGACGTCACGACGTACACGGACGGCGCGGTGCGCGAATACGACGTGGCGGTGCGCGTCATTCGGGGCGTGATTCCCTGGGACGGCATGGAAGAGGACATACGCGCCCGCTATGAGGCGTGGTGCGAAAGCGCGGAGGTGATTCACCTGTGATCAGCATTTGGCATCTGCTATGGATTGTTCCGCTGAGCGGAATGATCGGCATGATCTTACCGGCGCTCTGCTCATTCAACGAGCGGGACGAACGAAAACGAAAATAAAACCGCCCCAAAGGAGGAAAAGACATGGACATGGAAACCAGAAAGCTCGTGCCGCTTACGAACGAGCATTTTGCCGCCTTTCTTGAAAACATGCTGGGCGCGCCTTACTGGTACGGAACGTGCATGTACAAATGCACGGAGGCGCTGAGAGCGAGAAAGGCGCGGCAGTATCCCAGCCATTACAGCGAGAAGCGCACGGCGCAGTACAAGCGCGACATCGAAGAAAAAAAGGTCTGCGCGGACTGCATCGGCGCGGCAAAGGGATACGCATGGACGGACGGCGGGCAGGGCGTAATTGAAGCCATTGGCACGGACGCGGCGATTGCGAACCGATACGGCTCGAACAAATGCCCGGACAAGGGCGCAAACGGCATGTTTGCCTACGCCAAGAGCAAGGGCATGGCATGGGGAACCATCGACACCATCCCGGAGATCGTCGGTCTTGCGGTGACGACGGCGGGACACGTCGGCTATTACATCGGCGGCGGATACGTCATCGAATTTAAGGGCTTTGCCTACGGAAGCGTCAAGACCGAACTAAAAAAGGGCAAATGGACGCACTGGTACATGCTGCCATTCCTTGACTACGGCACGGCGGACGTCACGCCGAGCGAACAGCCGGACGCGGGAGAAAATCAGGACGCGACCTACACGCTGGGCAGCCGCCTGCTCAAGAAGGGCAGCCAGGGCGAGGACGTGCGCGAATTGCAGCGCATTCTGCTCGAACTGGGCTATGCGCTGGGCAGCTACGGAGAAGGCGGCGACGGCGTGGACGGCAAGTTTGGCGCGGCGACGGAAAAGGCTGTGCGCGCTTTCCAGCGAAACCAGCAGATCGCCGTGGACGGTAAATACGGCAGCGTGACCCACGCGGCGCTGATGGGCGCGCTGGCAGACCGGGACGCGATGAACACCGACGACGCGCAGGACGAAAACGAAACGTCGGAGGGCAAGACGCTGCGCATCACGGCGGACGGCGTGAACGTGCGCACGGGCCCGGACAAGGCGTTCAAGATCATCACCCGCGTCAACCGCGGCGAACGGTTTGAATACGTCGCCACGGCGGAGAAGCAGGGCTGGTATGCGGCGCTGATCGGCGGTAAGGTCGGCTGGGTATGCGGCGAATACGCCGAAGTTGAGGAGGCGTGACCATGCCAGAGAACATGACCATGGAAGGGCTGATGCTCACGGTCGGCATCATTCTGGCAGCGATGAACCTTTACAACGTCTTTGCGACGGCGCGAAAGAACGCGCGGGAGGAGAAGAAGCGGCAGGCTGAGCCGACCGTTACGCTGGAAGGCGAGATCACCGGCATCAACAAGAAACTGGGCACGGACAAGCTGCGGCTCGACGAACACGAAAAACGGCTTGCCGACCTGAGAAACGGACTGATGGCAAGCTGCGCAGGGGTGCAGGCACTGCTTGAACACGAACTGCACAACGGAAACGCCGACGAGATGCAGTTGGCCAGCAAAGAAATCAACACCTGGCTGCGCGAGCGCCCCTGAAAAGCGCAGACGTCTGCGCTTTTGAACACGACACAAGCGGCGAACGCCGCCTGAAAATAACGACGAGGAGGACAACATGATGATTTCCATTTCCGACGTGATCCTGATTTCCCTTTTCATTGAAGCCATTGTGGGCGCGCTCAAGCCCCTGTGGTCGAAGGACGGCGAGAAGCTGTCCGTTTCCGAGTATGTTTCCATGGGCATGGGCATTCTGCTGGCAGTCAGCTGCAAGATCAACATGCTGGCGTATGTGGTGGAGCTGAGCTACCCGGTATGGGTGGAATACGTCTTTTACGCGCTGACGGGCATCGCCATCGGGCGCGGCACGAACTTCCTGTACGACCTGTGGAACAAGCTCAAGGAATGGCAGACGGGAAAACTGGAAACGGCAAGTGTTCTGAGCGCTTCCATCGGCGAAGCACAGGAGCTTCATACCACACAGGCGCAGGAGGAAGAAATCGACCTGGATATTACGCATTGGAATCTTGAATGGCTCAAGAGCTTCTGCGAATGCAATGACGTGGACACGACCGGCTGCGAGAACCGCAAGGACTACATCGACGCGATTGAGCGGGCTTTTTCTGAGAATCAGGAGAAGTAAGCGAGCGGGCTGAAACCAGACAGGCATAACGGCACCCGGCAGGACGCGGTTTCTGCCGGGTGATTTCTTTTTCGGGCAATGAGTTTGACATATTCGGGAGGAGTGAAAACACATGAGGTTGAGCAAAGCGAAACGAGCGGCAAGGACAGCGCACAGCGCTCCGCAGACGCGAAGCCCGCGTCCGAACGCAGAGAAGGGGGCGGACCGGCTATGAATACAGTACAGCCCATACGGGACGAAGAAGCGCTGCGGCGCTGCTTTGAAATTGCGCGGGCGCATGACCGGGAGAAGCGGCAGGGCGAAACGAACTGGGAGCTGCTGCTTGCCGTAGGCTTTTCGACGAGCCTGCGAATCAGCGATATTTCGCGGATGCGGGTGCGCGACATTGCAGGCACGGAGCGGGTGCAGGTCAAGGCGAAGAAAACGGGAAAAGTCACGAACATTTACGTCAACAGAGAAGCACGGAAGAGGATTGAGCGGCTGCTCAAAGGGCGGGAGCCGAACGAGCTTGTCTTTGCATCGCGGCAGAAAGACCCGGAAACGGGAATGCCCCGCGCCATTACGCGGCAGAGAGCCTACCAGATCATCAACCACATTGCGCGCATGGCGGGAATACAGGACAGAATCGGATGCCACACGCTGCGCAAGACCTTCGGATACCGATACTACAAAGAAACGGGCGACGTGGTGAGCTTGCAGCGGATTTTATGCCATTCATCCAGCAGGGAAACGCTTCTGTACATCGGCGTGATTCAGGAGGAGATCGACAATTCGCTCAGGGGGTTCAAGACGGTATGGTGAAGAAATACAAAACGATTTACGCCGATCCACCATGGATGGAACGGGGCGGAGGGAAAATCAAGCGCGGCGCAGACAGACATTACCCGCTGATGCGGACGGAGGAAATCAAGGCGCTGCCGGTCAGCGAGCTTGCCGACACGGAGGGATGCCACCTGTACCTTTGGACGACGAACAATTTTCTGCCGGATGCGCTGGAGGTGGTCAGGAAGTGGGGCTTTCGATACGTCAGCATCATCACCTGGATGAAGGACAGGCAGGGACTGGGGCAATACTATCGCGGAATGACGGAGCATTGCATCTTTGCGCGGACGGAAAAGAGCCTGCCGTATAAACTGCTGGATGGCAAACGTCAGCAGGGCGTGACGGGTTTCTACGCGGCGAAGGGCGCGCACAGCGTCAAGCCGGAAGAGATGCGGCGGATGATTGAAAAGGTCAGCTATGCGCCGCGCATAGAGCTGTTCGCCAGAGAGAAGCATGAAGGGTGGGATGCGTGGGGGAACGAGGTGGAGGGCGTTCCCTTTGCGGGAAGCCTAAATGCAAATAAACGCTAAAAATCTGAAAAAATCCGTTGACATTAGTAAGAAGAATACTATATAATATTAGTGTCTTCCAAAGACAGCAGGCACTCAACAAGACCCGCCGAGGAGACATTGGATGGTGAATACTGGGCTTGTTGTGGGCATACTGTCAAGGGGCAGTATGTTTTTTTGTATAGCAAAGGGAAGGATGATGATTAGTGTGAAGAAATACTTTGCTATGCGTATGGCTTCTACAACATCAATTCAAATAACTGCGGTACAGATTGCTTCGTATCGAGAAAGTCTCATGAATGAAATGAGAAAGATGGGGGCGTCGGAACAGGAGCTTTCGCTCGTTCATGATGCGACTATTAGAAATTCCATTATTAACAAGAGAGAACCGAGGGATGTTGCGTGGGCGATTTTGCAATAACCAGTGAGTTGAGAAAGGCTTTCAATGAAAGAAATGTGGCTTTTTATGAAATTCGGATCGCAACGCCAGAAGAATTTTATGAAGCCATTGGTCAAGCAAAAGCCCGTAATCCTTATGGTCCTTTTGTGACACAGCATGAGATTTCGGACTATGCCAAGATGCGGCTGTTTATTACCACGGATAAAACGGCCGGCATTGCAATTACTGAGGACAACAACATTGTTTCCGTGTTCAATGGCGGGGAGAAGCGGGGCGTTCTCAAAACTTTACTGCCTGTTGCAATCGAACAGGGCGGACGAAAACTGGATAACTATAACAGCAAAGGTCTTTCTTCCCTGTATGAGCTGTATGGATTTAATCCGGTCTCCAAGGTGAAGTTCAACAGCAAGTTTGCGCCGGATGACTGGAATTATGAGAGAGACGGCGAACCAGATGTTGTTTTCTGGATTCACAACGGAGATAGCGCAGAGGATGTTGTTTTGAACTTTGGCAGATATGAAGTTCCGTGGGATGCCGTACAGGAATTTCAGACCTACGAGGAAGCAGAAAAATATCGAGATAATCTCATTGCCGAGATAGATGCTCTTGAAAAGCCAGAAGAGCAGAACGAAGAGTAAGCAGTCACACATACGCCGGGGCATTTCCCCGGCTTTTTTCTTATGCCCTGCAAAGCGCAGACGTCTGCGATTTTTGACGATTGCGTTGCTTTGCAATTACAATATTTTTCAACTTGATTGACGCGAAAAATGCGGATTGATATAATAAAAGCAGGTTCGCACCCATACGCATAATAAATAAGTGATGCTGATAGGAGGAAGATTGCGAATGGACTTGAACGAATTAATCGCCGGTTTTTCTACAACACCCTTTCTCTTTGTTGGTTCCGGCTTCTCAAGAAGATATTACAACCTGCCGGATTGGTCTACATTGTTACGCATCTTTGCGCAGAGATTAAGCGACGATGGGTTTATTTATAATAGCTACTTGAGCAGGGCGCGGACAGAACAGAAAAACCAGAGCTTTGAGTTGCCGCGTACAGCAGAGCTTATCATGAAGGACTTTGACGAGCGATGGTTTGCAGATCCTTCATTCCGACGTTTGGATGCGGCGCATCTGAAGTATGTAGAACAGCAGCAATCTCCATTTAAGGTGGAAATTGCACAGTACATTGAAGAAAATTCAAGAGCTGTTCCTGAAATGCAGAATGAGTTGGAACTGCTTAAACGTGTATCATCCAAGAGCATAGCAGGCATAATTACGACAAATTATGATTGCCTGTTGGAATCCGAAACAGATGAATACAGAACGTATGTAGGGCAAGAGGAACTTGTATTCTCTCCTATACAAGGATGGGCGGAAATATACAAGATTCATGGCTCAATAACAAATCCAGAAAGTATCGTTATAACAGAAAGTGATTACATTTCTTTTGAAGAGAACTGCCCATATCTTGCATCAAAATTGATGACGATATTCATGGAATACCCAATCATTTTTATGGGCTATTCGCTAAGCGATCCTAATGTTCGGATGATTCTCGAATCACTTGTCAAGTGTTTGTCTCCTCAAAATCTGAATAAACTGCAAAATCGTTTCGTGTATGTGGAATGGGAGAAAGATCGGGATGACGTTCTGATCTCTGATGCAGCCATAGCTATTGGAGATAAAACGATACGAATGACGAGGATCGTAACAGATAATTTCTCTGCGGTATTTCGTTCTTTAGAGGGAAAACGAGCCACTTTGCCTGTCAAAGTTTTTCGGTTATTCAAGCAGGAGTTTTATACCTATGCTTTAACAAACCAGCCAACAGCAACCTTGCGTGTGGCAGGCATAGACGATCAACGGGTTCAAAATGACGAATTGGTGCTTGCAATAGGAAAAGCATCGTCATTTGGTTTAAGAGGTCTTCGTGGACTTACGGCAGAAGAATGGTATCGTCACATTGTACTGCATGATATTGTGGAATTTACTGCGGACGATATTCTTGACATTGCATACCCGGCATTGAGCTTGTCGAATGGCAAACTGCCGCTGAATATGCTATTACATGAGGCGAAGAAATCACACGATAATATTGATAACGAAAAGATCGTTCACAATTTTAGGGATGCGTTAAATTCTACCATCATAAAAAGCAGAGAAAGCAAAAAGATACCGCATCGAAGTGTAAATGGGATTCTAAGCGATAATGAACATGATTTAAGGAAAGCCATGGACTGCATTGCACATTTGCAAGAAAATGAAATAGACATAGGGGAACTCGAAGCGTTCTTAGCAGAGCGATTTAAGACGAAAGATTATTATAAGAGTATATCCGGCAACGAGAAGTCAGCACTTAATCGCCTTGTCAGAATTTTTGATTGGATGAAATATGGTAAATAAAAAAGCCCCCCAGATCAGTGAATATCAGATATTCACAAAATCTGGGGGGCTTTTCTCGGAATCCTTAGGCTGTAATAATTTTTTGACTATACAACCAGAGCCAGAATACAATAAGCCACAGAATCATGCGAACATGACGCATCTGACTAAAGTACTCTAACCTCCTTGCTCTGGATGCGTCCCCATTATACTGCATAGCGGGCATGTTGTCAAGTGAGTTTAACATAATAGCACATGGTTAAACTCAGCCCAAAAGAGCAGACGAAAAACGAGAATAATAATAGGAAACGATTCTCCGCAGGCGAGTTTAACACAATCTCCTATTATGTCAAACTCAGAAAGGAAAAACAGGGCATTATTCACAGAGAATTGTTGATAAACTGTGGAAAGCGGAAAAGCAGAAAAAGACCGCGCGCCTTATGGCAGGCGCACGGCTCAAAATGGTTTTGCGGCGTTGTCAGCGCGCGTATTCGCACTGATGCAGCATGGGATAGGGCTTTGGGTAATTGCGCGTTCCCTGCAAGAGAACGAAGTGGTTCAGATAGGCTATATCGTCCGGCGAAAGGCTTTCCACGTCTTCCGCGCCGTCGAATTTGACGAGAAACAGGTTGCCGCAGAGCTGCGCGTTGCCCATGTTGTCTATGGCGCTGATCTTCGGATGGTCGGCGAAGAGAGATTCATCATCGCAAATGACGGTGAAGCGTCTGCCGTGCGAAACGCCGATGCAGCGTTCCGTCATGTCGATGTTGCGGCAGCCGAGCGCCTGACGGAAAGCGTTCAGGCTATGCTCAAGCGTCTTTACGGATACGGTTTCATTCTGCACGTCGATGAACAGCCCGGTGATCTGCCGGGGCTGTTGCAGGGACTGCGCGAAAAGGTCCAGAGAATCAAAATGCTGTGCCATGTGGGAAAACCTCCTTCAAAATATCTCATGCTTATTTGGATTGATATATCCTTGATTAATACATGTGTACTGAATGAACAGTGCAAGCGACTGTTCCGCCGTCAGCGTAAGCAGGGCGTCATAGCCGCCGAACGCCTTGAACTGCGCATAGGTCATGACGTGTTCGCTCAGCTCTTCAAGGCGGCGCATCTGCCCGGTTTCTGCCCACGTCTGCCGAAATGCTTTTGCGGCGTTGCGCGCCTGCCGAATGATCTGCGCCTGCGCTTCGTCAGGCAGCGGGATATAGAGCTTATAAGCGCCGCATGGGGCAATATGGGCGACGGTTTGATAGTCGCCGCCGCACATGCGGTTTCGGTTATAAACGGTGATCCCATTTCCAAGGCATCCGAATCCAAGGTCATACGTTTTCATGGTGAAAATCCTTTCTGCCGCCGTATCGGGCGGCACGTCGTCGTTTTAATCGGCGGGCAGCATGGCGGCGAAATCATCCAGCGTCATGCCCTGGACCTTCTGAGGGGCGGGCAGGGCGTCTTTGCCGAAGGTGCGCGTAAACCATTCCTGCCAGGTGATCGTTTTGATATGCCATTTGGCGGCGCGCTCAAGCTGGTACTGTCCGGCGTCTTCGCCGACGACAAGCAGGGTGCAGCGGGTGTTGATCTTTGGAAATGCCCGCCCGCCCAGGCGCTGGGTGTGAAGCATCATAGCGCGGCGTTCCAGCTTTGGGCAGCTTCCCGTAAACGCCACGGTTTCGCCCGCAAAAGGCTGGGCGGAGTTTGAAAGGATTTCCGGGCGCTGCGCTGTCTGCGTGACAGGCGGCTGTTTTGCCGCCGCGCGCGTCTTCTTTGCCTTTGCCGGGGACGGCTTGCGGGGCTGGGCGTCTGCCCTGCGCTGGTTCGCGGCGCGGTATGCGCTGAGCGTTTCCGCGCGCCGCCTTTGAGAAGCGGCGCGGGAAGCGTTGAACCAGGCAATCAGCACGAAGGGAAGGACGGGGAGAAGAAAGACAAGGGCGGCAAAGAGAACATAGGAATCATAGGATTTCATGGCGTGATCCTCCTGCTGAAATGGTCAGACGGCAACGGCTTCGGCGAAGTCGTCCAGGGTGAAGCGGCGAACGGTGAAATGCGCGGCGAAATCGTCCAGCGTTTCGCGGCTGTACTGACGCTGCATCTGTTCGGCAATCTGAGAAACGACGGCGCGGGCTTCGGTCTGCGCCTCTTCCTTCGTGTATCCGTCTTTGATCTTGCGGCGCAAAATGACTTTTTCGCATTCCTCAAAGAAGATTTGACGGGCGGCAGGGCTTGCGAAACGCACAAGCGCCTTGTGGACCTGCTTTGAATCGACCTTGCGGGCGTTTAGCAGGTCACGGCAGACGGCGCGCCATTGCGCCGCCCGGATGGTCAGGAACGGTTCGCGGCCCGTCTTCGCCGCGTCCTGGGCGGTGTATTCGTCCAGGTCGTATTCGGTGAAGCAGTCGCCGAACGGGTTTTCGTACTGGATGGTCAGCGTCTGACGGTGAGCGGTTGCGAAAAGAACACGAATAGCCATGGCAGCAATCTCCTTTCGATTCATCAGGCGGCGTTGAACTGTTCGGTCAGCGCGACGGCGGCGCGGTACGCCTTGAAGGTCAGTTTCTTGTTGTAGGTGCCGGAAGTCGGGGAATAATAGAATCCGGCGGCTTTCGCGGCTTCGATCATGCGGCTGTCTGCGTCGGCGGCGAAACGAATCTGCGTCCGCTGGGCTTCGCCGTTGAAGAAAATGGAATAGCCCGCTCCGTCAAGCCGCGTTCCGATGAACGACTTTTCGGGAACAGCGCCGCGCGCCTGCTTCGGATCGCGCGCCGGTTTTTCTTCGGCAGCGTCTGGTGCTTCGTTGTCGTTCAGGTCGATATGGCGTTCAGCAACGACGACGTTTCCGGTGCTGGTCACGGTTGCCCGATACCCGGCGGGAATACCCGCGGGCTGATCAGCGGCGTTCTGTTCGGCTTCTTCGGCCGGCGCGGATTCGCTGGAAACGGCGGCGATGATGGCGGCGTGGCGGGGATCGTCGGCGGAAACGGAAATAACCGCGTCCTTGTCGGCGTCGTCTGCGTCCAGCGTGACGAAAATGGTCACGCTCTTGTCTTCATGAACGACGTATTCAGCGGGGAACGTATGCCCGTTGACGGTCAGGGTTTCGGCGGTGAATGTAAAAATGTTCTTCATGGTGTTGACCTCCTGAAAATGATTTTGCGGCGTTGTTGGTTATCCGCGACGCCTTGCGGCGTTTCGGGCAGGGGACCGCCCTGCCCATCGTCAGGCGGAAATGGTTTTGCGGCGTTATTCGTCCTTCGGCTGATTCAGAATCAGGCGGACGGCTTTTTCGGCGCGGGCGGCGGCGGAAACGATGAACCGCTTGTCGTCTTTCAGCACGGACAGCCAGCTTTGAATATACGCGGCGGAATTGCGGAAGCTGGAAACGCTTTCCATGCCGATTTCGTGAAGGATCGTCGCCGCGCCAATTTCGGCGACAAGCTCTTCTTTGCTGTACTCCTGCCCGCCGAAATGACTTTCAACGTCGCCCAGTTTCAAACGGTTCAGGCGCGAAGGGTGGCCGGTGCTATGCGTCGCTTCGTGAAACAGGGTCGAATAGTATTCCGGCGTCTGCCGGAACTGTTCGCGCAGCGGCATGGAAATCTTGTCGGCGTAGGGCGCATAATACGCGCCGTCCTGCTTGATGGATTCAAAGCGAACATGTTCACGGGCGATATAGCTTTCAAAAATGGTTTCGGCCCGTTCGTTCTTGTCGGCGGACTTGACCGCTTCGGGCGTTGGGTACTTCGGCGTTATGCCGTCGCAATCCGAAATGTGAAACACGTTGAAATAGCGCAGGACGGGCAGACCTTCGGTGACGGTTTTGCCGTCTGCATCCTTGACGGGCTTGCCGTCTTCGTCGGTCTTCTCCTTCGGGATCACCTTCCAGAAGACGACCATCTTCGCCTTCGCGCCCTTCTTGACGCTGCCGCCTTCCTGCTTGCACTGGTTGAAGGTGACATATTCGCCCGGTTCGCCCAGCAAAAGCTGGTTGATCAGGGAATACGGCTTGCCGGTTGCGTGGCTGATCGCGCCGGACGAAATGCCGGACCAGGGCTTTTCCCAGGGGATCACGCCTTGCTCAAGCATGGCGATAATTTTTTCGGTGATTTCGCTGTAAATGTCTTTCATGGTGTTGGCCTCCATTCGCAAATGCTTGCAGCACTTGAATTTTGCCTGCTTTTTGTGATAAAATGGGGGCAGGGGTTAAGCAGGAGTTTGCCCCTGCCCTGGACTGGGCTGCCGCCTATGCGCTTCGGACGCTGGGCGGCTTTTTGTTACCCGTTCTTGCGCTGCCTGATGGCTTCAATGGCGGCATCCAGGTCTTCCGCTTCGCGCAGAATCTCCAGGATTTCCAGCCGTTCAGCCTTGAGCAACGACGCTTTGAACTCTTGCAGCTCAACCGCGTTCATGCCTTCGCTGACCTCCTGCATGTTGTCCACCTCCTGCAATGGTTTCGCCGGTGGGCTGTCGCCCTGCCGACGCTGAAAGCATAGCACAAAAAACCGGCCCGAAACGGAGCGCACCCTGTCGAAGGCCGGTTTTCGAGCATCGTACCCCCTACGGGGGTAAATTTTGCAAAAAAAATTTTTGAGAGACCCAACGCGTGCGTGGGCGTTATTTGTTCCCGAAGTCTGCCGCCGAAAAATGGGCGGTCCCATGGCGTGACAACAGGGCGGCAAAATCCAGCAAGACGGCAGGCGGATCGAAACGGCGGCGATATAGTGCGCCATGCTGCCGACACGAAGCAGGGGAACAACGCTGGACGTGGCGAAGAGCTGACAACACCGACAAGCAGCGCTATGTGTGCAACGTGCCGCCATAGGTTTGCCGAAATGTTTTTCAAGGAGTTTGACAGGGATTCACGCTTTACGCTCAGCATTTCGCCGCAACGACGAAGACGCGAAACGGCAGAACGAAGGGTCGAACGCTATGCCGCGCGCGACGAAGTGACGGCAAAGGCGAAGACGAAGCGGCGGCGACGGTTGCGCGGATGCTGCCGATCAGCGCGGCAGATGGCGAAGCGATGCAGAAAGCAGGGCAGGCGGCGGCAATGCTGCCCAGGCTGCGGCAGACGATGAACCCGGCAAGGGCGGCGCGATACGATGCAGGACGGCGGCAAGCTGCCCAGCTCAGGAGCTGGACACGATGGGCAAGGCGTGGGGCGGCGATGAAGCGGCATAGCCTGTCACGGCAGAGGCTTCATCATCACGCGGGCGCGCCTGACGCGCCCCATGATGCAATTCCCGTAGGGAATTGCTCTTATTCGCGCGCGTAGGTACTGTGACGGGCGGCGGGAAGAGGTGCGGTCGCGGCGAGCCCGCCTTTTCGTTAGTTTACATATTTCATATAGGAGTTCATTCACTTGGCGGGCCGGCTGGTACAGCAGCTTTTCGCGCGCGCGCGAATCATTGAAAGCATAAAAAAGAAGAATCCACAAGATGCAGATTCTTGAACAAAAGCGAAAATGAAATTGAAAGAGCAGAAGACTTCATACGCGGGAGAACGCTATATTACAATTTATTAGTCTTTGTTTAGGATAGTTTAACACTTTTGTAACACGGGGGGGGGGTAAAGTGTTATACTTTTTATGTGCAATGTAATATTACAAAATTGCAGCACATGAGGAGTAATACCATGAAACACATTCTTTCTATCATTGCAATTCTGTTTCTCACGATGACCTGTACTGCTTGCTTTGCAGAAAGCGACGAAGAAGTTGCTTTGACAACTGAGAACGAAATTCTATTTTCAAATATACCGTGGGGATGCGATTATAAAACATTTGAAGATATTTTGATTAAGCAGGGAGCAAAGTTTACATCTGAGCATGAAGTGCTTGGCGATGGAAAGAAGTATTCATATTCGTTCGGTATAAGTGGTTTTAGTGGCGCGAATTACAGTGATGTAAAAACCGACTACTATACCTTGAAAAATACTGAGCAGAAGAAATCTCCGTGGGGTGATATGTACACACAGTATAATCCTGTAATCAATGTTGCAGGGTATCAGGTGTACATGATCACAGCTTGCTTTTTTGCCGATACAGATGAGCTATATACGATAAGAATAGAAATGTCGAAAACCACAAAGAACGGAGAAAGCGTTTCTGCGTCAAGTATGTTTGATGATATGAACAGAAAACTCACAAGCATATATGGAACACCTTATCAGGATAGCTTTGAATCAAGGGGAACGCTGGGCGGAAAAGATACCATCATTACTTATGCGTGGCTTGGCGGAGAGAAAACGGGGCTTGAATTGGCGTGGTCCAGTACAAAGGGCAGTCTGCGAGGAGCACTTGACAAAGATAGCATAACTTTAAGATATGGAAGAACAGATTCAGACGAAGCTATGCGCTTGCGTAGAGAAAAGCAGCAAGGCGCACAAGTTGATAAGGAACAGCAAGCGATAGATGCCGTAGCCGATGATATGTCAGGACTGTAATGATGGCGGAGGCATACTGTCATGAACGATACTACGATAGTGGTATACCTCATTTTGTTACCTCTTGCTTTAATTATCTTTGCTTTTGTCAATTCCAAAACACATTCAAGAGGCATGAATGATGATGATTGGAAGCAGGTTGAGCGAAGTCATAAAGAATGGGATCGCGTTACCTGGGCAGAGAAAACATCCACTGCACAAAAACATCTTGATAAAATGGAAGCCGACTATGAAATGGCGGTAGCTTCTGGAACGTCTGAAAAGGCACTTGCAATTATGCGTGATAATCTGCGAGAATCAAGAGAAGATGTAGAGCAACGCAAAAAAGATAAATGGGAAGAAAAAGCGGATAAGGTACTTTCTGATTTTGCAGATGAATACGAACAAGTGATTTCGTGTGAAGAATGTACCTTTTCGGAATTGGAGCAGGTAATTAAATCAAGAAACAGGTGTGTGAATCTCTGGTATAAATACTGGGATACATTGAGAGATTGTGACGTTACAGTTTATCCGAAGCAATATATGCGGGACTATTTGGGAAACGACTATGATCCGTGTATGGAGAGCAGTGAAGCGCTAAAAAAGAAGCTGGACGAACATGTGAATATAATCCGTCCAGAGTATCAGCGAAAAAAGAAATTGCTGAATGCTATTCTCAAGGAGATTGAGAATGAGGACATGGTTATGCGAGCAGCCTTGCTGAAAAGAAGTTTCTCCAATGCAACAGAGAAGGAAGTTGCCTGCTGTTATCGGGCGCTGGTTGCTGGTGGTAAGGTGGTTGAAATAAAAATTGGCAATCGCTGGTTTGCAATGCTGTCAGACAAGGAAAAGAAAAAGCTCTGCGGGAAGAATCCCACAGAGCCGAAAGCGTGACAAAGCGCCGCGCTTTGTTATGCACAGGAGGCCAACACCACTTGTTCTCGCAATGCACGTTGGTATCATATCACAAGGTCGCTGAAATGTAAAGCGGGTGGATTGCAAATATCATTGTGTTATTGCATTTTGGGTTCTTTTGCGGTATACTGGGCATCGAGGTGATTTGAATGCCGACCGCAAAAACGAAAGCTGTTCGAAAATACAATGCGAAGGCTTATGACCGAATCGGAATTGTCGTACCGAAAGGTCAACGGGAAGTAATCGCAAAACATGCCAGGTTACATGGCATGACGACTAATAACTTCATAGTCACGCTTATTAAAGAACAGCTTGAAAAAGATAATGCAGAATAGCAATCACCCGCGTCATGACGTATGGCGCGGGTGATTTTTATATATACAGATATAGGAGGATGCACCATGAGAATTTACAAGCAGCTTACATTTACTGACCGACTGCGTATTGAAAAGATGCTGAAAGAAAAGAAGTCCAAGAGAGAAATTGCAGATGTGCTTCGCGTACATTTTACGACGATATACCGTGAAATCAAGCGCGGACAGTATGAACACCTGAACTCGGATTACACTACCGAGCTTCGATACAGCCCGGATATTGCACAGAAACGGTATGAAGAATCTTTGCGAGCTAAAGGTCCTGGATTGAAAATTGGAAAGGATCATGAGCTGGCGACATTCCTTGAAGAAATGATTGCTGACAAACACTATTCTCCTGATGCTGCGCTTGGAGAGATTAAGCGCAGAGGTTTGAAATTCTCGACGACTATTTGCAGAGTGACACTGTACAGCTATATTGACAAGGGCGTGTTTTTAAGGCTTACCAATAAGGACCTGCCTCGGCAAGGAGAGAAAAAAGAAAAGCACAGGGAAGTTCGTGCAGCACGTCCGCCGCGCGGTGAGAGCATAGAGAAAAGACCGAACGAAGTCAATGATCGCTCGGTCTTTGGACATTGGGAAGGTGATTCGGTCGTAGGTAGAAAGGGAAGCAAGAAGACGCTCTTTTGCCTTACAGAAAGAGTGACGAGGAAAGAACTTGTATTCCACTTGCCGGATAAAACTGCCGCAAGTGTCGTTCGGGCGCTGGATACACTGGAACACAAGTTCGGTGATCTGTTTCCAAGACTATTTAAGTCCATAACATTTGACAATGGTTGCGAGTTTTCGGACTGCGCCGGAATTGAACGATCCTCCCTGCGAGAAGGAGAGCAGAGGACGAAAGCCTACTACTGCCACCCTTATAGTTCCTATGAACGGGGAAGCAATGAAAATCAAAACGGAATGCTTCGCCGCCCCTTCCCGAAAGGAACCAGCTTTGACGAGGTTACATCTGAGCAAGTAGCCGCCGCAGAAGACTGGCTGAACAATTACCCGCGGGCTATGTTCGACTACAAATCTTCTAACGATTTGTTTCAGGAATGCTTATGCACGTTGAGCTGAATATTTTCTTTCGCTTTTTTTAGCTTTTGATATTGACATTCGCCAAATTTTCTTTGACGGAGGGAAAATGAAACGGGACGAAGTTCCCTCCCTTGACCCTTCTGCGCGATTCAATTGGTGACAACTTCATGCTGTGTCCGCGTGTTTATCCGGGGAACGGAAAAATCAAGAAACGCACACCCAAAAGTAACTTGAGTGGCGAACCCGAAGGGGTCAAGGGGGCGATCGGAAAGCCCCCTTGTCGCGCCCGCAGGCGCGAAATCCCTGCGCCTTCTTGTCAAAATCAGGCGACCCTGTTATAATGGAAGCCAACACAGGAAGGGGACGAAGCGGATGAAGAAGAACGATTTGCTGACCTTGACGGCGGATGGCCTTGGGGCGGACTTGGAAGGCGTGTGCCGCGCCGACGGCATGGCCGTTTTTGTGCCGGGGATGCTGCCCGGCGAGACGGCGAGGGTGCGCATCGTCAAGGTGCAGTCCCGATTCGCGTTCGGGCGCATGGAGGGAAAGCCGCTGACGGCGTCACTCGCCCGGAAAACGCCGGATTGCGCGGCATACCCCCGCTGCGGCGGCTGCACGGGGCGTCATATGACCTACGAAACGACGCTGGAAGCGAAACGCCAGCAGGTGCAGGACTGCTTCCGCCGCATCGGGCATATCGACATCGACGTGCCGCCGGTGCTGGGGATGGCAGATCCATCGCACTACCGCAACAAGACGGCGCTGCCCGTTGGCGGAACGGTGGAAGAACCCGTGGCGGGCTTTTTCGCGCCGCGCAGCCACGATATTATCCCGATTGCGCAATGCCCGAACGCCATGCCGCCGGCGGACGAAATTTGCCGCCGCGTACTGGGGTGGATGAAGCGCTTTCACGTCGAACCGTACGTTGAGGAGACGCATACGGGGTTGGTGCGGCACATTGCCGTCCGCGTCAACCGAAAGGGCGAGGCGATGGCGGTGCTGGTCATCAACGGCGGCGAGATTCCGCACGAGGGGGAGCTGGTTGCGTCCTTGAAAGCGGCGGGGGCGGTCAGCGTCATTCTGAATGAAAACCGCGAGCGCACGAATGTCATCATGGGTCGGCGCTTCCGCACCCTCTACGGCTGTGACACGCTGACGGACGAGTTGTGCGGCCTGCGCTTTGAAATCAGCCCGGCGGCGTTTTTTCAGGTCAATCCGGCGCAGACGGAAGTGCTGTACCAGACGGCGCTGGATTTTGCCGAGCTGACGGGCGACGAGCGCCTATGCGACGTGTATTGCGGCGCGGGCACGATTACGCTGATGATGGCGCGCCACTGCCGGGAAGCGCTGGGCATCGAGATTGTTCCGCAGGCGATTGAAAACGCGAAGGAGAACGCCGTCCGCAACGGCATCGGAAACGTGAATTTCCGCTGCGGCGCGGCGGAAGTGCTGCTGCCGAAGCTGGTGGCGGAGGGCTTGCGCCCGGACGTGATTGTGATTGACCCGCCGCGCAAGGGCGTTGAACCCGCCGTGATTGACGCGATTGCGCAAGCCGCCCCGAAGCGCGTGGTCTATGTGAGCTGCAACGTCGCCACGCAGGCACGCGACGCGGCGCTGTTTGTGGAGAAGGGGTACAAGGTGCAGAAGGTGCAGAGCGTCGATATGTTCTGCTGGACGAGCGGGGTGGAAACGGTTATGTCATTGGTCCAACAAAAGCCGGATGATATCGTCAAGGTCGGCATCGACGCAGACAAGCTCGCCGTCACCAAGGCCGAAAGCAAGGCGACCTATGGCGAGATTCAGGCGCGCGTGAAGGAACAGACCGGCCTGAACGTCACGCCGCTGTACATCGCGCAGGTGAAAAGAAAGCATGGGATTATCGAGCGCGAATGCTACAACAAAGCGAAGTCCGAGAGCGCAAAGATGCTGATCTGCCCGCCGGATAAGGAAAAGGCGATTGAAGATGCACTGAGGTTCTTTGGGATGATTGCGTAACAGGTCATGACCTCAGCGCATATCAAAATGATCATATTTCAAACACCCATCACGGAAAGACGCGAGCAGTTCATGCTGTTTCGCGTTTTTCATTTCTGCCTTTACCCGCCATCTCTATGCATCGCTTTATTCACATAAAAGCAAGAGTAATTCTTCTTTTCGTATGTCTGTCGATTGCAAAGATGCAACATATATCGTATAATGATGGTGATACCACTCGACAGCAGGAAGGTGAACCTTGATGGCAACAAGTTACAATAAGCTTTGGAAACTGCTCATCGACAAAGGGATGCGCAAGAAGGACCTGCAGCTCGCCGCAGGCATCAGCTCAGGCGTCATCACCAAGATGGGCAAAGGTGAAGCCGTCACCACGACAGTGCTTGCCAAGATTTGCAAAGCTCTCGACTGCAATATTGGGGATATCATGGAATTTGTCGATGACGAGGATTAACGCATAACAGAGATTCAGGAGGCCAAACCGATGGACGCTCGTATGCTCAACACGATTGCAAACTTTATCTGGGGTATCGCCGATGATTGCTTGCGCGATGTTTATGTGCGCGGTAAGTACCGCGATGTTATTCTTCCTATGACTGTTATCCGCCGTCTGGATGCTGTGCTGGAAGACACCAAGCTGCAGGTGCTCGAAATGAAAAAGACGCTGGATACTGCGGGGATTACCAACCAGTGGGGTGTGCTTTGCAATGTTGCCGGTCAGGCTTTCTGCAATTCTTCTCCTTTCTGCCTGCGCGATCTGGCCAGCCGTCCGAAGGCACAGAAGTTGAAGGTAGACTTCGAGGCATACCTTGATGGTTTCTCTCCGAATGTGCAGGAAATTTTGGACAAGTTCAAGTTCCGAAACCAGATCGACACCATGATCGAAGCCGACATTCTCGGCGCGGTCATCCAGAAGTTTATCAGCAAGGACATTAACCTCAGCCCGAAGCCGTGCGGCAATCTCCCCGGTCTGGACAACCATGCTATGGGCACCATCTTCGAGGAGCTTGTGCGCCGCTTCAACAAGGCCAACAATGAGGAAGCCGGTGAGCACTGGACGCCCCGCGACGTTGTGGAGCTGATGGCTGACCTTGTGTTTGCGCCCATCGCGGATCAGATCAAGGACGCCACCTATTCCTGTTATGAAATCAAGGTGGCGTGTTGAATACAAGCAATATGCGGATAGAAAATTGGTAGCAGAATTGGTAGCAGTTTCGGAAATTGGTTGAAGATGCACGCTGCGCCTTTTTTGTTTTTTTGGGAACAAAGAAAAGCTCCCGCTTTTGCACGGGAGCCGAAGTGTCAGGCCTGAATTTCCATACCGTTCTTGAACCGAACCATCACCCTGGCCTTGCTGTAGACCGTCATCCGTTCGACAAGGATATGGTAGGTCATCGGGTCGAAGGTTGTGGGAAGCGCCTCCTGCTTCATGAGCGTTCTCAGAAAATCATCAATGGCAGCCAGCCGGGTCTGCTTGTCGGAGATGGTCTCCTTCAGCTCTTCGCAGCGTGCCTTGAGGCTTTCGTAGCGGTCGCAGAGGGCATCGTGCCTTGCCCGGTAGGCAGACTGGTCAAGCGCGACCATAACGTTCTCGCGGATGCTTCGGGCGACCTGTTCTGCGGCGATACTCATCTCTGCTTCGACCTGCGCCAGCTCTGCTTCCAGCGCATCCGTGTCGAACACCGTGCTGCGAATGGCGTCAAAGCTGTCCCTGATCTCGTTGCGCTTCCCGACCAGCTTGTTCAGCGCGGAGAGGAACAGCTGCTTCAGCGTTTCCTCATCGAAAGGGGGTGTGCCGCAGGGCTGATCGCCATCGTATTTCCTGTTGCATCGCCAGACTACCCGGCGATACTTGTCATTGGAATGCCACACCTTGGAGCCGTACATGCCGCCGCATTCCCCGCAGTAAATGGTGCTGGAGAAAACCCGGACGCCGCTGTGCCGGTTGGGGCCGGGCTTCCGCATCGAAATCTCCCGCTGCACCATATCGAATACATCCTCCGGGATGATGGCTTCATGGTCGCCGGTCACATAATACTGCGGCACCTGCCCCTGATTCTTCACCTGCTTTTTCGTGAGGAAGTCCTCGGTAAAGCACTTCTGCAGGAGCGCGTCACCCTTGTACTTCTCATTCTGGAGAATGCTCTGCACCGTCTTGGGATTCCACCTGTCCTTGCCGCCGGGAGACCGGATGCTGTCAGCCGTCAGGCCTGCCGCAATGGTGTGGGGCGTGGCCCCCCTGCAGAAACTCGGTGTAGATGCGCTTAACGATCTCTGCCTGCTCCGGATTCACCACCAACTCACCGTTCTCCCCGCGATCGTAGCCCAGGAAGCGGCTGAAGGGAACCGAAACCTTGCCGTCTGCCATGCGCTTACGCTGACCCCAGGTGCAGTTTTCACTGATGGAGCGGCTTTCCTCCTGTGCCAGCGAGGACATGATGGTAATGAGCGGTTCGCCCTTGCTGTCGAAGGTCCAGATGTTTTCTTTCTCGAAGTATATGCAGAATTTAGTGTCGTATAGGATTATTCAGAAATGCCCAGAAACAAATGGTTTTGTGCGGTTTGCTGACCGCTGAAATGTGGTATCGTAGAGCTTTTTCAAGCGACTTTTGGTATCTTTAAGCGACAAATAAGCGACAAATAATAGCCGCCCGGAGCGGTTCTTTTTATGCTCATTTTCACTTTATCCGCCTGAACAGCGCCATATCCACCGCCTGCATTGCCCGCGCTTCACTTTCCGCGAATACGTGCGAATAGGTGTCAAGCGTGGTTTTCGTCGTGCTGTGTCCTCACCTGTCCGCAATCACACGGGCGGCAACGTCGGAGTTAATCAGCAGGCTTGCGTGCGTGTGGCGCATGGAATGCAGATGCAAGTCTTGTGGCAAATCGCTTCCGGCTATGATTCGCTTCAATTTGTTGTTCATGTTCGTTCCCAGATAGAAGCCGCCGGACAGGTTCGTAAACACAAGGTTCTTGTCTTTCCATGCCGTCCCCAGCTTGAACCGCTGTTCCGTCTGCAAGGCTTTATGTTTCTTCAACAGCCCTATGATGTATTCCGGCAGGATAATCCGGCGCGTGCTGTCTATGGTTTTTGGTTCCTGCCTGACGTATTCCCCGCCGACTTTCACAAGCGTATGCCGGATAAACATCATGCCCGTTTCAAGGTTTATATCATCCCAGTACAGGGCGGACAGTTCCCCGGCGCGGATGCCCGACGCAATGAACAGGTTGATAATGACTTCAAACTGAAAATCCGGCTGTTGTGAAAGCAAGTCTTACAGTTCGTGGCATTGCTGTTCATTCAGATATGCGGCGGGCGCTGTGTCCACTTTCGGCGGCGTTACAAGCTTGCAGGGATTGCGGCGCATGATTTCCTTTTTCACCGCCGCCGTGAAGATTGCGGACAGGTTCAACTTCAGCTTGTTTGTTGAAGCGCCTGACAGACCACGCTTTTCCGTCATATCATCGAATGCCTTGTCAACCCTCATCTCCAGAGCGGCAGCGACCTTTTCAGCCGTTGCCCGTGACACCGTTTCGCCCCGCAACAGGGTGTAAATTGTCGTTCGGTTGATGCCGGATTTTTCGGCGAAGTCATCCCGCTTTACACTGTCAAACAGCGCCTTATCTTTCAGCCGGAAATGCTGTTCCATGTTGCCCGAACGCTGCAATTCCGCAAACAGACTGTCCAACATCGGCGGCGTGATGTTTTTCAGCTTTTCCCGCCCTATGACCGGGAGAATGTGGTCATAGATGCCCTTGCGGTAATTCACAAGCACGTTCGGCTTTAAGGTTTGCGGGGCGACCGTGGAATAATACCATTCCGCGAGTTCGGCAAACGTCCTGTTTTCATCAAGGGCAACATAGCCCCTGATTTTTTCTTCCCATGTAGCCGCAAACGCCCTTGCAAGCTTTTCAGCCTTGCCCGCTGTCACCCCGTCCGGCGGGCGATATGTCGTGGTTTTCTTGCGCTGCTTGCCCTGTTCATCATACCCCATATAGGCGGTAATGGTGAAGGTTTCACCGCGTTTCCTGATACTTGCCATCGTGTCACCCCTTCTTTATCTCTGCCTGCCGTGCGGCAAGCCGTTCATTGATATTCGCCTGCGCTTTGTCCATCCTGTCCGTAAAGCCCTGCAAGTTATCCATATCAGAAAGGAGTCCCGACAGCATAGACAGGAACGCGGATTTCCCGCCCGCCGTCAACAGGTGGAACGCAAACAATACGTCCGCGTCCGCGCCGTCGTTGTCGTATTCAGCCCTGATTGCTTCAATCTGTGCTTTGTTCATGGAGCCGCCGAAACGGTTTAGCAAATCATGTTCCCGGAGAAAAGCCGCCGTTTCTTCAATCCGCGCCGTTTCCCTGCGCTGCATTTCGCGGGTAAGCAACCTGTCAAGAATCGGTTCGGAGAAATTCAAGGCAATCTGTTCTTCATACGTCCGTTCAGGAACGGGCTTTTTTGCTATGGCTACAATGTCACTGTACTCAAACCGCCTGTCCAAAATGGAAAGCGGGGAAATCTCATAGACTTCACACAGCTTTGACAGCACATCCAAAGACGGCTGTACTTTGTCATTTTCCCAGTTCGTCAAGGAAGTAGGCGCACAATCCAGCTTTTCCGCAACTTCTGATTGCTTCAACCCTTTGTTCAGACGGGCGGCTTTCAGCTTTTCGCCAAACGTTGCCATAAGATACCGCAACCCCCTTCAAGTTTCTTGATGATATTGTACCACAATCAGATTGAGATTGCAATAGGAAGTTTCACCTGAATTAAATTTACTTATCCTCTTGACACTTCATTTGGTTTGTGGCAGTATAATCACAGATGAATTGTGTTCATGTCAACGAGCGCAAGTCAAATGAAGCAGATGGAGGAAACGAACCGTGAAAGAAAAACCCGCATTGACCATCAAGGAAACGGCACATGAATTCCAGTTCCCGGAATTCGCAATCCGAACCCTTGTAAAACGCGGCGCGTTCCCTGTTATACAAGTTGGCAATCGCGTTTATATCACCCGTGAAGTGTTCGCGCATTATTTGAAGGAAGGGGGGCAAAGTATGCTGCTGCACGTTGATAACGTCAAGTTCAAAGTGAAACCCACAAAGGCGGAAATCGGCGCTATCAAGTGTCGATTCGCAAAATCGGCAAGCATACGGGAAATGACCGTCAAGCAAGTTGCGGACTGCCTGATTGCAGGGCGCACGGTTCAACCCGGCGTAACCCCCTACACCGACTCGACAAAGGCAAAAGGCTACAAGGGAACGTCCGACGACGATTTTACGCAACAGACCCTTTTCATGTCCGATATTGACAACGAAAGCGCGGATGCCCCGCAGGAAACCCCGGAGCATGTCGCGGAATTGCTGGCGGCATTCAATCTGAAACCCGTGTTCATGTATGAAAGCTATCACAGCACGGCGCAGCAGAAACGTTTTCGGTTCGCCGTCGTATGTGATGAAGCCATTACCGACCGGGCGGAGCGCGATGCGATACAGGGCGCGTTAATCGCCCTGTCCCCGCAATCGGACTACGGCACGGCGAACGCTGACAGAATGTATTTTGGAACCGACAAAGGCATAATTGAAGGGTTTACCGACTATGAAGCCGTATGCCGGAAAGCTGACCTGTTGACGCTTGCGGGCAGGTATCATATGCCCGACAAAGACGAACCGCCCCGGAAAGCGCCAAAGGCGGCGAAAACAGTCGGTTCACAGTTTGGGCAGACTATTCCCACCGGGCAGCGGCACGCAACCCTTGTAAGCTTTGCGTCTACCGTGCTGACCAAATACGGCATAACGGAACAGGCGCATGATGCGTTTATGCAGCGTGTGGCGCAATGCGCAGAACCTAAACCCGACGATGAAATAGAAAAGATATGGCGGGACGCTTGCGCCTACTATCAGCGCAGCATAGCGACAAACCCGGAATATCTGCCCCCGGCGGAATATATGGCACAGAACTTTGCGGAAAGCTATGAACCTATGGACTACACCGACGTAGGGCAGGCAACTATCTTCACAAAGGTTTACGGCGAACGCGTGAAGTATACCCCGGCAACAAAGTTCATTGTCTACAACGGACAGGTATGGCAGGAAAGTGAAATCAAGGCGCAGGGGCTTTCACAGGAATTGACCGACAAACAGCTTGAAGAAGCTCGCCTGCGCGTCCGTCGTGCGCAGGATGCTTTGAATGCTGCTGTTGAACGTGGCGACAACGACGAGATAGACGACGCGAAAAAGCGCCTTGCATTACAGGAAAACTACAGGGGCTATGTGTTGGGACGGCGCAAGTCTGACAAGGTAAAAGCCTGCCTGACTGAAACTCGGCCTAAAGTGGAAACTGAAGTTGCCCAGCTTGACAGGGACGGCTATTTGCTGAATACACCGGGCGGCACGGTAGACTTGCGCACAGGTGAAGTAAAACCCCATGACCCCGCCGATTTCTGCACAAAGATAACAACCGTTGCGCCGGACACGGTAAACGCTGACATATTCGCGGCGTTCATGGAGCGCGTGACCATGGGCGATAAACAGCTTGCGCGGTATTTGCAAGAAGTCGCCGGAATGTGCGCCGTGGGGCGCGTATTGCGCGAAAACCTGATAATCGCCTATGGCGAGGGCGGCAACGGAAAATCAACCCTGTTTAACCTGCTGGCGCGTGTGTTGGGCGATTATTCCGGGGCGCTGTCCGCTGAAACGCTGACCGCGAATTGCAGGAAAAACAAGTCCCCTGAATACGCAGAATTGCGCGGCAAGCGGTTAATCATCGCCGCAGAACTTGAAGAAGGTATGCGCCTTGATACCGCCATCGTGAAGAAACTGTGTTCTACTGACCCGATTTTGGCGGAGAAGAAATACAAAGACCCTTTCACGTTCGTTCCGTCGCACACCGTGATACTGTACACAAACCACTTGCCCAAAATCGGCACGAACGATAAAGGGACGTGGGACAGAATCATTGCCGTTCCCTTCAAGGCCAATTTCCGGGGCATGAAGGGTGAAATCAAGAATTATGCCGACTACCTATTTGACCATTGCGGCGGCGCTGTGCTGACGTGGATTATACAGGGCGCACAGCGGTTCATTGCCAACGACTACAACATTGAAATGCCGGAATGCGTGAAGCAGGCCATCACACAGTACAGGGCTAACAATGACTGGCTTGAAAACTTCCTTGCGGAATGTTGCGAGATTGACCCGCGGTATACGCAGAAATCCGGCGAACTGTACACGCGCTATAAGGTGTATTGCGACGCGACGGGCGACTACAGGCGGAGCCTTGCAGACTTCAAACAGGGGCTTGCTATGGCGGGCTATGACACACGTAAAACCATGACGGGCGCGATTGTATACGGCTTGCGCGTGGTATCGGAGTTCATGGAAGTGGACGAGCCTACACCATGGAGCAATCCGCCGCTGACCGGGTAAAAGCCTTGCGGGGCAAAGGATATGACGACCAATGACGATGAAATACAAAACTTTTAAAAGTTGAAAAAAGCTGTCCCACATAGAGAAGTTTGTAAATGGTCGTCATTCATCGTCATCCCCCCCGGCAAGCCGAAAAAAAACGCACGCCCCCATGACCGGCGGCGGAGTTCACTTTTCCCCCAAAGGGGAAAACGAGTTTTCACCATCGAAAATTTTGAGGTGGTCAAATGCCCACCTCAAACGACCGCCCAACCTACCCCGTGGCCCACATGGCCACAGGGTGACAGCGGCAGGAAGGAGGCACACCAATGAGCATTTTATCCAAACTGTTCGGCAGGCAGACGGCGCAGGGAAAGCCCCAGACGTTCATAGAGATCAACAGCACGTTCAACAGCTTTTCCGGCACGGGCTACAATTCAGCGGCGTTCCGGGCGGCGGTTGACGCAATCGCACGGCACACGGCAAAGCTACAGGCGCACAGCGCGGACAACAGGTTTGAAACCCTGCTGACGCAAGCCCCTAACGCCTATATGTCCGCCTATGACCTGTTGTATAAGACGGCGGCGGCCTATTTCACCCATAACAACGCGTTCATGCTGTTGCAGCGCAGAGAACCCCAGCTTATGTCAAATTCGGCTGAAACTGACCCGGGGCAGAATTCTGCCCAAGGTATCACGGCAATCTACCCCCTGAACCCTTCAAGCGTGGAATTCAGACCCGGCAGCGACGGCGCGTTATACCTTGAATGCACGTTCCCGGACGGGCGGCAGATAACTTTCCCGTATGCTGACATTATCCATCTGCGGCGGCATTTTCTGATTAATGACCTGACAGGGGACAGCAACGCGCCGCTTTACGCCCTGCTGGACACGGCGGACACGCTCAATCAGGGCATTTCGGCAAGCGTGAAGAACGGAACGTCCATCCGGGGCGTGCTGAAATTTACTTCCCTTGTCAATCCGGCGCAGGTGAAAGCGGAAAAGGAACAGTTCGTTTCCGACTACTTCAACCCCGGCAACAACGGCGGCATTGCGGCGACCGACCAGCGGTTCGACTTTGTACCTGCCAATATCACGCCCTACAGCGTGCCCAAAGAACAGTTTGAAACCATCACCCGGCAGATAACAGACTATTTGGGAGTGGGCGCGTCCATCGTGAACGGAACCTATACCGAAAACGAATTCAGCGCGTTTTATGAAAGCATTGTGGAGCCGTTTGCGCTGCAACTGGCGCAGGAATTCCGCTTGAAAACCGGGGCGGAAATTACGTTCACGGCGGAACGCATGGAGTTTTCCAGTGCGGTAACGAAAATCAAGCTGCTGCATGAAGCCGCGCCGTTAGGGCTTATCACCGTGAATGAAGCCCGTAAACTGCTGGCATTACCGCCTGTCAAAGACGGGGACAGGCGTTTGCAATCCCTGAACTATGTTTCTGCCGACAAGGCGGACGCATACCAACTTGAAGAAAGCGAGGTATCAGCGAATGGAAACACGGAGCCTTGAAGTCCGGGCGACTGACAACCGCACGTTAGAGGGTATCGCGGTAGTATTCAATCCGCCCGCCCAAATCGGCGCTATGACTGAGATCATACACCCTGACGCATTGCGGGGTGTTGATCTTGACGGCATTGTGCTGATAACCAATCATGACGGCAGCGGCATTCCGCTTGCGAGAAGCCCGAAAACCCTTTCCCTGACCGTCACTGAAAAGGGGCTTGAAATGCGGGCAAGCCTGCCTGACACAGAGCAGGCACGGGCGGTATATGAAGCCGTCCGGCGCGGCGATCTGTCCGAAATGTCCTTTGCCTTTGACATCGGCACAGCGGACTATGACGAACAGACCCAGACCCGCACAATTACCCAAATCAGCAAAGTTTATGAAATCAGTATCGTAAACTATGCCGCATACACCCAGACCCATGTAACAGCGCGGAAAGCGCAGGAGGAGGAAAAAGCCATGTTCAACCCCATCACGGCAACCCTTGAAGCCAATCAGATCGCCCAGACCGACACCCATAACGCCCCGGAATATCGCACGGCGTTCTATAAGTCCCTTATGGGCAAGGAACTGACGGACGCAGAGAATCGCGCCTTTGCCGCCGCGCAGGCGGAGAAGCGGGCGGACGCGTTCAACACGCTTTCCAGTTCCGCCGCCGTTGTGCCTACCACAACCCTGAATGAGATTGTGAAGCAGGCGCGGGGTGTGAACGGGCTGTTCAATGAAGTCCGCCTGTTCGCCGTCCCGAACAATCTGTCCGTTCCCGTGGGAACCCCCGGCGACGCGGCAAGCTGGCACACCGAGGGCGCAGCCGTGGAACGTAAGGACGTAATGACCGCCGCCGTGACCTTCACCGGGCGGGAGCTTATCAAGGTGCTTTCCCTGTCCGCGTCCGTCCGCCGCATGGATATTTCCGCCTTTGAGCGGTATATTACCGACGAACTGAAAGCCGCCGTTGCGGATGCCATCGGAGTGGCGATTGTTTCCGGCACGGGTGAAGGGCAGCCCATGGGTATTTTGTCCGGCGTGACGTGGACGAACAAGAATCGCATTCAGACTGCCGCCCTGACCGCCGACAACCTGCTTGCGGCAATCGCCCTGTTGCCCGCCGGATATGCCGCCGGGGCAAAGTTCGCTATGTCCACGGCGACCCTGTTCGGCAGCGTGTACCCCCTAAAAGACGGGAACGAGCGCTATTTCTTCACCGACCCGGAGCGCGGCGGCGTGCGCCGTCTGTTCGGTTTTGAAATCGTGCTGGACGACAATATTCCCGCCGGAACGATTCTGTTCGGCAATTTCCGCTATTACGGCGTGAACGTCCCGCAGGGTGTCGCCGTGGAAGTATCGCGGGAAAGCGGATTCACGTCCGGCCTGATTGACTACAGGGCATTGTGCATTGCGGACGGCAAGCCCATTGTCCCCGGCGCGTTCGTCAAGGTGGAAGTCAAGGCGGGTTAATCCCCGCCCTGACACTTCCCGGAAAGGGCAGGTGAAAGCGAATGTTCACTATCCAAGAAGCCCGCGACATTCTACGGATAGACGGCAGCGACAACGACGCAATCATTGAACCCATGATTGACGCAATCCCGCCGTTTCTTGAAGCGACTACAGGCTACAGCGCCGTCAACGGCAACTATTCGCCCGTCGCCATGACGGCGGGGCGGTTCCTGCTGCAACTGTGGTATTTCGGCGAAAATGCGGACACAGACAAATTACAGCGGGTAATAGACTGCCTGCTGAAAGCATTATCAGCGGAGCGTGGCAAGGCATGACACAAACGGAGTTCTATCACAGCACGGCATGGAAACGGCTTTCAAGGGCGTTTCTGCTGTCCCGGAACTATATTTGCGAACGTTGCGGCAAGCCTGCTGAAATTGCCCATCACAGGTGGTATCTGACCGCTGAAAACCTGCATGACCCGGCAATATCCCTTAACCCTGATAACCTTGAAGCCCTTTGCCGCGACTGCCATAACGCGGAACATTTTGGACGCGGCGGTGCAACGGCGGCAGGACTGTCCTTCGACGTGAACGGCAATATCGTTCAGAAAGGAACAAACGATTATGAATGAAGTCTATGAAAACGAACTGCAGCAGGAAATCAGTTTCCTGTATGACGAACTGGCCTATTTGCAGGGTGAAATTGCGGATACCCGCAAGCAGAACGATACCGAAGCATACGCCCGCCTGTGCCGGGTATACCTGCCTATGCAGAAACAGTATTTGAAGCTGTGCGCGGAACTGAAAAAGCAGACGGGCGCAGATGTGGACGAACTGGCGGCGTTCAACGGAGCGTGACAGAGTATGAACTATATCACGGCCTATAACAGCCTGATACAGTCCGGGGAAATCGTCGCTTCAAGGCGGGTAAAGCAGGTCTACGCCCGCCTTGCGGCGGCGACCGCCGACACGTCCGGGCAATACATCTTTGATGAAGCCCGGGCAAGCCGCCCCATTGCCTTTATAGAGCGATTCTGCAAGCATTCTAAAGGCGAGTGGGCAGGACAGAGCATTTCCCTTGAACTGTTTCAGAAGGCATATATTCAAGCCCTGTACGGTTTTATAGACCGTGACACCGGGTGCAGGCAGTACAGAGAAAGCTTTTTCCTTGTGGGACGTAAAAACGGTAAATCCACCCTGCTTGCAGGGCTTGCCCTGTATATGCTGACCAGCGACGGCGAGGGCGGCGCGGAGGTATACAGCACGGCGACCAAATACGCGCAGGCGCGTTTGCTGTTCGATGAAGCTCATAACATGATAAAGCAGTCCCCAGCGCTAGCAAGGCATTTCCGCAAGCGTAAGAGCGATTTATACTATGAACCCGCCATGTCAAAGTTTCAGCCCCTTGCCCGCAATTCTGACACGCTGGACGGTCTGAACGCTTCATTTGTCATTATGGACGAACTGCACGGCGTGAAGGACAGGAACCTTTATGAAGTCATGCGGCAGAGCCAATCAGCGCGGCGGCAACCGCTGATGATAATGATAACAACCGCCGGAACCGTCCGTGAATGCATCTTTGATGATATGTATACCTATGCCGCAAACGTGGCAGACGGGGTGATTGCTGATCTCCATTTCCTGCCCATCCTGTACGAACTGGACGACCGCAGCGAATGGACAGACCCGGCGGCATGGATAAAGGCAAACCCGGCGTTAGGGGCTATCAAGAAGCCGGATGACCTGACGGCGAAAGTGGAGCGGGCAAAGCAGAACAGGAACGAACTGTCCGGCGTGCTGTGCAAGGAATTCAACGTCCGGGAAACCGTGAAAACGGCGTGGCTTTCCTTTGACGACATCAACAACGAACAAACCTTTGACCTTGAACAGTTCCGGGGCGCGTACTGCATCGGCGGCGTTGACCTGTCCATAACAACCGACCTGACCTGTGCAAGCCTGCTGTTCATGAAGCGCGGGGACGATAGAAAGTATATCGTTCAAATGTACTGGCTACCCGCCGACCGACTGCAAGAGCGCGTGCAGCAGGACAAAATACCCTATGACAAATGGTTTGACCGGGGCTTGTTACGGCTGTGCGCGGGGAACAGCATCAACTACAGCGACGTAACACAATGGTTTGTGGAAACCGTAAAGCAATACGACCTGTTCCCGGCGTGGGTTTACTATGACAGCTATTCCGCCCGCTATTTCGTGGAAGAAATGCAGATGCAGGGGTTCAATATGGTTCGCTGCATACAGGGCGCGAAAACGCTGTCCCTGCCCATGCAGATGTTAGGGGCAGACCTGCAAGCCCACAAAGTCATATACAACAATAATCCCGTGCTGAAATGGTGTCTGACCAATACGGGCGTACAGACCGACCGCAACGGCAACATTGTACCCATCAAGAACCAATCGCCCAAACAGCGCATAGACGGCACGGCGGCGCTGCTTGACTGCTATGTGGGACTGTATGAGCACTACACGGAATACACGACGGCGATATAAGGGGGAACCGCTATGAAGCTGAAAGACAAGAAAATCAATATTTATATCGAACGTTACCTCCCCAACGGGAACGGCTACACGACAAAGGTAACTGAACCCCTTGCCCTGAATGTGTGGGCGTATTTCCGGCAACTGTCCGGCAAGGAAATATTCGCGGCGGCGGCGTACAGGTATGATGAAGAAGTGCTGTTTACCATCAATTACCGCGCTGGCCTGACAACGGCCTGCTATGTGGAGTATGGCGGCGTGAAGTACAACGTCAACCGCATTGATACCTTTGAAGGATATAAGCAGCATATTACGCTGTACTGCAAGAGAATGTAAAACGGCAGAGGCATGAAACCCTGCCGTTACTTTTGGGATAGACCCTTATACTGCAAACGTCAGGCTTGAACATCTGCCGCTGCTTTATGAATTATAATTGATATGAATATATTTGTTCAATCAGTTCGTTTAATTCTGAATGTATGGATTCATTTTCGCTACTATTCCCGTTCTGATAATTATATATAATGGTTCTAACTTTGCTACTAATTAAATCTATGACCTTCTGTTCTGGTTCTACATAAGGTATCTGCTTAACGTAATTAGCTGAATTGTTAGCAGTTGGATTAATAGTGTGAATCAGATTATTAACTACATCGGAATTCATAATAGCCAAAATATAGTACAGGCGCGAATTGTCTTTAGGGAATATACCAACAATAGATTGATCGAATACACGTTTTTCAAGTAGAAAAGCTTTTATGCTACTTGATTTTACCATAGGAAAAGCAACTCCCGTTTTGAAATAAAACGATGAATTTTGAAAACGAGTTTTCTTGTTGCTATTATAATAATCTATGGTATCTTTATCCCATCGAACAAACCATTCGTCGACCAATCTATAATATCGCGTGCTAGAAGCGCTTTTCACAAATGGAACATAACCTTCAGGAACAGATTCAATCCCTGCTAAAGACATACAAGAAAACACCATAGATATATCGACTTTATCATAACTCTTGCTTCCCTTTATACTTTCATCAAGTGCACGAATGAACCTTTTGTTATCCCCCGTGTAAAAGCCTGTAACAACGTCCGCGATATCACCCAACCGTAAAGTTGCCTTGTTTATTGTGTCCGTTATTGTCCTATCGGCAAGAATGAACCTATGCTGTTCACAATTTAGAACATCCGATTGTTTTAGTATGAATTCAGAGAGGTGCGCAGGATGCTTTTCTTTTTCATATAATAGTCTGAATTCAGCAGCGGAATGAAAACCTTGTATAATCCGCACCGTATTTTCGAGTGCAGTTTCTTTTGAACATCGTTCAAGCGTAATAATAGACAAATTAGAGTAACCAAAGCTTACACCCGGAAAGAACTTTGAGGGAAATGTGATTATTTCTTCAATTTTTGTCGAGGTTAGAAGAACTTCCCGTAATTTTGCGTGCAAATTCAAGAACATATAAGTATCTGGTATAATGAAAGAGAGACGACCCCCAATTTTAAGAACAGAAATACAACGAAGAAGAAACAACGAATATGTTTCTTTTACGTATTGACCGGGATATTTCTTTTTAAGCAAATCCCTTTTGTCATAGTCTTGCCATGCTCCATAAGGGGGATTACCTATAACCTTGTCGTAATGGCCACCAATAGCACCAAAGCAATCAAGTTGTTCATCAACAAGAGTGTCTGTTCTTTTTAGCCAAAGTTCAGGAATTCCAAATGCGTCAAGTCGTTCGTCGAGCAAAGTATCTGTTTCTCTAACCGTAATTGAATCATAACTATTGTATTTCTTTTCAAGGATAGAAATAGCCTTTTTGTCAATGTCCAGAGCGTCAATCTGAACAGGAAGTTCAGCTTTCAGAATTTCATCAATAAAAATTCCTTCCCCGGCAGACGGTTCTAAAATAACATCATTGTTTGATATTCCAAGACGATTAACCATATAGGAAGTTATTTCGTCGGAATTTGTGTAGTAAGAGCAAAGAGTGTCTTTCATTCAACGATCCTCCGTAAGACAAAACTTAAGATAATCCTTAAGATAGATTATAGGACAAAGCCTTTACCATGTCAAGTATTTCAGCAAGTCATTTTCCCGCAAATGAGTTCGGAGTTCATCGCTAATATCGTATATCCAATCCGCGTTGCTATCCAGCCATGAACGAATATCGAATCCTGTAAAGCTCTTTATGGCTGCATAACAATCGTCAGCGCAATAAACATCCCAATACGGTGAATTCTTTAAGGTTTGCAAATAATGATTGTTTTCATCTTCGCTCTGACGAACAAATAGCAAAGTTTTCTCTATATCCCCTAATGAATTGTATATACTTGCGACAAGTAACAGCCTGTTGGTATTACCCTTTTCATTTGAACTGAAACCACTTTTGAAGTCACAGTTATAGTGAATTCCTGCTTGTTCAAAATGCAAGTCCAACGCAAGCTTAATTCCGCCGCTATCAACCATTGTCCACGGAATGGAATAATGGCGTTTTAATTCTTCCTTAATATCTTCTGATACTTCTAAGGAGTCAATATATTCAGTCGCGCTTTTTCTGATTCCCCGTTGAACATCCTCAAAATCAGGCGGGTTGATTATACGTAGTTCTTTTACAGGATATTCAAATGCAAGTCTGCAAAAGGGTTCCCATAATTCACCAATTCGTCGTGCAAAAGCCATATACTCATACGGCCAAACCTTATTTCGATATTCCAGCATGACAATGTACGAAACATAGGTCATGCACAAAATTTCATTAAGCAAACGTTCATTATCCCATTTTTCGGCGATGGCCTGCCTTTTAATGAGAATCAGTTTTTCGTCACGGTACGCTTTTATTTGTTTATTTATTTCGCTTGCTTTGTCGTTTCGGCTCTTTCTTGAAGCTTGCAACGGCGAAAGGATTGTTTCGGCATAGGTGCGAAAGTCTTTGAGCCATTGTTCCTTAGAATGAAGCATAATAGAATTCCTTTCAAGTATTATAGGCATAAATAGCCATATAATACTATATCACAACCCCGTCGTTTTCTCAATATGGTATTGTGCCGGAACTTCTGTTATCTTCTTGTATCTTCTTGTAGATTTAAGCGACAAATAAGCTACAAATCAACAGTAAAACCGCCAAAATGCCCTTGATTTATTGGGATTTTGGGCGGTTTGCATATTCTCTTTCTCGAATCGGACCTCGATGCCCAGCTCCTTCAGCCTGCGGACAACGTTGAGCGTATCCACTGTGTTTCGGGCAAAGCGTGACAGGCTTTGGGTGAAAATGATGTCGATCTTCCCTGCTTCGCAATCTGCCAACATCCGAACAAACTCCGGGCGGCTGTCCATCTTTGTGCCGGAGATACCTTCATCGGCATAGACGCCCGCGTATTCCCAGCCCGGCGTATTCTGGATCAACTCACTGTACTAGCTGACCTGCACGGACAGCGAATGCATCAGCCGTTCCGTATCCATCGAAACACGCGCATAGGCCGCAACGCGCTTTCGCTGTAGAAGGTCCGGCTTTTTTGCGTCGATCCGCATTATGGATTTGGCCATTGTATCAAGCCTCCTTTCGACCGTATTACTCACTCTGAATGCCCGAAAAGTCAAGCAATATCAAGGATTTTCGAGAGATAAAGCACTGATTGGAGGGTCGTATTTTTCGATCAGAACAGCCCTTGCCTGGACGAATTCCTCGGCGGTCAGCAGGCCCTTTTCGCGAAGCTGCTCAAGTACGGATAGGCAGAGCCGGTAGCCCTGTTCCCGCTGAAACATGCTCATGTCCATCACTGATTCCCCCTTCCCGTGCGAAAGGCGGCATAGCATCCACGGCTGCAGAAGCTGCGCTGCGTGACGCCATATACCTCGAATGTCTTGCCGCACTCCCTGCAGATGAAGGTATGCGTGGTTTTCTGCGTCAGCTGGTTTCGGTGCTCTGCCCACCATTTCATCCTGCAGGCATCTGAACAGAAGCGCTTGTGCTTGCGCCCGGGCACCTGTTGAATAGGGGTTCCGCATTGGTCGCAGCCACCCTTGGCAGCGTGCCTGCCGACACTGAACCGGGTACTGCCCAGTTCATGCCGGATACAGTAGCTCTTGACCTTGCTGGCCGATATGCCAAGCAGTGTGGCAATAGCCCCATAGCTTTTGCCTTCACCTCGCAGCCGGGTGATCCGTTCCTTTTCCTGTGCTGTCATTCGGCACCTCCTTCCGGGGCATCGTCCGGCGATCCCGCAATACGGAGAAAAGGACAGGCATTTGAGGGGGTGCCAAACGAAAAAGGCGGTCAGCCGAAGCCAACCGCCAATGTGAAAGGATTATTGTGCTTTGCTGTACTTGCCGGACACCCAGCCCACGCAGCCGTTGACCACCACCGCGTGCCAGCCGTTTTCAGCCGTTGCCACCCATTCAAAGGTGTCACCGTTCTTGGCAGCGGTGATGCGGCTGTACTGCGTGCCGTTGCCGGTGCGAATGTTGACAGTGCCGCTGACGCAGGAGATCATGACCTGCCTGCCAGCAGGTTTCATCCCCTCCGGAATGGCAGTGCCGGGCTTCACCTCCTCAGGCGGCTCCGTATCAGGGGCGGTATCAGCCTTGTGAAATGACTCAAAAACTAATAGAATTCCCGGTTATCGTTTTGCAATAGCCCTTTCGTTTTGCATTGGGTGCATTTGGTGGCAAAACAGGTGCGGTTGGGTGCAAAAAAAGCTCGGTGGGCGCAGCACTGAGCTTTCGTTTGAAAATGGACAGATGAGTGGGTGCAAAATCCCGACATGCGGACAGTGAGGGTGCATAGAATTCCATATTGTGGACAGGCAGAGAGCAAAATCTCTGAACAGTGGACAGAGCGGGTGCGAAAAGCTGGATTCAACCACGACAGAAGTGTATAATTTCGATATGAAGGAAGGTTGATTGATCCCACTCCATAAGAGATGCATCTGCTTATTTCTTTCTCACCCAAACGGAAACGCCCAACGGCGGCAGATTTTCCCCGTTCCCAATCACTTCTGTCAATAGGGGTGATACATGAACCTGCTGGGCCTGCTGGGTGTAGTTGAGCAGGAAGAACCACTCAGTATCCTTTGTGGAGCGGACAGCCAGTTCCACGCACTCCGGGCAGTCAATCATCTCTGCATAAGGATGCGCAACCCCTGCCCTTTCCAAGAAAGCTCCAGCCAGCGCTTCGGTAAAGCCGGTGCCCGCGTACCATGCACAACCGCCCTGCGGATAGACTTTTTCGCACAGTGCGGCCTCCCCTTTGAGCCAGCCGCTGTCATACCTGGCCAAGACCTGGCTGCCGTTGGCCTTCAGCGTTTCCTGGAATCCAGTGGCAGCATAGGACGCTCCGTCCCATAGCAGCGCGGCTTGCTCCTCCGGACGGGGCAGGGAATATTCTTCCACTGTCACACCGCATAGCACAGCGGCATAACCCGGCATGGGCATGGTTACGCATCGGCCATATTGATCTTTGTACCCCGTTCGCGCGCCCATAACCAGCTTGCCACCAGCACGGCAGTACGCTGTCAGAACTTCCGCCATTTTCTCTGGCAGGATAGCTGCATGGGGCAGGAATATCAGCTGATAATCGGCGAGATCGTCCGCCGTCATCTGCTCGCTCCAGGGCTTGATGTCCAGAGGCGTATGCGTATGCTGCGCGGCGGCAAAGATTGCCCGGCTGGATTGATAACTCATGGGGCCGTACCACTTGTCGCGTTCCCCGTCCCACTCGTTCAGCCAGTCCGTCAGCAGAAGCACCCGGGCCTGATAGCGGCTGCCTGCCAGGCCGTTCAATCGCTTCGTATCCTGGTGAATTTCGCCAAGCTCCTTAAGACGGCGATTGTCCCGGCTGTCATAATCCAGAATGCCATGCCAATACATTTCCGTTCCATAGCTGGCCGTCCGCCAGCGGAAGTAGCTGACATAATCCGCGCCGTGGGCAATGGCCTGCATTGTCCACAGCCGCATCTGTCCGGGCAGCGGCATGGGGCTGAGCATCACATGATCCCAGCCGTGAGCGCCACTCTGCTGCTCCATAATGGCGAAATTAGGGGAGAAGCCCCGCACGGTGCTTAGCGCGTAGGAACTGGCGCGATCCTTCATATCTCCGCCGTCGCCGCCGTTGATGCCGCTTTGACCGTAGGCAAAGTTGGGGTAGTTATCGTAGCTGTAGAAGTCCAGGACGCGGTTGGTCAGCTCGTCGTTTCGCAGATGACCAAACATGCCGTTGGTGGTGATGAAGCGGTTGCCAATATATTGCCGCAGAATATCCACCTGCATTTGGGCAAAGGCGATGGCGCTGTCGGAGATGAACTCCTTCTCCAGCAGGGACAGGTGAGGATTGCCCAGCGCAATCACCGGGCGTTCCAGGAAAACCTCCTCCCAATCGGAAAAGCTCTCGCTCCAGAACCGGCCGCCGATGGCATCGTTCAGCGCCTCCACGGTGCCAAAACGCTTTTTCAGCCATGCCCGGAAGGCCTTGTGGTCAGCCTCGGAATAGAATACGTTGGTTTCACAGTTCAGCTCATTGTCGATCTGCCAGCCAATGATGGCAGGATGATCGCCGTAACGCTCCGCCAGCTTGGTAACAACCCGGCGCACATAAGCATGATATACCGGGGAATTGTAGTTATAGTGCCGGCGATGGCCGTGACGGTACAGGGTGCCGTCTTGCCGGGAGTTCAGCACTTCGGGATGGGCATGGGTCAGCCAGGCAGGCGGCGTGGCGGAGGGTGTTCCCATAATGACCTGCATCTTTTCCTCTGCCGCCAGCGAAAGGAACTCGTCAAACAGCGAGAAATCCCAGGTATCGTCCTTAGGCTCAATCACGCTCCAGGCAAACTCAAACACCCGCACGGTTTCGATGCCGTGGGCCTTCATGCGGCGTAGATCATTCTGCCACATTGTTCGGGGCCATTGCTCCGGGTAATAGCATACGCCCAAGGCAATATGATCCAAATGAACGCACTTTTCCATGAAATTCCCTCCTTGATTGTTTACGGAAGCTGAGGCCGCCAGCAATCCAGCCAGTCAATTTTGGGCATGTCTCGCTCCCAACGGATGGGCAGCCATACATATAGCGCCCTGGACGTGTTGGCGGATTGCAGCATTGGACTGTTCATCAGTTCCCGCTTCTCTTCTGGCAGCACATGATACTTTTCGGGTTCAAAATGGGCGGCAATCGCCCGCTCAAACAGGTCGGCTCTGTGGGCATCCACCGGGTAATCCGGTACCCAGCGATCCGCCATGGCGATGAGCTGGTCTGTACCCTCCACGCGGAACACCTTGCTAATCTGGCTGTTGAAGGAAGCGCGGCTATCGTCGTTCACATGCGGATTTCCCAGGGAAACAAAGGGCTCTTCCCAGGAACCCGATACGGCGCTGTCGCTTCTGTTGGGAATGTAGCCGCTCATGCCGCTGGTGAGCATGTACTTTCTGCCCGTATGCTCAAACACGGCAATTCCTTCGCGGGTAAAGGGCGAATGCAGCCCGCCGTATTGGCGGCTGACCTCTTCCTGTACGTTCAGATAATCCGCTGTCAGCGCATAGCCCACCACATCGCTGTGATTGATGCTGACATAGAGATATGCCTTCCCGGATGCAGAATCCTGCACCATATCGAAATCACCCGCCTCGCCGCCCTCCGGCCGCAGACAGGGATTTTCCATCTGATAAGGGCCCAGCAAACCCTCCGATGACAGTATGACAAAGCAGGCGTCTTTCCCGGACAGCTTCAGCCACAGCACATAGCGTCCCGTTTGCGGACAGCGCAGGATGTGGGGACGATCTACCCGCTTGGACGGATGCAGCGGCGATGCGGGATCATCCACATCGGGCTCAACAAGGTACCCCTCGTCCTGCCAGTTGCACAAATCGCGGGACGAATAAACCTTGATTCCCCAGGTCCATACATCGCTGGCACCGTCGGTATGCTCCTTATTCTCGCCGTACCAGTAGTAGACGCCGTCTTCATAGTAGACAGCGCCGCCATGGGCCTGGATGGCGTTTCCGCTGGTGTCCAGCCAGGGCTGACCGGGGAAGATGCTTTCCTGACGCATGATTATACCTCCTTGGGAATCTGATTCAAGGCATGGTTCAGTTCCTTGACCATGTCCGGCGTAATGGCCTTTCCGGTCTGTTTGAGCAGCTTTTGCAGCGGCATTTGATCCATCTTGCGTTGAGCGGCCTCAGGAAGTTGAACGTTCTTTGCCACGTCGCCGTAGGAACTGCGCGCTTTGGCCATGATGGCGGTCAGCAGCTTGGCGGCAGCCGGGTTTCGCTTCAAGTCAGCCATGGTGTCCATGATCGAATAATAGCCTTCCCGCATTAGCTCCACGGGCTGATCAAACCAGTTGACCACCTCGCTGCCCTCCATGCGATAAGCCGGGTCAGGCGCGTCCGCCTTGCAAACGCGGATGGAATCTGTGCAGCTTCCTGCTATGGCTTGAATCTCATGCTCCCCGGTCAGCGGAATATGGAAGCGGGCAATCTTGTCAACCTCCTGTTCACCTATCGACTGTCCGTCCACAAGCAAGGTCACCTTGGGCTGATTGGTGTACACCTTGATTTCCGTTTCGGCCTCCGCACGGTTGACGTATCGCCTGCCGCAGAGATGGACAAACGGTTCGTCGGAGAGATAGGCTTTGTAGATGTAGAACGCGTCCTTGCGGATTTTGCGGTCAAAGGTGACAAGCCCTTTCTGATTCTGTCCGGGCTTTCCACCCTCGTTCCGGCCGTCAGCGCCGAAATCAAACATATTCCAGCAGTACATGGCCCAGATATAGGGGCGCTCCTGCCACATTTTCAGCATGTGTTCGTGATACACCGCCTGGTAACTCTCCGTCCAATCACCACGTTCCGGGTTAGGCGACTGATAAGCGGGATTGGCGTCCGCGCCGTATTCCGACAGGCCGATCACCTCATTCGGATGCTCGGCGTGATAGGCGTCAAACCAGGCGTCGTTATCCTCCAAATCCCCCAGATACCAGCCATAATACAGGTTATAGGAGCGGATGTCAGTCAGGCGCACCAGGGGATGATGGTGATCCAGCATAAAGGCGTGAGCCATGGTCGTTGGCCTGGTTGGATCAAGCCGATGGCAAAGATCGTTCAGCAGCCGGTGATTTTCCATTAAATCATCGTTCACACCGCCAGACGCGGTGATTTCATTGGACAGCCCCCAGCAGACAATGGATGGATGATTGCAGCATTGGGTAATCAATTCCCGCATCTGGGACAGCGTGTTCTCGCGACCGTTGGCCATATGTTCAGTGATGTACGGAATCTCCACCCACACGATCATGCCCTTCTGGTCGCACAGATCATAAAAAGCCTGCGCGTGCTGATAATGGGCCAGGCGAATGGTATTGGCCCCCATTTCCAGCATGATGTTCATATCCTCTTCCATCATGGCTTCCGTGATGGCACTGCCAACGCCCTGTCTGTCTTGATGCCGGGCTGCGCCGCACAGGGGATAGCGGCGGCCATTGAGCAAAAAGCCCTGCTGCGGATCAAAGGCAAAGGAACGGCAGCCGAAGGAGGCGCTAACCTGATCGCCGCTGGAAAGCGTTGCGGTTGCGCGATACAGATAGGGGTCGCGCTTACCTTCCCACAGATGCGCATTGGAAATCAGCATCTGTGCCCGCGCCTGATTCCCTTGAACCGCGCCGCGCACTTCACCGATTCCCTCTACGGAAAACACGACCGTTTCTCCGTCGTCTGCATGCTGGGTGTGGGCTTCCAGCGTCACCAGCGCATCCGGGCCTTGCATTTCCGCCGTCACAAACAGACCGCTGCTGCTGTCTGACAAGTCAAAGCTCACTTTGGGGACCGTTAGCAGCCAAACTGGGCGATACAGTCCGCCATAGAAGGTGAAATCGGCTTTCTGCGGATACACCCGGTCGTTTTTGCTGTTATCCACCGATACCGCAAGAACATTTTCAGCCTGCAAATGATCGGTCAGGTTGACCCGAAAGGTGGCATAGCCTCCATCATGGGTGCAAAGAAGGTTGCCGTTCAAAAACACCTGTGCCGACATGGCCGCACCTTCAAACTCCAGCCAGACTTCTTCTTCCGAGGAATGCGCTGGCATAGGAAAGCGTTTGGCGTACCAGCATCGACCGCGATGATAGTCGTTCCCGCCATCCGTGCCGTCCTGGGCATTCCAGGTGTGGGGCAGCGTAACGGGCTCCGTGGCCGCCTCGTCAGCCTGCTCAATGCCCACATCTTCCCGAATAAAGCGCCAATCCGCACAGAAATCCACCTTGCGTCTCATGAACATGCCTCCTTACCCGTAGTCTTCAATGCGCCATTCATCCTTCCAGTCGATGACGGGCTTGTCCCCCTCAAAACGGATGGGCAGCCACACATAGTCCGACATGGAGGTGTTGGCCTTGCCGTCCTCCGGAATGTGCTTTTTGCGTTCGGGGATGGTCTTGTCCATCTCCGGGTCAAACCAGCTCTGGTATAGCTCGGCGTAATCCTCATAGGCCAGATGCTGATACGCGGGCTGCCAGCGGTCAGCGCAGGCAATGTATAAGTCCTTCTTCCCCGGCACCTTGAAAACGGAGGATATCTGGGAATGGAAGGAGGTGTGGCTTTTGTCCGCTGGATGAGGATTGCCCAGTATCGTATAGGGGCCATGCCAGCTATCGGCCACGGCAACCTCCGAGGGATTGGGCAGATACCCCGTTGTGCCGGAGGTCAACAGATAATGCTTTCCCCTGCGCGTAAAATGCGCCGTGGCTTCCCGGACAAACGGCGGGAAGGGGCGGGGAAAATGGGTGCTGTAATAGCCCGTTACGTTGGTGTAATCCTCCGTCAGATCAGCGCAGATGGTCTCGGAGTGTACGCGCTCAAAGTAGTAATAGGCTTTGCCGTCCGAGGCCACAGCCAGATCGAAATCCCCGGCGCTCATGCTCAGCGGACGCAAACCTGTACGGACGATGGTATAGGGGCCGAGCAGTCTTTCCGATGTCAGCACGGTGGAGCGCTGGGTGCCGTCCTTGCACATGATTTTGAGCCAGCAAACGTACTTCCGAGTCATCCGATTGTAGATGATATGGGGCCTGTCCATCATGGACGTGGGATGCAGGGGCGAGGCAGGATTGCCTTCATCGGGCGGGATCATCAGCCCTTCATCCTGCCAGTTATACAGGTCTTTGGAGGAATAGCAGCGCACACCCCAATGCCAGATGCCGTTCTGCCCATCGGTATGCTCCTTGTTCTCGCCGTACCAGTAGTAGACGCCGTTTTCATACAGAATCGACCCGCCATGGGCCTGAATGCGCTTTCCTGCCGTATCCAGCCACACCTGGCCGGGACGAATGGATGTGTACATGTTTATTCCTCCACAATGACGCGAGCCCGTGCCAGGTTCAGCACCTGGGTAAAGAGTGCGTCCGAATCACCCTTGCGCTGCATTTTTACCCGAACAGCCGCAAAGTAGGTGCCAGGCTTGGCATAGGTATGGGTAACGGAAGCTGAATCGTGGTTCAGCACGCCCACGACATCAAAGAAATCTTCCTGAGAGCGGTCGCCAAAATCGAAATCCAGCGCGGTAATTTTGCCTGCCTGCTCCGGCGCTTGAGCGGAGGCGGTCAGGGTGACGATTTCCCCCACCTTTACATGGGTGCATACCGCACCATTGACCAGCAGCACGGGAACCGGCTGGATGCCGCGCCGTTCCCTGGCGCTGTCCGGCACAACAATTTGCCCGTCCTCAAGGCGGTAATTGGTGGTGGGAAGAGGCTCGACACCGCGCTCCACCCAGTCGCTCACGTCCAGCAGGGCCTGATGCAGCGCGCCCAAATAATTCACGACCTGCGTGTTCCGCTGGATGCCGTCATCGCCGTGCAGGCAGCGATCCATATACCACACGCGCATATGGCTGTCAGAACCCAGGGCTTCCACAATCTTTCCTCTGTACCAATCGGCGCACCAGGGGCAGGTGGATTCATCCATCAGCGATTGAATCACGATCACCTTGCCTTGAATCTGGCCGTCCTGCACAGTGCCAGTGCCTGTCATGGAATAACCGAACACGTTCCTGCGCTGGGGCAGGGTTGGTTGACCCTCAGCGTCCCGGAACTGATCCCAGGCGTGGAAAGCAGGGTCGGCAGGCACCTGATGTCGATAGTAGGACTGGATGGCGATGAAGTCGGAATTGTCCAGCGCGACCCTGTCGCCGGGCTGAATCAGGGCAAGCACGGCGGCAATATCGTCCACACCGAAACACATACCCAGATACAGCCTGTTTTCCTCGTCGTGATCGAGTTTCAGAACCTTGCCTTGCGCTTCGCCGGACAGGATGGTGATATTTACGCCCTCCACATAATCAGAATGCTCCGGCACGGATTCAAGCTCCAGATAGGCGCTGTTGCCGCTGGCCAGTAGCTTCTTCCAGGCGTCGTCCACACCGTTGAAGCCCGTCTTGTCCGCATCCTCCTTCTCCGGCAGGTGAACGGACTTGATCACGCCCTCAAAGCGCACCCGATCTGTCACCGCACCACACAAGCCGTCTGCGCCCTCGTAGCCGGGCAACGTCCAGAAATCCGTAAAATAGCTGGGGTCAGCCTGCTTCATGCCGGGCAGCAGGACGGGCAGGGAGCCAGGGTCGATCCTGCCTTCTGCCTCCAGAAACCACGCCCTGGGCGGGAAACCCATGCGGGTCAGCTCCCGCAGCATTTGTGCTTCGTCATGCGTTAAGTCCTTGTAGGGGTCGCCGCTGCCGCCCGCATCCATCGCATCCACAATTTTGGAAAACGCATGGCGCAGCACCCGCTGTCCCTGAGCGTGCATGGTGATGGTGTTGGGCAGGGATACCGGCGAGCCAATCACATAGGGGCAAGCGCCGTCCCAGGCATTCGTGTTCTCGATGCAGGCCATGGTTTTGTATCCGCCGCCGCTGCCGCCGAACACATAGCCATAGGGCCGCGGGCAGCCGTACAGCTCCATGGCAACCTGCCGGGAATACTCCGCTGCCGCCGCACTGGACTTATATACAATGGTGGAATCCGGCCTTCCGGCAAACATGGCGGAGGAACCCATGTTGGTTTCCACGAAGTACGCGCCATGGAGCAGCGCGAAGGAAACGTTATCTTGCAGGCCGCGATGCTCCAAGGACGCGACTTCCTCGTCCGGCCCAGGGAACGGCGAGAGATATTGGAAGAATCTTCCCCGATAAGCGTCCTTCCTGGGGAAGCAGAAAACAAACTTAACCTTTGTTCCCTCAAAGCTGCCGTGAATATAGAGAAAAGGAATTTTCTGGCCATCCATCAGTGTTCGAACGCGTTCTTCTTTTTCATCAATCACCGGACGCGCATAGGTGGGGTCCTCCAACGCGTGATAAATCAGTTTCTCCATCGTATACACCGCCTATCATACAGGATGGGATCATTATAAAAAACTACGCCATGAAAGAAAATGCAATAAATCGGCAGGAAGGAAACAAATTGGCTCAAGTGATAGAATTGAACGAAAAAGTGCCCCTATTCGCTAATTTTTCTATATCGGAGCAAGTCTGCAATTTGTATAATGTGGCTACAAACCGGATGCAAATGAGCATCCAAGTGAGAAAGGGGTACGAATTTCATGATGAACACGATGAGAAAAAGCATTTCCCTGTTGCTGACTCTGCTGTTGACCTTCTCCCTGGTCAGCGTTGCAACGGCGGAAGGAAATCCTGTGCTTGAAGGCGTATATGATTTGGAGAAGGACGACTTCGGCATGGAAACCTTCTACCACTTCAATGCCGACGGCACCTATTACGCATCCTTCTTCATGGGCGCTGTGACCGACGCGGGCACCTATGAGATCAAGGACGAGGAGCTGGCATACATGGTCAGCGCAGGCGCAGACGGAACTGCCGGTACCGAGGATGACGAAATGGCCACTGCGACTCAGATTGTCGAACTGGTCTCCTATGTGAATCCCACGCCCGTCAAGGTGGCCTATGTGGACGGCAAGCTGGTGGACATCTCTCTGGCTGGCATGGCGAATCACCGCACCATGGCGCTGACCGAGGGCAAGGCTTACGACGCCTCCACCGAAACGCCCATCAAGGTTGTGAACCTGTATGCCGATAATCTGGAGGGCAACACCCTGACGCTGTATCATGACAAATCCTTTGTGGATTACACGGGCGAAATGGGCATCTACGGCACCTGGGAAAAGAATGAGGACGGCTCCTACACCCTGACGGATGAGGATGACGCGGACAACGTCTTTACCCTGACATGGAACGAGGACGGCACCGCTTCCTACAGCCTTGGGGACGGCGAGACCAAAGAACTGACCACCTCCGTTGGCCCTGTGGCGTTCAATGTGTTCAAGGCCGAGAATGTGCAGGTAGCCACCGCCGATACGACCATGGGTGCGAACCTGACCCTGAACTGCTACGATGACGGCACCTGTGTGCTGCTGGTGAACATCACCGCCATCGGCATGGAGCTGGAGGCCGACAAGGGCACCTACACGGTGGCCGATGTGTTCAACTACACCTTCAACTTTGAAACTGCCGGTGAAATCGCAGGCCAGCCCGATTGGGCCAGCGCCACCACCTCCGGCATCGGTGTGAACGTTCCCTACGCGGCCACTGTTCAGGCGATGGGTTCCGATCTGGTGATCGATGCCCAGCTGGCTGGCACGGCTTCCATCGCTCAATAATCACGCTTTTGCGGAAGAAAGCCGACGCGTTTCCTTCCGCATTGTTATTTTCTGAGGAGGTGCCCCATGGTAAGAAGCTCGACAATGCCATCGCCCAACCCCCATGACAAGGTGAAGAACACCTGGAAGCGGGATTGGGCCAGAAACAAGACCGTCTACCTCGTCTTTGTCCCCGTGGCGATCTACATCATCGTCACGCATTACCTGCCCATGTTTGGCATTGTGATGGCCTTCCAGGATTTCAGCCTGTCCAAGGGCGTTTTCGGCAGCACCTTCGTCGGGCCTGATAATTTTGTGGAGCTGTTCACCGGCGACGCGTTCCTCAACGCCTTCAAAAATACGGCCATCATGGCCGCGTTCTCGCTGGTGCTGGGCTTCTTCCCCGGACTCATTTTCGCGCTGATGCTCTCGGAGGTGCGGAACAAAACCTTCAAGCGCACCATCCAGATGATCTCCTATCTGCCCAACTTCGTTGCCGCGGTGGTCGTGACCAACCTGGTCAAGCTGTTTCTGGGCAATGACGGCCCCCTGACCGCGCTGCTCACCGCTTTGGGCCTGCCCCAGCAGAACTGGCTGGCCAATGCCAATCCGCCTGTGTTCTGGCTGATTCATACCTTCATGGGCATTTGGCAGAGCCTGGGCTTCGGCTCAATCCTCCTCATGTCCGCCATTGCCAATATCAACGGGGATATTGTCGAGGCTGCCGCCATCGACGGCGCCACCCGGATGCAGCGCATCCTGAGAATCACCATTCCCTGCATCGCGCCGATTCTCGGTATGTCCTTTGTGCTGAACATCGCGATTTCCTTCCGTACCATCGGCGGCAATGTGCTGCTGCTGTATATGCCGCAAACCTACTCCGTAGCCGATTGTCTGTACACCTACACCCACCGCATGGCTTTCGGTTCCTCTCCCGATATGGGCCTGTCTGCCGCCAGCAACCTGTTCCAGTCCGTGCTGGGCACCGTGCTGCTCATCGGCGGCAATGTGCTGGCCGGGAAGATCAACCCCGACTCGCGGTTGTTCTAAAGGAGGAAGAAACATGCAGATCAGAAAGAAAAAGCGCATTCGCGAGGGCATGGTGGAGCATCTGACCATTGGCAATCACATTGCAAATTGCATCATTCACTTCTGCCTGATCATGGTGGCGGTGATTTCCCTGCTGCCCATGTGGCATGTGCTCATGTCCCCCGTTTCCGACGGTTTCAGCCTGCTTTCGTATAAGGGCGTGGCTGTTGTCCCCATCGGCAAGCCCACGCTGGAGGGCTATCGGCTGATTTTCCGGGACGCTTCCGTGTGGATTGGCTACAAGAACACCATCATCTATGTCGCCGGAACGGTGGGGCTTGGCTTTGTCCTGAACGTTCTGGGCGGCTACGCCCTCAGCCAGCCCACCAAGGGCAAGGGCATCATGTATGGTTTCCTGTTTGTCACCATGCTGTTCAGCGGCGGTATCGTGCCCACCTATATGGTGATGAATACCCTGGGGCTTACAGGCAGCCGGCTTTCCATCATTCTATTGGAGGCAACCCAGACTTTCTACCTGATTTTCGCCGCCAAGGCCTTTGCGGCAGTGCCGCTTTCCACGGTGGAGGCCGCGCGGATAGACGGTGCGGGACATCTGCGGGTGATGTTCCAGATCATGCTGCCCCAGGCGAAGGGGATGTTCTTCATCACCTTGCTGAACACCTTTGTCGGTGCCTGGAACTCCTGGTACAACGCCTCCATCTATGTGCCTGCGGATAAGACCAAGTGGCCCATTCAGCTTTTCATCAATGAAATGACGAGTGCTAACGTCAATTTCCTGGAAACGCCCACCCCGAACTACAGCCGTTACCTGATTCAGTTTGCCGTGATCGTGGTAGCCACGCTGCCCATCATGGTGGCGATGCCCTTCTTCCAGGATAAGATTGAAGCCGGTCAGCTGCAAGGCGGCGTCAAGGGCTGATCGTGAAAGGACGGGAAAATATGAAAAGAGAATTCAGCCTCAAGCAGATCATGCAAATGATTCTCGTCTGCTTGCTGCTGGTCGCGGTGGTCTATATTTTCTACCGGGCGGACCATGCCGAACTGTCCCAGCTGAACGGGCCGGTGACCGCGTCCCAGGGCGCTGCGCCCCTTGAAAACGAAAGCGATCCTGCGCTGCGTTCCTTCACCTATCTGCTGGACAAGGGCGAAAGCACGGAGTATTACCTGAACTATGAGGATAACCCCGTGATGCGCTATATTGCCAACTACAAGACCTTTGAGGCCTCGGACGGCACGCAGCAGCGGGTGTTGATGAGCTTCCAGGTGCCGCCCGCCGGCAAGGAGGCCGACAACCTGAGCCTGCTGGTTTCCACCCAATCCTACCCGGATGTGATGAGCATGACCTACTTCGGCGGCTCCCTGGCGGAATTGTATGAGGCGGGCAACATCCTCGACTTGGGACCCTACATCGACCAGTATATGCCCAACTATAAGGCATGGTTGGAGGCGAATCCCCAAGTGATTGCCACCACGCCGGTGGGCGATCAGAACCTCCACCTGACCCTCACGGGTATCCGGGCCAATCTATCCGCTTACGATCTGTTCGCTGGCTGGTGCTACCGCCGGGATTGGATTGTGCGCTATGGCGTGCAGCCGGATATGCTGTTTGATCCCATGGCGGACAGTGAGCCCCGCCCCAATCCCAAGGCAGGCCAGGCGTTTTCCGGCCACTACACCCTGGACAAGGACGGCAACGCCATCGAATCCGCTACGCTGGAGAAAAACGTCAACGGCGACAGCTGGGTGGATGACGTCATCTTCCCCAGCGGAAACACCGAACCCATCTACATCAGCGACTGGGAATGGATGTTTGAAATCTTCGAACGGGCACTGAAGGAGCAGGGCATCGCCGATGGCTATGTGACCAGCGTGTACTATCCCGGTTTTAATCAGAACGGTGATCTGGTCAGCTCCTTCGGCGGGGGCAGCCCCTGGCTCTGGTATGACGCCGAGCATAACGAAGTCAAGTTCGGCGGCGATTCCGACACCTTCAAGACGTATCTGGCGTGCATGAACGCCTGGTGGAACCGCGGCTGGATCGACAAGCAGTTTGCCGAGCGCTCCGGCGATATGTATTACAAGATCGACGATGTAACGGTGCGTTCCGGCAAGGTGGGCTTCTGGCAGGGCAGCGTATCCACCCTGGGCAGCCGCATCAGCAATGCGGCCCTGCCCTATACGGAGGGCGCGGTGGTCTTTGGCGCGGCCAACCCCATCAACGACGTCTACGGCGGGCCCGAGCAACAGCTGAAAATCCCCAATACCTTCTTTGGCACGGCCAAGTACGGCGGCTCTGTGGTGGTGACAGACAAGGCCAAGGAGAAGGATTTGGCGCTGCTCTTCCATTGGCTGGATTACTTCTACACGGAAGAAGGCGCCATGCTGTACAACTACGGCCTCAGTGCCGAGCAGCAGGCTCAGCTTCAGGACGCGACGTATCTCCGATTCGGCGTTGACGCAGCCTATACGCTGGTGGAACGCGACGGCCAGCAGATGGTGCGCTTCCATGACCTGCTCAAGGTCAATGACGGCAACATCCGCACAGCCATGAACGGCTCCCGCGTGATGGGACTGAGTTCGCCCATGCTGGTGGATTACGGGGATACAGACACCTATGTTCAGCACTGCATCGGACAATGGGATTTGTACAAGCCAATCGGCTTCATGGCGCTCTATCCCTTCAACCATCAGCTGCCCGTCAAGGCTGTGCAGAGCAACAACAAGGTGTATTCACGAATTGTCAACGAGTATATGTATGTGCAGGTGCCGCAGTTCATCACGGGCAAGAAGAATTTGGAGAGCGATTGGGATACCTACTGCGCCGACCTGAAGAAGCGCGGCTACCAGAAGGTGCTGAAATCGTTCAACGAGCTTCTCCAGGAAAGCGACGCGGAATAACCCGTTGCCAGACGAAAAAGAACCTGCTATAATGTTCTCATGGGATGGGGCGGAAGGCTCCGCCTCATCCTCACCATGAAATCGTGGGGGAACATGATGAACGAAGAAATGCTTTTGACGAATATCTATGTGCGCAGCCGGGTATTTTCCGGCCTGATACACAGCGCCTGCGGCCTCAGCTGTTGGTGCTTTTCCGTCACGGGGGAGAAGCTGTTCTTTTCCACTTGCCCGGATGAGCAAGAGTTCCTGTTCTTCCTTCGTTCCAGCGGATGCCTGGACTACGCGACCGGGGAACAGGTGCGGCGCGACCGCCCGGTCATTCTCAGCGATTCCATCGGCATCATATGGGGCGCGGAGTACATGTGGAAAAACGGTGCGCCGGAAGAACTGATTATGATTGGCCCCATCTTCAACAGCAGCAGCTCCTTCCGCAGCATTGAGACGGCGCTGCACCGCCTGACGCTCTCCCAACAGGCACGCAACATGCTGCTGGAAAAAATGAAAAAGATACCCGTGCTGTCCATGGCAAACTTCGGCCAGTATGTGCAGATGCTGCACTACATGCTGTTCCAGGAGGAGATTCAGCGCCAGGAATTCCAGTTCCAAACCGTGATTGAGGACGGGAAAAACATCTACCGTCGCCTGGGCGACGAGCTGGACGCGGACGGCGGCTGGGATTCCACGAATGTGGAGCGCATCCACATGACGGAGGAAACGCTGCTGCAAATGATTCGGGAGGGCAATCTGGAATACAGGAACGTGCTGGATCGGCTCACCGGACTGGAGCTTCCCGTGCAGTTCCCGGCGGCGGGACAGTTCCGGCGCCTGAAAAACGCCCTGATGATTTTCTGCGGGCAATGCACCCGCGCCACGATTCAGGGCGGCATGCCCCAGCAGACCGCATTTGCGATGGAAACAGAACATTGCGACCGCCTGGAGCGCGCCGCCACCATGACGGATTTGCTGACGGTCAATCGCCGCATGATGGAGGATTACATCCGCAAGGTGCATGACCTTCGAGCCACTCCGGACGTTTCCAAGCCGGTGCAGCAGTGTTGCGACTACATTCGGCGCCATATTCTTCAGCCCCTGGAGCTGTCCCAGATTGCGCGGCATGTTGGCTATTCGGAGTATTACCTGTCCAAGCGCTTCAACAGGGAGATGGGCATCAGGGTGGTGGATTTCATCAAGGACGAGCGCATCAACCTGGCCAAGATCTGGCTGGTGACCACCTCGAAGTCCGTGGATGAAATCAGCGAAACGCTGCAATTCAACAGCCGGAATTACTTTGGCAAGGTGTTCTGCGAGAAGGTCGGCATGACGCCCAGCGCCTACCGCAAGCAGCTGCGGGCCCAGGAAGAAGAAAATCAATAGGAGGTCTACTGGTGAAGAAGCTCAAACCCGGCATTGACCCGGTGGCATTGATGAAGGCCGTCAAGCAATGCGACGGCGATGTATTCTTCCTTACGAAAAACGATCAACTTGATCTGAAAAGCGTGTTGTCTCAATATGTGTTCATCTCACTGCTTGCACACACCAGCCCTGAAAGCAGCGGGCTGGAATGTACGAAGGAAGAGGATTACGCCCAGATTGCCGCTTTTCTGGCCTAATACTATTTCCAGATTCACCTGCGCCATCTGCTTGCGCCTTTTCCCTTCTGGCGTCCGCTCATTCCACTTAGCGTAGCGCTGCTACGCTGCGTTTCATTCACGTTAGCCAGAATGAAAAATTCGCGGCGCATCTTGGCGCATTCTTATCTGGAAATAGTATAAGCCTAAGCCGGTGTTTCCTATGGGGAGCGCCGGCTTTTTACTTGTGCGAAAAATGAAACTAATTCGCTAATTTGTTTCTATTCTTTGGACTCTGAATTCTGTATAATCTTCTTATCTTGATGGATGGGAGGAATATCCCCATGAACGCACAAAACTGGAACACGGATTGGCAGTTTGAGGCCGTGCAGACGGGCAGAAGCTATCCCGTCACGCTGCCCCATGACGGCATGATTCATACCGATCGCGACCCTTCCATCCGCAATTACTTTTTGTCCGCCGGATTTCTGGGGGAAACCTACCAATATACCAAGCGCTTCTTTGCGCCCGCGCAGTGGCGGGGAAAAACGGTTCTTGTCGAGCTGGAAAGCGTGTACTGCAACACGACGGTTGCCCTGAACGGCAAGCAGCTTGCCGACCATCCTTATGGATTTACGCCAATCGTAGTGGATTTGACCGATCAATTGCGTTTTGGTGAGCACAACCTGCTGACCGTTACCGCAGACGTACCCCGGGAGGGACATAACCGCTGGTACACGGGTGGTGGAATCTATCGTCCCGTCAACTTGTTTGTGGCTGATAAGCGACATATCGACCTGTACGGGCTGAAAATCACGACGCTCTCCATCCATCCCGCGAGGATTCGGGTGGACGTGCATCATACCGGCGGAGAGAAAATCCACGTAGCCATTTATGACGGCCGCCAGCTCATTGCCGAGGTCAGCGGCCAGGCGCCCTTTGAAATCAACGTGCCGGACGCGAAGCTGTGGAGCGCCGAAATGCCACATCTCTACCAAGCCAGGGCCGAGTTGATCGACCAGGGAAGCGTTGTGGATACGGCGGAGGAGACCTTCGGCATCCGCACGGTGACCGTTCAGCCGGAGAAAGGGCTGCTGGTTAACGACGTCCCCACCTTCTTACGGGGCGGCTGCATCCATAACGATAATGGCGTGATCGGCGTCATCAACAATGACGTAACCGAGCTTCGCCGGGCGCGGAATATCAAACGGGCAGGATTCAACGCCATCCGCTCCGCGCACCATCCCATGAGCCGCAGCCTGATGAAAGCCTGCGATGAAGTGGGGCTTTATGTGATGGACGAGGCTTTCGACAGCTGGTATCGACCCAAGGTGATGAACCCCTATGTGAAGCGGTTCATGGACAGCTACCTATCCGATACCCGCCTCATGGTGCAGGACGCTTACAACCACCCTTCAGTGATCATGTACTCCATCGGCAATGAGATTCCCGAGGCTGGCGGCGTGAAGGGGGTGCGTATCGGGAAATCTATCATCAGCACCATTCGGGAAATGGACGATACGCGGCTGATTACCTTCTGCCCCAGCGTCCATTGGCTCCGGGAATACGTTGACGGCACGCCCTATCTGACGGTGGATGAGGACGAATGGATGACCCAGAGTGAGGAAAACCGTCAGATGGATTGGAAGCATTATCTGGGTGTGTTCATGGGTGCGGCGGCCAACATCCCGGACAGCGAGAAAAACGAGCCTTATCCCCCCACCTACATCCGCATGGATGAGGAGGTAACCAAGCATCTCTACCCCGCGCTGGACGTGGCTGGATACAACTATTATGAGGACAAATACGAAACGCTCCACGCGCTGCATCCGGAGCGCGTGCTGCTGGGCACAGAAACCCGCGGCGACCGCATCGTCGACACCATGCGCTTTGCTAAGGAGCATCCCTATTTGATCGGCGATTTCATCTGGACGCTACAGGATCATCTGGGCGAATGCAACACCTGCAACGAGCGCTACGGCAAGCTGCCAGAGGATGACCGGCCCAAGAATCTGCGGGGCAAGGATTATCCGTGGCTGCTCAATCACGGCGGCGTGGTCGATCTGCTGGGGAAGCCGCTGCCCGCCATTCATCGGTATGAGCTGGCCTGGGGCGGTCACGGATTGTGGCTGGCGGCGCAGGTGCCCGTTCATGATGGCGTTGTCCCCACCTATTCCTCCTATTTGTGGACGGATACCATCGAAAGCTGGAGCTTTGACGGCTGCGAGGGAAAGCCTACCTGGATTGACGTATATACCGACGCGGCGGAAGCGGAGGTCTTTGTGAACGGCTCCTCCCTTGGCCGAACGCCCGTCGTCGACTTCTTTGCCAAGTTCCCCGCTGCTTACGAAACCGGCGAGGTGCTGGCTGTCGGCTATGACGCAGATGGTCATGAGCTGTATCGGAATACGCTGGCAACGGCAAGTTCGGAAACGATACTGACGGCGGTACCGAACAAAAAGAAGCTGATCGCTGACGGTGAGGATTTCAGCTTTATCGACATCGCCGTGACAGATCGGCAAGGAATTGTCAAAGCCTGGCCGGAAAGGGTCGTTTCGATTCAGGTGGACGGCGCAGGAACATTGGCTGGCTTTGGCAGTGCCAATCCTGTCAATGCCGAGCGGTTCGATCAGAATCACCACATCACCTATCAAGGAAGATTGCAGGCCGTTATCCGCAGCGCCCGGACGGCGGGCAACGTTCGTGTATTGCTTTCCGCCGAGGGCTTGGAACCTGTTACCATCACCATTCCAGTCAAGGAGGCCGCTCATGAGTAACCGTTATCGCGACGCCAGCCTGAGCCCGGAGGAAAGAACGGAGGATCTGCTGGCGCAAATGACGCTGGATGAGAAGCTGGCCCAGCTTCAATGCCATTTTTACGCCCATGGCGATCTGCAAAAGGACACAAGATACGGTATCGGACAGATCAGCACGCTGGAATTCCGGCAGGCGCTGTCCCTGGAGGAAGCAGCGGGCATCCAGCGGGAAATCCAGGAAACGGTGATGAAAAACAGCCGTTTCGGGATTCCCGCCGTGTTCCACATGGAGGGTCTGTGCGGGGCACTGGTGCAGGACGCCACCAGCTTCCCGGCAGGGATTGGCCGCGGCGCTTCCTTTGACCCCGCGCTGGAAGAAAAGATCGGCGAGATCGTCAGCCGACAGGAGCGCGCACTGGGCATCACCCAGATTCTGGCCCCCGTGCTGGACATCAACCGGGAACCGCGCATGGGCCGGGAAGGCGAAACCTACGGCGAGGATTCCACGCTGGCAGCAGCCATGGGCAGCGCCTACACCCGCGGCGTCCAGAAGCAGGGTGAGGGCGAGTGCAGGGCTGAATCGGTTGCCAAGCATTATATGGGGTTTCATCAGTCGGAGGGCGGCATTCATGGCACGGTCTGCAGTATTCCCGAAAGGCTGCTGCGGGAGGTCTACGGCCTGCCCTTCCAGGCGGCCATCGCGGAGGAAAACTTGCGGGGTGTGATGCCCTGCTATTGCAGCATCGGCGGCGAGCCGGTGTCTGCCTCCGAGCATCTGCTGACCCAGATTCTGCGCCAGGAGATGGGCTTTGACGGCGTGGCCGTGGCCGATTACAGCGCCGTGAGCAATGTGCATCATACGCAGAAGCTCTACGAAACCGAGGCCGAGGCCGGGCTGGCCTGCCTGTCTGCGGGCATGGATGTGGAGCTTCCCGACACAGTGTGCTTCAATGAAGAAATGAAAGCTATGTTCGCGCAGGGAAAAGCGGACATGGCACTGCTCGACCAAGCGGTGCGAAGGGTATTGCGGGCCAAATTCCGCATGGGCCTGTTTGAACATCCCTTTGCCCTGACGGGAAGCGCATTGTCGGAGATGGTTCATCATCCGGAGGATGAGCTGATTACGCTGCAAAGCGCCCTGGAATCCCTGGTGCTGCTAAAAAACGACAACCACGTGCTTCCCATTGGAAAGAATGTCAGGAAGATTGCCCTGATCGGCCCTCACGCGGACAACGCACGGCATTTCTTTGGCGGATACACCCATCTGTCCATGGTAGAAGCCATTCATGCGGTCATGAACAGCCTGGCCGGGGTGGATGCCTCCAACACGGAGCGCAAGCCCATGCTCACCGTGCCAGGTACGCAGGTGCAGAGCGACGAAACGGAGGAGTTTGCGCAGATTGGGCGGCAAATCAAGCCGGACTGCCCCAGCCTGCTTGCAAAGCTCACATCGTCGCTGCCCGACGCGGAAATCACCTATGCTTACGGTTATCCCATCGCTGGCGCGGACGAAAGCCATTTTGCTGAGGCTTTGCAGGCCGCTGCCGGGGCTGATCTGGTCATTCTGACGCTGGGCGGCAAGCACGGCTCCGGTTCCGTGGCCACCATGGGCGAGGGCGTGGACGCGACGGACATTAACCTGCCGCGGTGTCAGGATGCTTTCATCCGGGCAGCTGCCAACCTGCACAAGCCGATGATCGGCATTCACTTCGGCGGGCGACCCATTTCCAGCGACGCGGCGGATGAATGCCTGGACGCCATCCTGGAAGCCTGGAATCCCTCCGAAATGGGCGCGGAGGCACTGACGCGGGTGCTGACAGGGGAAACTGCCCCCAGCGGCCGTATGCCAGTGACCACCGCCCGCAGCGCAGGGCAAATCCCCGTGTATTACAATCACCCCAACGGTTCCTCTTGGCATCAGGGCGACAGCATCGGCTTCCAGGAATATGTGGATATGCCGCATCGGCCCCGGTACTACTTCGGTCAGGGCCTGAGCTATACGACCTTTGCCTATGATGGTTTGCGCATCGACAAGGAGGAGGTTGGCCCACGGGAGGAAATCACCGTGTCCTGCCAGGTGACCAACACGGGCAGCCGGGCAGGCACGGAGGTTGTTCAGCTGTACCTGCGGGACGAGCAGGCCTGTATGGTTCGCCCGGTGCAGGAACTGGTAGGTTTCGCCCGCGTGGCGTTGGAGCCAGGCGAAAGCCGTCAGGTGTGCTTCACCTTCCGGCCGGATCGCATGGCGTTTCTCAATCGGGAGATGCGCTGGTTGGTCGAAAAGGGGATGATCGGTGTGCGGATCGGCGCTTCCTCGGAGGACATCCGTTTACGCGGCGCATTCCGCATTCGGGAAAGCGCCATCATCCAGGGGCGGGAACGCTGTTTCTATGCAAAGACTGACATTTTTTGAGGAGGAAATGCAAATGAAGGATTACCTTGGGTATACGGGTAAGGTATGTGTGGTAACTGGCGCGGCCAGCGGTATGGGTAAGGCCACGGCGGAGATGCTGGTGGATTTGGGCGCAATGGTCTACGCCCTGGACTGGGCTGAGGTCAAGGTAGAGGGCATTACAGCCTATCTGCATACGGATTTGAGCAAAAAGGAATCCATCGACGCGGCCTTCGCTCAGATTCCCGACCACATCGACTGCTATTTCGGCATTGCTGGCGTGTCTGGCCTCGGCACGGACTTCCTGACCACAACCAAAATTGACCTGATTTCCAACAAGTACATCAGCGAGTGCATTCTTACCGCACGCATGACGGAAGGCGGCGCGATTGCTTACATGACGTCCACCGCCGGCATCGGCTGGGAGCAGGAGGGCAACAAGCGGCACTATCTGCCCGTGGTGGAAGCGGAAGGCTGGGATGGCGCGGTGGCCGCGCTGGAAAAAACGCCGCTGATTCATCTGCCGGGCAACCTGGGTTATTCCTTCTCCAAACTGGCCATGAACTACCTGGTGGCAAAGCAGCAGGCGCTTTTCGCGGCCAGGAAAATCCGTGTCAACGCGGTTTTGCCCGGTTCTACGGACACTGGCCTGAAGGACGATTTCCTAAAGCTGACTGGCAGCGAGGAGCGGCTGCTCGCCTTTACCGGCCATGCGCACCGTCTGGCCGCCAGCGAGGAAATGGCGATGCCCATTGTGTTCCAGTGCAGCAACATGGGCAGCTATTTGTCCGGCGATTTGATGGTGGTGGATTACGGCTCCTCACTGGAGGTGGAAGCAGGCATTCGCCCCAACGCTATGGCCTTCACCTTCGATATGATTCTGGAGAAAATGGCTGCAATGCATAAGTGAAATCTGCCGAAACGAGGAAACAGCGATGTGGAATGAGGTACAGTGGATCAAAATACCCGACATGGAGCTTCGCAACAAGCAGATTCTCCATGGCGATCTGGGCGGTCGGTTCGCGTATTTCCGCTTGGAACAGGAATTGCCGACGGATGCGCGCTTGACAGCCCGGATCACGGCTGTTTCCCGTTATCGGCTCTGGGTCAACGATCAAGCCGTGCTGTCCGGCTCCTGCAAGGGCGATCTGAACCGACAATATTATGAAACAGTCTCGCTGACGCCCTATCTGCATGCCGGGAAAAACGTGTTTGCCGTTCAGGTGCTGTATAACGATCCCGACATTGCCAAGGATCAAACAGATGAACGCGCGGCCATTTACGGCGTGGTGGGTGCTGGAAACTGCCATGCTCTGGCCATTGACGGCGACATCACCGATGCTTTTGGCCGCGTGATTGGCACCATTTCCACGGGAAAAGCGCTCTGGCGGGTGTGGCTGGATCACACCTTCTATCTCAAATCATCGGAGTATACCGTCTATTTGGGCGCTACGGAGGAAAGCGTTGATGCCCGGCGTTCGCCGCTCGAATGGAAACGCCTGGACTTTGACGCTTCCTCTTGGTCGCTTGCCTGCGCTTCCGGGCCAGTCATGCCCTCCGCGCTTTTTCAGAGCGTCGGGCTAATTCCCAGAGTTCACCTGATGCCACGAGAGATTCCGCTGATGGAGGAAACGGAATCCGCCTTTGCGCGGGTCATCCGCAGAAAAAATGACTTGGTGCTTGACGCCGGAGTGGAAGTAAACGGTTATCCCCGCTTCTCTTTCAACGGGAATGCTGGCACAGAAATCACCGTGACCTATCTGGAGCGCTTCGGAAACGGCGCGGACGGCGCCCGCATTGATGATATGGGCGGAACGGTGGAAGGCCGGGCCGATCATATCATTTTGAATGGTCATCTCGTCAACTATGAGCCGTTCTGGGTGCGTACCTTCCGCTACATTGTCGTCAAATCATCCGACGGTAAGCTGCCGGAAATGCCCGCTGCGCAGGTTTATCGAAAAACAGGTTATCCTCTGTCTGTGGAATCCACGGTGGATTCATCCACGCCCTGGGTCGGGCAGCTTTGGGGTATCTGCCTGAGAACGCTCCAAAACTGCATGCTGGAAACCTACATGGATTGTCCGTACTACGAACAGCTGCAATTCATCATGGATACCCGGCTGCAAATGCTTTTTACCTATGCGGTAAGCCGTGACGCCCGGTTGGCAAAAAAGGCGCTGCTGGATTTCCACTGCGGCATGCGACCGGAGGGCTTGTTGCCCGGCAAAACGCCCACGGCCTATTGTCAGGTGATCTCCACCTTTTCTCTGCACTATGTCTATGCCTTATGGGAATATGTGGAACATACAGGCGATCTGGCGCTGGGCCGATGCTATCGCACGGACATTGACCGCATCCTTGATTACTATGAGAGCAAGCGAGATGAAACCGGGCTGGTAGGAAAGATCACCCCTTGGGCCTTTATGGACTGGCAGGATGATTGGAAGGATTTATCTGGCGTATCGCCCGCGTACTTTGAAGGCTCCAGCACCATCATCAATTTGATGTACGCATGGGCTTTGGCGTGCGGCGCGAAGCTCTATGAGGCCACGGGCCGTCCTGGAACGGCCATGGAATACCGCAAGCGTCGTGCGGAAATTCTCGAAAAAGTGCGAGCTTTGTGCTTCAGCGAGGAAGCAGGAATGCTCCGCGAAGGTCCGAATTGCAGGCAGTTTACACGACACGCCCAGGCCTGGGCGGTCATCAACGGACTGTTTGATCCCGCCCAGAGCCGCACAGCATTGAAAAACGCGCTGGCTTGTCCACCTTGCTCTTTTGCCGCTTCCTACGAATGGTTCCGTGCGCTGGAACAGGCGGGCATGGAGGACGAAATGCGGCAGAGTCTGGATGCGTGGATTGGGCTGATTGACCGAGGCAATACAACCTGTCCAGAAGAGCCTCGTCATCCCCGCAGCGAATGCCATGCCTGGAGTGCGCTGCCCTTATATGAGTTGACGCGCACCATGGCGGGCGTTCGCCCGGAAGGTCACCGAGTTGTTATCATGCCGCACCTGTATGATTTGGATGATCTTTCGGGCACGGCAATCACGCCTTCCGGTCCGGTTCACTACTGTTATCAGAAATGCGCTAATGGACAATGGCGCTACGAGGTGCAGCTTCCTGAAAACACGGAAGGATTGTTCATTACGCCCTCTGGCAGGCGGATTCCCTTCACCGGGCAGCTGCTCATTACGGTATAAGGAAGGTCAAGAACTTGCTCCTCATCATGATTTATCTGGTGTTCTTCTCCGTCGGACTGCCCAATTCGATGTTGGGCGCGGCCTGGCCATCCATTCAGGGAGAGCTTAGTGCTTCGGCGGAGTGGATGGGCATTATCGCCGCGATCTGCGCGGGAGGAACCATTTTATCCAGTTTGCTTTGCGTCCGCATTGTGAACCGCCTTGGTACAAGCCGGACAATCTTTTGCAGCCTCCTGTTGACCGTTGTGGGGCTGATTGGTTATCTGGCAGCGTCCTCTCCCTATATGATTTGTGCGGCAAGCCTACTGATCGGTTCAAGCGCCGGATGTCTTGTGGCTACATTGAACGCCTATCTTTCGTTGCACTATGAAGCGCGGCATCTAAACTGGGTGCATTGCTTTTGGGGCGTTGGCAGTATGGTTGGTCCCGCTTTGCTGACGCTCAGTTATCAGATGAACCACACTTGGCGAGGCGGCTATGTGTTCGCTGCCTGCTGCGTGGGGCTGATTTCCGTTTTCTTTACCTTTACACTTCCGCGCTGGAAAGCAAGCCGCGCATCCTCTGAAAATGTTGGAGATTCTGCTGCCGAAGGCTTTGTTTCCAATGGCGAAGCAATGCGCATGCCTGGCGTTAAGACAATACTGCTGCTGTTTCTTTCGTATTACGCCGCGGAGTCCTGTATGACCCTTTGGATTACTTCCTTTGCCGGGGAAGTCTATGCACTGTCCGAGAGTCAGGCGGCGTTGATGTCCAGCCTCTTCTTTTTGGGTATTACCGCTGGACGCGGGATTTCTGGGTTTGTTAATATGCGATTCAGCAGCTTCACATTGGTGCGGTGCAGTGTCATCCTCATGCTGACGGGGATTTTGGTACTGCTGTTGGGTTCCGGCTATATCATGTGTGTCATCGGTGTGCTATTGACTGGCCTTGGGTGCGCGTCCATCAATCCCTGCATAGTTCATGAGCTTCCGTTGCTGGTTGGCAGACGCGCCAGTCAGTCGGTAACAGCCCTTCAACAAGCGGCATCCTCTCTCGGCTCTATGCTTATGCCTCTTGTGACGGGTTTCCTTTTTGGGCGCTTGGGCGTAGCGCTGATGCCCTGGTGGATGCTTTGCTTTGCCGCTGCATTGTTTATCTTGCTGCGTATGGTAGAGCGGAGGAGAAACACGAAAGTGAATTGACTTGTATCGACACATCGACTGAGGAGGTACGCTACCATACTGCCGAACTTCAATGCTTTCTATTGAACAAGTCGATTAGGGCTGCCTTTGGACGTTCACATGCTTGAAAACGATACCGGGGAATACCTGTGCTTTTTACGTTGGAGGTTTGCATCGGGAACCTGTGAAAAAATCCATATACTGTATGTTGAAAAACTGATCGAATCCCACTTTGCCATAGTCTCATTGGATGATCGGATGTAGCCGTGGGGGATAATGTTTAGTATGTATATCCTGCCTCGTTTTCTGCTTATGATACGATCAATTGTCCTGGCAATTAACAAAATATACTTTGCTTTGGTCTCAGCGTAGAATTGCCCCGTATGTTTGCGGCAAAAAAAAGTGATGCAAAAGGACACCTGTGAACAAAATATGAACGAGTGCAAGAATATGCATTCGGTTCCTTTCCTTCCCTTGGTTGCTTATCAGCAAACGGGAAATCCACTGTCAACAATGTGCATAAGTACAGGCGAACCCCTTGTTGTTGACTGAGGGATTTCCTGTCTGCTATCCTCTTTACAAGGGAAGGATGGTAAGGCTATACACGATTCCTACATTTTTATCGAAGACCTTCTGTTCACTTTTCGTGACCGAATGCATCAATTCTAAGGCAATACCGCACAAATGAGTTGGTGCGGAGGCGAAAAAAGCATCGCCTACGCTGCCAACGAATTGTGCGGTATTGCCCTAAAAGATGTAAATACCATTACGACTGTTGATACATCAACGCAGGGAGCTTCATGGAATGGCGAAATCATGTCGTTGACAAGGTTGGTTCAGAACATTGCAGTAAAGACGCCTGATGGATCATATGTGGATCTGCCGAACGAAGAAATTCTTTGGGGCTACTTTACTTTGCAGGATGCCGTTGATTTTGCACGCTATGCCGTTGAAACAACGATAAATACCATGCGTTTCAAGAATGTTGTTGAAACAGTAGGGGGAAATGTTGATATTCTTGTGATCACACCTGACGAAACAAAGTGGTTGCAAAAGACTGTGCTCAAGTGAGGTGACAAACATATGTTTTTTACTAATGTAAAAGAATCCGGCCTTGAATCCCTCCTCGTCAACTGGCTGGTCAATCACAATGGTTACGAGCAGGGGCAAAACCGCGATTACAACACGGAATATGCCCTTGATACCACGCGCCTGTTCCGCTTCTTAAAAAACACTCAGCCGGACGCGGTGAAAAAGCGCCAATTGGAAACCAATCCACAAAAAACGGCGCAGTTTCTCGCCCGTGTCCGCGATGAAATCACCAAGCGCGGCATTGTTGACGTGCTGCGCAAAGGCATCAAGGCTTATCCCGCCAGCCTCATCATGTTCTATATGACGCCCAGCGTAAATAACCCCGCCGCCGCAGCGCTGTATGCAAAGAACATCTTCAGCGTTACGCGCCAGCTCCATTTCTCGCCCGACGCCACGAAGCTGTCGCTGGATCTGTGCATCTTCGTCAACGGCCTGCCGGTCATCACCTTCGAGCTGAAAAACCAGCTGACCAAGCAGAACGTGGACGATGCGGTCTATCAGTACCAGCATGCCCGCAGCCCGAAGGAGCTGCTGTTCCAATTCACCCGCTGCATGGTTCACTTCGCCGTGGACGATGCGCAGGTCAAGTTCTGCACCCGCCTGCAGGGCAAGGAGAGCTGGTTTCTGCCCTTCAACAAGGGCTACAAGGACGGCGCAGGCAATCCGCCCAACCCGGACGGCCTGATGACGGATTACCTGTGGAAGCAGGTTCTGACCAAGGACATGCTCTCGCGCATCATCGAGAACTACGCCACGCTGGTCGAGGAAAAGGACGAGGAAACCGGCAAAACCCGGTACAAGCAAATCTTCCCGCGCTATCATCAGCTGACGGCGGTGGAAAGCCTGCTGGCTGATGTGAAGAAGAACGGCGTCGGCAATCGCTATCTCATCCAGCACAGCGCGGGCAGCGGCAAGTCCAATTCCATTGCATGGCTGGCACATCAGCTGACCGGGCTGGAAGACGCGCAGGGCAATCTTCTGGTGGACTCCGTCATTGTAGTCACAGACCGAGTGGTGCTGGATAAGCAAATCCGAGATACCATCCGACAGTTTGCGCAGACGCGCAATATCATCGCATGGGCGGAGCACTCCGGCGATCTGCGCAAGGCCATCGAGGACGGACGGCGCATCATCATCACGACCATTGAAAAATTCCCGTATGTCCTCCCCGAGATTGGCGAGGATCACAAGGATCGGCATTTCGCCATCATCATTGACGAAGCACATTCCAGCCAAAACGGAAAGACCGCGGGCACAATGAACATGACGCTGTCCGCTATCATGTCCGACCCGGATATGGATAACGAGGACAAGATCAACGCCATGTGCGAGGGCAAAAAGCTGCTGACCAATGCCAGCTACTTCGCCTTCACCGCCACGCCGAAAAACAAGACACTGGAGACTTTCGGCACGGCGTACGAGGATGCCGGTGTCATCAAGCATCGTCCTTTCCACGTGTATACCATGAAGCAGGCCATTCAGGAGGGCTTCATTCTGGACGTGCTAAAATACTACACGCCCATCGACAGCTACTACCGGCTGAAAAAAACGGTGGAGGATGACCCGATGTTCGACAAAAAGAAGGCACAGAAAAAGCTCCGCGCCTTCGTCGAGAATCAGACGTTCACCATCGCGCAAAAAGCCGACATGATGGTCAGCCACTTCCACGAGCAGGTCATCGCCAAGGGCAAGATCGGCGGTCAGGCGCGCGCCATGATCATCACCAGCAGCATTGAGCGCTGCATTGAATACTATCACGCTGTGAACAAGTGCCTGGCCAACCGGCACAGCCCATACAAGGCCATCATCGCCTTTTCTGGCGAGAAGCAGCTGGACAAGGATGCGGCAGCAGTGACCTCTGCTAGGCTCAACGGTTTCCCGGACGCCGCTATTCCCAAGACATTCAAAAAGGACCCGTACCGTTTTCTGATCGTGGCAGATATGTTCCAGACTGGGTATGACGAACCGCTGCTGCACACGATGTATGTGGACAAGCAGCTCTACGACATCAAGGCGGTGCAGACCCTCAGCCGCCTGAACCGCGCCTGTCCGAAGAAGTACGACACCTTCGTGCTGGACTTCTTCAACGATCCGAATGACATCATTGAGTCCTTTTCCCGTTACTACAAGACCACGCTGCTGTCCGGCGAAACCGACCCCAACAAGCTGTATGATCTGATTGCCGACATGGAGAGCTATCAGGTGTTCAGCGATGAGCACGTCGAGCAGCTGGTCAACCGTTATCTGGACGGCGCAGACCGCGACCAACTTGACCCTGCTCTCGATGCCTGCGCATCCGTGTACAAACAGCTCGACACAGATGGACAGATCAAGTTCAAGAGTGCGGCAAAGGGCTTTGTGCGCACCTACGGCTTCCTGAGCGCCATTCTGCCCTATGGAAACCCGGAGTGGGAGAAGCTGTCGATCTTCCTGAACATGCTGATTCCCAAGCTGCCCTCTCCGCAGGAGGATGATCTGTCCCAGGGAATCCTGGAAGCCATCGATCTGGACAGCTACCGCATCGAGAAAAAGGAAACCATTTCGCTGATTCTCCCGGACGAAGACGCCGAGGTTGGGCCTGTGCCGATGAGCACCGCCAAAGGAAAGCAGGAGCCGGAGATGGACGTGCTCTCTGCCATTCTCTCGGATTTCAATGATATGTTCGGCAACATCGACTGGAACGACGCGGACAACGTGCGCAGACAGATTCTTGAAATCCCGGCGATGGTCAGTCGGGATGAACAGTATCAAAACGCTATGCGCAACAGCGATAAGCAGGAAGCCCGGACAGAAAGCGACCGCGTGCTGCAGAAGGTCATCTTCTCCATCATGGCGGACAATATGGAGCTGTTCAAGCAGTATACGGATAATCAGGATTTCAAGAAATGGCTGAGCGATCTGGTGTTCAACCTGACCTACAATAAGAACGGTAAGCCGTATCAACCGCAGAAATAATAAAGAGGAAAACAAATGGTGGATGATTTCAAGGGGCCGGATGGCGTTGATTATTTTGATAATAGCCTCAATATCGTAATCAGCGTGGCAACCTCATGATCGGAGAGCCTTCATGAATCTCATCCCCAGCTCCCTTTCATCTCCGTTTATTAGCGTGTCCACCTTTCCCTCGCATGCTCATCTGTTTTTTGAACAGCCTGGACTTCTGCATCATGCTTCTGAATGCCCGAACTTCTTCCTCTGTGATCTTCTCCTCCGGGATCTGCATCTGAGCACAAAGCTGTTTCAAAAGCACCGTCGTTTCATCCTTTTGATCAAGTATCGAGTGCATCAGCACCTTGATTCCATCCTGTGCAGGCGTTGTTTCATCTGCCGTAGTGGTGTCCTTGCGATGATTCTCCCGGATGGTTTCAGTGATCTCATCCATATCTTCGTGAATGATATACGAAAAGTAATCCGTCTCATTGATTTGCGCCACCTCAAGCGTGCGCATATAAACATCCATCTCATCAGGCGCATATTCCTTCATGACCTTCTGGCGCGCCACTTCCAGTACCGTGTTCATATCCTGAATTCGCATATCCGCGATGCGATCTACGACGATCTCGATGTCTGCCATCAGCTGGCGGAATCTGGGGTGCGTCATCATTTCACAGAGCAAGCGGTTATTGATCTTCCCGCTGCGCAGCAGCTCCAATACTTCATCACTCAGATGCAGGGACGCCACGTCCACATCTGAGTGATTTTTTTGTTCTGTCAAGCCCAGGAGATAATCGGTGGATACGCCATAGAACTTTGCCAGCTTCTGAATGGCGTAGTGATTGATGTCGCCGCAATCCTCGTTCTCATATTTGCCAAGTGCAGACTTCGATAAGCCGGTCTGCTCCGCCAGCTGTTCCAGCGTCAGCTTCTTATCGATCACACGAAGGTCCTTCAGACGCTCGGCCATTGTCAGTTGAACGTACATTTTCCAGCCTCCATAACCAGTTTCAACCCTATCATACCACATTTCCATAAGCGTGGAAAGACAGGGGTTTTTGCGGGTTTTCCATCGTTTCGGACATAGGCCAAAGCATGGGGGTTGTCAGGTATACTGTCTGCGTTCCACAGAACACAGAACCTTGACAACCCATCCCGAAGCCCTTTGCCCGATATACCGCCATGACCTTCCGGTTACCCCTGCGTCCCCCTGGCAAGCACCTTCCCCGGAAGCAAGCGCCTATTCAGGACTGACTGTGAGCCAAACAAGGTTTCTAGCCGGGAACAGGCAAGGGACACCCATACAATAGAATTCCAAATAAGAAGCATAACCTTTACTCTAAAAAACTGAAAGAGAGGTACATTATGAGAAGTACGGCACCTACCAGTGCATGCTTCGAGCACGCGAGGCCCTGACGCAACGCTTTGGGCGCACTGTGCCGGATGCCATCATTGACGAGGTGCTCCGAAACGGCGACGCAGACATCGGGCGCGACTATGTGGACACCATCCGCGAGGCCGCAGCCGGTTATGCGGCAGAGATCATGCGCAGGCTGCGCGAGCACGAATACGACCCACAGACCATGCGGCTGTGGGTCGTGGGCGGCGGCGGATGCCTGCTGCGCCACTTCGGCGAGTATGAGCGAGAGCGTGTAACCATCATCGACAACATCCACGCCAACGCCGAGGGTTATGAATACCTTGCGGAGCGGCGCCTCAGGCGCGAGGGTATTGCCGGATGAGCCAGATGTTCCGCACCACCCTTCGGCTCGATTTAGACCATCCAGCCAGCGCAAAGGCCGCCTCGCTGCTGCGTCAGCTTCACGCAGAGCGCGGTCTGTCCTACAGCACACTGATTGTTCCTGCCGTCAAAGCCTATTACGGCAAATCGCCTACGGGCGAAGACCTGCGGGAGACGATTCGCTCCATTGTCCGGGAGGAGCTGGCGACTGCGCCCGTTCAGCTTGGAGATTTGCTGCAGGCACTGAAAACCGCCGTTCCCGTAGATCATCCCGCATCTCCCTCCGCTCACGATGACGAGCCTGACGACGATGATCTCGACGATGCGCTGGACAGCTTCGGCTGCTGATGCTCTTTGGTGCTCATGCGCACCGCAATCCCGTATCCAGCCTCATATCGTGCGATACCTATATTACCAGAACGCACCAATGCGCACCATCCTCACAAAGCAGGAAGCCATGCCGCCTAAAGCATGGCTTCCTGTCTTTGAGCCGGGGTGCAGGGCGGCAGCGCCTGCCGGGTGTGCAGAGGGCAGTGCCCCTTGCCCGGAATCCAGAGGCGGAGCGCTCTGACCCACGGCACTTTGCTGGATTCCGCAGGAAGACAGAAAGTGTCATAATGGGTAGTTACACTTTCGCAGAAAGTGCCGCGCCCCCGTCACCCCGTGCCCCAAACGAACCATCATCACACCCACGAAAGAAAGGAGACGCTTCCATGGCAAGAAACGATGGCGTGGATCGCACCACTGTGCGCAACCAGCCCCGAACGGAGAGCAATATTGCCGACGCCGAAGCTCACAACGAGCGACAGAAAGCCTGCTACCGGAACGAGGATATTGTCCCCGAACGCAGCCATCTGAACATCCATTTCAAGACGCCTTCCGGCAGCTATCAGGAGATGTTCCGGCAGATGGAGCAGGACGGCACCATCTCCACCCGAGGTCTCAAGCAGGACGCCGTCCATTATGGTGAGCTGGTTTTCGATGTCAACTCCGCGTATTTCCACAATCACGGCGGCTACGAGTTTGCGCAGGCGTTTTACGCCGAAGCGTACAGAGCCGCCGTCGATATTGTCGGCGGCGAGCAGTACATTCTCTCCGCCGTCATGCATGCCGACGAGCGCAACCAGGGCATGAGCAAAGCCCTCGGCTACGACGTATGGCACTATCATCTCCACGTGGTCTATGTGCCCGTCGTCGAAAAACAGATTCTGTGGTCGAAGCGCTGCAAGGACCCGGCGCTGGTCGGCATCGTCAAGGAGACCATCATGCAGGTCAGCCACAGCAAAAAGTGGCAGTCCCGGCCTGTACTGGATGAATTCGGAGAGCCCTTGCGCACGAAAACAGGCAAGATTGTCCTGAAGAAATCCTACAGCGTTCTGCAGGATCAGTACCACGACGCCATGTTCGCTGCGGGCTACACCGACGTGGAGCGCGGCGAACGCGGCAGCACCGAGGAGCACCTGACCACCGTGCAGTTCAAGGTCATGAAGGAGCAGAAAGCCCTCGATGCGATTATGGCGCAGCAGCAAAGCGTGGAGCAAGCCGTGCATCTGGCGCAAGCGAATCGGGAGGAGGCTGAGCATGAAGTCGAAGCCGCAAAAAAGAAGATGGATGCACTTGCGAAGAGCGACAAAGAGGTCAAAGCATTTGTACAAAGCCTGGGTTCCGCAGACGAGCTTCTGCCCGACACTGGGATGCTGGAAACCGCCAGGAGCTACCGCGAAAACAAGGCTCTCCCGGTCATCAAAAAGCTCGTCCGCAAGCTGAGAGAAGTCTATGCTTTGCTGGGCAACGAGCGCCAGAAGAACAACGATATGCTCAGAGAAACCGCGTACTGGAAGCGAAAAGCAGAACACAATGATCTCATGCAGGAGAAGGCTTCCAAACTGGACAGGCTGTCCCGGACACTCGGCGCGGATGAAATCGACCGGCTGCTGTCTCAGCGCAGCACCCATGAACATAGCCGATATAAAGCATGGGAAACCAACCGATAACCTGAAAACTCATCTTCAACAATCAATCCCTACAAAACTGGCAGAATACAAGGAAGTGAAACATACGAGAATTTTCGATACCCTCAAAGCCCGCATAACCGTCCCGCAGGCAGCTGCATATTACGGCGTCAGGATCGGGCGAAACGGCATGTGCTGCTGTCCGTTCCATTCGGACAAGACGCCCTCCATGAAGATCAACGAAACTTACTATTACTGCTTCGGCTGTCACGCCACCGGCGACGTGATCGACTTCGCCGCCAAACTGTTCGACTTATCTCCCCTCGAAGCCGCGCACAGGCTGGCAACGGATTTCGGCATCGACCCCAACACGCCGGTATCCGCTGCCGTTGCGCTTCCCCGTATCCGGCAGGAGGAATCCCAGCGGGAACGGGAAGGGCACTGCACCTCCGTGCTGATCGAATATGAACGGCTCCTGAAAAGCCGCCAGCAACGATTTGCTCCCGTTCAGCCCTCGGACGAATGGGTCAACCGCTTCGTATCCGCCAGCCATGCGCTGCCGCAGGTGTCCTATCTGATCGACTGCCTGTACGATGCAGATGCTTCGATGCGCAGGAACACCGCCGACTCCCTGCTCTGTGACGACACCCTCCGCAGCATTGAGCGCTGGAACGCAGCACATAAAGAGGAGGTGGATGCGCATGACGAAGCGCTTGCGGCCTGACCAATTCCCGCCCTGGTACGACGGGCAGAGCATCAACGAAGCGGCGTTCTGCCGGGAGTTTCTGGCTTCGCATAAGCTGCTTTACACCGAGAACAGCTTCTTTACACCGGAAAGCCGTATGACCGATGAAGCGCCGCTCAAGACCGAAATCTACCAAATCATCGAGCCCTATGCGTCCACCAGCGTTCCGAAGAAGATTTCCAACATCATCGAACTGCTGAAAATCACGGCGCACATTGACGACTTCCCGCCGCAGACAGACCGGATTCACGTCGCAAACGGCACACTGTTTCTGGATGGCTCATTCTTTGCGTCGAAGGATGAAATCGTACGCAGCCGCTTCCCAGTGGTCTACAACCCTTCCGCGCCCAGCCCGGAAACGTGGCTGGGCTTTCTGCATGGTCTTCTGTATGAAGATGACATCCCCACCTTGCAGGAATACATCGGTTACTGCCTGATTCCCAGCAACAAAGGGCAGCGCATGATGGTCATCAAGGGCAGCGGCGGCGAGGGCAAGTCGCAGATCGGCACCGTTCTGTCCCATCTCTTTGGTTGCAACGCCAAGGACGGCAGCGTGGGCAAGGTGTCCGAGAACCGCTTTGCCCGCGCCGATCTGGAGCACATCCATTTGCTGATCGACGATGACATGCGCATGGAAGCCCTGCGTCAGACCAACTACGTCAAGTCGCTGGTCACCGCGCAGGGGCGCATGGATCTGGAAAAGAAGGGCAAGCAGAGCTATCAGGGCTGGATGTTCGCCCGGCTGCTGGCGTTTTCCAACGGCGACCTGCAATCCCTCTACGACCGCAGCAACGGCTTCTATCGCCGCCAGCTGATTCTGACCACCAGGGAGCGCCCGCCAGACCGGGTGGATGACCCCGACATCGCGGAGAAAATGTGCTGCGAGCTGGAAGGCATCTTTCTCTGGGCCTTTGAAGGGCTGCAGCGCCTTGTGGCGAATCATTTCCGCTTCACCGAAAGCGTCCGTGCCCGTTCCAACCGGGAAACGATTAAGCAGGACGCCAACAATGTGCTGCTCTTTATGGAGGCCGGGGACTACATCCGGCTCACGCCCGAAGGGAAGGTTGGCTCGCAGGAGCTTTATGAAATCTACACCGTATGGTGCCGGGAGAACGGCTTCTCGCCGCTCAAGAACCGGAGCTTTTCGGAATTCCTGATTGCCAATCAGAAGAAGTACAGCATCGAGCACTCCAATAACCTGACGAACCTCGTCGGCCGCCGCGTGTGGGGCTTTACCGGCATTAAGCCTGTACTCAAGCTCCCGCTCAGAACGGCAGACGGATGGCAGCGCGATTGCTCGGATGATAACCCGTTTATTTGAAATTCCCTATAAGTGAGAATTTCCGCGATTCTCTGTGTACATACGTACACACATACATGGGGCTTGTACACATGTACGTATGTACGCAGTGGATTCGCATATCTGCAGGAACAAGAAAGGAACACTGAACCTCTATGCACCCACCACCGATCAACCCTTTATTGGAGGAATCATGGCTTTGCTCAAAAGAACGCCTGAACAGAACGCCGCCTTTGAGCGGTGCGTCGGCTTTCTTGCCGAAATGATCGAAAAGTACAGCGGGAAGGTGGAGTTTCCCGTTCTTCCCGCTGACAGCAAAACGAGTTGGGACAGTTTATACAATCCATCATCTCAAACAAATTCAGAAGAACCATTGACAAATGATATGGCTGCGTAATAAAATGCAGTTGGGACAAAATACACGAACAGTTACTGCACGATTGACAGGAGGTGCACCATGCTTCAGAATCATCCTGCTCCTGAGAGCCGCACGCTGCCCCAACATATCACCGACGAGCACAACGGCCTGAGCTACACCCTTCACGGCGATTATTACTTTCCGGATCTGGAGCTTCCGGAGCAGCAGCCCATCGGCAAATGGGGCCGACTGCACCTCCGGCACCTGGAATCGAACCATCCGGGTCATTTCCAAAGGCTTCTGCTCACGGGAGCACTGAATGCCTATCTGCACGCTGTCGATGAGCAGGCCAGCGAGCGTTTCGATGTTCTCATGAAGGGATATGCCCAAAGCTGGGGCATCACCGAAGCCCTGAAGGCTGAAGATCCCATAAAGTGGGTCGGGCTCATGAATCTGGCGCGCGCCGAAGCGGAGCACAACGTGATGACCGAAATCATCTGCGCCTGAACCACCTTCCTTCAACGGCTCGTATCCAATCGGGCCGGGGAAGGCTTCCATAAACCGCACGAGGAGGAATTCCCATGTCCAGAGAAAAGCAGACGCCCGCGCCCATCCGTTCCAGCGCGGCGGAGGTGTTGACCTATGTCGCCTCCACGGGCGACCCGCAGGGCAGCATCGAAATACGCTACGAGGACGAAAACATCTGGCTGACGCAAAAGACGATGGCGCAGCTGTATGATGTGAGTGTCAAAACGATCAATTATCACATCAAGAAAATCTTCGATGATTCCGAGCTGTCAGAGGATTCAGTTATCCGAAAATTTCGGATAACTGCCACAGACGGCAAAAGCTATTCCACCAACCATTACGCGCTTCAAATGATCATCGCGGTCGGCTTCAAGGTCAACTCCGAGCGCGCCGTTCAGTTCCGCAAATGGGTCAATCAGATCGCAACGCAGTACACCATTCGCGGCTGGGTCATGGACGACGAACGGCTCAAGCAGGGCACCTATCTGACCGACAAATACTTTGAGGAACAGCTGGAGCGCATCCGGGAGATCCGTGCCAGCGAGCGCAAGTTCTATCAGAAGATCACCGACCTGTACGCCACCGCTATCGACTACGACCGCACCTCCGCCGCCACCAAACGCTTCTATGCGATGGTGCAGAACAAGATGCACTTTGCCGTACACGGGCACACCGCCGCCGAGTTCATCATGGAGCGCGCCGACCACACGAAGGATCACATGGGCCTGACCACCTGGCAGGACGCGCCGGACGGCAAGATCAAAAAATCCGACGTGTCCATCGCCAAGAACTACCTCACCGAAGAGGAACTTGGGCAGCTGAACCGCATGGTCACCTCCTATCTGGACTTCGCCGAGAACATGGCCCAGCGCCACATTCCGCTGACCATGCAGGACTGGGAAACCCGCCTGAACCGCTTCATTGAAATGTTCGAATACGGTCTTCTCAGGGATGCGGGCAGGGTGTCTGCAGAAATCGCCCGGCTGCACGCGGAAACCGAGTTTGAAAAGTACCGCGTCATTCAGGACCGCGAGTTCCTGTCCGACTACGACAGGTTCCTCCTTGAGCTTGAGGAACACGCCGACGCGGCAAAGGCTGGACCGCAGGAGGAAAAGCCATGAAGCGAATGAAATGCTACATCTATACCCGCGTCTCCACCTCCATGCAGGTGGACGGCTACAGCCTGGACGCGCAGAAGGACAAGCTGCGCAAGTACGCGGAGTTCCAGAACATGCTCGTCGCCGGGGAATACTGCGACGAGGGCAAATCCGGCAAGAACATCGAGGGCCGCACGGAGTTTCTTCGCATGCTGCGGGACATCGAATCCGGCAAGGACGGCGTCTCCTTCGTGCTGGTGTTCAAGCTCTCCCGCTTCGGCCGCAACGCTGCCGACGTGCTGACCTCCCTGCAACGGATGCAGGACTTCGGCGTCAACCTCATCTGCGTGGAGGACGGTATCGACAGCAGCAAGGACGCCGGCAAGCTGATGATCTCCGTGCTCTCGGCTGTGGCGGAGATCGAGCGGGAAAACATCCTTGTGCAAACCATGGAGGGGCGCCGGCAAAAGGCCCGTGAAGGCCGCTGGAACGGCGGCTTCGCTCCCTATGGCTATGCGCTGGTGGATGGTGAGCTCGTCATCGCCGAGGAGGAGGCCGAGGCTGTCCGGGTCATCTTCGACAAGTACATCAACACCACCATGGGTGCAGCCAAAATCGCAAACTGGCTCAACGAGCACGGATACAGCAAGGTCTGCCGTCACAACAACAAGCGGGAAGCCTTCACGGGTTCCTTCCTCATCGGTGTGCTTGACAATCCAGTGTACTGCGGCAAGCTGGCGTACGGACGCAGACATAACGAGAAGATCCCCGGCACCCGTAACCAGTACCACATCGTCAAGCAGAAGGACTACGCGCTCTACGACGGCATCCACGAGCCCATCATCTCCGAGGAGGACTGGCAGCTTGCGCAGAAGCAGCGCCAGCAGACCAACAAGCGCCAGCTCAAGACACACAGCCTTGACCACGAGCACGTCCTGTCCGGGCTGCTCAAGTGCCCCGTCTGCGGCGGCGGCATGTACGGCAACGTGAACCGCAAGAAGAAGGGCGACGGAACCTATTACCGCGACTACTTCTACTACGCTTGCAAGCATCGCCTGCATGTGGACGGCAAGCGCTGCGACTATCACCACCAGTGGGGCGAGGAAATCATCGACGGCGCGGTGGAGGAGATCATCCACAAGCTGGTCAACACGCCCGCCTTTGAGCAGGGCATCCGGGAGAAGATCGGCGGCAAGCTGGACACCGCCGAGCTCAACGCAGAAATGGAAGCCCTGCGCAAGCAGCTCCGCCAGCTCACGGGCACCAAAGACAGGCTGGGCGAGCAGATCGACGCGCTCGATTTCGACGACCCGCATTACACCCGCAAGGCGCAGGACCTGCAGGAGCGGCAAAACAGGGTCTACGACCAGATCGCCTCCATCGAGGTCAGCATCGCCGAGGTGCAGACCCGCATGGACAACATCCGTCAGCACAGGATTTCCACCGACAACGTCTATCAGTTCCTGCTCTACTTTGACAAGCTCTACGACCAGTTCACCGATCTGGAGAAAAAGACCTTCATGAACAGCTTCATCGAGCGCGTGGAGATTTACCCGGAGCGCCAGAGCGACGGACGCATCGTGAAGCGCATCGAGTTCCGTTTTCCCGTGTATTTTAACGGCTCGAAAATCACTGGACTTGGTTGGGACGAAACGGATATGTCGGAGAATGTGATGGTATTGTCTAAACTAAAAGAGGCAAAACATATCGACATTCATGTGGACATGAGCGAGCTGGATGTGACAAGTGCGGAAGCTGAGAACGGCGCTACTTATGAGGAAATTAAGGCGTATGTGTAGGAACATTTTGTAGTGAAAGGCTCTGCGCTGAATATCGCGCAGGTCAAGCGCAAGTACGGCATTATAGAGCGGGAATGCTACAATAAGGCGAAGGCGGAGGATGCAAGACAGCCGAGGTGTCCGGAAGAGAAAGAAAAGGCGATTGAGGCGGCAATGAGGTTTTTCGGGATGATAAAGTGAACAGAACGGTATGTATAATGAAAAAGACAAAGAAAAATTACACACTTTTGTATGTACAAAAGTACCAAGATGGTGTATAATACTATTATCATCCTAATAATCAATGGATGTAGAAGGAGGGTTAAATGATTGCCATAAAAACAAAAAAAGTGCAATGCGATTTGTCTGATTCTTCTTTTAATTGTGGTGTTGCAGGAATTAATCGAATGATTCGAGAATCTTACTATCCGACGCTGCTTCAACATATGTATGCCTATGAGATAATAGTCAATGATATTATTGTTGGCTATTATATGATAGAATTTCGCAGAATATACCTGGCTGAAAGCGGATTAGAAGAAAAGATTGGCGAGTACATCTCGGACTTGGCAGATACTTGTTATGCTTTAAATCTCAGATATATTGCTGTTGGTAGTGAGTACCAACATCGTGGCATTGGGAGTCTTATGTTGAAATTAATAATAAAGCAGACAAATGAGCTATGCAAAAATTGGCCAATACGATTAATAACATTAGATGCACTTCCAGAAAAAGTGGAATGGTATAAATCTAATGGTTTTCTTCCCTTTCGGAAAAATTGTGAAAAAAACGCAAAAGGCGAAGTGCCAATGTTTTTTGATTGTTTACTGGATGAAAAGCTACTTGAAGAGTATTGCTTAAGGAAAAACGACATATAATAGATTGTAGTAAATAACGGAGGTAAAGAATGATGGCGATAGAAAGTAGCAGTGAATTGATTCTAAATCACGATGAGACAATTGATTTTATCAATGACATGCGGCATCCTGATATTGAGGCATTGAGAAAAGGAAGAGACTTTTTAGCAAGCCTTGATAATATTGAGGTAGAGTATCATGATGGGGAGATTATAGCGTGGTGTCCTAATATTTCATTGCCGGAAAGTGATGGAATCTTATATGAAGGAGAGAAAAGTTCATTTATAGAATGGAAAAGTATATTTCGAATCGAACAAAAAAAGACAACTAATATGATGTGCGATTTGTTTGATAGAGAAGAAAAAATAAATTACAGGAAAAAGTATGCATTGCAAGAAGAACAAATAAACATGGTAAAAAACGTTCCAAACAATCCTAAGGCGGCATAAGGAGGCGAGACAATGACAGTGGAACAAAGTTCTTTTCAGTTTACAAATCCAATACTATTAAAACTTGATATGGACATTAATCCGCAGTATATTTCAAACGATGAAACTTTAATAAAAACAGATTTTAATGTTCAAATTCATAAGCATAAAGAGAAAAAAGAAGCGGTAGTTGAATTAACACTCAATATAGGTGAACATAGTAATGAATTTCCCTTCTTTATCTCCGTTACAGAAGGAGCAAAATTTAGATGGAATGAAGAAATAGATTCTAAGATTGACTTGTATTTATCACAGAATGCACCTGCTCTTTTGTTGGGATATATTAGACCAATAGTTGCTACAATTACAGCAGCCTCACCGTTTGAAACATACAATATTCCTTTTATCGACTTTACTGTTTCCAAATAAAAGATGTTGCGCGACCTTGATACAACAAGACTATGATTATATTGATGCGAAAACATCAATAAATGTAGAGTGATGCTATTGCAAATGAATTGATATTATATAACACAATAAAAATGAGATAAGAACCGAGGCCACTGCCGCACAAAACGACAGTGACCTCGGTTTCATCTACCCTTACTTCTTAAAATTCTCCCACCGCTCACGGAAATAGTGCGCGGCCATCTTCGGCTTGCGATCGCGGGTGAAAAGCCCCTTGCGGTTGCCGCCGGCGCGCATCGGGCCTTGCTGCGTGCCGAAATCCGCGAAGTTCCACGGCGTTTCGCCGACGACGAAGGGACGCTCGTCCAGGCAGGCGTTGATGGTCTTGTAGTAATCCACCTGGAATTCCTCGGTGAACATCTCCGTGCCGTGCATCCCCGCGATGGTGTCCGCGCCGTACTCCGAGAGGATGGTGGGCTTGTTGACCGTCGCCCAGTAATCCATCTCCATGCGCATGGCGAAAGCAGCGGCTTCCAAATCGCCGGAAAGGTTGTACCAGCCGTAATAGCGGTTGATGCACACAACATCCATCGACGGAATGGTGATGTCGCGCGTGTAGTCGTTCTGGCAGCCGACGAGCGTCACCGGGCGGTCCTGCGGGTCAAGCTGATGCGCCAAGAGGTACAGCGGATGCCAATAGTCGTAGGCGGACTGCGGATGCGCATCTGTGTTCGGCTCGTTGCCCAAGCTCCACAGGACGATGCAGGGGTGATTCTTGTCGCGGGCAATCATGTCCGTCAGCACCTGGGCGTGATAATCGGCGGGCGCCCAGCGATAGGGGTCTTTGCCGCCTTCGCCGATGCCGACGGCGGGCGTTTCGGCGATCACGACGATGCCCTCGCGGTCGCACAGGGACAGCATTTCCTCCGAATAGGGATAATGGCTGGTGCGGAAGGCGTTGGCGTGCAGCCAGTGGAAGAGGTTGATGTCCGTCACGTTCAGGCACTGGTCAAGCCCGCGCCCGTGGAAGAAGGAATCCTCGTGCTTGCAGGGCCCGTGGAAGTGGAAGGGCTTGCCATTGATGAGGAAGCGGCAGCCATCCACCTTGATTTCGCGGATGCCGAACGGCTGGCTGTACTCATCCTGACCGAAGCGGACACGCGCGGTGTAGAGGTACGGCACGCCGGGAGCAGGTTCCCAGAGATGCGGATTTGCCACATGCACTTCGCCGGACGCGCCCGTGCCGCTGGCGACGACCTGCCCGTCTGCATCCAGCACATCCAACGTCACGTCACCCTCGCCGTGGGTCGCGACGGTGTAGCGCACTGTGCCATCCATCGACGGAATAAGCGTCACATCGGCAATGTAATCCGCCGGGGTGGTGTACAGGCGGACAGGGCGGTTCAGCCCGGCATAGTTAAAGAAGTCGAAATTCGGCAGGTTGATGCCCTGCTCATGCTGGTGTTGTTTGCCCGCCTCGACGGAGGGGATGCCGGGGTTATCCGAGCCGAAGAACGCCGTGCCGCCCTCGTTGCCGACAGGGAGGGTGTGGTGGCTGATGGTGTTGTCCACCTCGACTTCCAGCAGGGCAGTTTGACCGGGGTGGAGGATGTCGGTCACGTCCGCCTCGAAGGGCAGGAAACCGCCGCGATGGGTGCAGAGCAGCTGACCGTCAAGGAAAACGCGAGCGTTATGGGTGACGGCGTCGAAGCGGAGCATCAGGCGCTGACCTTTGAGCAGAGATGGCACGGTGATGCTGCGGCGATACCACGCCAGACCGACATGACGGCGGAATTCGGGGTCAGCGGACTGGTCATTGTAGGACGCGGGGACAGCGATGGACTGCCACGGCGCGTCGGGCTTGAGACGGAAGTCCCATACGCCGGAGAAGTCAAGGATGGTGCGGGATGCGTTGGATTGCGGTGCGAGCATGGGGAAGCCTCCTTTTTTGCTTGGTATTATAGTGGAAGAAAAAATGCTGCTTGATTTTGATAGGACGGGGGGAATCGCGCCTGCGGGCGCGACCAAAGGGCATGAAAACAAACGAAGTTTGCGATCGCC
>ERZ827528.117-NODE-117-length-102501-cov-24.021699_pt1 | contig 102501 bp, 80 predicted proteins | sample MGYA00519768_ERZ827528 | MGnify/ENA primary metagenome ERZ827528 (study PRJEB31778, sample SAMEA3449343) | human gut metagenome | biome: human gut; feature: human-associated habitat; material: faeces | place: United Kingdom | collected 2010/2012 ...
AGGCAAGGATTCAGTCGATGATCTACACGACGAACTGGATCGAGCGTCTGCAGAAAGATTTTCGACGGGTTACACGCATGCGGGGAGCCATGCCCAGCGAGGAGTCGGTCCTGTTGCTGATGGGTAAAACGGCCATGGATAAGAAATCCTACCTGAGACCTGTGCCGCGGATCGACTTGGACCGGGAATTATTCCCCGAGTGAAGACTATAACACAAAAATTAGATCCACACGCCGCGGTGTGTGGATCTGAAAACAAGAATCGCTATATTTGCATATCTGAGGAATCTGAAGGCGCCTATCCAGACACACTTTTTGAAACACTACCTTCAGCACAACACACCACGGCGTGTTGTGCTTATTTTTGTGCCTTCGCCTTCAAATTCACCGTATCGAGGAAGCATTACCGCATCGAAGACTCGCGTCGCCGTCAAAAGGTGTGAATAACTACAAATTACTAATTCATTGGATGTGCAGGGCAACCTGCGTTTGGACAATTGTCACAACTCCAACCAGCGCCACAACCTATATTGCTCTGATTATCTCCAGGCCAATCATCACCCACATTATTGTAATATCTATTGTCTAATATTTCTTGATATTTATCAAATATATATTGAGACGGAGTTGATATTAGTTCGCCACTCATACGAAAAATGTCTGGATATTTTGACCCAATTATCCGCCCACACAGCATATCATCAACTTGGATGAATTCATCATAGTTCGGAGGTATAATTTCAATTCCGTCTGTATCGTAAACACTACTTTTATCCTTGTATTGAACAATAAAAACATCATATCCAATGGCTTTATAAATTTTTTGTGTTTGACGGAATGGTATAATTATAACTTTCTCATATAAATCCCATATCAAATCACCCTCTTCAGAATGCCATTGTGATTTTGTAACCTTAGCAAATCGACCTCCTTTATATATTTTTATATCATCATATGCCGGTGGTATTATAAAGGAAGCCGAGTTATCTTTTATGCATATCAATCCCTGCTTATCGTCGATATTTTTTACAAACGCATATCCATGCTTGCTAATTCTACTAACAGCTATATATTCAAAAGGAATAATAACATCCCAATTTTTGTTGACATATCCATATAGCTCAAAGCCAGATCCGCTTATATATTTTGAGCATGCATATAAAGATGCGTTAGCAAAATATTTTTTGTACGTAATAATATCAATGTGTTTTCTCTGTTTATTGATTTTCCCCTCCTCTTTTATATTCCAAGAAACCTTAGTGTATAAGACAAATTCATCATTATAATCAGTAATTTCACTATATTTAGATGGAAGGATATCTCCGTTCTCGTCTAATAAGCTCCATTCGTCATTAAATTTGACAAAAATTAACCCATTAGACCTCCTTGAAATGCAATCAAATTCTATTGATAGGATGTTAATCATATTATTCGAATGCAATTAAGCGTTGGAAAAATTCTCTTATATTAGGCCATTCAATAGATGCAAAATCTTCGCTAGAGAGCCCCATTACTTTCGTTTTGACAATATCTACATCATGATTATTAAATCCACACATATTAGATCTTAAATATTGAGCAAATTTGGAGCTACCTAACATTCCTACTTTCCATATTTGTTCTGCAATCTCAATATTAAGATGAACACCTAAACCATACGCATAACATACTCCCAACCAATATATTCCAAGAGGAAATAGTTGTTGTGCGGCATCGAATAATAACGAGTATGCTAAATCATAGTCTTTGCGAGCATTAGAAAGCCCAAATAAATGTAAAACAGCAAGGTTAACCTTGGCTTCTAATAATCCCAAACGAGCTGCCTTTGTCATTAATTGTAGTCGTTTAGTGGCAAAATCGGCGGAAGAGGTGTTGCCACCTTCATTCAAATTCGCTAAATTAAACATAGCCCGAGGATCTTTTTGAGCAATCGCTTTTTCATACCATAGTCGAGCCTGTTCACAATCTTTATTGACGCCTATTCCTTGTTGCAATAAGGTTCCAAAAGTATATTCTGCATCTTTAAACCCCGCTTGAGCTGCAGAGCGTATCCAATTAGCCCCCTGTATTTCATCTTTTTGTATATACTCACCTTTGAGATAGTGTAGCCCTAAATAGTATTGAGCTCTCGTATTTCCATGCTTTGCACATTCTGTAAGATCTTTTATGTCTGGTTCTGATGCGGTCTGTAATTGCGTGAGATCAACAGATCCGCTTTCTCCTAAAGATCTTTCTATTAATTCAATAGCTTTATATGCATTTTCTCGAACGAAAAAGGGGATTCGAATAGCTAGAAAATCATCAGAAAAAATATCAACATAAAATAATTGTTCGAAAACATTCGAATACCTAATACATTGTACCATATGTACCCCAGAATATGGGTATAGTTGAACTATTTTACTTATAGAGAAAACAGGAACTCCTTTTGCAAAGCTCCAAAGTAATTGATGGAAATGAATGGTCGTAGGTATCATACGGATGTGTATTGACTTGTTTTTCAAAGATAGTGAAAAATATTATATATACTTTTATTATTGTTAAAAAATCTCACAACATAACAAGATAAATCATAGTTAAAATCCAGTGTAGATAATTAACAATTGACTATGAACGTATGTTAATATATTTCACAATACATGATAGATTGCATTGAGAGCACAATCGCCACCTTGAAAATTTCATTTCATTGTCAGAAGGAGTGGATAAAACAAACTATTGATGCTTCGATTGGTAGTATTTCAAAAAGTGCGTCTGGCGAGGCGCTATCAGACCCTTCAGATATGAAATATAGCAATTCTTAATTTCAGCGCAACACACCACAGCGTGTTGCGCTTATTTTTATGTCCTAGCCTTCAATCGGGTGATAAATCCCGGTTCAAGTTGATCTGATAGACCGACCTCGGATATGATTTCTTCCATAGCTGGAACTGCGTCCTGAACTGAACCCGTTACATTTGTTCCCTATCGCAGCGTTTTCCCGGCAATATTCCCGACGCTTCAAGAACATCATACTCTCCAACAACAACAGAGCTTGAAGTCCTTTTTCTCGTCCCGAATGTATGCACCTCAACTAGGAAAGTAATTTGATACATTCACAGAATGATTCTATACATCAGACCTTTGGATTTTTGGCACAACTAACCTATTTGATGAACTTTGAGTAGTAATTCATGATACTAAAAATGAAAAAGATCCTAATCACCGCCACAATGTTCCTAATTATGGGGCTACAACCGTGCTTTTCTCAAAAGAATCAAACGTCTGATTACAATCTACACAAAGCCTATGAACTTCTTGAACAGAAGAATGAAAAGGAGGCAATGAAGCATATTAATCAATACATTATTGATAATCCCAAGCACTCAAACGGTTATATATTTCGTGCTGGTTTATACCAGTGCCAAAAGAAATATGGCCAAGCATTAATGGATATTAATAACGCGATCAAGCATTGGGATAAGAGCGAGGATGTACCTAAGTATTCTTCTTATTGGTGGAGAGCCAATATCTATGTTAATATGGAGATGTACGATAAAGCCATCCCTGATTACACAACTGCATACAAGATGGTTGCAAAAAGCGATGACCTTGAAACAATCCATGAAATTTTATACCAAAGAGCCGGTGCATATTACATTATGGGAGATTACGCTAATGCCGATGCTGATTATCAACTTATGCTCAAGCATAATGAGGCGGATCAAGCCGCCATGATTGGCCTAGTTCGAAATATGATAATGCGCGGAGATTATCAAGGTGCTATTGATTTAGCCAATAAATGCGAAAAATATGATAGTAGCTATGAGGAGATCTATCGTTTTAGGATGCAGGCTTATGATAAGTTAGGCAAAACAGACCTTGCCATTGATGATGCAATATGTTACATGGAGAAATCTAATGATCCAGAATCTGCCCATTTTGAAGACATATTAAAGAAGCATCTCAGCTACGCGTTGGCAAAAGTAAATACCATGTGCAACAAATACACTGAAGAGATAAAGTGGAAGATGTTGAGAATAAGGATTTACGAATGGAGTCATGACTATGTCTGCGCCATCAGGGGATACAATAAAATAGAGAAGGAATATGGTAGCTCAAGAATGGTTTGTTACTATAGAGGGCTATGCTATCAAGGAATTGGTGATTCGGCAAAGGCTATAGAGGAAATTACCAAATGTATAGAAATGGGTAATGGACAAGACTATTATGCACTGGCAGAAAGAGCTGATATCTATCGTGAAAGCGGGAGATACGACGAAGCAATCATAGACTTCACTAAAATGATTGAGCTTCTACCTACCGATGCATATGCATATTATAAGCGAGGCTGGTGCTATGAACTTAAAGGAGATGACAATACTGCAATGGAAAATTACAATGCTGGAATTGATGTAGATAAAGAGTACCCATATATATTCCTTATGCGAGGCGAACTATACCTTAAGCAAGGCCAAATAGAACTGGCGAACGCAGACTTCAATGAAATCTTAAAGCAAGATACCGTAATAGATTCCGGTAGCTGCCGCCAATATGCATTGTTTTTCCTTGGCAAAGACGATGAGGCTATTAAGTGGATGGACAAGATTGTAGCGGCTGATCCGGAGAATAATGGTCCATATTATGACAAAGCATGCTTGCTGTCCAGAATGGGTAAGGTAAAAGACGCAATTGCTGCACTAAGAGTTTCTTTAGAGAAGGGCTATCGTTCGTTTGCCCATATTGAGAATGATGATGATTTGGACGCTATTAGAAATCAACCAGACTTCATCGCCCTTATCTCTGAATACAAAGGCAAGCCTATTGCGGTTATTAGCAATAGTAGTTCGTCAGCAGACGAAATTGCAGTTATCTCTGAAATACAGATGAAAAAGATGTATAGCGGTATATATGAGGTCGCTTGTATAATCAATACTTTACCTTTGAAGTTCATCTTGGATACAGGCGCCAGCAGCGTATCCATATCATCCGTTGAAGCCGCATTCATGCTAAAAAATGGCTACTTGAAAGACGGAGACATTCTTGGTCAGGAATATTTCAGTACGGCTACCGGCGAGATCCATGAAGGAACCGTAATTCGATTGCGCGAGATTCGAATAGGAAATGCCGTACTCCGAAATATCGATGCTTCGGTTGTCCACAATCAACAGGCCCCGTTATTATTGGGGCAGAGTGTTCTGGAACGTTTCGGAATAATCACGATTGACAATATCAATTCTAAATTGATCATAAAAAATAAATAACTATGTGGGCAACAATAGCCATTATATTCGTCTCGTTACTGGTTGGTTACATAATCTCCAACAAAGAAGAGAAAACCCTGTCGGAAACATGGCGCGAAGAACATAAAAATAACGCTGAAAATAGGTTCATGGTGCTCCCTTCTGGCGGACATTTTCAGAAAGAGCTGTGTGAATTTTTGGAACACAGCGGTTACTTGTCGCAACCATTAGAGGAGAATGCTGTCGCATTCCTCCGTGAAAATGAGAAATATTTGATCCGTTATTTTCCTGAAGAAGGTTATATCCAATTGCTGAAAGCGTATGAATGGACGGATTCAGAACGCGAAGAGATAGCCTGCAATGCTGCGGCAATAGCCATGCAATACATTCGGTGTTGCAAAGTAATTGTAGATGGTGATACACTCCTTTTTTCCATCGATACCTATATCCGCACATTGCTTGACTTTACCACCTTCATTTCCACCTATCTGGAAATTATGGATGCCGCAGAACAATGTTTCGATACGCGAGTGGAAGAGTTGTCATTCAAGAATAAACAACTTGAGAATCACGCCAGGCAGTACAAGGTCTGTTGAAGGCTGCCTTCTGCAATTTTTGGAACTCACAAACTGAATAAAATAGTAGCAGTTCAGCACGTGTGGGGAAAATGTGGGGAAAATTCGAAAAATAAAAATCGCTTAATCCGTATATATCAACAGATTAAGCGATTTAACTGGTACCCGGAGCCGGGGTCGAACCGGCACGATATTGCTATCATTGGTGTTTGAGACCAACGCGTCTACCGATTCCGCCATCCGGGCAAGGCCGTTCTTTCGTGAAAGAATCGAGTGTGCAAATGTAGGGATTTATTCTCAATTTGCAAATTCTGAACCGATAAAAATGTCTGTCGCGGTTTTTCCGCAGCCGTTCCGGCTGCATTGCAGGGATGCGGAGGGGCCGCACTGCGGTCGGAATGGCATCGGAGCGGGGCGTTCGGCGGTGCTTTCCACATACAGGCTGAGAGTGGCGGAGATGTCGTGCGGCCTCGGAGGATTGCCGGCGGACGGTCAGGAGGATGCGAAGTGCTTGCGCAGGCGTTGCGTCCTGGCTGCACCGATCAGCTCGATGAGTTCCTCGTCGGAGGCGTTGCGGATGCGTGCGACGGTGCGGAAATGCCCGAGCAGCGTCTCGACGGTGCGGGGGCCGATACCGGCGATGCCTTTGAGTTCGCTTCTGAGAAAGTCGTTGCTGCGTTTCTGGCGGTGGAAGGTGATGCCGAAGCGGTGCGCCTCGTCGCGGATATGGCACACCACTTTGAGCGGTTCGCCCGTGCGGCTGAGGTAGTAGGGCATCGGATCGCCCGGGTAGTAGATCTCTTCGAGCCGTTTGGCCAGTCCCACGATCGGAACCTGTTTTTCGAGTCCCAGTTCGCACAGGACGGCATAGGCGTTCGAGAGCTGTCCCTTGCCGCCGTCGACGATCACCAGGTCGGGCAGCTCCTGTCCCTCGGCCATGAGGCGCGTGTAGCGGCGGAAGACGATCTCGCGCATCGAGGCGAAGTCGTCGGCTCCGACGACGGTCTTGATGTTGAAATGGCGGTACTCCTTGCGCGAGGGGCGGCCGTCGCGGAAGACCACGCACGAGGCGACGGGGTTCGTTCCTTGCAGGTTCGAGTTGTCGAAACATTCGATGTGGCGCGGCTGCCGCGGCAGCCGCAGCTCCTTCTGCATGGCGTTCATCAGCCGTTCGGTATGGCGTTCGGGATTCTTGATCTCCATGTTTTTGAGCTGCTCGGCGCGGTAGATGCGGGCGCTGCGCTCGGAGAAAGCCAGCAGGTCGAGTTTTTCGCCCCGCCTGGGTACGGTGAAGGTCACCCCGTCGAAGAGCATCGTTGCCGACGGCAGGAAGGGGACGATCACTTCGCGCGCCAGTTCGCCGCCGGCGATCTGCTCGACGACGTGCTGAATGGCCAGCGTCAGCATTTGCGCGCGGTCGGTATCGACGCCCGGCGTGAGCCGCACGGTCGAGACGGCCGTGATCGAACCGTTGCGGATGCGCAGGAAGTTGCAGTAGGCGGCATCGTCGTCCTCGACGAGCGAGAAGACGTCGACGTCGACGATGCGGGCGCTGACGATGACCGAACGGGCCGAATAGTTCTCCAATGCAGCGAGCCGCGATTTGTAACGCTGCGCCGTCTCGAACTGCAACGCCTCGGCCGCGCGGCGCATCTCCCCTTCGAGGTAGGCGCGCACGGGGCGCAAGTCGCCTTTGAGCACCGAGACGGCCATGTCGAGCAGCTGCCGGTACTCCTCGGCGCTCTGCGCGCCGATGCACGGCCCCTTGCAGTTGCCCAGGTGGTATTGCAGGCAGACGGTGTACCGGCCGCGCGCGATCGCTTCGGGAGCGAGATTGAGCGAGCAGGTGCGCAGCGGGATCACCTCGCGGATGAATTCCAGGATGCTGTGCTGCATCGTCACCGACGAGTAGGGCCCGAAGTATTGCGAGCCGTCGCGCTGCAACTGGCGCGTGGACTGGATGCGGGGGAAGTTCTCGCGGCGCACGACGATCCACGGGTAGGTCTTGTCGTCTTTGAGCAGGATGTTGTAGCGGGGTTGCAGCTCCTTGATGAGCGAATTTTCGAGCAGCAGGGCGTCGGTTTCGCTGTCGACGACGATGTGGCGGATCTCGGCGATCTGGCGCACCAGCACCCGCACCTTGGGGGGATGCTCCTTGTTCTGCATAAAATAGGAGGAGACGCGCTTGCGCAGACTCTTGGCCTTGCCGACGTAGATGACCGTACCCGTCCGGTCGAGGAATTGGTACACCCCCGGTTCGAGCGGCAGCAGCGCTACCTGCTCTTTGAGCGGATTGCGGTCGGAGGAAGTCATCGCGGCGGTTATTTGGCCAGCAGCCACCAGAGGTAGGCGCCGTAAATAGCGAGGAAGAGCACCCCTTCCCAACGGTCGAGCGCACGGCGGCGGAAGGTGAAGGCGGCTGCGAAGAGGAGCAGCGAACTGAGGACGACGACACCCAGCGTCACGGCGTCGATGCCGCCCGGCGTGAGCGGGACGACGGTGGAGCAGAGCCCCAGGATGAGCAGGATGTTGGCGATGTTCGATCCCACGACGTTGCCCAGCGCGATGTCGGGCCGGCCCTTGACGACCGAGACGACCGACGAGGCCAGTTCGGGCAGCGACGTGCCGCCCGCCACGAGCGTAATGGCGATCACCGACTCGCTGACGCCCAGCTTGCGGGCGATGGCCACGGCGTTGTGGAGGAAGATTTCGCCGCCGAAGACCAACGCCGCCAGTCCCCCGACGATCATCAGCGCCATGAGCCAGCCGGCTATCGGCCGTGCGGCGGGCGTCTCTTCGGCCGGCTGCTCCCTGCGGGCTGCACGGGCGGCCGTCCAGACGCTCAGTACATAGAGCAGCAGCATCGCGAGTCCCTCGATGCGGCCGATGCGTGCCGGATGCGTCGGGTCGAGCACCTCGTCGGCCAGCACGGCGCAGAGCACCAGCGACGCCGCGACGCCGACGGGCAGGTCGCGCCGGATGTTCTGCCGCGTGAGCGGCAGCGGGCGGATCAGGGCGCAGACGCCCAGAATGATGAAGACGTTGAAGAGGTTCGATCCCACGACGTTGCCCACGGCCATGTCGCCCTGCCCTTCGAGGGCCGAAAGGAAACTCACGACCAGTTCGGGCGTCGAGGTGCCGACGGCTACGATCGTCAGTCCGATCAGGAAACCCGGTACGCGGAAACGTTCGGCCAGCGCCACCGATCCGTCGGTGAGGTAGTTGGCTCCGGCCAGTATGAGAACGAGTCCTGCGAGGAGGTAGAGGTATTCCATAATGAGTCGATGTTGTACGATTCGTCGGTAAAGACGGGCGGTCGAACTGAAATCGGGTCGGTCCGATCTGTCGGAACGTCGTCTGTCCGGACGGAAATTCCGCATGGCAAAGATACGAATAAGCCACGGGCAAAAGCAAATTTATTTGCATTTTGCCGAGGCGGAGTATCTAAGACGCAGTCAAAGATAGAAAATATCGTGCAATTATCCGCCGGCCGCCGGATCGGAATTTGGCCGTTCGGCGGAAAAAGCCTACCTTTGACGCAATTTCGGTTGGAAAAATGAAACTTCGGACGATCTTCGGTTGTGTGCTTGCCGGCGTGCTGTGGGTGCTGCTCGCGGCCGATGCGCGGTGCGTCGCATCCGACGGGGAGACGCCGCTGCCCGCTCCGAGCGAACTGACACGGCAGGTGCCGGTGCGCGTGGCCGACGCCTACGGTCTGCGGGCGCTGTTGGTGCGGTTGAGTTTGGAGGCGGGCGATACGTCCGCATTCGACCGGATGCAGGATCTCGGCCGGGACTTTCCGTCCCGCGACGGAGCGTCCGGCGGGTGGGGACAGGATGCCTCATATGTCCTGTCGGCGGTCGAACGGCGTGTGCCCGGCGACGCGGATCTGATTCTCCTGCTGCGGAAAATCCGGATTTAGCGGATGCTCCGACCCCTGCCGGTCGAGGGTTCTTCCCGCCGGCGCGCAATTTGCCGTTGCGCAATCTTTCCGACCGTTTTCGACCGGCGGGTGCCGAAACTGCCCGAATTGTGCCGAATGCGGAAAATAAAGAAGGAAAATTTTCGTTTTCGATCAGGAGGACCGCATTGTCGGCAGGCTCTTCCGGGTGCAGAAAACATCTCTTGTAAATAAACGGATTTAAAGCGATCGAGTAATTATGATTACAACCATGCTCATCCTGTTTGTCGTAGGCTATGCCTTCATCGCCTTCGAACACAAAACGGGAATCAATAAATCGGCCATCGCCCTGCTGATGTGCGGTATTCTTTGGAGTATTTTCAGTCTGGAATACCCCTCCGCCCTGCCCGGTCTCACCCAGACGACCGTGAGCGACGAGATCCTGCGGCATCTGGGGTCGACGTGCGAAATCCTCGTCTTCCTGATCGGAGCGATGACGATCGTCGACCTGATCGACTTCCACGGAGGGTTCGAGTTCATCACGCGGCGCATCACCACGCGGCGCAAGGTGCGTCTGTTGTGGCTGGTGGCGCTGCTCACCTTCTTCATGTCGGCGCTGCTCGACAACATGACCACGACGATCATCATGGTGATGCTGCTGCGCAAGATCGTCCCCACGACCAAGGAGCGGATGCTCTTCGCCTCGGTGATCGTCATTGCGGCCAACAGCGGCGGCGCGTGGTCGCCCATCGGCGACGTGACGACGATCATGCTCTGGATGAAGGGCAACGTCTCGTCGGCCAAACTCATCGAGAGCCTCCTGCTGCCCTGCCTCGTGTCGCTCGTCATCCCTCTGCTTATCGCTTCGCGCTGGCTCAAAGGGTCGCTTCCTGAAACCGATCCGGCCGATGCAGGGTCGTCGCAGCCCGATTATATCTCCGACGGCGAGAGCCGCGCGATCCTCTTCCTGGGCTGCGCCCTGCTGGTGGCCGTTCCGGTCTTCAAGAGCGTGACGCACCTGCCGCCCTACATGGGAATGGTCACGGCGCTGGGCATCATGTGGGTCTTCACCGAGCTGATGTACCGCCGCAAGCGCAACATCGAGGAGTCGATCAAATGCCGCGTGGCGAAGGTGCTCAAACACATCGACATGTCGACGATCCTCTTCTTCCTCGGTATCCTGATGGCCGTGGCGGCGCTCGAAAGCGCGGGCATTCTGTCGGGTTTCGCCACGGGACTCAACGAACACCTGCACAACGTCTACGCGATCAATACGCTGATCGGCATCCTTTCGTCGGTGGTCGACAACGTGCCGCTCGTGGCGGCGTCGATGGGCATGTATCCGATTCCCGATGCGGCGGCCGTGGCGGCGAGCGCCGATCCGACCTATGCCGCGATGTTCGTGCAGGACGGTGTTTTCTGGCATCTGCTGGCCTACTGCGCCGGCGTGGGCGGCAGCCTGCTCATCATCGGCTCGGCGGCCGGTGTGGTGGCGATGGGCCTGGAAAACATCAACTTCGTATGGTATTTCAAGAAGATTTCGCTGATGGCCTTCGTCGGTTATCTGGCCGGCATCGGGGTCTGTATGCTCGAAGTGTTTCTTTTCGGAATTTAGCCCGCATGAGCGGAGCGGATCGGGCGGACTTGCCGAAAAGTCCGCCCGATTTTCGTATCTTGCGGGGAAAACGAACGAGTTTATGAGGATTTACGAAGCGACCGAACCCTCCGACCTGTTGGCGGAGGCCTTTGCGCGGCTGCTGCCGCAGCTGTCGGAACGGATGACGGCACCCGACCGGGAGGCCGTCGCACGGATCGTCGCCTCGCCTGCGACCCGTCAGCTGGTCGCCGCAGCGGAGGACGGCCGGATCGTCGGGTTGCTCAGCGTGGCCCTTTACGACGTCCCTTCGGGGCGCAAGGCGTGGATCGAGGACGTGGTGGTGGATGCGGCGGCGCGCGGTCGCGGCATCGGCGAGGCGCTGGTACGCGAAGCGCTGGCGTTGGCGCGCCGCGAGGGCGTCGCACGAGTGATGCTCACCTCGAATGCGACGCGCAGGGCGGCCCACCGGCTCTATGAACGAATGGGGTTCGTGCGCTACGAGACGGATTGTTTCCGGCTCGATCTATGATTCCTGCGGCAGATCGCTCAGGTCGAGCGTCTCGCCGGCGAAGGGTTCGCCGGTGAGCGGCAGTACCATGGCGCGGTCGTGCGCAGGGTCGCCCGTGCCGAAGTCGAAGTCGTCGTGCGTACGGAAGCACGCGGGGTAGTCTCCTGCGAAACCGAAGCCGGCATACCAGCGTCGCAGCTCCTCGCTGCCGGGGATGAGCGCGGCGTAGCGGAATCCTTCGGCGCGGCAGCGGTCGAGCGCTTCGCGCAGCAGTCCGCCGGCCAGTCCCTGCTGCCGGCAGTCGGGCGCCGTCGCCACGGCGTAGATGTAGGCCGTATCGCGGAACGGCACGATGTGGAGCATCGCCGCGATCCGCCCGTCGCGTCGTGCGACGAGGCATCGCCGTTCGTCGTAGCGGCTCAGCAGAAACTGTTCGACATCGTCCTGCGTGTCTTCGGGGAAGCAGGCGAGCCACAACGCGCGGAGCTGCAACTGCTCCTCGGTGAGCCGTTGCGCCGTGAGTTTCGGTTGCAGGAAAAGGGGGTGGTAGGAGAGTTTCGACTGCCGCAGCCCTTCCAGTCCCAGATCCTCCTCGCGGTCGATGAGGGTGTAGTGCGGCGGCAGGTGTTGCGCGAAGAGACGGTTTATCATCGTGAAGGCGCCGTCGTAGCGGGTGTCGGCCTTCTCGACGTGGATGCAGAAGGCTTCGTCGTTGATGGCCGATCCGATCGTGAAGGCCACGAGCTTCTCCCCGACGAAGAGCGCGCCTCCGCGCAGTTCCAGCTTCCCGAAGTGGTCGAATGCCCGTTGCATGGCGCGCTGTTCGGCCGTCAGCTCGGCCGCATGGCTGTCGTGGCCGGCGCGCCATTCGCGTTCGAGGCGCATGCATTCGGGGGCGAGTGCAGGCGTCAGTTCCTCGTAGCGGTAATCGTAGGCAGCTTCGAAACGGTTGATATGGTTGCGTTTGGGCTGGTAGCGCCGTCCCGTGAGGTTGCGCAGGTCGTCGGCGCGGTAGACGTAATCCTCGTAGTCGCGGTTGCGCCAGATGCCGAATTCGGGATGGGCGCGGCGCACGGCTGCGGCCCCTTCGGGCGTAAGTCCCGAGATGCGCAGCGGTTGTCCCGCGGCGCGGGCGTCGGCTTCGAGACTGGGGATGAGGTGCGTGAAATCGCCCTCGCCCAGCGGTTGCATGTAGCCGATGTGATGGCTGCCGTCGATGTAGAAGCGGATCAGCAGAAAACCCTCCTCGACGCACCATGCGCTGCGGTAGGTGCCTTCCCAGCAGTACATGTTGGCGAAGGCCAGATCGCAGTTGCAGATGCCCGAAGGGCGGGTGAAGCGTTCGATGGCGGCCTTGTCTTCGAGCCGCACGGGTCGGAATTCCATAGGATTATTCGACGGTGAAATCTTTTTGTTCGAGGTGACGGTAATATTGCTGGACGAAGGCTTTGACGCATCTTTCCAGCGCTGCCGCTTCGGGATCGTTTCCCAGATCGTGTTCGCGGCGCAGGTCGTCCGTGCGGTAGGAGCCGGTCGTGCGCCGCTCGTCGAAGAAGAGCAGGCGGTCGCCGCCGACGGCCTCGAATCCGCTGTCGTAGGCGAGGGCGAAGCCCCCTTCGGGGGTCTGTTCGCCGAAGAGGTCGCGCCCGAAAGCGAAGTAAGGCTCGCGGTTGCCCATGAGTCCGAGCAGCGTGGGCATGAGGTCGATTTGCGAGACGGCCTCGTCGCAGCGGCCGCGCAGTGCGCCGTCGGGGGTGTACAGCAGGCCGATGATGTGATGGTCGCCGGGAAAGACGCGCGTGGCGTCCGCGAATTTTTCACTCGATACATGATCGGCCACGAATACAAAAACCGTGCGACGGAACCACTCCTCGCCGGCGTAACGCGCGAAAAAGCGGCGGAAGGCGTTGTCGGTGTAGGCCACGCACTTGTGGTTGCGCGTAAGCCCTTCGGGCAGCAGGTCGCGGTAGGCGTCGGGAACGACGAAGGGGTGGTGCGACGAGAGGGTGAACAGCGCGGCGAAGAAGGGTTCGGGCAATGCGCTCATCTCCTCGCCGGCGTATTGCAGGAAGGGTTCGTCCCAGATGCCCCAGTAGCCGTCGAAATCGTCTCGGCCGTGCCTGGCCTCGTAGTCCTCGCGGCTGTACAGGCGTTCGATGCCTGCCGAACGTGCATAGGCGCCGAAACCCATCGAGCCGGCCGCCGAGCCGCAGAAAAAGGCGGTGGCGTAGCCCTTGTCGCGCAGGATACGCGGCAGCTGCCGCGTCGGTGCGAGCGCCTGCGGCATCAGCACGAAGGGGGTCTTGAACGAGGGGATCGATCCCAGTACGGCGGGCAGCGCCTGAATCGAACGGGTGCCGTTGGCGTACATGCGTTCGAAGCAGTAGCCCGCCTGCATGAGCGAATCCAGAAACGGCGTGTAGCCCTTGACCTGCCGGTCGGCGTAGAGTTCGGGATGGAGGTGGGCCGAGTGTTCGGCCGACATGCTCTCCATGACGAAGACCACTACGTTGCGTCCTTCGAGCGGTGCCGCGCCGACCGAGTCGGGACGGTGGACGGGCGTGTAGATACCGTCCAGTTCTTCCGGTGCGAAGTAGCGTTCGTAGTTGATCTTTCCGCCCGACCCCACGGTGCGCAGGATGCAGAAGGGGTTCGAGAGGATCAGGTTGGCGCGGGCGTTGTCGGAGGCGTAGAGCGTGGCGTTGGAGAGCGTGACGGGGCGCGTCATGCGCGTGACCCCCCCCCGCATTCCCGCTACGGAGAGCAGGGCGGCGACGACGAGCAGAACCGTACCGCCGCCATAGTAGCAGAGCGGACGACGGCAGAGCGGTTCGGGGCGCGCCTTGCGGCCGCCGGCCAGCACCAGCAGAGCGATCAGGCCGATCCCTGCGAGCAGCAGGGGGATGTTCTCGGCCATGAATTTGCCGACGAGTTGCAGTGAATTGTCGTTGTCGGCGAAGAAGATCTCTTCGGCCGTGAAGCGTTTCTGCGTATAGCGGAAATAGACCGCATCGCCGAGGTTGACCGCCACGACCAGCAGGGCGTTGACGACGACGTAATAGAAGTAGAGCATCCGCTGCCACCAGCGTCGTTCGCGCAGATGGAGCGGGATGAGCGAGAGCACGATGAGCAGGGCGTTGGCGTAGAGCACCGACACGGTGTCGAACAGCAGTGCACCCCTTGCGAGTGCCGGCAGTTCGGCGTCCGCGAGGGGGCCGATGCCCGCATAGTTGTAGCGCCAGAAGATCGCACGACAAATCGCCAGCACCGCATAGAGCAGCGCCAGCCGCCATGCCAGCAGGGCGATATGGCTTTTCAGCAGCCGTTTCATGATCTCTCTCGATCGGGGTATTTGCACGCCTGCCGGCTCCTGCACCGGCGGGCGGTCACTGCCTGCGGCCTGCTACTCGCAGGCTTTGAGCGACATGTCGAGCGAACGGATCTGGTGCGTGAGCGCGCCCACAGAGATGAAGTCCACGCCCGTCTCGGCGTAGGTGCGCAGCGTATCGAGCGTGATGCCGCCGCTCGACTCGGTTTCGCAGCGTCCGGCGACCTTTTCGACCGCCTTGCGCGTCATCTCGGGCGAGAAATTGTCGAACATGATGCGGTCGACGCCGCCTGCCTCGAAGACGAGGTCGATATCTTCGAGCGTGCGGACTTCGCACTCGATCGGGATGTTCTTGTCGCGCTCGCGCAGGTATTGCTTCGCGCCGCGGATCGCGGGGACGATGCCGCCGGCGAAATCGATGTGGTTGTCTTTGAGCAAGATCATGTCGAAGAGACCCATGCGGTGGTTCTCGCCGCCGCCCAGTTTGACGGCCATTTTGTCCAGCACGCGCATGCCGGGCGTCGTCTTGCGGGTGTCGAGCACCTTGGTGTGCAGCCCTTCGAGCCGCGCCACGTAGACCGCCGTCTGCGTGGCTACGCCGCTCATGCGCTGCATGATGTTGAGCAGGATGCGTTCGGCCTGCAACAGCGAGCGCAGCGAGCCCGCCACGTAGAAGGCCACGTCGCCCGGACGCACGCGCGTGCCGTCGGCGATCCGCTGGTCGAACTCGACGGTGGGGTCGAGCCGTTCGAGAACGAGTCGTGCGATCTCGATGCCGGCGATGATGCCCTCCTGCTTGCACAGCAGGCGCATACGCCCCCGCTCGTCGGCGGGAATGCAGCAGAGCGAAGTGTGGTCGCCGTCGCCGATATCCTCGCGGATGGCCAGTTCGATCAGCGCGTCGACATAGGGTTTGTATTCGGTTTTCATGATCGTGATGGTTTCTGATTATTCGGGTGCAAAGATACGAATAAGCGAGGGCAATGTCAAATTTATTTGAGCATTGCCGAGCGGGAGTATCTTCGGCGCAGCCAAAGTACGAATAAGCCGAGGGCAATGTCAAATTTATTTGAGCATTGCCGGGCGGGAGTATCTTCGGCACAATCAAAGTACGAATAAGCCGAGGGCAAGAGCAAATTTCGGTTGCATTTTGCCGAGGCGGAGTATCCGTACAGTCGGTAATCGCGGAATAGAAACGTTGATTTTCTCTCTTCGTTTTCTCGCCTCGGCATAGCCTGAACAAGTTCGGCTCTGCGCTCGGCTTAATGAAAACGTTCGTTTGTTTTCAACAGTCGTTTTCTCGCCATGGCATAGCCCGCGCGAGCGCGGCTCTGCTCATCTGGCTTAACGAAAACGTTCATTTTCATGCTCCATTTCTCGCCTCGGCAATTCGAGTGAACTCGATTGCACTCGGCTTAACGAAATGGTTCGTGCGGCGGCGTTTCGTCTGGCACCGGACAAAAAAATGCGCCGCGCTCCGATTTTCCTTTCCGGCCCGGAGTGTCGCGGCGCTCTTTGGCGGCGTGCGGCGTGCGTTCAGAACCGTCCCAGATATTCGACGTCGTAGCCGATGCAGGAGAACTCCACTTCGAGAAGCGTGCCGTTCAGCTCGCCTTCGAGGTCGTAGAGCGTGTAACGCGGCATCGGTTCTCCGCGATAATAGGGAACCGCCTGTCGCAAGTCGAATTCGAATCCGGCGGGAGTCGGGTGAATGGGGATTCCCGGCACCTCCATGTCGAGCGCCGGCATGTTCTGGACGAAGCGCGTCTTGTTCATGTAGAGGTCGATGCACGTCACGCCATAGGGGTCGGTGTAGGGCTCGGAGTATTCCCAGAAGACGTCGTAGTCGTAGAAAACGAGCCGGTCGTTTTCGAAGACGGCGATCGTGTTGTCGCCCTGTACGAACTCGTCGGGGGTGTCGTCGTCGTTGCAGGCGGCCAGTGCGAAGGCCGCGAGGGCCAGAAGGAGAAATTTTTTCATCGTTCGTTATGTTGTAAATTGATTGTCAGTGTGACGCCCCATTCGCGCGGCCGGCCGCGTTGCAGGAAGGCGTTGCCGATCGACTCGAAATAGAAGACGTCGTAGCGTGTCTGCGTGAGGTTGCGGCACCAGAGGCTCAGCGAGCCGTGCCGTTGTTCGAACCGGATCGCGCAGCCTGCCAGCGCATAGAATTTCTGCCGCAGCGAGTTGGCTTCGTTCCATTCGATCGGCCCGACGCCCCGGCCGTCGACGCTCAGGACGATTCCGTCGAGCCAGCTGCGGCCGACGGAAACCGTGTACTCCGCCACGGCCGCCGCCGTATGGCGCGGTGCGTAGGGAATCCGCTTGCCTGCGTAGTCGGCGTTTCCGCTGCGGAATTCGGCGAAGGTGGCGTGGGTGAAGCCGTAGCTCAGCCGCAGGTCGAGCCGGCGTGCGACGAGCGCCTGCACCGAGAGCTCTCCGCCGCGGCTGCGGGTGCGGCCGGCGTTGGTCATCATGCGTCCGGTGGTCTGCCCTTCGGGAAAGACGGTGAGCTGCTGGTCGCGGCAGAGGATGTAGAAGAGCGTCGCCTCGCCGCGGATGCGGCCGTCTGCGAACGCGAAGTGGCTGCCGACCTCGAAGTTCCAGCTCTTTTCGGGTTTGTAGGCCACCACGCGGTTGATGTCGTAGTGACGGTTCCAGTAGACGCCCATGCGTTCCATGACGCTGTTCTGCAACACTTCGGAGAACATCTGGGTGTTGAATCCGCCCGCCTTGTAACCCTTGGCGACCGATGCGTAGAGCGAATTGCCGTCGTCGATGCGGTAGACGGCCGCCGCTTTGGGAAGCAGCTGCACGAACGACTTGTGCAGCGTGCCCCGTTCGGTGAAGGGCGTGATGCGTCCGTCGCCGAACGTGCAGTCGATGTCGGTCGAACTGAGATAGCACAAACGTGTGCGCTCGTAGTCGATGCGCAACCCCGCCGAGAGGTCGAAGCGTCCCAGCCGCAACTGCGACTCGTGATAAAGCGCCGCCCCCCACGCGGGGTTGCGGAAATCGCTGTCGAGCGCCATGCGGTCGGAGGCGAAATGCGGCCGGAGGCCGGTGTACTGCTCGGCCTTGTCGGCGATCAGATGCTCCAATCCGTCCTCCTTGAAGAGTACGGGCGCCTGCATCGAGCGGTGGCGGTAGAAGCCGAAGGCGCCCACCAGCCAGCCGTAGCGCCCCTCGCCGCGCGAACGGACGACGATGTCCTCGGTCAGCCCGTGATCCTGTTTGGCCTGCGTGAGCGTGAAATAGGATTCGGGCAGGAAATCCTGGTCGAGCGTCATGCGGTCGTCGCTGTACTGGTAGCTGGTGATCGAGGCGATCTCCCACCCGTCGGCGGCGTAGCGTATCGTCAGGCCGTCGTTGAGCGTCGTGCGGCGGTAGCCGCAGGGGTCGTTGTAGGCGATGCGCCCCGTCGCGGCCGAGGCATAGGGGTAGCCTCCCTGCCGGAGCATCCCGAACGCGAGGGTGTTGTCGATGCTCCACCGCTCGTCGGGGCGGAATTGAAGCCGCATCCGTGCCCCGCCCGAACGCTCCCAGTCGCAGGTGCGTCCCATGTATTCGTTGGTGAAAAAGCCGTCGCCGTGCATGAACCGCGCCGCCAGCGAGACACCCGTGCGGGGCGAGGGGCGGTGGTAGGTCGAGGCGCGCAGCCGCAGCGTGTTGCCCGAAGCATACTCCGCACCCAGCCGCGTCCCCTGGTAGGCGAGCGGCGAGAGGGTGTAGATGTTCATCACGCCGCCCATGGTGTTGCGGCCGTAGAGCGTGCTCTGCGGGCCGCGCAGCACCTCGATGCGTTCGATGTCCGCCAGGTCGAAGTCGTAGTCGTCCTTCGAGAGGTAGGGGACGTTGTCCACGTTGAGGCCCATGACCGGCTGGTCGATGCGTGCGCCCAAGCCGCGCACGTAGACCGACGAGGTCATGCGCGAACCGTAGTCGGGGATGTGGAAATTGGGAACGAGCTGCGAGAGTTCCTTGATGGCGGTGACGCCGCGCCGCTCGATCGTCTCGCGTCCCACGACCGAGGCCGCGACGGGGCGGTTGCGCAGCGTAAGTCCCTGTTTGATCGCCGTCACCTGCACGTTGTCCATCACTACGGCCGTGTCGATCGCCTCCGGTGCTTCGTCGTGCGTGCGCACGGTGCGACGCGGCTCGGCGTGTGCGCATAGCGCGGCGACGCAAAGCAGGAGGCATACGCAGAAACGGCGGCGGAACGGTGTCGGAATCATCGCATTGAATTTCACGGCAAAGTAACGACATTATTTCCGTTCCCGCAATCCTCATTTGTAAGGAGAAGAAAAAGACGGCGGAGGTGGAGGCGTGCCGCAACCTGCGGAGGGGGAGCCATAGCGAGCCTCCGGCGGCGGAGGCTGCGGCTCGCGCAGCTCGCGGAGCCGCTCGGATGCCGGCGATAGCGGTGGTCGGACGTGCCCTTTTACTGTTCTCCCAGTTGCTCGGCGTCGACGTACCCTTTGGTCACGGCGTAGATCGTCAGTCCGGCCACGGAGCGGATGCCGAGCTTGCGGACGAGGTTGCGGCGGTGGGAGATGACCGTCGTCAGGGCGACGTCGAGCCGTTGGGCGATCTGCTTGTTGAGCAGCCCCGCCACGACGAGCCGCAATACGTCGATTTCGCGCTGCGTGAGGGATGGCTGCACTGTCTCGTCCGTCGTGCGGCCGTGCGGGTCGCAGGCAGATCGTGCGGAGGGATGCGTCGGGTGCGTGGCCGGATATGCGGCGGCCGTCCCGTCGGGATAGCCCTCGCGGTGGGCGTGCTGGTGCAGCCGCAGGATGTCGCGCACGAGCCCCTCCTCGCTCTGGGCGATGTCGAGGCAATGCAGTTCGCGCAGCGTGGACTGCGGCGCGCCGTCGGTCAGCAGGATGCTCTTGTGTCGCCGTTCGAGGAAGAAGGCGTTGTGTTCGACGAAGGTCTGCGAGGCGACGAAGTAGTGGAAAAAGCGGTCGGGGCGGTCGGCTGCGAAACGCTCGAAACGGTCGTAGACCTCCACCTCGGCCATCGGGATGATGCGGCGCAGGATGCTTTCCAGCCCCAGACCCGTGAGGATTGAGGGGGTGACGACGGCGATGGCGGGACGGTGGGGCTGCATGGGTTATTCGTGGTGATAGGGTTCGTGGTTGAGGATCGCGAAGGCGCGGTAGATCTGCTCGGCGAAGATCGCCCGCACGATCTGGTGCGAGAAGGTCATGCGCGAAAGCGACAGCCGGCCGTCGGCGCGGGCGTAGACCGCATCCGAGAAGCCGTAGGGTCCGCCGATGACCAGCACGAGCCGCCGCACGCCGCCCAGCATCCGTTTTTGGAGCCAGTATGCGAACTCCACCGAACGCATCTCGTCGCCGCGCTCGTCGAGCAGGACGACATGGTCGCCGGCGGCCAGCTGCCGCAGGATCGCTTCGCCCTCGGCCGTGCGCTGCTGGTTCTGCGTGAGCGAGCGCGTGTTGCGCACGTCGGGCAGCGCCGTGACGGCGAACCGGCAGTAGCGGTTCACGCGGCGCGCGTAGAGTTCCACGAGCGCTTCGACCTCCTTCGAGTCGGTTTTTCCGACGACCAGCAGTTCGATGTTCATTGCATTCGGAACGGAATGGCGTCGCTGTTCCACTCCCCGTCGGCGCCGACGTAGAAGACGGGTTTCGACGGTTCGACCGATTTGAGCCACTGGTAGGCCTTATACATATTGTATCCGTTGCCCGAATCGCGTCCCAGCGCGAAGCCGATGATCGAGGTGTGGTTGCGCGAACGGTGGTACATCGCCTTCACGCGGCCGAGATACTCGTCTGTCAGACGCGGGTCGTTCGACGGAGTGCCGCCTACCGAGCGGTCGTCGCGCGCGTCGGGGGCGTAGATCGCCGCGCAGTCGACCACGTAGAACCCCGTGCGGTCGGCCAGCGTGTAGAACCAGTAGGGCTGCGGATAATCGGGCAGCAGGGTATTGATGCCCCGGGCTTTGAGCGCCTTCATCTCGGCGGCGGTCGTCTTCTCGTCGGCTGCGGCGTTGTAGCGTTGGGGCCGCAGCGAAAGTTCCTTGTCGAAACGGTAGAAGCGGCCGTCGCGGTATTCGCTCTCTCCGAAGCCGACGTAGAGGGGGATATACTCCCACAACATGCTGTTGCGCTTGGTGTAGAGCGTCACCTTGTAGAGCGGCTGCCGCTTGTCGTCCCACTGATTGGCGTAGGCGTGGTAGATGAGCCGCTCGATGTGCACCGTGTCGCGCGAGCGGCCCTCCACCATGATCTCGCGCGAACCGTAGTCGAGCAACTTGCCCTTCGGATCGTAGATGTCGTAGCCGGCGGTGATCGGCTCTTCGCCGTTGTAGGAGTTCTCGACCACGATGTCGAGTTTCAGCACGCCGTATTTGCGCGTCGAGTCGGGAACGAGCGCCACCGAATAGTCGTCGATGTGGAGCCGGTGCTGGAAGACGAGGTAGCTGTTGGCGTAGGCCAGCCGCGGCGCCGGCGCGTCGGCCTGCAACTGCGGAGTCTTCGAGGGGCGCAGGTCGAGCATCACGGCGTTGCGTCCGGGGCGGATGTAGGGAGAGATGAGGAATTCGCGCGGCGTGCGGTCGTCCTCGACGTCGGCTACGCGGGCGTCGTTGACCAGAAGCGTGTAGGCCGAGCCGACGTTCTCCAAATGGAGGTAGATGTCGCGGTCGGTCAGCAGCAGCGGTACTTCGACGACCTGTCCCACCGTGGTGGTGTCGGCCTGCTGCACGACGATCTGCGGGGAGAACGTTTCGTAATGGGCGATGTTGCCCCGACGCAGCAGCGCGGCGTCGTCGCGCGTGTCGAAGGGGACGAATTCCGAACGGAATACCTCGGCGGTTTGCGCTCCCGCGCCCGCAAGGGCGAAAAGAGCCGCCCAGAGTGTAATGAATCGTTTCATCTCGATATTCTTAAATTACCGGCCGCAATGTCGCAGGCCGGCGAGAACGGAGCGAGTCCGATCGTACCGCAGTGCCCGCCGCCTCTTCATGCCGGAGGTCGAGGACAAAGATACGATTAAGCCAAGCGCCATGCAAATTTATTTTATTTGCATGGCTGAGGCGAAGTATCTAAGACGAAGTCAAAGATACGAATAAACGAGGGCAATGCAAATTTATTTGCTTTTTGCCGAGCGCAAAAGTGATGCCTTGCAATTGAAAATTCTGATTTATCGTCCTAAGGGCACAGTCTGCAAAGGCTTTCGTCGTAAGGATCGGCGGTTTTCGTATTTGCAAGGCGAAATCTGCGGAGGACGCGTACTGCGGGGCTCCGCAGGCGAAGGCTCGGCCCGCACGGCGCCGTGGCGCCGCAGTGTCGCAGCGGGAGTTGCGGGTTTTGGCAGGCCGGCAGGCCGGTCCGGTCGCATTGCGAAAATAGCGGATGAAGTGTCGGCGGCAGTGCGGAGTCGTAATAAATCGTCGTCGGATACGATCGATTGTATGCGTTTTTTTTGTACTTTTGTAACTCGGGGAGAAGACGATGCGGATCGACCGCGGAATCGGGGCCGTTCCGTTTCCGCCCGTGCGGTCGTCTGCGCCGGAATTCTGCAAAATGCTAAAATAGATAGAACGTTATGAAAACACTACGAATCGTAGAATTGATCAAGTCGGATGCGGTCGATTGCGATGTGACCGTCAAGGGGTGGGTGCGTACCAAGCGCGGCAACAAGAACGTCGCCTTCATCGCCCTGAACGACGGTTCGTGCGTGGCGAGCATTCAGGTGGTCGTCGAGCTGGCGAAGTTCGACGACGAGACGATGCGTCAGATCGCCACGGGCGCCTGCATCCGTGTCGACGGCCGGCTCGTGAAGTCGCCCGGCGAGGGCCAGGGCGTCGAGGTGCAGGCCTCTTCGATCGAGATTTACGGCACGGCCGACCCTGCGACCTATCCGTTGCAGAAAAAGGGCCATTCGCTCGAATTCCTGCGCGACATCGCCTACCTGCGTCCGCGTACCAATACGTTCGGCGCGGTGCTGCGCATCCGTCACGCCATGGCCTTCGCCATCCACAAGTTCTTCAACGACCGCGGCTTCTACTACTGGAACTCGCCGCTCATCACGGCCTCCGACTGCGAGGGTGCGGGCGCCATGTTCCAGGTGACGACGCTCGATCTGAACAATCCGCCCCGCACCGAGGACGGGCGGATCGACTATTCGCAGGATTTTTTCGGCAAACCCTGCAACCTGACCGTATCGGGACAGCTCGAAGGCGAGCTGGGCGCGTTGTCGCTGGGGCGCATCTACACCTTCGGCCCCACGTTCCGTGCCGAGAATTCCAACACGCCGCGCCACCTCTCGGAGTTCTGGATGATCGAGCCGGAGATGGCCTTCTACGAGTTGGAGGACAACATGGAGCTGGCCGAGGAGTTCCTCAAATACCTGATCGGCTATGCCTTGGAGAACTGCCGCGAGGATCTGGAATTCATGTGCAAGATGTGGGACAAGGAGCTGATCGAACGGCTGGAATTCGTGCTGCACAACGATTTCAAGCGGCTCGACTACACCGAGGGCATCGAGATTCTGAAAGCTTCGGGCCGCAAGTTCGAGTTCCCGTGCGACTGGGGATGCGACCTGCAATCGGAGCACGAGCGCTACCTGGTGGAGGAGCACTTCAAGCGTCCGGTGATCCTCGTCAACTACCCCAAGGAGATCAAGGCCTTCTACATGAAGCAGAACGACGACGGGCGGACGGTACGCGCAATGGACGTATTATTCCCCAAAATCGGCGAAATCATCGGCGGATCGGAACGCGAAGCCGATTATGGCAAGCTTTGTGCCCGTATCAAGGAGTTGAACATGAACGAACGCGAGTTGTGGTGGTACCTCGACACCCGCCGCTGGGGATCGGCTCCCCACTCCGGTTTCGGACTCGGCTTCGAGCGTCTGCTCCTCTTCGTTACGGGCATGGGCAATATCCGCGACGTGATACCTTTCCCCCGCACCCCGCAGCACGCCGAATTTTAGGCGCAGCGGCTCGCCGACCGAAAATCGGGTATACGGGGTGTGCGGAGGGTGTGCGGCGGTTCCCTTCCTCGTGTGCATTGATTTTAACTTTATCGACCCATGGCTATTCATCAGAAACAGGTGATGACGCTTCAGCAGAAGCTCTCCCCGCAGCAGATCCAAATGATTAAATTGCTCGAACTGCCTACCGTGCAGCTCGAACAGCGCATCAAGCAGGAGATCGAGGAGAACATCGTGCTCGAAGAGGCCGAACAGCAGAACGAGGAGGAGGAACCCCAGCAAATATCGGTCGACGAATACCTGCGCGAAGACGACACGCCGGCCTACAAGATGCGGGCCAACAACTATTCGAAAGACGACAAGCCCCGTCAGATTCCCCTGTCGGGCGGCCGTTCGTTGCAGGAGTACCTGATCGAACAGCTCGGCTACCGCAACCTCTCGGAAGAGGAGATGCGGCTGGCGGTCTATCTGGTGGGAAGCATCGACGAAGACGGCTATCTGCGCCGCGATCTGGAATCGGTGGCCGACGACATCGCCTTTACGCTGGGCGAAGAGGTCTCGCCCGAACGGCTGGAAGCGATCTTGAAGGTCATCCACGACCTCGAACCCGCGGGTATCGGTGCGCGCAACCTGCGCGAATGTCTGCTGCTGCAACTCTCGCAACTGCCTATGACGACCCGTTCGCGGCGGCTGGCGCGCAAGATCCTGACCTCCTATTTCGACGAATTCGCAAAAAAACACTACGAGAAGCTGATCTCGCGGTTGCAGGTCACCGAGGACGAGTTCCGCGATGCCATCGCCGAGATCCGCCACCTCTCGCCCAAGCCCGCCAACGGCTACTCCGACGGCGGGTCGGACGCCGCGCCCTACGTGGTGCCCGATTTCATCCTGGACTATCACGACGGCCGTTTCGAACTGTCGCTCAACTCCTACAATGTTCCCGACGTGCGGATCAACCGCCGTTACGTGGAGATGATGCGCGACATGGTGTCGTCCGACGGCCGCGTGCAGGAGAAGAACCGCGAGGCGGTGCAGTTCGTCAAGAACAAGATCGATTCGGCCAAGTGGTTCATCTCGGCGATCAAGCAGCGGCGCGACACGCTGATGCGCACCATGCAGGAGATACTGGATTTCCAGCAGGAGTATTTCAAGACGGGCGACCAGTCGAAACTCCGCCCGATGATCCTCAAGGATATCGCCGACCGCACGGGACTGGACGTTTCGACCATTTCGCGCGTGGTGAACAGCAAGTACGTGCAGACGCAGTTCGGGATCATCCTCCTGAAATCGCTCTTTTCGGAGGCGATGCAGACCGCATCGGGCGGGGAGGTTTCGAGTTACGAGATCAAGAACATCCTGCGTAGCTGCATCGACGACGAAGACAAGCGCCGTCCGCTGACGGACGAGACACTGATGGATATACTCAACGACAAAGGTTACTGCATCGCGCGCCGCACGGTGGCCAAATACCGCGAAATGCTGGGCATTCCGGTGGCGCGTCTGCGAAAACAGATCTGATGGACGAATCCCGAATTGCCGATCCCTCTTCCGCACTGCGCCGTAGCGACCGCAGCCTGCCCACGCGCCTGTCCAGAGCGGTGTCGGTAGTGCTGCATCCGCTGGTGATGCCGCTCTACGTCATCTTGCTGCTGGTGGCGGGACCGACCCAGCTCTCCTATTTCCCCGCGTCGGTCAAGTTCTACCTGCTGTGGGTGACCGTGCTCTACACGGCCGTCATTCCGTTGCTCTCGGTGGGGCTGCTCCGTTCGGTGGGGCGTATTTCGTCGCTTGCGATCGACGACCGGCGCGAGCGGATTCTGCCGCTGGCGATCGGTATCGTCTGCTACCTGCTCTGCGCCGCTACGGTGGCGCGGATTCCTTCGGCGATGATCGTGCGCAAATTCATGCTGGCGGGCGCCTGTTGCGAACTGTTCTGTCTGGCGGTGACCTTCTACTGGAAAATAAGTCTTCATCTGGCTGCGCAGGGAGCCGCCGCGGCATTGCTCGTGTTGCTGACCTTCGGCAACGCAGGGAACCTGACCGGTGCGCTGGCCGTGGCCGTGCTGGCGGCGGGTGCGCTCGCCTCGGCACGTCTGTGGCTGGGATGCCATACGATCCGCCAGGTCGCCGCGGGTTATGCCGGCGGGTTCATCGTCGCGACGCTCGCCGTGCTGCTGTTGTAGGTGTGCGGCGAAAGGATTCTCTTCCGCTCGTTCCGCCGCTCGATCTTTTGCCGCTTTTGGCGCGATCCCGAAGCAGCGAAGGTTGGCCGTTGATTTCCGCACGGCGCGTACTGAATTTCGGCTGGCGGCAGTTCGATAAAAAAACAGCGAGGTAAACTGCCTCGCTGTTTTCTATTCCGGAATCGGGATCGGGTTCTCAACGTGCTGCGATACGGCAGTAACGGTCGTAGCGTTTCAGAACGTCGCGGACGTAGGCCCTCGTCTGGCTGCCGCCGGTGAACCGGCCGCAGCGTACCTCCTGCTGCTCGTAGTATTCGGGCAGCGCTTTGAGCGCCAGATAGCGGGCCACGGTCTCCCATGAATCGGGATTCTCGCCGTGGCTGCGCGCCAGCCGGCGTGCGTCGTTGACGTGGCCGATGCCGCCGTTGTATGCGGCCAGGATGATGCTCATCCGGTCGTCGTCCGGCGTGCCGGGCGCGAAACGCAGTCCGGCGTCGATCTTCGAGAGCACCTGTGCCGCCAGCCGGACGTTGGTCTCCGGATCGAGGAGCCGGTCGCCCGTCACGTTGAACTGGCGCGCCACGGCGGGCATGATCTGCATCAGTCCGGCGGCGCCCCGTTTCGAAACGATGTCGGGCGAGAAACGCGATTCGTGATAGGCGATGGCGCTCATCAGACGCCAGTCGTAACCCTCCTCTTCGCTGACCGAACGGATCAGTTCGTCGTAAACCGAGATGGTGTGGGCGATCTCCGTCCTTTCGGCGCTGCCGATGAAACTGCCTGCCGTGCGGTTGCCGTAGGGGCCGAAATTGGCGTTCAGACCGTAGAAGGTAGTCAGCAATGTTAAGAACACGAACGTTAAAAATGTCTTTTTTAACATAAAGTTTTACGTTGCGGGCAGCTCTCTGCGTGCCGTACAGTACACCGATCGATCAGTCGTAGAATCCCCACGAAATACCCATCTTGAACATGCCGGGGTTGAGCGGGTAGCGGGCCACGGAAAAGTAGTCGCCGTTGCCGAACAGCCCCCTGTTGACATGCTGATATTTCAGAAAGATGCGCATTCGTTTCCACTTGCCCATGACGAAAACGTCGGTGTAGGGATAGTTCCCCACCTCGGTTTCGCGCTGGTTGTAGAACGCCGACAGGGCCGGATTGTAGCCCGGGGCGTAATACTTCGTGTTGTAGCGGCCGTCGAGACCGATTTGCAGCCTCAACACGTCGCGCACCACCCAGAACTCGTAATAGTACGAGAGGAAGGCGCTCACGAGCGGAACGGGTATGACCTCCTGATTTGTACTCCACTGCAACAATACCCTGTTGTCCAGATGGAGTCCGCCGATGCGGAAATCCTTGCGGGCATACAAACTCGTCAGGCTGACGTTGCCGTCGTGTTGCAGGACGCCTACGTTGGAGTCGCCGGGACCGACGGGGCCGTAATAAATCTTGTTCTTTACGACACCCTGCCATGCGGCGAGTTCCAGCGCGTAGTCCGGCACGCGGAACGAAGCCTCGATACGGGTTTCATTCTCCTTGGCCAAGGAGTTGGACCACACGTAGTGGTTCGAGAAGAGATTCTCCTGCCAGTAACCCGGCGAACGCTTCTCGTTCGAGAAACGTCCTTCGAGAATCAGGGCGTGACCGCGGAGATAGCCTTTGAGCGCGAGGTGTGCGCCCAGCGACATGTCTCCGCCTCTGTACCCCGACGGGTAGACCTTCATGTTGGCGTCCCAGTCGACGTATTTCTTGATTTTGCCGGCGATCGACCCGTAGGCGAAATAGCTGGTCTTTCGCGTGCGGCGGTATTTGCCGGTGATGTAGTCGCCGAGCGCGAACTGCGAGTAGGTGTGTATGTCGAACCCCACGCCGCCGTCGATGGTGCCGATCACGCCGTTGCGGTCCCACGGCTGCGCCTGCACGAACAGGCGGTTCGAAAGCCTCCGTTCGCAGAGCGTGTCGCGCGAGGCGTCGGGGTGGATGAACCAGTTGTCGTAATACTCGTGGCCCTCGGTGGCGACGAAGTTGCCGTTCTCGTCTTTCGACCCGCGTTCGTCGGTGTAGGTGCCGAAGATGTCGGTGTAGGTCTTGCTCCAAATATCGTACTCGATCGAGTGGCCGATGAATACGGCCGAGAGGTCGGCCAGCGAAAAATCGTTTTCGGTGACGCGTTGCAGCGGAATGGCGTAGGACTGCGTGAGGAAGAAGGCGTGGTTGCGGTAGATGTTTTCGGCCTTGGCGTTCGTCAGCCGCATCGGTACGCCCGACGGCATCTCGAAGACCGTGTCGCGGATCGCCCATTCGCCCACCACGCCGCCGTTCTCCTGCGTCTCGATGTGGTTGTTGACGTAACCGGCATGTACGGAGTAGCGCTTGCCCGTGTGGGCGACCGTCACGGCGATGTTCTGATTCTTGGTACGCGACCATTCGTAGAGTCCCCGCGTGCCGCGCGACTTGTAGTCGATGCTGAAACTGGTCGAGGGAGAGATGTTCTGCGCGTGGCGGATCTCGAAATTGGTCTCGCGGTAGCGTTTCTGTCCCGATTCGATGTAGGTCATTTGCAGGAAGGGACGTTTGCCGTTGTAGAACGGCGCGTTCCGCATGTCGTAAATATAGGAGTGGAACGGGGAGGCGAAACTGAAATCCTGCCACTGGGGCCGCTCGAAATAGTTGAGCGGAACCGATCCCTGGCCAAGCGCGCCGATCGGCGCATCACCCACGCCGTTGCGGTAGAAGGGGTAGTCGATTCGCCACGCCGTGAGCGTGGTGTCGAGCGGTTCGATCCGCACGCGGTTGTAATCCTGGGAGACGTTCCATTTGAAGTTGGGCAGCGCCCGGATCGAATCGCTGAAAAAGTAGGATTCGAGCGGTTTTTTGATGCGCTTCTCCTTGGTCGAGTCGACGGGCTGCTGCGCCTGCCCCTCCTCGTCTTCGGGCGCGGGGTTCGGTACTCCGTAGAGGTTGGTGTTTTCGCCGCGTTGCTGGGCTCGCATGAGTGAACGGGCGTCGAGCTGGGCACAGACACGCCCCGGCAGCAGCGCCGCCAAGAGCAGCACTGCCGGGAGCAGATATGTTCCGAGCCGTTTCGACATGCGTTTTCTTTCTTAGGCTTCGGCCGCCCTGCGCCCTTGCAGGAGCCACCGGACGAGCGAGACTACGACATAGAGAACGAAAATCGCGGGAATTGCGTATGCGCCGAGCGTAAGAATAAGTACGACGCACGCCCCCAGAAAGAGATAGCGCAGCCGGTTGCCCGTCCAGCCGAAGCCGTGGAATTTGAGTGCGAACATGCGGATCGGGCTGATCATGAGCCAAGCCGTCGCCGCCGCGGCGAGCAGTACGGCTTCATAGGGCAGCGAGAGCATTCCTTCGGCGTGGAGCAGACCCAGCGAGGCGCAGAAGAGGCCCGCCGCGGGCGAAGGCAGTCCGCAGAACTCGGTGCGCTGCGTGTCGTCGATGTTGAATTTCGCCAGCCGCAGCGCCGTCCCGACGGCCAGCAGCAGTACGATCCAGCTCCAAGGGCCTCCCGTGTCGGCCGCCCACCACGAACTGCCGGCCTGCCATGCCAGCGTGAGCATGACGGCCGTCGGTGCGACGCCCGACGAAACCATGTCGGCCAGCGAATCGAGCTGCAACCCGATCGGCGAGGACTGGTGGAGCAGCCGTGCCGTGAAGCCGTCGAAAAAATCGAAGACGGCCGCCAGCACCAGCAGCCAGAAGGCCAGATGCAGGTCGCCGTCGGTGAGTATCGCCACCGTCGCTATCATCCCGCAGAGCAGATTCGAGAGCGTGAGCAGGTTGGGAATGGTAAAGAGCTTGATCTTCATATTCGTGCCCGACAATTGATAGATTGACCGGCAAAGTTACGAATTATTTTTCGGTTTTCGGGCAAATGTGCCGAAAACCGATCGGACACGGCCTTTTTCTCCGCTGTTTGCGGGGCGATGCAGGGGGCGATGCCTGTGTCGGAATTGGTTTGGACTTCCTCCTGAGGATGACAGGATTTGTCGTTCCGGACGGAATGCAGTGGAGCGTAGGAATCTTTCCGCTCTTTTCGCAGTGCGATCCGGCAGGCCGGAGACCTGCTAAAATAGGAGATCAGCAAATAATCATCGTTGCGCGCAGTGCACCGCAAATTCCGCATTGCTCCGTCCGATCCCGACGTAGGTGCTCTGCGGACACTTTTGGCGCCACCTTTCGGTGACAAAAGGTGGTAAATCCGCTCCTTGCAGGAGACACCCAATCGGAGGTGCGGGATGCTTCCCGAAGTGAGAATTAGGTTGTTTTTGCAGTGCGATCCCGCAGGCCGGAGGCCTGCTAAAATACAGTTTCGAAAGATTCGCTCTTCGGCTGCAGCCGAAGAGCGGAAGCCCGCAGCCGCCCATGCAGAGGGCGGCATCGCTCCGCCTGCGGCGTCCGGCACATCCTCCGCCGGCCGCGGACTGACAAAGGGAAATCGCACTTTGGCTGCACCGAGAATATTTCGCCTCGGCAAAAAGCAAATTAATTTGCATTGCTTCCGGCTTTTCGTATCTTTGGCTTGCCGAAGATATTTCCGTTCGGCAATGTTCGAATAAATTTGACATTGCCCTCGCTTATTCGTATCTTTGACTTCGCCGAAGATACTCCGTCTCGGCATAATCAAACATGAATGTTTGCTTCTGCCCTCGACTTTTCGTATCTTTGTATATTATTTCAGGAACAATCAAACGAGATACGATATGAATCGCTACTGTATCATCATGGCGGGAGGCGTGGGAACCCGCTTCTGGCCGCTGAGCCGGCAGAACAAGCCCAAGCAGTTCCTCGACATCATGGGGACGGGCAAGTCATTCCTGCGCCATACGTTCGAACGCTTCGCGCCGCTGGTGCCCGACGAAAATTTCATCGTGGTGACCAACCGACGTTACAAGGAGCTGATCCGCAATATCCTTCCCGAGATCCGCAAGGAACAGATTCTCTGCGAGCCGATCGGCCGCAATACCGCGCCGGCCATCGCCTACGCCGCCTACTGGTTGCGGAAACACGATCCCGAAGCGCAGATGATCGTCACGCCGGCCGATCACTGGGTGGTCGACGAGGAGGGGTTCCGCTCGATCATCGGCGAGTGCCTCGATTTCGTGACGGGCCACGATGCGTTGATGACCGTCGGCATCCGTCCCACACGCCCCGAAACGGGTTACGGTTATATACAGGCCTCGGCCGACGAGACCATTTGTCCGGTGAAGAGTTTTACGGAAAAGCCCAATCTGGAACTGGCCCAGACCTTCGTGCAGTGCGGCGAATTCTTCTGGAATTCGGGTATTTTCGTCTGGAAGGTCCGCGATATCGTGCGGGCCTTCGCCCAATACCTGCCCGAACACCATGCGCTGTTCTCGTCGGTCGAGGCGGCGTTCGGTACGCCGCAGGAGGACGAGGCCGTCGAACGGGTCTTTTCGTGCAGCCATCCCATTTCGATCGATTACGGCGTCATGGAGAAGGCCGGCAACGTCTACGTGCGCTCCAATGCCGACGTGGGTTGGAGCGACGTGGGGACGTGGGGTTCGCTCTACCAGCTCTCGCGCAAGGACCGTTACGCCAACGCCAAGCCTGCGGAGGGTTGTTACGCCTACGATACGCGCAACTGCATCATCTCGCTGCCCGCGGGCAAGGTGGCCGTCGTGAGCGGCTTGAAGGAGTACATCGTCGTCGATACGGAGGACGTGCTGATGATCTGCCCGCGCGGCGAGGAGCAGAACATCAAGAAGTATATCGACGAGGTGAAGTTCAACAAGGGCGAGGAGTATATCTGATAATCGATGAATAACGATTGACAATTGAACGAAAACGAACGGCTCGGAACGCAGCGTCTCTATGCGTTGTTCGAGCGATATCCCGCCGTCGCGACCGACTCGCGGCGGGCAGGTGAAGGGACGATCTTCTTCGCCCTCAGGGGCGACCGTTTCGACGGCAACCGCTTCGCCCTGGCGGCGCTCGATGCCGGTGCGGCCTGCGCCGTCGTCGACGATCCGGCGGTCGCGGCGTCGGCCGGAGAAGCCTATGCCGGGCGGATCGTGACGGTAGACGACGCGCTGGCGGCCTTGCAGGCGCTGGCGCGCGAGCATCGTCGCAGGCTCGGCATTCCGCTGCTGGCGATCGTCGGCAGCAACGGCAAGACCACGACCAAGGAGCTGGTGAGCCGCGTGCTGGCCGAAAAATACGCGGTCTACGCCACGCAGGGCAATCTCAACAACCATATCGGCGTACCCCTTACGCTGCTGGCGATGACGCGCGACACGGAGTTGGGGGTGGTGGAGATGGGGGCGAGCGCCTGCGGCGAAATCGCCCTGCTCTGTGCGATCGCCGAGCCCAATTTCGGCCTGATTACCAACGTCGGGCGGGCGCACCTCGAAGGATTCGGGGGTGTCGAAGGGGTGCGGCGCGGCAAGGGCGAGCTGTACGACTATCTGGCTGCCAACGGCGGCCGTGCCTTCGTGCGGCGCGACGACGGGACGCTGGTGAAAATGGCCGCCGAACGGGGAAATCTGGCGGTGGAACTCTACGATCCGGCGATCGCCGACGGCGTCGGGCACCGGCTCGAAGGGGCGTTCAACCGCCTGAACGTAGCGGCGGCGATGGCCGTAGGCCGTTATTTCGGCGTGGACGAGGAGCGTATCCGCGACGCCGTGGCCGCATACCGGCCCGACAACAACCGCTCGCAGCGGCGGTCGACGGCCCGCAATACGCTCGTCGTCGATTGTTACAACGCCAATCCGTCGAGTATGCAGGCGTCGCTGGCCAATTTCCTCGGCGAGGAGTCGGTCGGCGGCAAGGTCGCCGTGTTGGGCGATATGCTCGAACTGGGGGCGTGGAGTGCGGCGGAGCATCGTGCGGCGGTCGAACAGGCGCTTGCGGGCGACGTGGAGCAGTTGTGGCTGGTGGGGACGGAGTTCTCCGCCGCGTGGCGTGCGATGGGGTGCGGCGACGAACGGGTGCGTCTGTTCGCCACGTGCGACGAAGCGGCCGCCGCGTTGCAGGCGTCGCCGTTTGCGGGCAAGTTCGTGCTGCTGAAAGGGTCGCACGGGATCGGACTGGAACGATTGATCGAGTGGCTGTGATCGGTCAGTGCTTTGGCTGATGCTTGTCCTGTGTCCGGCAGGAGGAAGCGCGGATAGTATGCGGATGCCCGACGGTCGTCGGGTGTCCGCGTTCGTTCCTTTCGGATCGGCCGAATTCGGCGGGCGGAAGATCGATTTTTCGAAAAAATTCCTAACTTTGTCAATCAGACGCGAATTCAAACTTAAAAAACGAGAATGGAACAGGAAAAACAATTGACCTCGTTGCCGGAGAACGCCTACCGCGAGCTGGCGCCGGGCGAGGAGTACACGCCGATGCTGCCGGCGTCGGCCGCTCCCGCCGAAGTGACGCCCTATTCGGTCGGGATGGGCATCGTCATGGCCATCGTCTTTTCGGCTGCGGCGGCCTATCTGGGGCTCAAAATCGGACAGGTGTTCGAGGCGGCGATCCCGATCGCCATTATCGCCGTGGGCATGGGCAGCGTGCTCGGCAAGCGCAACATGCTGGGCCAGAACGTCATCATCCAGTCGATCGGCGCTTCGTCGGGCGTGATCGTCGCCGGGGCGATCTTCACGCTGCCGGCGCTCTACATCCTGGGGCTGGACGCGGCGTTTTACCAGATCTTCCTTTCGTCGTTGTTCGGCGGTCTGCTGGGCATCGTGCTGTTGATCCCGTTCCGCAGCTATTTCGTCAAGGAGATGCACGGCAAGTATCCCTTCCCCGAAGCGACGGCCACCACCGAGGTGCTCGTGTCGGGCGAGAAGGGGGGCGCGCAGGCCAAGCTGCTCGCCGTGGCCGGTGCCGTGGGCGGACTGTACGATTTCGTGGTGTCGACTTTCGGGGCATGGACGGAATCGGTTTCGACGCGCATCTGCGATTTCGGCGCGATGTGCGCCGACAAGTTCAAGGTGGTCTTCGGTCTCAATACCGGCGCGGCGGTGTTGGGCTTAGGCTACATCATCGGCCTGAAATACGCCACGATCATCACCGCGGGTTCGTGCCTGGTGTGGTTTCTCGTCGTGCCGTTGGTGGGATCGGTGATCCCCGATGCGGCGAGCGTATCGCCCGAACAACTGTTCAAGGATTTCGGCCGGCCGATCGGCATCGGCGGCATCGCGATGGCCGGGCTCGTCGGCATCGTGCGGCAGGCGGGGATCATCCGTCAGGCGTTGGGGCTGGCCGTGAAGGAGCTGGGCGGTAAGAAGACCGCCGAGCAGACGACCGTGCGTACGCAGCGCGACCTGACGATGCGGCTGATCCTCACGGTCGTGATCGCCACGCTGGCGGCGCTGCTGGTCTTCTTCCAGTTCGGCGTGCTGGGCAACTGGGCGCAGACGCTCGTGGCGCTCGCGATCGTCTTCGTGATCGCTTTCCTTTTTACGACCGTGGCGGCCAACGCCATCGCCATCGTGGGGACGAATCCCGTGTCGGGCATGACGCTCATGACGCTGATCCTTTCGTCGCTGGTGCTCGTCTCGATCGGACTGAGCGGCAAGAGCGGCATGACGGCCGCGCTGGTCATCGGCGGCGTGGTCTGCACGGCCCTCTCGATGGCCGGAGGCTTCATCACCGATTTGAAGATCGGCTACTGGATCGGTACGACGCCGGCCAAGCAGGAGGCGTGGAAATTCCTCGGCACGACCGTTTCGGCGGCGACGGTGGCGGGCGTGATGATCGTGCTCAACCGCACCTACGGTTTCGTGGGCGAGGGTGCGCTCGTGGCGCCGCAGGCCAATGCGATGGCGGCCGTGATCCAGCCCTTGATGGAGGGCGGCACGACGCCGTGGGTGCTCTATTTCATCGGCGCCGTGCTGGCGCTGGTGCTCACCTCGATCGGCGTGCCGGCGCTGGCCTTCTCGCTGGGGATGTTCATCCCCATGGAGCTGAACGCCCCGCTGGTGGTGGGCGGTCTGGTGGCGTGGTACGTCTCGACCCGCTCGAAGGATGACGCCGTGAACAAGGCGCGGCTCGACCGCGGTACGCTCATTGCGTCGGGCTTCATCGCCGGCGGTGCGCTGATGGGTGTCGTTTCAGCCGTGCTGAAATTCGCGGGCGCCGACTGGTACTTCGGGCAGTGGGCGTCGTCGAACGGCGCCGAATGGTTGGGGCTTGCGATGTATGCGGCCCTGATCGGCTATATGGCCTGGCACACGATGCGTGCGAAGCCCGAACAGGAGTAATTCATTTGTAACGAATAAGATATGGAACTCAAAGATCGATTTCTGAAATACGTCTCCTACGACACGCAGTCGTCGGAGCAGAGCCGGACCTTCCCCTCGACCGACAAGCAGCTGGTGCTGCTGCGCGAGCTGGCCGACGAAATGAAGGCGTTGGAAATGACGGAAGTGACGATGGATGCGCACGGCTACGTGATGGGTACCGTGCCCGCCACGCCGGGCTGCGAGTCGGCGCCCGTCGTCGGTTTTATCGCGCACGTCGACACCTCGCCCGACATGAGCGGCAAGGACGTCCGTCCCCGCACGATCGAGGAGTACGACGGCGGCGACATCGTGCTTAACGGTCAGTTGACGATGCGCGTGGCCGATTTCCCTGAACTGGCGTTCTTCAAGGGGCATACGCTCATCCACACCGACGGTACGACGCTGCTGGGCGCCGACGACAAGGCGGGCGTGGCCGAGATCATGACCGCCGCCGAGTATCTGCTGGCGCATCCCGAGATCGCACACGGCAAGATCCGCATCGGCTTCACCCCCGACGAGGAGGTGGGACGGGGCGTCGATTACTTCGACGTCGCGGCTTTCGGCGCCGATTTCGCCTATACGGTCGACGGCGGCATGGAGGGCGAATTGGAGTACGAGAACTTCAACGCCGCCAGCGCCAAGATCGCCGTGCAGGGCCGCAACGTCCACCCGGGTTATGCCAAGAACAAGATGATCAACGCCATCGAGGTGGCCTGCGAGCTGAATGCCATGCTGCCCGCCGCAGAGCGTCCCGAACATACCGAAGGGTACGAGGGGTTCTACCACTGCGTGGGCTTCGACGGGACGGTCGAGCGCGCCGAGATCAGTTACATCATCCGCGACCACGACACCGCGAAGTTCGAACAGAAGAAGAGTTATCTGTGGAGCGCGGTCGACCTGTTGACGAAAAAATACGGCGACGGGGTGTTGACGCTCACGCTGAAAGACCAGTATTTCAACATGCGTAAAATGGTCGAGCCGCATCCGCAGCTCATCGACAAGGCGATGGAGGCGATGCGGATGGCGGGCGTCGAACCGCTCGTGCGTCCGATTCGCGGCGGCACGGACGGCGCGCGGCTCTCGTTCATGGGACTGCCGTGCCCCAATCTCTTCACGGGCGGCATGAATTTCCACGGCAAGTTCGAGTACTGCTCGCTCACGACGATGCGCAAGGCCGTGCAGGTGATCCTGAACCTGGCGCAGCTGTGGGCCAAATAGCGCCTGACGATGGATCGGTACGGATATCTGAAAACGGCGGCGGCCATCCCTTCGGTGCGGGTGGCCGACTGCGCCTATAACGGCGAGCGGATCGCCGCGTTCGTGGCCGATGCGGCCGGACGCGGCGTCGAGGTCGTTCTCTTTCCCGAACTGTCGGTGACGGGCTATACCTGCGGCGATCTCTTCCTGCAACCGGCGCTGCTGGCTGCTGCCGAACAGGCCCTTGCGGAGCTGCTGCGGCGCACGGCGGAGCTGAATACGGCATTCGTGGTCGGCCTGCCCGTCGCGGTGGACGACATGCTCTACAACTGCGCCGTCGTGGCGGCCGCGGGCGAAGTGCTGGGTGTCGTGCCCAAGTGTCATATTCCCGACTACGCCGAGTTCTACGAGTCGCGCTGGTTCGCTTCGGGTCAGGGGCGCCCGACGGTCGAGATCGAGTTGTGCGGGCAGAGCGTGCCGTTCGGGCCCGACCTGCTGTTCGACATCGGCGGTGCGCGGTGCGCGGTGGAGATCTGCGAGGACCTGTGGGTTCCGGCCCCTCCGTCGGCGGAGGCGGCTGCGGCCGGCGCCGAGGTGATTCTCAATCTTTCGGCGTCGCCCGAAACCGTGGGCAAGAGCGACTACGTGCGGCAGCTGGTCGTACAACAGTCGGCGCGTACGCGCGCGGCCTACCTCTACTGCTCGGCCGGTTTCGGCGAGTCGTCGACCGATCTGGTCTTCGCCGGCCATGCGCTGGTGGCCGAGAACGGCGCGGTGCTGGCCGTGTCGGAGCGTTTCTCGCTCGGCGAGCAGCTCGTCGTGGCCGACGTCGACTGCCAGCTGCTGCGCAACGACCGCTGCCGCACGACGACGTTCCGCCACAGCGGCGCGGGCGGCCGTACCACGGTCGCCGTGACGATGCCCGTGGCCGACGACCGTCCGTTCGACCGCACGGTCGAGGCGATGCCCTTCGTACCGGCGGAGGACGACCGGCGGCACAGCCGTTGCGAGGAGATTCTCAACATTCAGGCGACGGGATTGGCGCGCCGGCTGGCGCATACGCGGAGCACGAAGGCCGTCGTCGGCATTTCGGGCGGACTGGATTCGACGCTCGCACTGCTCGTGACGGTGCGTGCGTTCGACCGGCTGGGACTCGACCGGCAGGGGATCGTGGGGATCACGATGCCCGGTTTCGGGACGACCGGCCGCACCTACGGCAATGCCCTGACGTTGATGCGCGGACTGGGCGTCACGGCGCGCGAAATACCGATCCGCGCCGCCTGCGAACAGCATTTCCGCGACATCGGGCTGCCGGAAGACGACCGCTCGACGACCTACGAGAATGCGCAGGCGCGCGAACGGACGCAGATTTTGATGGACGTGGCCAACCGCGAAGGTGCGCTGGTCGTCGGTACGGGCGACCTGTCGGAACTGGCTCTGGGCTGGGCGACCTACAACGGCGACCAGATGTCGATGTACGGCGTCAACGCCTCGGTACCCAAGACGCTCGTGCGCCATATCGTCGAGTGGTATGCTGCGCACTGCGCCGAAGGGAGTGTGCGCGAGGTGTTGTGCGACGTGGCCGCCACGCCCGTCTCACCCGAACTGCTGCCGGCCGATGCAGAGGGCGGTATCGCGCAGAAGACCGAAGAGCTGGTCGGCCCCTACGAGCTGCACGACTTCTTCCTCTACCGCTTCGTCCGGCAGGGGTTTCCGCCCGCGAAGATACTTTTTCTGGCCGAACGTGCGTTCGGCCGGCGTTACGACCGGGCGACGATCCTGCGGTGGATGAAGACCTTTTTCTCCCGCTTTTTCTCGCAGCAGTTCAAACGTTCGGCGATGCCCGACGGGCCGAAGGTGGGTTCGGTGGCGTTGTCGCCGCGCGGCGACTGGCGGATGCCGTCGGATGCGAGCGCCGCGGTATGGCTCGCCGAGATCGACCGGCTCGAAAAGGAGTGAACGAAACAAATTATCGGAATTTATGAAGAGACTTTTGATGTGCCTGCTGGCCGCGTGCTGCGTTGTACCGGCCGTCGGGCAGGATTGGAAAGAGGCGTTGAAGAGCGCGGCCTCGAACGTCGTCGACAAGGCGACGGGCGGCAAGGCGACCGAAACGCTGATGATCGGCGACTGGCAGTACGAGGCGCCGGGCGTGAAGTTGGAAAGCGACAACGCGCTGGCCGACGTCGGAGCGTCGGCCGTGACGGGCAAAATGGAGGAGCAGCTCGAAAAGCTCTACGCGCTGGCGGGAATCCGTGCCGGTGCGTGCAAGTTCTCGTTCGCGGCGGACAAGCGCTTCACGGCGACGTTCGGCAGCCGGACGTTCACCGGAACCTACGAGTTCACGGGCGAGAGCCACGATATCGCGCTGCATTTCGAAATGTCGTCGAAATACGATCTGGGGACGCTCAACGGCAAGACTTACTTGTCGGGAACCGACCTGCAAATCCTCTTTCCGGCTACGCGGCTGCTGAAAATGGTCGACGTGCTGGGGCAGAAACTCGCTTCGTTCAGCACGACGGCCGCGACGGTCAGCACGCTGGTCGGCAAGTTCGACGATCTCTATCTGGGATTCGAATTTACGAAGCAATGACGATGAGACGTCTGTTTTTGATCGCGGCCTTCGCCGCCGCCTTTGCGACGCCCGTTTCGGCGCAGTCGTGGCAGGACATGTTCAAGAGCGCCATCCAGTCGTTGACGGGCGGTACTTCGTCGGAGTCCGCCGCGGCGACCGCTGCCCCCGAACCGCTTCCGGAGAAGGAGCTGTTCGGCTCGTGGAGCTATCAGGCGCCGGCGATGGAGTACACGGGCGACGATATGCTCGCCTCGCTGGCGGCCTCGACGCTCAAAGGGCAGCTGCCCTCCTATTTCCAGCAGGCGGGGCTGCAACCGGGCAAGGCGACGGTCTCTTTCTCCCGTCGCGGTGTCTTCAAGGCAGTGCTGGACACCCATAAGGTAGAAGGGGTGTACCGCTACGACGAAGATACGGGGGAGCTGACGGTCGAGTGCCTCTTCGCCGGCAATCCGGTCTCTTTCACCGGCCGGGCGAAACATGCCGACGGCGTGCTGACGCTGCTTTTCGAAGCGAATGCCGCGCTCGGTTCGCTGCGCGCTTCGTCGCAGCAGTATGCGCAGAATCCGAAGTTGCAGCAGATCGCCGCGATTCTGGAACGTTATCCCGGCGTGATGCTGGGCGCCGAGTTGAAGCGGCGGTAGCGCAGGGAGAATGATACGCGAGGGGTCGGCGCTTTCGAAAGCGCCGACCCCTCGCGTATCGTGTTCCGGGACGTTATTCGTAGACCAGTTCGAAGTCGTCGACCCACATCACGCTGTCGGAACTGCCGGTGAAGTAGTCGCCGTAGCGCGACGCCGAGCAGACGATCATCAGATGCGTGGGTACGACGTCCGTGGCCGTGTAGTCGAGTTTGACGGTGAATTCGCGCCACTCGTCGACGCTGGTGGTGAAGACCACCTCGCCGTAGGCGATGACGTCCTTGCCTTCGGGGTCGAAGAAGGTCTTCGTGTCGCGGGTGTAGACCTGCACGGGCGACTGCTCCGTTCCGCCGTATTCGGCGGCCGTCCAGCGCCCCAGCGCCATGTAGATGATGCCTTCGTCGGGGTCGCCCTTGGCGAAGCTCATGCCCACGGGGCTGCTTTTGATGTAGTCCATCTTGCCGCGGTTGTATTTCACCCAGCCGTGCAGCGCCACGGGGCGCGAGGTGAAGGGCTGGCTGAAATTCACGATGCCGTCGGTGCCCTTCGTTTCGGCGTAGTGGCCGGAGAAGAGGTTTCCGGCGGCGAACTTGCCGACGCCGAGGAAGGCGACGTACTGCGATTTGAGCTGTGCGCAGTATTGGCCCTCCGAACCCGGACGCGGGTCTTTTTCGTTGGTGGTGACGAGTTTTTTGAGCGTCATCGAACCGGGATTGCCCGAACCCCAGAACTGCTCGGCCAGCGGCGCGTCGGCGGCGTAGGGGTAGAGGATGTCGCTGCGGTCGGTGCTCCACGTCTCGAATCCGGCGTTGGGCAGCTGCGGAGCCGCTTCGGTGGTGAATTCCCGCATGTCGCAGCTGTCCGTGTCGGAGAAGGCTCGCAGTTCGTAGGTCGTTTCGGGGTCGAGGCCGGCGAGTTTCGCGCGGAAGGTTCCGCCCTCGATCTCGACGTCGGGTACCGCGAGCCACTCCGTGTCGCCCTTGCGGCGGTAGACGAAGCCCATTTCGGTGTCGCTCAGACCGTCGGCCGCGAGCCATGCGATGTGCGCCCATGCGTCGCACTGCGTGATGCGCACCGTGACGTCGGTCGGCACGACGCGGAGCCGCCACTGCTCCGTGCGGCCGTGCGCCGTGACGTCGACCAGCCGTACCGTCTCGAACGAGGTCGTTCCCTCGATTTCGGGCGAGTAGGTCGTGATTCCGGCCGGGCCGAGTTTGAGCTCCTTGACCGGGACGTTTTGCAGGTCGGTGCTGCGCGAGACATAGGCCGTCGCCGTGCGGTTCGCAGGATCGATCTCGGCCGCGCCCACCTGCTTCTTCACGCGGAAATAGCGTTCGATGGTCTGCGTGGCCGCGATGCTCCACCCGTACTCCTGATAGAGCGACAGCGTCGTGTAGAGCGGCGTACGCAGGTCGAACGTGCCGGGGAAGGCGACCGACGACTGCCCGCCTTCGGTGAGCGTCACCGAGGTGATGTGCACGTTGCGGATGTCGGTGGTCTCCAAAAGCGGCAGGATGACGGTCTGCTGCGCAGCGTTGATCTGGGCTGCGCCGTCGAGCCCTTCGGCCTCGATCGCCTCGATGTTGATCGTCACCACGGGGTAGGGCAGGTCGTTATGGATGCAGCCGGCGAAGAACGCCGGAAGGCACAGTGCGCCGAAAAGGATGAGTCGTTTCATGGTTACTCTTTCTTTTTGTTCCACAAATGAACGGTCATACCCACGTTGATATTGGCAAGGTTGAGCCGAAAACGCATTTTCGACGCCGTGCGGCTGCCGGTTTTGCCGTCCTGGTCGGTCTGGTCGATCTTCGAATACTGGAAGCCGCCCAGTCCGAACGAGAGGGTTCCGCAGACGTTGGGAAAGATGTAGACCGCCACGCCGGGATTGAACGAAATGTTCATCTTGAACGACTTGCTGTGGGTCGATTTCGGCGTGTCGCCCGACAGGTAGGAGAAGTCCGAGCGGCCGATCATGCCCGACAGCTCCAATTCGGCGAACAGACCGAAACTGCCCTTGGGGTCGATACCCGTATAGGAGCGGTGGAACAGTCCGAACGAGTAGGCGTTGCCCGAGTAGTCCATGTTGTCGAGCGAGATGTCCAGATCGTTCTGAGAACCCAGATCGACTTCCAGATTGCCCAGTCCCATGCCGATATGGCGGTAGCCGAGCCGCAGTCCGACCATGTTGTTGTCGCGGTAGAAATAGCCCACGAAGGGGTTGACCTGCGCCATCGTCCCGTCGAGGTTGATGTTGTCGAGGATGAGCATCATGTCGGTGTCGTCGCTCGAAATCGTGCCGTAGGAGGCCGTGATGCCGAGCGCCACCTCGCCTTTGTAGGCGAATTTGTTGCGGTCGATGCGGCGGTCGATGCGCTTGGCCGTAGGCAGGAAACGGTGTTTCTCGACGAAGGCCGAGTCTTTGCGCACGACGACCGAGGCGTCGGCGCCGGAGTCGGCCGCGGCCGACAGTGCCGCCGGCGCGAGGAGCATCAAAAGTAGGAATTTCTTCATTGCCGTGCGGTTTTAGAGGTAGAACGATATGCCCAGCCCGATGGAGAGCAGGTTGACTTTGAAATTCATGGCGCTCTGGTGGCGCGTGCCGGTCGTCACCTGATTGTGTACCTGCCGCACGCGGCTGTACCCGATGCCCATCATGCCGACATTGACCTCGACGGCCATGCTGTTCGTGGCGAAGGCGATCAGGCCGGGCGAGAGGCCCAGCTCGAAGTCGAAGCCCCGCTGGAACGTGCCCTTGATCGGCGAATCGGCCGCGAACTTACCCTGCGAGCCGCCGAAGAGCAGCTGGATGTCGGTGAAGATGCCGAAGCGCTTCGACTCGCCGAAGGGGATGTAGCGGCGGTAGACCGCAGCGAACGAATAGGAGTGGCGCAGCGCGTAGTAATAGTCGACGCTCAGGTCTGTCGACGAGTCGCCGTTGCCGAAGCTGACGTTCGCCCCGTCGAGTTTGAGCAGCGTGCGGCCGTAGATGAAGCGCACGCCGAGCGTCGAGTTGTTGCCCAGCGCGTAGCCGATCATCGGACTGACCTTGAAGGTGTAGCCTTCGGAGGTGATGTCGTCGATTACGAGCACGTCGTAGTCGCGGTTGTTGTGGGTCGAATAGGAGACCGTACCGCCGAAGACCCATTGTCCCTTGGGGACGAAGAGGCTGGTCCGCGAGCTGATGCCGCGCTCGGCACGCCGCTGGTTGACGGTTTTCGCCGACTGAGGCTGTTCCCCGTCCGCGATCGCCGTGAGTCCGGCTGCACGGTCGCCGGCCGGCGTCGTGGCAGTCGGCCCGTCGGGTGCCTCCGATACCGGAGCGACGTCGGTCGCGGGAAGGGGTTCGGCGGTGAGCGGCGGCTCCGCGTCGGCGATGTCGGACGTTTCCGCTGCCATAGGATCGGGTGCGGCGGCCGTTCGGTCGACGGGCGATTCCGGCCGCGGGGCGGCGGCCGCGACGGCCGTCCCCAGCAGCAGAATCAGTGTCAGAAGTTTGAGTTTGCGCATTTCGAAGTGCGTTAATCGGTTCTTTGCGTATCGCGGGAGTTTTTCGGCGGCCCTCCCCGCAGCCGTTTCCGACCCTAACGAATCTCCGGGCGGTCGTCGGGCCGCCCGGAAATTTGCAGGGTTGTCGTTTTCAGAGGATTAGTATACCCACTCGAAGTCGCCGACGTACATTTCGGCGCTCTTGTATCCGTTCAGATAGTCGCCGTATGCGCTGGTGGAGCAGGAAATAACGAGGCTGTAATTGGCATTTGCCGGATTCACGTCTTCTGCATACCAGTTGAACGGCAAGGTCACTTCGTTGAACGAACCTTTCAGTGCTGTTTGGCTGATCCACAACGAAGCATAGGCTACGATTTGGCCTCCTCCACAGTTATCTCCCGAAGGATCGCTCGAGGTTTCGGGGTCCCAGCATCCTTTTGGTGTAGACATACCGGATGTAACATCTCGGGTCTTTTCCCAATTAACAATCGCTACGAAAATACGGGCGTAATCCGGAGACCCTTCTGCAATTTTCCATCCGTGCTTTCCATTATTAACATTGCCCGTTTTCGCATCGTATTGTACTTTTACTCCCGAAGGACGTTTTGCCCATTGATAGGGTTGCCCGAAATAGACGGTGCCATCAGTGCTGGGGCGGTAGAATTTACCGGAGAATAGGTTGCCCGGGGCCAAGCCTACAAAGGAGACTAATCCTCCACTTTCGGCTTTTAAATGTGCACCTTTGTAAGTAGCGTCGTGTTTACATAACGATTTTGCGAAAGTGTTGTTTCCGCTACCCCACCAAGTTGCATCCGTGTTGTTCTCTGTGGTATAGCAGGATAATTCTTTCTGATCCAGCGTCGGAATTGCGGGATTCGTCAGATTGGCAGCGGCAGAATCGAATTCGGCGACTTCGGACTCGAAGGAGTCGACAATCAATTTATACTGATAGGTTTTTCCGTCGAGAATACCGGTGCCGGCGACTTTACGCTTGTACGGTTTGACGTTGGCGGCTTCGAGCGTCGTCCAATCGGCTGATGTATGCGATGTAAATTCCGGACGTGCGATCGCAGCCGTGCGGTCGGAATTTACTTCGGCATCGTGCCATTGCGATTCGTCGGTCGTTTTGTATTGTACCTTGACCGTTTGCGCATCGGCAGGAACATTCTGCAATGTAAAAGTTGCCATATCGTTCCATGCTCCCGCTGCGTAGGTAATCGTCGGGTTGGGTGCGGGAACATAAAAGACCAATGTCTTTTCGATCGAACGGCCGAGAGCGTCGCTCATGATAAGCGTAAATTTATGGTTGCCGTAGATGTCTTCTGGGGGAATTCCCATGCCCGGCAATTCCAGAATGAGCGGAACGAGTGTAGAAAGGTCGAGCTGGAATGCCTCCGTATGACCGGCCAGCGGATCGGGAAATCCCGGAATCATGCTTTTGATCGCTTCCGTGTTAGGGTCATTTATCATATCCATTGTGGTGACGGTTCCTACTACGGGCATTTGCATTTGTCTGAGAATGGTGGCCAGTCCTTTTGAGTCGACCTTGATAACAAATCCTTCGATACCGGCTGCTGCTTGCAGATTGATCTTTACACTCATACCTTCCTTGATCTCCTGTGGCTCGAAGGTGGGGTTGTCAACCCATTCGAGTGTCGGAGCGGCAGCGAGTGCAGTCCAGCCGCTCACGGCTTTGGTCGTGTAGGCCAACTCGCCGGGGAGCAGCTCGATGCCGTCGGTCGTCAGGTCGAGCGATGCGGTGTGGCCTTCGGTGGTGATGACCACCGACAGCTTGCCGTAGGTGGCGGCCGGAACGTTGAAATAGGCCTTGAACGAGGCGGCGGCCGGTTCGCTGCCGGCTTCGTAGCTCAGCGTGATCGTCTCCGACGGCTCGGAGGCGTTGAGGGCGCCCGACTGGTCATCGAGCGTGATGTCGAACGACTTGGCGGCGATCGTCTTGCCGGCGGCGGTCAGTGCTACCGACTTCACCTTTTCGGCCTTGACCGTGGCGTCGTCGGTCTCGAACGTGAGCGCCAGAATGGCCGTCAGACGGTTCAGACCGAAGGTCACGGCTTCACCCTGCGGGGTCTTGCCCGGCTCGGCGCCGGCATGGGTTACGGGTGCCGACACGAGGGGATCGTAGGCGCCGTTGAAATTACTGCCCTTCTGCGTACGCTCCGCACCGAACGGGATGTTGAACGGCGTAGCGTCGACGGCAGGGTAGACGGCCTGGTAGGTCCAGTCCTGCGTGGTGTTGGTCAGCTGACCTTTGAACACTTTGGCGTCGGCGTCGTAGGTGAATTTCGGAGTTTCCTCGCCGGAGGTGCTGCCTTTGGCGTAGACCGTCAGCTCGTCGGTCGCCTCCCACGAACCGGAGAAACGGCCGTTGGACTCGTCGACCTCGATCTGCGCGCGGCTCTGGGGCAGCACGGCTTTGAGGCTGACCTCGATTTTGCCGGGTGCTACCGGCATTTGGTCGGCTGCGTCGTCGGTCGAGCAGGCCGCGATGAGCGTTGCAGTGGCTGCAACGAACAATCCTTTGGTAAATGCGTGTTTCATATGGATGTCTGTTTTATTATTCTTCGATCGGATCGCCGTAGGCATCGAACACTCGATCGCCCCACGCGTCGAAAGGTTTGGCATTTCCGCCGGGGAATGCCTCGCTGGCTGCAAAGCCGGTCTCCACGACAACTTCCGTTGCGGTGACTTCCGGACGGAGATAGGTCTTCGACCCCCCCCCGAAATTCGTAATGTTCTGCTTCATAATCATCGGATTGTGGTTATTTTTTGTGTGTTGTGAATCGGTTTGGCGTCGCCGCCCGGATAGGGTTGTCCGGCGTGGGGCGGTTCCAGCGGTTTGGCATCGCCGCCCGGATACTCCTCTTCGGGGCCTTCGGGTTCGGGAGCTTCGCCGTTGGTGCTGTGCACCATGATCGAGGCGACGGTGGTCTGCCCTTCGTTGTCGGTGACCGTCAGACGGAAATCGCTGTCGCCCGTACCCAGCAGCGGAATGAGCGGCATGAAAGGCGAGATGTCGAACGATACGGAGGTCTGGCCGACGACCTTCTCTCCGGTGGGGAATCCCAGCCCTTCGAGCGGTTCCTTGTAGTCGCCCGGCGAGACCAGATCGAGCTCCGGCGCGAGCCCCACGGCGTCGAGCACTTCGGGCGTCAGCACCTCTTCGGAGATGATCTCCACGGTGAAGGCGCGGATGCCGGCTGCGGCGGTGACGACGATCTGCGCTTCGAGTTCGTCGTTGGCTTCGTAGCGCTGGGAGGTGTCGTGGCCGACCCATTCGATGTCGGGCGCCGAGAGCGATTCGCCCTTGACGGTGAAGCGGTAGAGTTGTCCGGCCTGTACGTCCGTGTAGCGTCGCGTGAACGACACGGGCGTTCCCTCGCCCGCGGTTCCTTCGACGGTCAGGGTCAGCGTCCGCGCCGTCCCGACTGCGAACCAGCCCGTGCGGCTCTCGGAGGTCGTGAAGGCGAGCGCTTCGCCGCCGCAGTCGACCGTGGCGGTCGACTGCGCACCGAATGCGGGGTCGAAGACCAGCGCGACGCCGACGGCGGCCGGCGTGCAGAGCACCTCGCCCACTTCGACGGTCGCGTTCCGGTCGATCAGCACCTCCTGACGGGCGGCGTAGACGGGGCCGTCCCATACCGCGGCTTTCGGTTCGGCCGACTCGACCGTCAGCGTATAGGCTCCGGCGGGCAGGGTGAGCGTCTCGGGGCGTCGGTCGTAGGGGAACTGCGCGACGGCGGCGCCCGCCGCATCCGTAACGGTACATGTATAGGTGGTCTCGGCTTCCGCACGGGCGGCCGTTTGCAGGCGGCCGGAGGCGGCCGGAGCGCTCGTCGCGGCTGCGGCGTCGGGGCGCACGACCGCGTCGTGCGTTTCGGTCTCGGTGGAGAGGACGACGGTCATCGCCGCGAGCGACAACGTGCCCGTGGCGGTCCCGACGGGCTGCTGTCCGTCGCCGTATTCGGCCTTCTCGCGGTCGCACGACACCGGCGCGAAAGCCAGTGCCAGCAACATGGAAACGCTCAGGAGGATCTTTTTCATCTTCGTTATCTCGATGCGGCCTTCTGCGGGACGGCCGTCGTTTTTCGGTTTGAACACAACTTTCAATTTGTGTACAAAAATAGCCGGTTCGATAATATATAGGAAAAAATTTCAACGAACACCCCGTTTTTCATCATGAACAGGTCGGAGTAATCGTAAAACGACATCGGGAACGCATCCCTGTCCGGAGGGGTGCGCTCCCGATGCGGGGCTCGTCGGAAGAGGCTACCGGGCCTCCTTGACGTATTTGTCGAGCCAGCCGAAGAATTCGCGGTTCCAGACCACCGAGTTCTGCGGCTTGAATACTTGGTGCGCTTCGTCCTCGAAGGCCACGAGCCGTGCCGGTATGCCGTGCAGACGGGCGGCTGTGAAGGCTTCGAGCGACTGCGTGTAGGGGATGCGGAAGTCGTATTCGCCCGTGACGATCAGGATGGGCGTGTCCCAGCGGTCGACGAACTTGTGCGGCGAATTGGCGTAGGAACGCATGGCCGTGGGGTTATCCTTTTCCCAGTAGGCCCCGCCGTAGTCGTGGTTGATGAAGAACAGCTCCTCGGTCTGGCCGTACATCGACTCGAAGTTGAAGATGCCGCAGTGGGCGATGAAGGCCTTGAAGCGCTTCTGGTGGCAGCCGGCCAGGAAATAGACCGAATAACCGCCGTAGGAGGCGCCCACGCAGCCCAGCCGGTCGCGGTCGCACCACGGTTCGCGCGCCACGTCGTCGATGGCCGAGAGGTAGTCGCGGATGTTCTGTCCCGAATAGTCGCCCGAAATCTGTTCGAGCCACTCCTGCCCGAACGAGGGTACGCCACGGCGGTTGGGCGCCACGACGACGTAGCCCTGTGAGGCCATCAGCGCGAAGTTCCAGCGGTAGCTCCACGCCTGCGAGACGACGCTCTGCGGGCCGCCCTCGCAGAAGAGCAGCGTGGGGTATTTTTTCGCCGGATCGAAGTCGGGCGGCAGAACGACCCACGTCAGCATCCGCTTGCCGTCGGTGGTCTCGACCCAGCGTTTTTCGACCGTTCCCAGGCGGATGTGGTCGTAAATCTCCTTGTTGACGGCCGAGAGTTGCGTGAGCTTGCCGTCGGCGGGGTCGACCTCGAACTGTTCGGTGGCCATGCGCATCGTCGTCACTTCGGCGACGATGCGTCCGCCGGCCATCGTGAAGGCGTTGATGTCGTGGTCGCCCGATGTGACGACCTTCGGCAGGTCGACGGTGCCGCACGTGGCGTCGGGGGCCGGCAGCGCGAGGCGGCAGAGTTGGTAGGTTCCCTCCATCGGGGCGATGAACCACAGCGTGCGGTCGTCGGCCCACGCCACGTTGGTGGCGTGGTAGTCGAAGGAGGGCGTGAGGTCGGTGATCTCCGCCGTGCGGCAGTCGTAGCGCATCAGGCGCTCCTTGTCGGCCTCGTAGCCGGGCGTGGCCATCGAGCGGAAGGCGATGTAGCGGTCGTCGGGCGACCAGACGGGGTATTTGTCATAGCCGGGGAAGGGCGTATTGCGGTGTACCATGGCGTTGAAGCGGACGCGGCCGTCCATCGGCTTGCAGATGTTGACCGTGCGGCCGCTCGCACGGTCGTAGACGAAGATGTCCGAATCGGTCGAAAGGGCGTAGTCGGTGCCGGCGAGGGGCTTGCAGGTGTAGGCCAGCCGGTCGCCGGCGTTGCTCCATGCGATCTCGGCCGTGTCGAAGTAGGGCGCCGTGGGTACGTCCCACGCCGCGTCGGCGCCTACGATGTCGACGCCCTCGGCGGCTTTGCCGTCGGTGAGGGCGGCGATGAAGAGGTGGCGGTAACGCCCCTCGTCCCAATAGTTCCAGTGGCGGGCCATCAGATCGTCGTAGATGTGCGCTTTCGACCGGGGCATGTCCTTATAGAGGTCGGCCGAACACTTCTCGGCGCCGGGGACGGCTACCGTCTGCACGTACCAGATCGCATCGCCGGGCTTGTTGACGCCGAAGCCCTCGACGTCGGCGTCGAAGGCGGTCACCTGCTGCGGCTCGCCGCCCGCGGCGGCCATGCGCCATACCTGCTGCGTGCCGCTGCGGTCCGACAGGAAATAGAGCGTGCGCCCGTCGGCCGACCATGCCGGCGACGTGTTGTTCGACGTGTGGTCGGTCAGCTGGCGCACCTCGCCCGATGCCATGTCGCGCAGGTAAAGCGCCGTCACGCCGCGGTTCTCGCCGAGATTGTAATAGGTGACCGTGTAGACGAGCCGTTTGCCGTCGGGCGAAAGCTGCGACCCTCCGAGCCTTCCCATCTTCCACATCACCTCCGGGGTGAAACGTCCCGCGGCGATCTCTTCGGCCGTGAGCGCGTTGTCGATTTCGAGAGGTCGGGGCCGCTCCGTACAGGAGCCGAGTCCCAGAACCGTACATGCCATAAGCAGGAAAAATTTTTTCATATTTGCCGAGTTGGGTTTCTTCATTTCGTTCAAATCTTCGTACTTTTGCCGGAACAAATCGTATGCTTCATGTGCCGAACGATCTATTTCGCCGATAAGATTCTGCTTTTTTCATCGCGTCCCGTCGGAGAGCCTTACCATGAGATTCCGCTCGAAGCCGGCACGACGCTTCCGCAGGCGAAGATACTCAATTTTTTGGAAACATTCAATTTCGCCGCGGTCGTGACTCCCGACCCCGACCGCTGTTTCGCGGCCTTCTCCGCGGCGTTCCGGCTCGTCGAGGCGGCCGGAGGCGCGGTCGTCAACGACCGCGGCGAGCGGCTGATGATCTACCGCAACGGCCGTTGGGATCTGCCCAAGGGGCATTGGGAGCGGGGCGAGACGATCGAGGCGTGCGCCCTGCGCGAGGTTCGGGAGGAGACGGGCGTCGCGGCTTCGATCCGACGTCACCTGTGCGACACGCTCCATTGTTACCAGTTGCGCGGGGAGTGGGAGATGAAGCGCACCCGTTGGTTCGAGATGGCGGCCGCGGCCGACGCGACGCTCCGGCCGCAGACCGAAGAGGGGATCGACCGCGTATGCTGGTGTACGCCTGCCGAGGTAGAACTGCATTTGCAGCAGACTTTTCCGACTATCCGGCGGGTTTTCGCCAAATTGTAGGCGGGCAGAAGGGATTGGAAAAGCGGGCGTCTGAATCGTCGGACGTCCGCTTTTTCGATAAGGTCGTTTATCCCACGAAATTGTCGTGTTCCCACCGGCCGGCCTGGCGGGTGCCGTCGGCATGGTATTTAATACCGTAACCGTGGAAATCGCCGTCCGAGAACTCTCCCTCGTAACGGTCTCCGTCGGCCCAGTAGTAGATGCCTTCGCCGTTGAATTTTCCCTCGACGAAATCTCCCTCGTAGCGGTCGCCGCTGGTCCAGTAGAAGACACCCTTGCCGGTGCGTTTGTCGGCGACCCAGTCGCCGACGTATTTGTTTCCGTTGGCCCAGTAGTAGGTACCCTTGCCCTGACTCTTTCCCTCGACGAAGTCGCCCTCGTAACGGTCGCCGTCCGGCCAGTAGTAACATCCTTTTCCCGTGCGCGAGCCCTCGATGAAGTCGCCTTCGTAGCGGTCGCCGTCGACCCAGTAATAAACGCCCTTGCCGGTGCGTTCGTCGTTGACCCAGTCGCCGACGTAATAGTTGCCCGAATTCCAATGGTAGGTACCCTTGCCGTGGCATTTCCCCTCGACGAAGTCGCCTTCGTAGCGATCGCCGTCGGCCCAGTAGAACGTACCTTTGCCGGTGCGCTTGTCGTCGACGAAAGCGCCGGTATAACGGTTCCCGCTCTTGTAGTAGTAGGTCCCCGTCCCGTGGCATTTCCCCTTGACGAAATCTCCTTCGTAGCGATCGCCGTCGGCCCAGTAGTAGGAGCCCTTGCCCGTGCGTTCGCCGTTGATGAAATCGCCCTCGTAACGGTCTCCGTCGGGCCAGTAGAACGTACCGCGGCCGGTGCGCTTGTCCTCCGCGAAGGTGCCTTCGTAGCGGGTGCCGTCCTTGTAGTAGTAGACGCCCTGGCCGTGGAGTTTGTCGTCGGCGAAATCGCCCACGTAGCGGTCTCCGTCGGCCCAGTAGTAGGAGCCCTTGCCCGTACGGCTACCCTTGATGAAGTCGCCGTCGTAGTGGGAGCCGCTCTTCCAGTAGTAGGAGCCTTTGCCGGTGCGGTCGCCGTCGATGAACTCGCCTTCGTAACGGTCTCCGTCGGCCCATTGGAACGTGCCGCGGCCCGTGCGTTTCCCTTCGCGGAAATCGCCTTCGTAGCGGTTGCCGTTCTTGAAGAAATAGATGCCGCGGCCGTGCCGGTTTCCGTTGAGGAACTCGCCTTCGTAACGCTCTCCGTCGACCCAGTAGAAGGTGCCCTTTCCGGTGCGCTGGTTATCGATGAAATCGCCGACGTATTTGTCTCCGTCTTTCCATGTGTAGGTGCCCTGCCCGTCGCGTTTGTTGTCGAAGAGTTCGCCTTCGTAGCTGTCGCCGTTGTCGTAGTTCTGTTTGCCGCGTGTGCGATTGCGTCCGGCCAGCGGGCGCGGAACGTCGACGGGAGTAATCGTCGGGCGCGGCACTGCGGGCGGCGGAGTCGCCGTGGCGGGCGGCGGCGTGGGTGTCGGAGGCGGTGTCACGACGGGCGTCGTGTCGAGTTTCAGCGTCCGGGCGATCGATTCCACCAATTTGGCGAAGTGCTGTTCGGGGTTGGGAAAGGCCGTGAGCCAGTGCTTGCGGCTGAGGTAGTAGTCGAACTCGTCGCTCATGCGCGTATCGTCGGCGATGAAGGGGATGATGACCTTCCCGTAGTTGAACGCCTTGTCGATCTCGTTGAGCACGTGCTCCGATGCGTTGGAGTCGTTGGTATAGATCAGCACGATGATCTGGCAGTCGCGGATGCCGCGGATGATTTCGCGGGCGTAGGGCTCTCCGGGCAGGACGTCGCGCGGGGCGATCCAGCAGGAGATGCGGTGTTGTTCCAGCGTGTGGCAGAGTGCATCGGCCAGTTGTTTGTTTTTACTTGCGTAACTGATAAAAACGTGGTGTGCCATGAGCCGAGTATTGGTGGTTGATAGTTCTTACAAATATAACGTATTTCGGCGGGATTTCAAAATCCCGCCGTCGGAAAAAAGGATCGGCAGCGTCGGCCGATGCGGACCGTGACGTTTGCCGGACGGTGCCAGTCGTCCTGCGGACTCCGTTTCGCCTGTGGCGGTATGGCGGACGGCTTTTCTTGCGAAAAGCGGGGCTCGTCCGTCCGTGAGGGCCTTCGCACCTCCGGTGCAGGCCCTCCTCGTCCTGCTCTTTCGATTGCTGCGGGATTGGCGGCGCTACGTCGTCCTGCAAACACCGTTTCGCCTGGGGCGGTATGGCGGACGGCTTTTCTTGCGAAAAGCGAGGCTCGTTCGTCCGTGAGGGCCTTCGCACCTCCGGTGCCGGCCCTCCGGCCTTCCTCGCTCGCCCTGCGGGCGGCGTCCGCTCAGACCTGCGGGGCGGCGTTGAACGACTTGGCGAGCGCCTCGGCGATCTGGTCGATCGCACCCTGAATCTTCGAGCCGATCATCATGCGCATCATCATGTTCAGGTCGATGTGCAGCACCAGCCGCATCCGCGTGTCGTAGGGTGCCACCTCTTTGAGTTGCAGCCAGAAGGCGAAATCCATCGGTACGCCGCCGTCGCCGCCGACGATCTTGATCGTCTTGGGCGCCTCCTTTTCGGCGATGCGCAGCTTCACGGTGAAGCCTTTGGCCTTGAACGAACAGGTGTCTTCGTCGGCCTGCCACTCCTCGACCCGGTCGGCCAGGGCGGGGGTGAGGTTGTCGAATCGGCTGACGACGTCGTAGATCTGCTGCGCCGAGCGGCGGATCTGCTGTTGGCGGGAGGTATATTCCTGCATGATCGTAGTTGTTTTCGGAGGAGCAAAAATAACGATTTTTCCGGAATCGTCCAACTTCCGCACCGCTCAGGAGGGCTTGTCGTTCGAAATGTGCCGGACGCGGGCGGACGGCGCGCTTTCGGGGATCGCCGCGCGGACGCTGTCGCGGTATTTGCGCGAGACCTCGAGCGTTCGTCCGTCGACGACCACCGCGCCGGCCGTGTGCCTTGCGACGCGGTCGGCGTTGACGATATAGGAGCGGTGGATGCGCAGGAAGCGGTCGTCGAGCTGCTGCTCCCACTGCGAAATCTTGGTCTTGGTGCGTAGGGATTCGCCGGTCGAGGTGTGGATCCACACCTCCGAATCGTTGGATTCGAGGTAGGAGATCCGCTCCGTTTCGAGGCGGACGCGGCGGCGGTCGGAGATGAATTCGACGTAGCGGTCGCGGGCGGGCTGCGTGTTGCAGCGGAGTTCGATCCAGTGCATCGGCAGCGCGCAGGCGGCGAGCAGCAGCAGGATGAAGAGCGGGTTTTGCAGCAGATCGGGCATCGTGATGTCGTAGCGCCAGACGGAGGCGTTGTAGCGCAGGTAGAAATTCGTCAGCATCAGGGCGACGTACTCGAAGGTGAGGACGGCTCCCGTCAGATAGAACAGTTGCAGGGCCCCGCGCCGTCGTTCGGCGAACCGGATTTGCGGCAGGAAATGGCGGAAGGCGAACAGACCGGGCAGGAACATGACGGCCAGCAGCGACGCTTCGCCGAGGGTGTAACCGAGGCTGACGAGCAGCAGCGCCACGAACGGCACGGCGGCGAGGGCCGAAAACAGCGGGAAGAGTCGTTTCATGTGCGGACGGTCGGTTTGCGAACGCAAAGGTAGCGATTTTCGGCCGATTCCGCCGTGCGCCGGCGCCGGAAAAGCGCGACGACGGGATTCTGCACGGCAAGAGGGGGATTCGACGGCCCGATCGTTTGGCTGCGTGCGGCGTCCGGCCTATCTTTGCAGCGGGGATTCCCCGAATTGTTGAACCTTAAAAATCCGTGCGTTATGTTCGATCTTTTCATTGCAGGCGGTCCGGGCGCGATGTCGCTGCTCTCCGTCGAGTTGGTCTGTCTCTTTTTCGCGGCGTGGAAAGCCCCCGCGTGGGTGCGTGAAATCGGCCTGCTGGCGTTGGTCACAGGCTGCTTTTGGCAGTTTGCGGGGCTGTTTCAGGCGGCCGGTGTCGTCGCCGAGGTCGGCGAGTGGCCTTCGGTCGGGTTGCTGTTGAACGGGTTCAAGGTGTCGTTGATCCCCGTGATGTACGGCATGATGATCTATGCGCTTTCGCTGGTGATCCGTCTCGTGCAGAAACCGCGCATCTGATCCTGCGGGGCGAACGACACGGCGCGCACTGCGACAGTGCGCCGCCCTGCCGGTTCGTCGGGCCGCCTCAGTCGATGAACAGCGTGCGCTGCTCGGGGCCGTCCACGCGGATGCGAACCGTCATCGTGTCGTCGGGGAGCAGCTCCTCGATTTTTTCGGGCCACTCCACCAGACAGAGGTTGCCCGAATAGAAATACTCTTCGTAGCCGAAGTCGTAGGCCTCCTCGATGCGGTCGATGCGGTAGAAGTCGAAGTGGAAGACGGGGCGTCCGTCGGCCGTGTCGTACTGGTTGACCAGTGCGAAGGTGGGGCTGGTGACCGTGTCGGCGGAACCCAGACGGTCGAGGATCGCGCCGATGAGGGTCGTCTTGCCGGCGCCCATTTCGCCCCGAAAGGCGACCACCGTGCGGCCTGCCAGGGCGTCGATGACGGCTTCGGCCGCGTCGGGAAGGTCGTCGAGCGAATCGATAGCGAGCGTTTTCATGCTTATTGTTTGGGTTTTAATACGATATAGGGCACGATCATCTCCTCCATCGAAATGCCGCCGTGCTGGAACGTGTTCTTGTAGTAGCGGATGAAGCGGTTGGCGTCATTGTTATAGACGAGAAAATCGGTGTTGTAGGCGAAGATATAGCTCGACGAGAGGTTGATGCGCGGCAGCTGGATGTCTTCCGGCCGCGTGATTTCGTAGACTTCGCGCGGGTTGTAGGAGAGGTTGCGCCCCGTCTTGTAGCGCAGGTTGGGCGAGGTCTCGCGGTCGCCCGTCACGCGGATCGGGTTGTCGACGCGGATCGTGCCGTGGTCGGAGGTGATGATGACCGTGTGTCCCCGCTTCGAGAGGAGTCTGAGCAGCGTGAAGAGGTCGGAGTGTTCGAACCACGAGCGCGTCAGCGAGCGGAACGACGCCTCGTCCTCGGTCAGCTCGCGGATGATGTCGGTCTCGGTGCGCGCGTGCGACAGGATGTCGAGGAAGTTGTAGACGATCACCGAGAAATCGGCGTCGTAGATGCGTTGGATGTTGTCCACCAGCTTGCGGCCCGCTTCGGGGCGCACCAGTTTGTCGAACGTCCAGCGGTAGTTCTTGCCGTTGCTCTGCAACTGGCGGCGCAGGAACTCCTCCTCGTACTGGTTTTTGCCGCCCTCCTCGTTGTCGTTGAGCCACCGTTCGGGCATCAGACGGTCGATGGCCAGCGGCATCAGTCCTGCGAAGATGGCGTTGCGGGCGTATTGCGTCGCCGTGGGGAGAATGGCGCAGTAGAAGTCGTCGACGGCCACGTCGTAGTAGCCGCGCAGCAGCGGGTTGATCGAACGCCACTGGTCGTAGCGGAAATTGTCGATCAGCAGCAGCGTCGTCTTGGAATTTTCGTCGGCGACGGGGAGAATGCGCGAACGCATGAGCGTATGCGACATGACGGGCGTGAGGTCGTCGCGGCGGTTGATCCAGTCGAAATAGTTGCGGCGCACGAATTTCGAGAAGGCCTGGTTGGCCTCCGACTTCTGGAACTGGATCACCTCCTTGATCGAAGCGTCGCTGGACTCCGACAACTCGATGTCCCACGAGGTGATGCGCCGGTAGATGTTGCACCAGTCGGAGAAGTTCTCGGCCATTTGCAGCGCGTTGGAGATGCGGCCGAACTCGACGCGGTAGTCGGCCGTCGTCTGCTCGGTGACGAGCTGCTGCTGGTGGACGTTCTTCTTGATCGACAGCAGTACCTGGTTGGGGTTGACGGGCTTGATGATGTAGTCGGCGATCTTCGAGCCGATCGCCTTGTCCATGATGTTCTCCTCCTCGCTCTTGGTCACCATGATGACGGGCGTGGTGGGGCGTACCTCCTTGATCTTGGGGAGGGTTTCCAGGCCGGTCATGCCGGGCATCATCTCGTCGAGGATGATCAGGTCGTAGCCGCCTTCGGTGGCCATGTCGATCGCGTCGTACCCGTTGTTGCAGGTGTCGACTTCATACCCTTTCTGACGCAGGAAGAGCACGTGGGGTTTCAGCAGTTCGATCTCGTCGTCCACCCATAGGATTTTCACCATAATGTCGCTGTCGGTTAGGTTGTGCAAAAGTAACGTTTTCCATAGGATAATGCAATTTCGGGGCAAAATATTGCGTGCCGGACGTTTTTTCCGCATCGCCGGCCGGCCGCCATGCAATTTCCTCCTGCTTGGCGCGTTATTTGTTATATGGCACTCACACACTGACGGATAGATTTTTTCCTGCGGGAAGGGGCCGCGCGGATGCCGGAAATGAAAAAAAATGTTAGCGAATTGTGGATTAATCAAATAAATAGTATATTTGCACACCTGAAAAAGCGATTTTTTCCGGAATCCGAGGCTGAACGACCGACCCGCAGGCGGGCGGTTGCCGTGGTGAGCGAAAGGTGTAGAAGGTGTGGCAGAAGCAGGGATAGAAAGGAATTAACATATTAACTCTTAATTTTTTACAACTATGACAAAAGCAGATATCGTAAACGAGATCGCCAAAAGCACCGGTGCCGAGAAGGTACAGGTACAGGCCATTGTCGAGGCTTTCATGGAGAGCATCAAGGGATCTCTGGAGAAGAAGAACAACGTATATCTCCGCGGCTTCGGCAGCTTCATCGTCAAGAAGCGCGCCACGAAGGTAGCCCGCAATATTTCGAAGAATACCACGATTACGATTCCGGCACACGACATCCCCGCGTTCAAGCCCGCCAAGAGCTTCGCCGCGAAGGTGAAATAGGGCCGAACCGGATCCAAACTTAAAGTCAAACCATTAAATTTACAACTATGCCGAACGGAAAGAAGCATAAGCGTCATAAGATGGCTACGCACAAGCGGAAGAAACGTCTGCGCAAGAACCGTCATAAGAAAAAGTAGCACTCTTATGTATTGACAGATAGTAAAGCTAAAGGTCCGAAAGCCTTTAGCTTTAACTATTTTTTCGTAGGCAACTCCGCCCCGCTTCGTTTCCGGTCGGCCGGTCGTTTCGTTTTCAGACCGGAACCGGCTGAAAAAGAGGTGGTATGCGTCTCCGGCTCCGGAAACGGCGGTCGGAAGCGAATGCGGAAATCCTTCGCCGGCCGGCGGTGTCGCAGAGGCGTTCGCCGCCGCTTTCCGCGAAACGGGTCCGAGTCCGTTCGTGAAGGGCGGGCCGGTTCGCAGGAGTGCCTTTTTGCAGGAAAACCATATGAATCGAGAATTAATCATCAACGTAACCCCGACTGAAATCTCCATTGCGCTGGCCGAAGACAAGGTGCTCGTCGAGCTCAACAAGGAACAGTGTCAGACGGGCTTCTCGGTGGGAGATATCTATCTGGGCAAGGTTCGCAAGATCATGCCCGGTCTGAATGCCGCGTTCGTCAACATCGGACACGAAAAGGACGCTTTCATCCATTACCTCGATCTGGGGTCGCAGTTTTCGTCGCTCAAAAAGCTCGTGGCGGCGCAACAGCCCGGCAAGCGCGGCGTCCGTCTCGAAGGAATCAAGCTGGAACCGGCGCTCGAAAAGAGCGGCAAGATCGGCGCCCACCTCGAAGTGGGGCAGACGGTCATGGTGCAGGTGGCCAAAGAGGCCATTTCGACCAAAGGCCCGCGCCTGACGGCCGACATCTCGCTGGCCGGCCGCAACGTCGTGCTGGTGCCGTTTTCGTCGAAGGTCTTCATTTCGCAGAAGATCCGCTCCGCCGACGAGAAGAAGCGGCTCAAACGCATCGCGCAGGGGGTGCTGCCCAAGAATTTCGGCGTCATTATCCGCACGGCGGCGATGAACGCTTCGGACGCCGACGTGGAACACGACATCCGTTCGCTGGTCGACAAGTGGCACACGGCCTTGCAGAACGTCAAGAAATCGACGGCTCCGGCGCTGCTCCTGAGCGAGCAGAACCGCGCCAATACCATCATCCGCGACTCGCTCGACTCGTCGTTCTCGCAGATTACGGTCGACGACGAGACGATGTTCAACGAGATCCGCAACTATATCCGCGTCATCGCCCCCGAGAAGGAGAAGATCGTCAAACTCTATCGGGGCAAGGTGCCCATTTTCGACAATTTCGACATCTCGAAGCAGATCAAGTCGCTCTTCGCCAAGTACGTGTCGCTGAAACGGGGCGCCTACCTCATCATCGAACATACCGAGGCGATGAACGTCATCGACGTCAATTCGGGCAACCGCACCAAGGCCGAAGACGACCAGGAGCAGACGGCTCTGGACGTCAATCTGGCTGCGGCGCGCGAAATCGCCCGCCAGCTTCGCCTGCGCGATCTGGGCGGCATCGTCATCATCGACTTCATCGATCTGCACAAGGCGGTCAACCGGCAGACGCTCTACGACGAGATGACCAAGCTGATGGCCACCGACAAGGCCAAGCATACGATTCTTCCGCTCACGAAGTTCGGTCTGATGCAGATCACGCGCCAGCGCGTGCGTCCCGTGGCGGTCGAAGAGGTGAAGGACGTCTGCCCCACCTGCGGCGGGACGGGCAAGATCGAGCCGACCATTCTGCTCGACAAGAAGATCGAGAACAACATCTCCTACCTGACGATCGACCGCGGGCACAAATACCTCAAATTGAAGGTCAGTCCCTATGTTTCGGCGTTCCTTCACCGGGGCGTATGGTCGCTGCGCCTGCGCTGGATGTGGCGCTACAAGACGTGGCTGCACATCGTCGCGGACCAGAGCGTCGGCATCGTCGATACGCGCTTCTTCGACAAGCGGGGCAAACAACTGCTGTAAGCGGAGCCGGGCGAACGGTTCGGGGCATTGAGTACTAACGGCCTTACTTTTTTATGACTGCGAGCGAGCAGATGCTGGCACTCGTCGAGGGGTCGAAGAACCTCCGGCGGTTGTGCCGCGAATACGAAACGGAAAGCGTCACCGTCCATCTCAAAGAGTTGGTCGGCGGGGCTTTTTCGTTGTATGCCGCAGCGACCATACGCCGCACGGGCGGCGTGCACGTCTTCGTCGCCGAAGACCGCGATGCGGCCGCCTATCTCCTGAACGACCTCTACGCGCTGCTGGACGAGCGGCGCATCCTCTTTTTCCCGTCGTCCTACAAGCGGTCGATCGTCTACGGCGCCGAGGATGCGCAGGGCGTCGTGCAGCGCACGGCGGCGCTCAATGCACTGCGGACGCCGCCGGCGGGATACCTGGCGCTCTGTACCTATCCGGAAGCGCTGGCCGAACGGGTCGTCGACGCGGAGGCACTGCGGCGCGAGACGATGACCGTGCGGGCGGGCGACCGCCTGCGCCCTGCCGATCTGGTCGAATGGCTCGACGAGAGCGGATTCGTGCGGGTGGATTTCGTCTACGAGCCGGGGCAGTACTCTCAGCGCGGCGGCATCGTCGACGTCTTCTCCTACGTCGAGAGCCTGCCCTATCGGTTCGACTTTTTCGACGAGGAGGTCGACTCGATCCGGCGGTTCAACATTTCGAGCCAGCTGTCGCAGGACAAGTTGCAGCAGGCCGAGATCATTCCCAACCTCAATGCGCGCGAAGGCGGACGGGTGTCGCTCGTCGAGGCGGCGGGCGACGTGTGCTATTGGTTTTTCGATGCGGATTACGCCCTGCGGCGCGTGGACGATCTGCGGCGGCGGATGCTCGCCGAGGCGGACGATCCCGCCGGCGTGGACCGTGCGCTGACCAGCCGCCGGCAACTGCTCGACGCGCTGGCCGGGAAGAGACTCTTCGCGGCGCGCGATACGCTGGCCGAGCGGCCGGCGACGGTCGCGGTGGAGTTCCGCACGGCGCCGCAACCCTCCTTCAACAAAAATTTCGAGCTGCTGGCCGACGACCTTTCCGCCGCGATACAGAAAGGGTATCGCACCTATATATTATCGGAGAACAAGGCCCAGGTCGAACGCCTGCAAAATATTTTCCACCAGGTCGGCCGCGGCGGGGTGGTCTTCACGCCGGTGTCGCTCACGCTGCACGAGGGGTTCGTCGACCATACGCTCCGCCTCTGCTGTTATACCGACCACCAGCTCTTCGACCGTTACCAGCGTTACCGCATCAACGGCGAGATCCGGCGCGACGAGCAGATGACCGTCGCCGAGCTGAACCAGCTCAAACCGGGCGATTACGTGGTGCATATCGATCACGGCGTGGGGCGGTTCGGCGGTCTGGTCAAGATCAACGAGAACGGGCGCACGCACGAGGCGATCAAGCTGGTCTACCGCGACGGCGACGTACTCTTCGTCAACGTCCATTCGCTGCACCGCATTTCGCGTTACAAGAGCGGCGACGGCGAGCCGCCTAAGGTCTACAAGCTGGGCAGCGGCGCCTGGCAGAAGCTCAAAGCGGCTACCAAGAAAGCCGTCAAGGATATTTCGCGCGAGCTGATCGCGCTCTATGCCAAGCGCAAGGCATCGCAGGGCTTCGCCTTCTCGGCCGACGGGTACTTGCAGCACGAGCTAGAAGCCTCGTTCCGTTACGAGGAGACGCCCGACCAGCAGGCGGCCATCGAGGCCGTGAAGCGCGACATGGAGTCGGCCGAACCGATGGACCGGCTCGTTTGCGGCGACGTGGGCTTCGGCAAGACGGAGGTGGCGATCCGCGCCGCCTTCAAGGCCGCCTGCGACGGCAAGCAGACCGCCGTACTGGTTCCCACGACCATTCTGGCGTTGCAGCACTACCGTTCGTTCATGGAGCGGCTGCGCGACTTTCCGGTGAAAATCGAATACCTGAACCGTACGAAATCGGCCAGGGAGACCAAGCAGATTCTCGCCGATCTGGAAGCGGGACGGATCGACATTCTGATCGGCACGCACAAGATGCTGGGCAAGAACGTCCGCTTCCACGATCTGGGGCTTCTGGTCATCGACGAGGAGCAGAAGTTCGGCGTGGCGGCCAAGGAGAAGCTCACGCAGTTGAGCGTCAATGTCGACACGCTCACGCTCACGGCGACGCCCATTCCGCGTACGTTGCAGTTTTCGCTCATGGGGTCGCGCGACCTGTCGGTCATCTCGACGCCGCCGCCCAACCGCCAGCCGATCGTCACGGAGTCGCACGTCTTCTCGGAGGAGATCGTCCGCGATGCCGTCGAAGCGGAGCTGGCGCGCGGCGGGCAGGTCTATTTCGTCCACAACCGCGTGGAGGATCTCCAAACCGTCGCGGGCCTGATTACGCGCGTCTGCCCCAAGGCGCGGGTCGGGGTCGGTCACGGCAAAATGCCGGCCGAGCAGCTCGAACGGCTCGTCATGGATTTCATCTACGGCGAGTTCGACGTGCTGGTCTCGACGACCATCGTCGAAAACGGCATCGACATCCCCAACGCCAATACGATCATCGTCGACGGCGCCCAGAACTACGGTCTGAGCGACCTGCATCAGCTGCGCGGCCGTGTGGGGAGGTCGGATCGCAAGGCCTATTGCTACCTGTTGTCGCCGCCCGACGAACTGCTCGGCAGCGATGCACGGCGGCGTCTGCGTGCCATCGAGGAGTTCTCCGACCTGGGGTCGGGGTTCAACATCGCCATGCAGGACCTCGACATCCGCGGCGCCGGCAACCTGCTGGGGGCCGAGCAGAGCGGATTCATCGCCGACATCGGGTTCGAGACCTATCAGAAGATCATGCGCGAAGCGGTGGCCGAACTGCGGGCCGAGGGACTCGACGTGGCGGGGTTGAGCGACCGCGAGCAGGAGGTCGTCGAACAGTTGCGCTATGTGGAGGATACGGCCGTCGAGGTCGACGTCGAGGCCGAGCTGCCCGACTCCTACGTGAGCCAGACGGCCGAAAAACTGCGGCTTTACCGCGAGCTCGACGCGATGCGCAGCGAGGAGGAGCTGCAACGGTTCGAGCAGCGGCTCGTCGATCGTTTCGGGGCGCTGCCGCAGGCGGCCAGGGAGCTGCTCGACGTGGTGCGTCTGCGTTGGGAGGCGGTGCGTCTGGGCATGGAGCGCGTGAAGGTCAAGAACGGGTTGATGATCGTACACTTCGTGGGCGACGCGGCGTCGCCCTTCTACAAGAGCGAGGTCTTCTCGGAGCTGTTGCGCCGCGTGACCCGACGGCCCGATAAATTTGTGCTCAAACAGCACAATAACCGTTTGGCGATGACCGTTAGAGGGGTAACCGACATCGCAGGGGCATGGGAGATACTGAAATCGTTGTATAAAGAACAAGACGCGTGAACCTGACGATCGACATCGGCAATACGCTGATAAAAATGGCGGTTTTCGACGGGGGTGAAATCGTCGAGAAACTGCTCGCCGAGGAGTGCGACACCAAATTGCTCGACGGCCTGCTGGCGCGCTGGCCGGCGATCGACCGGGCCATTATCGCCTCTACCGGAGGCCGTACCGCACCGCTGGCGCGGATGCTGCGGGTGCGTGCCGTGAAGTGTCTGGAATTTACACCGGCGACGCCCGTGCCGATCCGCAACGGCTACGATACGCCCGAAACGCTCGGCGCCGACCGCCTCGCCGCCGCGGTGGGGGCGGCGCTCGTGGCCGAAGGGCGCGACGCGCTGGTCGTCGATTTCGGAACGGCCATCACCGTCGACTACGTGTCGGGCGACGGCACCTACCGCGGCGGGGCCATTTCTCCCGGAATGGGGATGCGTTTTCAGGCGCTGCACCGCTATACGGCCAGGCTTCCGTTGTGCCGCGAGACTGCCGAAGAGCGCCTTTACGGGACGACTACGACCTCCTGCATCGAGCAGGGCGTGATGAACGGCATCGCCTTCGAAATCGAAGGATACATCGCGCGTTTCCGGCGGGAAAATGCGGATATTTGCATAATTTTTACCGGTGGCGCCGCAAAAAACTTTGCGAAAAGAATTAAAAATGCGATATTTGCAGACTGTGAACTCGTCTTCTTGGGTCTGAATCGGATTTTGGAGTTTAATGCCGAATGCTAAAACGAATGATAGTGAAGAGATTAATGTATAGACTGGCTGTCGCTGCGATGCTGGTCGTGCCGGTTTCGGCAATGGCTCAGACAAGCAGTATCAATGCCTTTTCTCCCTATTCGATGTACGGCATCGGCGAATTGCAGACGCCCGGCGTGGTGGCCCAGCGGTCGATGGGAGGCGTAGGCTTGGGGATGCGCAGCTCGGTGATGGTCAATCCGCTCAATCCTGCGGCGTACAGCCTGACGCCCCGCCAGGGATTTCTCTTCGATTTCGGCGTGGAGGGGGTCAACTTTTACAACCGCCAGCAGAAGTATGCCGACGGTGCGCAGACCACGTCGCGCACGAGCTACAATACGTTCAATTTCCACGACATCGCCTTTCAGCTGCCGCTGGCCAGGCGGCTCGGACTGGGATTCAGCCTGACGCCGTACAGTAGCGTCGGCTACCGTGTTTCGGCCGATGAACAGAGCGACGACGTGTGGGGCAATATCGGCCGCGTGCAGTACCTTTACGCCGGCGAGGGCGACCTGACGGAGGTGAAGCTGGGCATCGGTTGGGAGGTGGTCAAGCGCGTTTCGATCGGCGTCGCCGCCCAATACTATTGGGGCGACATCGAGCGGACGTATCAGACGGTGGTCTCGAACAACATCGTCAACGGCGGTTCGGTCAATACGGTGACGGGCACCGACTCCTACGGGATTTCGCGCATCAAGATGCAGCTGGGGCTGCAAGCCGATCTGATCCAGTCCGAGCGGCAGGTGTTGACGCTGGGCGCGACCTACGATATGGGCGGCAATCTGCGTCCGTCGGTGAATCAGACGGTCGTCAACGGCGATATTTACGGTACCGTGGTGCGGGGCGATACGACGCGCATGGCACTCAAATTGCCCGTTCAGTTGGGCGTGGGGCTCTACTACCAGAACGCCAAAATCGCGGCGGGCGTCGACTACATCTACCAGAACTGGGAGAACAACGAGTCGCCGAAGTCCGTTCCCGGAGCGGTCAACGTCGCCTATAAGAACACGAACACCGTCAAGTTGGGATTCGAGTATACGCCCAACCGGATGGATATCCGCAATTACTTGAAACGCTGGTCTTACCGCGTGGGATTCCGGTACGGAACCTACTACCAGACCTTCGAGGGGAAGACCTTGTCGCAATATGCCGTGACGGCCGGATTCGGTATGCCGGTGCGTTTTCTGGGCCGGTCGAGCATCGATTTCGGCGTAGAGTTCGGCCAGCGCGGAAACGATTCGCCGCTTCGGATCGACAACCGGCAGATCGGGCTGGTACGGCAGCGCTATGTGAAATTCTCGCTCGGTCTGACGCTCTTCGGCGAGGATTCGTGGTTCGTGCGTTACAAATACGATTAAACTTGACAAAATCTAAAAATAAGAAGGGAATAGTTAAGATGAAAAGCGTAAAAATTCTGCTCTCTGTAGCGTTGGCCGTCGTCGGAGTGGTGGCGATGGCCCAGGATTTCAGCGACGATGCGAAGTACGGCAAATACGGCGCAACGCCCGAGGAACGGAAAGACAACATCTATTTGCTCAACTTTTTCAACGAGGCGGTCGGCAACCAGGATTTCCAGACTGCTTCGGGGTACCTCAAACAACTGCTGGACAAGTGTCCCAAGGCTTCGGAGAATATCTATGCCAAGGGCGCTACGGTGATGAAGAACAAGATCGCGCGTGCCAAGAGCGTAGCCGAGAAGAAGACCTACATCGACTCGCTGATGCTGCTCTACGATCTGCGTATCGAGAATTTCGGCGATCATGCGACCCGCGGCAAGGCCTACATCCTCGACCGCAAGGCACGCGACTTTCTGATCTATAATCCGCTCGACCACGAACGGGTGTTGGAGCTGTTCCGCGAGGCGATCGCCGCACAGCCCGATCCGGAGTTGGTAGCGATCTATTTCAAGCAGCTCACCGACTACTATAAGGACGACGGCGAAGGTTCGCCCGAGGAGATCATCGCCGAGTACGACCGTCTGTCACCTGTCTTTGACGGCGCTACGGGGCAGGCTGCCGAGTATAAGGATCAGTTCGACAAGTGCTTCGGCCTGTCGGGCGTGGCTTCGTGCGAGAATCTGGAAGCGATGTTCAAGGAAAAGATCGCCGCCAGCAACAACGATCCCGACGTGCTGGCGCAGGCCGTCGATCTGATGACGCGCGCCAAATGCGACAGCGAGTTCTATCTGACTACCGCCGAGAAATATTACGAAGTGAAGCCGTCGGCCGAAACCGCGTTGTTCCTCGCGCAGGCTTTCCAGAACAAGCAGGAGTACGACAAGGCGATCAAGTATCTGACCGAGGCGCTGGCCGTCGAGACCGACAATGTCGAGAAGGAGAAGCTGCTGGTGCGCATCGGCGTCGTACAGCTGGCTACGAAGAACTATGCCGAGGCCCGCAAGGCCGCGCTCGAAGCGCAGGCGCTCAATCCCGAGGACGGCATGACCTATTTCGTGCTGGCGCAGTGCTACGGCGCACAGGCTTCGGGTGCCAACTTTACTTCGCAGGCGATGTACTGGGTGGCTTACGACACGATGGAGAAGGCCGCTCAGCTGCTCGAAGAGGCCGATCTGAAAGAGACCGCGACCAAGATGATGGCCGCCTTCCGCAGCGCATGGCCCTCGAAGGAGGAGTGCTTCTTCAACGAAGTGCAGGCCGGTCAGCGCTATGTCGTCAACGGCATTGCGACGACGGTTCGCTGCATCCGCTAATCAGGCGCCTGCGAAGATGGCCCGTCTGATCGGACGATATGTTCTGGTAGCACTCCTCGTTGCGGGGAGTGCTATCTTGCTATTCTCGTGCGACAAGCCTCCTGCCGCAGCGAGCGGCGGCGACGAGGCGCTGATGACCGAGTACAGCGAACACCTGTCGGTCATCATGTCCGAGAACGGGCGGCGCTCCTATTTCTTCAAGGCGCCGCTGCTCGAAGGATATACGCTGGTCAAGGAGCCGTACCGCGAGTTCCGCAAGGGGATCGAGATCACCACCTACCAGGACGACTCGCTGACGACGGTCGACGCCGTGCTGACGGCCAACTACGCGATCTATTACGAGAACCGGAAGCTGTGGGAGGCCAAGGGCGACGTGGTGGTCGTCAAGTCCGACGGCAAGACACTCTACACCCAGCAGCTCTTCTGGAATGCCAAGACGCAGCGCATCTATTCGAACGTCGATACGAAGATCGTCCAGAACGAAGGCGGCAACGTCTTTCAGGGCGAGGGCTTCGAGTCGGACGAAGCCTTCAAGGAATGGCGTTTCCGCCGCTTCACGGGGAAAATGGATGTCGATGTGAGCCAGGAGGACGACGAACCGTCCGAATCGGAAGCTGCCGACGGGGAAGACCGGCCGGCCGGCGAAAAGACGCCGCAGTCCGTGACCCGCCCGCCTGCCGGCTCCGCACCTGCGCCTGCCGCTGCGGGTGAACGCGGTCCTGCCGGTGCGGTCGGGAAGGAACAGACCGTTGCCGGACGCGAGCTGGCGCCTGAAACGGGCGGAAAGCCTGCTGCCGGATCGGAGGTTGCCGCAATTGTTTCGGATCCTGCTGCCGAAGGCAATCCCGCCGATACTGTTAAAAAAGGGCAGCCTACCGCAGCCGAACGTGAACGGGCCGCCGAAGCGAGCGAAAAGCCTGCCGCCGAATCGGGGGCTGCCGTCCCCGGTGAAACCCCGACCGGAGAGAAGACTCCCGATAACGGCGATCCTGCCCCTGCGGCCCTTTCGCCGCAGGCGGACGAACCGCAAACCGACGCGTAGCGATGACCGTATCCGTTATCCTGATCCTCGTGATGCTGCTCCTCTCGGCCTTCTTTTCGGGCATGGAGATCGCCTTCGTGAGCAAGAACCGCCTCAAACTGGAGATCGACCGCAAGCAGAGCGGCCTGCTCGATTTCGTGGCGAAGGTCTTCGAGCGGCATCCGGGGCAGTACATCACGTCGATTCTGGTGGGCAACAACATCGCGCTGGTCGTCTATTCGCTCTACATGTCGTCGCTGCTGCGCGCGCTCGCTGCGCTGGCCGGCTGGGACGCCGTGGCGCAGGGCGGGTCGGTGCTGGCCGAAACGCTCATCTCGACGGTCGTCATCATCTTCGTGGCGGAATATCTGCCCAAGTCGATCGTCAAGGGAAATCCCAATTTCTATTACCGAGCCTTCGCGCCGCTGCTCTTCGTCTTTTACATCCTGCTCTATCCGATCGTATGGCTTACGACCGTCGTTTCGTATGTCATCCTGCGGCTGTTCGGCTGCCGGATGAAGAGGCAGGCGCCGGCGGCCGACTTCAACCGCACCGATCTCGAAAGTCTGATCGAGGGGTCGACGGAGGTGCAGCACGACGAGGAGAACGAGATCAAACTGTTTCAGAACGCGCTGGACTTCGCCGATCTGCGCGTGCGCGACTGCATGGTGCCGCGCATCGATGTCGAGGCCGTCGAGCTGTCGACGAGCGTCGAAGAGCTGACGCGCCGCTTCGTCGAGAGCAAATATTCGCGCATCTTCGTCTGGGAGGGCAGTATCGATAATATCGTGGGATACGTCAACTCCAAGAGCCTGTTCCGCCAGCCGGCCGATCTGAGGAAGGTACTGATGACGGCCTATTTCGTGCCGGAGACCATGCCGTTGCAGGCGTTGCTGGAACACTTCATCAAGCACCGCTCCTACATCGCCGTGGTGATCGACGAGTTCGGCGGCACGGCGGGCATCATCTCGCTCGAAGACGTGCTGGAACAGATTTTCGGCGAGATCGAGGACGAGCACGACGAGCAGGATATGATCGAGAAGCAGGTCGACGAGAACGAGTACGTCTTTTCGTGCCGGCTCGAAGTGAAATACCTCAACGAACGCTACGGGCTCGGCATCGAGGAGAGCCGCGAATATGACACGCTGGCGGGTTATATCATCTCGCATCTGGACGGGATTCCTTCTGCCGGTCAGTCGCTTACGGTCGACGGCCTCGAAATCCGTGTGTTGCGCACGACCCGTTCGCGCATCGAGCTGGCGCGGGTCAGACGGTTGTGAGCTTTTTTTCGGCCGATCAGCGGGTTAATTACGAATAATTTACTATCTTTGGAGGCCCGAAAAAAGGACGTTTTCGATAAGCCGGATGCAGAGCCGCACCCGTTCGGGCTGTGCCGAGGCGAAAAAACGTCCGCAGGAAAGCAAACTAATGAAAAAATAAATACAGTTTTATGGCAAGTTTGAACACTTTACGGACCAAGTTCGGCGCGCTTCTGTCGGTGATTATCGCACTCGCCCTCTTGGCATTCATTCTGTCGTTGAAGACCGACATGGGTTTCTCGGACAACGATCCGAAGGTCGGCGTGATCGACGGCGACAAGATCCGCTACTCCGAGTATCTGAATCAGTACGACGCCATCAAGAACCGCAACGGCGGCGTAGAGGCTTCGACCGATCAGGAGTCCGACCAGCTGGCCGCCGCGACGTGGCAGGCGCTTTTCGCCGACCACGTGCTCGTCCCCGGCTTCGAGCGGATGGGTATCGAGGTTCCCGAGCAGGAGCGTCTGGACATGGTCAGCGGCAAGATCCCTTCGCAGGCCTTCTATTCGGCTTTCGGCGATCCGCGTACGGGGGCTTACAACGCTGCCGCCGTGTCGCAGTTCCTGTCGCAGGCCGCTTCCGACGCCCGCGCGCAACAGGCGTGGAACGACCTGAACGAGCAGGCCCGGCTGGAACGCGCCGTGCAGAAATACGCCACGCTGATCGGCAAGGGCGCCTATGTCAACAAACTCGAAATCGAGGACGGTGTCGATGCGGCCAACCAGGTCTTCGGCGGGAAGTATGTCGCCAAGCGTTATTCGTCGGTGCCCGATTCGCTGGTGAGCGTCTCGTCGGGCGAGATCAAGTCGTTCTACAACGCCCATAAGGAGATGTTCAAGCAGTCGCCGTCGCGCACGCTGTCGTACGTGGTCTTCGAGGTGAACGCTACGGACGACGATATGCTGAACCTCGAAAAGGAGGTGCGCGCCGTCGGCGAGAAGTTCGACGCCGCGGAGGACGTGAAACTCTTCGTGCGTCAGGATCGCCACGGCGAGATCGCCGACCGTTATGTGACGGCGGCGCAGCTGGGCGAACAGGCCGAGGCGCTCGTCGCGGGCAAGATGTTCGGCCCTGAGTTGAAGAACAACGTCTGGACGATGGCCCGTGTGGTGGAGAGCCGCATGGCTCCCGATACGCTCGGTCTGAAAATGATCGTGCTTCCGTATACCGCCGAGAAACTGGCCGACAGTCTCAAAACGGTGGCGACGAGTGAGAATTTCGCCGACCTGTCGCGTCAGTATTCGGCCAACGAGGAGTTGGCCGCCGCAGGCGGCGAGGTGGGCGTCTACCCCTTCTCGGCCTTCAATACCGTAATGGCCGAAGCGCTTTCGGACGCCAGAAAGGGCGACGTGGTGAAGGTGATGAGCGGCGACGCCATCCAGCTCGTCAACGTTTACCGTGCCGACAAACCCTCGAAACATTACAAGGTGGCGACGGTAAGCTATCCCGTGGAGGCTTCGGCCGCAACGCTGCGCGACGTTCACAATCAGGCCAGCACCTTCGCCGTGAACGCCAAAGGTTCCGCCGCCGCGTTCAACGAGGCCGCCTCGAAGGCTGCCGTGACGCCGCGCATAGCGACGCTCAACATGGGTGACCGCTCGGTTCGCGGTCTGGAAGGTTCGCGTGAAGTGGCCCGCTGGGCCTACGGCGCGGACAAGGGCGACCTGTCGGAGATTTTCAAGGTCGGCAAGGACTATGTCGTGGCGCTGCTCACGGAGATCGACGACGACGAGTACGCTTCGGTGAAGAAGGCTGCCCCGCAGATTCAAAACCGCCTGTTGCGCGACAAGAAATACGACTATATCGTGAAGAACCTCTCCGATGCGTCGCTGGCAGGCGCCGCCGAGAGCTTCGGCAGCGAGGTGACCGATTTCAAGGACGTGACCTTCGGGTCGTTCTACATCGACGGTGCGGGTGTCGAGCCGGCGCTCGTGGGTGCGATCACCGAGACGACCGAGAAAGGCAAGGTTTCGGCTCCGGTCAAGGGCATTTCGGGCGTTTACCTCTTCGAGGTGACTGCGATCGATCCGGCCGAGCGGCAGCAGACGGCCGAGGACGAGAAGGTGCGTGCCGAAGCGATGGCCGAGGGAATGATGCAGCAGCGCCTCCTGCCGGCTTTGCAGGAGATGGCCGAGATGAAGGATTTGAGCGGCCGTTATTTCTGACGAAAATACCCGATTCGTAAAGTGGTCGGACTCACGTCGTGAGTCCGACCACTTGCGTTTCGGAGGTAAAAGCGGCCGGATTTTCATAAATACATAGGTAAACGTTTTTAATTTGTAGGAAAGCGTTATCTTTGCAGCAGATTTATGTTACGGATCGATCCGAAAAGACTACGGGTAACGGGTGGCATGGCGACTCTGTTTTTCGGAGCCGGATGCCGTAGACGAATGGAAATCTCCCTTTTTATTAATCTAAACTTATACTTATGAGGAAACTTGCCTTTTTATTTTTGTCGCTGTTCGCATTCTGTACGGCTTCGGCACAGGTGACGACGTCGAGCATGAGCGGTCGCGTCGCCGACACCGACGGCCAGCCGATCATCGGTGCGACGATCGTCGCCGTGCATACGCCGACGGGTACGCAGTATGCTACGGCATCGACACGCAACGGCCAGTTCAACTTGGGCGGTATGCGTGTGGGAGGTCCTTACGATGTGGAGGTCAGCTTTATCGGCTGCAATACGGAAAAGATCGGGGGAATCTATCTGACCATCGGCGAGGAGGCTACGTTGGACTTCGTGTTGCGCGAAGACTCGCAGTCGATCGGCGAAGTGGTGGTCGTAGGCAAGGCCAATCCGGTCTTCAATGCCAACCGCACGGGCGCGCAGGAGGTCGTGACGCTCGAAATGATGGAGAAACTGCCTACGACGAGCCGTTCGCTCGATGAATTCGTCAAACTGACGCCCATGTCGAGCGGTAAGAATTTCGCCGGTACGTCGTATCGTTTCAACAACGTGACCGTCGACGGTGCGTCGTTCAACAACTCGTTCGGCCTGTCGTCGGCGCTGGGCGCCCAGGGTACGGAGCCCATCTCGCTCGAATCGATCGAGCAGGTGCAGGTGATGATCGCTCCCTACGACGTGCGCAACGGCGGCTTCACGGGCGGCGGTATCAACTCGGTGACCAAGTCGGGTACCAACGAGTGGCACGCTTCGGTCTATATGTATACCAAGAGTCCCGAGTTGCAGGGCCGCCGCGTGCGCGACTATGTCGGTCAGGTGTCGGAGTTCTCCAATCGTCAGTACGGTGTGAGCCTGAGCGGTCCGATCGTGAAGAACAAGCTCTTCTTCTTCGTCAACGGCGAGCTGGACCGTCAGGACGAACCGATCTCGAACCGTCTGGCCGATTCGCGTGTCTCGGCCGCCGATCTGGACGATCTGGCCAAGTTTCTCGGCGATCAGTTCAACTACAATCCGGGCGGTTACGATCTGTCGAAGACCGAGACGCGGGCCGATCGTCTTACGGCGCGTATCGACTGGAATATCAACGATCGGAATACCTTCTCGTTGAAGTACTACTACCTGAAATCCTATAATACGAACGCTCCTTCGACGTCGGGCGCTCCTGCCAACGGACGCGGCCCCAACGCCTATGCCATGCCCTTCTCGTCGAGCTACTACCGCACGAACAACGATTTCAACATCGTCATGGCCGACTGGAACTCGACGATCAACGACCACATGTCCAACACGTTGAAGGTGGGGTACTCGCGTCTGCGCGACTATCGCGACATGGACGGCGGTTTCTTCCCGCAGGTCGACATCCTCAAAGACGGATCGAGCTATACGGTCTTCGGTACCGAGGCCAACTCCTACAACAACCAGCTCGATACCGACATCTTCCAGATTCAGGACAACTTCACGATGAACTACGGCCGTCACCAGATCACCGTCGGCACGCAGTCGGACTATCGCAGTTTCAGCAACGGCTTCGCGCAGAACTATCCGGGTTCGTGGGTCTTCTCGTCGATCGATGACTTCAAGTTCAACGTGCTGGCCGCGAAGGATTACATGGCTTCGCACGGCAATATGACGGGCTTCGACATTACCAAGTACAAACCCTCGGATTTCGGTCTGACGGGCGTGGTCAACGGCGGTCTTGCCAACAGCGCCGGTACGGGGCAGACGCACTACTTGCAGAAGTATTCGCTTATGGAGGGCTTCCCCTTCGCCGAGATCGACGTGCTGCAACTCGGCTTCTACGTGCAGGACAAGTGGACGCCCAGCAACCGTTTCTCGCTGACGTTCGGTCTGCGTGTCGATATGCCGATCTTCATGACCGACCTGCCCGAGAATCCGCGCGTGGCGGCCGAGACCTATCGTGACGGCATCAAGGTCGACGTTTCGAAATATCCGGGCGTACACCCGCAGTTCTCGCCGCGCGTGGGCTTCAACTGGAAACCGCTCGAAGACGGTTCGTTGCAGTTGCGTGGCGGTACGGGACTCTTCACGGGTACGCCTCCCTATGTCTGGATTTCGAATCAGGCGGGCAACAACGGCGTGCTTTTCGGGTCGATCGACATGGAAGGCGAGGCGCTGAAAAATCTCGGTTTCCTGGGCAGCATCGATCAGAACGCCAATATGTACAAACCCGCCGAGGCGGCCTATTCCCGTGCCGAGATCGCCGTGACGGATCCCGATTTCAAGTATCCGAGCCTGTGGAAGAGCAATCTTGCGCTCGACTACAAGTGGCGCGGCTGGGTATTCACGCTCGAAGCCCTCTACACGAAGGATGTCAATGCGATCTACCATGACAACATCGGTATCGAGGTCGCCGAAGGCAAATACGTGAACGACGGCGGTCAAGGACAGCGCACGGCCTTCACGGGGAGATATTACGCCGAGAACAAGACGCTCAACCCGATGAACGGAGAAAACGGCGCCGCTTCGCACGTCGTGATGCTTCGCAATACGAACAAGGGCTACTCGTTCTACACCACGCTCCAAATTCAGAAGGAGTTCGTGCAGGGGCCGCTGCGCGGTCTCTACCTCAATGGATCGTATACGATGGGTACGGCGCGCAGCGTGACCGACGGTACGTCGTCGGTGGCTACGTCGGCCTGGAAATATACGCAGAAGGTGGCTGTCAACAGCGAGGAGCTGGGCTATTCGGCCGGCTCGTTCGACGGGCGGCTGTTGTTGAGCGCCTTCTACACGGCACGCTGGGGCAAGCACGGTGCGACCAACTTCGGTCTGGTCTACCAGCGTTACCGTCCTTTCCGCTTCTCCTACTGCTACGGCGGCGACGCCAACGGCGACGGTCAGACGGCCAACGACCTGATCTACGTGCCGGCCAACCGCGACGAAGCGGTCGGCCATCTGGTTTCCGACGGTTTCGCCGACAACAACGGCAACATGGCCGGTGACAAGGATTTCGACGAGGCGCAGGCCTGGGAGAATGCCTGGCAGGCGATGGACAAGTTCATCGAGCAGGACGCCTATCTGAGCAAGCACCGCGGCGAGTACACTAAGCGCAACGGCGCCGTGGCACCCTTCGCCAATCAGCTCGACCTGAGCATTTCGCACGACATCATCGTTCCGCAGCGCAACGGTCGCGAGCACAAGTTGCGATTCAGTTTCAACATTGACAACTTCCTCAACCTGCTCAACCGCAACTGGGGTGTAAGCTACTCGCAGTATCTGGGGACGAACGGTCAGCAGTATCAGTTCTTGTCCGTCACGCAGAAGCCGACGGCGGCCAACGACTATACGCTTCAATACAAGATGACCAACGGATTGAAGGACATCTACGGCAACGACATTTCGCTGGATCGTACCTACAAACCCGATATCGGCTCCTATTGGACGATGCAGTTCGGTATCAAATATATGTTCTAAGCGGAGGAATCCGTCTGCAAACACGAAGGGGCGTCACATCAGTGACGCCCCTTCGTTGTCGTTTCGCTGCGGGATCAGGACTCGGCGGCGGGGAGTTTGAGCAGCAGCTCGCCGATGGCTTCGCGCAGCGTCTCCTTGGGCAATGCCCCGGTAGCCATCTGCGGCATTCCCCGGGCGGGGATGAAGAGCAGCGTGGGGACGGAGCGCACGCCGAAGGCTGCGGCCAGCTCCTGTTCGCAGTCGATGTCGACCTTGTAGATATCCACTTCGCCGGCGTACTCCTCGGAGAGCTCTTCCAGGATCGGTGCGAGCGTGCGGCAGGGGCCGCACCAGGTCGCATAGAAGTCGACGATGGCCGGTCGCGAGCCCAGATAGTGCCATTCGGAGATGGCGGAGTCGAGGTTGGCGATTTTTTCCGAGAATTCGGTTTTGGTCAGTTGCGTGATTGCCATGATTGCGGTTGTTTTGCGGTTATTGTACGGGAACTTCTTCGAGCTCTTCCTGCGGCAGCGGCCGCGTGCAGAAGAACCAGTCGTAACACTGCGTCCCTTCGTCGGGACGGGTCATGCGCTCTTCGGCAGCGGCCGACGATGAGGCGGTGGGTACGATCGCTTCGTCGCCCGGATGCCAGTCGGCGGGCAGCGCCACGTTGAAGCGGTCGACGGTTTGCAGGCCGACGAGCACGCGTTTGATCTCGTCGAAGTTGCGGCCCAGCGCCAGCGGATAGTAGATCACGGCGCGGATCGTGGCGTCGGGGTCGATGAAGAAGACGGCTCGGACGGCCGACGTCGAACTTTCGCCCGGCTGGATCATGCCGTAGAGGTTGGCGACTTTCATCCGCAGATCGGCGATCAGCGGGAAGCGCACCTCGACGTGCTGCATTCCGCGGTAGACGATCTTGTCGCGGATCGTGCGCAGCCATGCGATGTGGCTGTACAGTCCGTCGACCGAGAGTCCGACGAGCTGGCAGTTGAGCGCTTCGAATTCGTCGCTGCGTGCCGCGAAGGTCATGAATTCGGAGGTACAGACGGGCGTGAAGTCCGACGGGTGGCTGAAAAGGATGATCCAGCGTCCGGCATAATCTTCCGGAAAGCGGATCGGGCCTTGCGTAGTGACGGCCTCGAACGACGGGGCCTTGTCGCCGATGCGCGGCAGGGGAGTGGTGTTCAGATTTTCCATATCGTCTCTTTTTTTAACGGTGTGACACGGCGGTCGACCGGAAGAAACTCTCTGGAAGTAGCGAGGAGACCTCAGAAGCGGCGGGTGTAGGCGTGGCAGTAGGGGAGCGTTCCCCGGCGGCGGTAGTAGTCCTGGTGACAGGTTTCGGCGGGCCAGAAGGGGCCGGCCGGCGTCACGCGCGTGGCGACGCGGTAACCTTTGCTGCGGAGCAGGGCGATGAGCCGTTCGGCCACGGCGCGTTGTTCGGGCGAGGTGTAGAAGATTTCGGAGCGGTACTGGTCGCCGATGTCGGGCCCTTGGCGGTCGATCTGCGTAGGGTCGTGGATCTCGAAGAAGAGGCGTGCGAGCGTTTCGTAGGAGACCTTCGACGTATCGAAGGTCACGCGCACCGCTTCGGCGTGTCCCGTGGTATGGCTGCACACCTCCTCGTAGGTAGGGCGGTCGGTGCGGCCGCCGGTGTAACCCGCTTCGACCGAGAGGACGCCGGGCTGTTGTTCCAGCAGGTATTCCACGCCCCAGAAACAACCGCCGGCGAAGATCGCCGTTTCGGTCGTGGCGGCCGCCTCGGAGGAGGTTCGGTCGGACGGCTCCGCGGCCGGCACGAAGTCGAGCGAGAGGGAGTTGACGCAGTGGCGCGTATTCTTGTCGGTAAAGCGTTCACCCGTGAAGACATGCCCCAGATGCGCCCCGCAGCGGGCGCAGGTGATCTCGGTGCGGCGGCCGTCGGCGTCGGGCGTGCGGCGTACCGCACCTGCGATCTCGTCGTCGAAGGCGGGCCAGCCGCACCCCGCATCGAACTTGTCCTCCGAACGGTAGAGCGGCGCGCCGCACTGGCGGCAGCGGTAGAGGCCGCGCTCGCTGTGCTTGTAGTATTTTCCCGTGAAGGGAGCCTCGGTTCCCTTGTCGACGATGATCCGGCGTTCGTCGGGTGTGAGCGGTTTCATGGTTTGTGCATTTACCGTGAGGAGAATTCCCATGAGGGCGATTCCCCCTGCGATGATTCGTTTCATAACGCTCTGTCGGATGTGCAACAATCGCGCCGTGCGCGCCCTACAACAGCGATATTGCGCCTTGCACGGCGTAGAGGACAGCCACGTAGCGCAGCGCCTTGCCCGCGAACATGGCCAGCGTGGTGATCCACACGTTGCTGCGCATGAGTCCCAGCAGGATGGCGATCGCTTCGCCGACGTAGGGCAAGAAGGCGAAAAAGGCGCTCCATGCCCCCTTTCCTGCGAGGAAGCGTCCGGCACGGTCGAGTTGTTTTTCGCCGATGCCGAGGTAGCGGCCGAACCATTCGCGTTTGCCCAGATGACCGATCCAGTAGCAGGTCATGCCGCCTGCGGTGTTGCCCGTGGCGGCTGCCAGCAGGCAGAGTGCGGGGTCGAGTCCCAAGCGGACGAGTACGACCATCACCGCTTCCGAACTGAACGGGACGATGCTCCCCGCCACGAAGGCCGAGAGGAAAAGTCCCCAATAGCCCCAGTCGATGCAGAGCTGCGTGGCCGTGTCCAGAAATCCTTCCATGTCATTCGTCGCTTTGTTGCGGCAGGTCGTCGAGCAGTGCCGTCAGCGAGTCGTAGAGCGGCACGCCGTAGCGCCGGCAGGTGATGCGCACGTTGTCGTAGCGGTAGTAGTCGGGGCTGCACGCCACGAACAGCTTGCCCGAACGGGCGTAAAGTCCCATTTCGAGCAGCGAGATCGGCGAGCGGCTGTCGCCCAGCAGATTCATTACGATGAGGTCGGCCGCTTCGAGGTGCGCCAGCTCCCACGCGACCTGATACTCCATTTCGGCCGGCGAGGCATGGAACTCCCGACGGCGGGGGTTGAAGAAGAGCCAGCGGCCGCCGATGCTGTCGCGGAAGCGGGCGACGAGAGCCGCCTGCCAGTCGGAGCTGCGTCCCATGTCGATCGTGCCGGCGAGGAAGACCTTGCGGTACTGCGTCGAGTCGACCGTGTGCGACCGCCAGCGGGGCTGGTATTCGGCCACGTCGTCGGCCGGCGTTTCGGCGGCTCGTATGCCGGTCGGCCGGGAACCGCCGCCGCAGCCGGCGAGCAGTCCGGCCAGCAGGAGGACGAGGAGGGTTGCAGGGCGGTTCATCGGAGCGTGTCGTCGAGCGGCCACGGCCGCAGTTCGTAGAGTTGGTTGCGCAGGCGCGGCGTGAAGCCCGCTTCGCGGATCGCCTGCTGGATGCCTTCGGCGTCGAAGCGGTTGTCGGCGCCGGCCGACGAGACGACGTGCTCCTCGATCATGATCGACCCCATGTCGTTGGCGCCGCTGTGGAGCGCCGCCTGCGCCGTCTGGCGGCCGACGGTGAGCCACGACGCCTGTATGTTGGGGATGTTGTTCAGGATCAGCCGGCTGGCGGCGATGATGCGGATGTATTCCAGCGGCGAGAAATCGGTCGATATCCCTTCGGCTTCGAGCCGCGTGCCCGTCGAGCGGAAGATCCACGGGATGAAGGCCAGAAAGCCGGGCTTCCCTTCGGGGCAGCGCGCTTGCAGATCGCGGATCGCGAGCAGGTGGTCGACGCGCTGGCGCGGCTGCTCGACGTGGCCGTACATCATCGTGGCCGACGTGGCCAGCCCCAGCGTATGGGCTTCGTGCATCACCGCGAGCCACGACGCCACCGAGGGCTTGGCGGGCGAGATCGCGCGCCGCACGTCGGGGTCGAGGATTTCGGCTCCGGCGCCCGGCAGCGAATCCAGTCCGGCGGCCATGAGCCGGCGCAGCGTTTCGAGCGTCGTCAGACCGCTGATGCGGGCGATGTGGGCCACTTCGGGCGCACCGAGCGCATGAAGCCGGATCCGGGGGAACATCCGTTTCAGGTCGCGGAACAACTCTTCGTAGAAGTCGATGCCGAGCTGCGGATGCAGCCCGCCCTGCAACAACAGCTGGTCGCCGCCCAGCGCAAGCGTTTGTGCGATCTTTTCGCGGTACTCCTCGCGCGAGGTGACGAAGGCGCGCTGCGTATCGTGGGGCTTGCAGTGGAAATTGCAGAACTTGCAGCCCGAGATGCAGACGTTGGTGATATTGACGTTGCGGTCGATCTGCCACGTCACGACCGTCGGGTCGGCGACCGTCGCACGCCGTACGGCGTCGGCCGCTGCGGCCAGCTCCTGCACGGGCGTGCATTCGTAGAGCGCATAGGCTTCGTCGCGCGTGAGCGGCTCGCGCCGCACGGCCTTGTCGAGTATGCGGTCGGTCGTCATGTCAGCGGCGGCGTTTTACCTGCGGGCTCCGGCGGCCTCGCTGCGGGGTGTCGGTGCGGGGTGCGTCGGGCAGCACCATGTCGAAGTCGAGCTGGCGTTTTTGCAGATCGGCGCGCTTGACGCGGATGCGCACGGCATCGCCCAGCGTGAAGCGCCGGCCCGTCGAGCGGCCCGTCACGGTGTATTCGGCCGGATCGAAGTCGTAGAAATCGTCGTGCATGTCGCGCATGGCCACCAGCCCTTCGATGTGGTTCTCGTCGATCTCGACGAAGATGCCCCACTCGGTGATGCCCGATATGTGGCCGGCGAACTCCTCGCCCAGGCGTGCCTGCATGAACTCCACCATCTTGTATTTGATCGAGGCGCGTTCGGCCTCGGCGGCGATCACTTCGCGTTCCGAGGCGTGCTCGCACAGCGCTTCGAATGTCGCCTTGTCGGTCGTCTTGCCGCCTTCGAGGTAGCGTGCCAGCAGGCGGTGCACCATCATGTCGGGATAGCGGCGGATCGGCGAAGTGAAGTGGGTGTAGTAGGGGAAGGCCAGTCCGTAGTGGCCGATGTTGTCGGTGGTGTAGTAGGCTTTGGCCATCGAACGTACGGCCAGCGTCGTGACGACGTTCTCTTCGGGGCGGCCCTTGACCTTCTGGAAGAGCTTGTTCATCTCCTTGGCGACGGGACGGCCCTCGGAGGCTTTGAAGACGTGCCCGAAGCGCAGGATGAACTGCCGGAAGCTCTGCAACTTGTCGACGTTCGGTTCGTCGTGGACGCGGTAGACCATCGTGCGGCCCGACTTGCGCCCTCTGACCTTGCCGCAGAACTCGGCAACGCGGCGGTTGGCCAGCAGCATGAACTCCTCGATCATCTGGTTGGCCTCCTTCTGTTCCTTGAAATAGACGCCCAGCGGCCGGCCCTTCTCGTCGAGCCGGAATTTGGCCTCGGCGCGGTCGAAGCTGATCGCGCCGTTGCGGAACCGCTCGCGGCGCATGGCCTGCGCCAGCCGGTTGAGCGTAAGTATCTCTTCGGCGTAGTCGCCCCGGCCGGTCTCGATCACCTGCTGCGCCTCCTCGTAGGCGAAGCGGCGGTCGGAGTAGATCACCGTGCGGCCGAACCATTCGTCGAGGATTTCGAGGTTCTCGTTGAGGGTGAAAACCGCCGAAAAGCAGAGGCTCTCCTCGTGCGGCCGCAGCGAACAGAGTTCGTTGCAGAGCCGTTCGGGCAGCATCGGCACGGTGCGGTCGACCAGATAGACCGACGTGCCGCGCGCTTCGGCTTCGGTGTCGACCACCGAACCCGGCCGCACGTAGTGCGTCACGTCGGCGATATGGACGCCCACCTCCCACACGCCGTCGCGGACTTTGCGGACCGACAGCGCGTCGTCGAAGTCCTTGGCGTCGGCCGGATCGACGGTGAAGGTCACCGTCTGCCGGAAGTCGCGCCGCTCGGCGTAGTCTTTGCGGGTGATGCGCCCGTCGATGGCTTCGGCTGCCGCCTCGACCTCCGGCTCGAAGCGGTAGGGGAGGTCGTATTCGGCCAGAATGGCGTGCATCTCGGTGTCGTTCTCGCCCGCCTTGCCCAGAATGTCGACCAGTTCGCCCACGGGGCTTTTCGAGCCGGGCGCCCATTCGGCGATGCGTACGACGACCTTGTCGCCGTTTTTCACGTTCGGGCAGTCGCGCTTGTGGAGGTAGACGTCGACGGGCATCTTGCGCGAGTCGATACGCACGAAGACATTGTGTTCGTTGACTTCGGCCGTGCCGACGTAGCGTTTGCGGCTGCGTTCGACGATCGCGGTGATCTCGCCTTCGGGGGCGTTGGAACCCCGTGCCTTGCGCGTGAGCACCAGTTGCACGCGGTCGCCGTCGAGAGCGTTCAGCGAGTTGCGCGAGTGGATGTAGACCTGCTGCTCCATGCCTTCGACATGCACGAACATCGAACCGGTATTCAGCATCTCGACCGTGCCTTCGAGTCGGGGCCGCTGGGCGGGACTCAGGCGGTATTTGTCGCGCGGGCAGCTCTCGATGACGCCCGTTGCGAGCAGTTGTTCGACGATCTGCATCGTCTCGCGGCGGCCCTCCTTGCTTGCGCCGCCCGATGCCGAAGCGAGGTGGCGCAGCGAGAATTTGTTGTCGGGCAGCTGCCGGAACAGTTCCAGAATCAGCGCGGCGCGTTCGTCGCCGTTATGGGTTTGTTTTTTCGTTCTTGTCATTTTTCATTCAACAGTTTGAGGGCCAGCGCCTGCATGAAGGCTATGCCCGTGGTGATGGCCTTCTCGTCGGGCGAGAAGGTCGATGTATGCGGTTTCCCCGACGCCGCGCCGACGCCCAGCCGGTAGAACAGCGAAGGATAGCGGTGCGTGTAGAACCCGAAGTCTTCGGCCGTCGTGCGCAGCGGCAGGTCGACGGCCTGCCACTGCTCGGCGGCCAGGCTGCGGGCGAGCGAGGCGAGGGCGGGGTCGTTGACCACGCAGGGATAGCCCCGCCCGATGTCGACGGCCGTCCGTGTGCCGTACCGGCGGTCGGCGGAGGCGGCGATTTCGCGGATCGCGTCGTAGGAGGCGCAGCGCAGCGCCTCGTCGAAGGTGCGCAGCGTCCCTTCGAGCCGGACGTCGTCGGGGACGACGTTCGTCGCGCCGTCGGCCTCGATGCGGCCGATCGAGAGGACGCGCTCCGGCAGGTTGAGGGCCAGCAGTCCGCCGACGAATTCGGCGGCGGCGGCTACGGGGTCGCGCAATTGATTGCGCAGTGCGGCGTGGCCCCCTGTGCCGTGTACGGTGAAGCGCAGTTCGTCGCTCGAAGCCATGTATTTGCCCGCGCGGAATCCGAAGGTGCCCACTTCGAGCGACGGTTCGACGTGCTCGCCTACCACGGCCCGCACGTCGTAGTCGGCGAAAGGCTCTTCGGCCAGCACCAGCGACGCGCCTCCGGGGTTGCACTCCTCGCCCGGCTGGAAGAGCCCGAGAAGCGTCCCCTCGAAGTCGCGCGAACGATTGAGCTCCTGCAAGGCACCCATCATCACGGCCGTGTGGACGTCGTGGCCGCAGGCGTGCATCACCCCGTCGTTGAGCGAGCGCCACGCCACGTCGGCCTGTTCGCGGATCGGCAGCGCGTCGATGTCGGCGCGCAGGACGACCGCACGACGAAGATTGCCGCGGCCTTCGATGCGTGCCAGGACGCCCGTGCGGGCGACGGTGCGGTGGGCGATGCCCAGCCCGTCGAGCGTGCGGGCGATGAGGTCGTGCGTCCCGGTCTCGCGGAACGAGAGTTCGGGACGGCGGTGCAGCGCACGGCGGAAAGCGATGATGTCGAGCTCGTCGGCCATGGTCAGAATACCTCCTTGATGATTTGGCGCACGTTCTCGGCGCGGCCCATGGTATAGAAATGGATCACCGGTACGCCGGCGGCTTTCAGCCGGCGGCACTGGTCGACGGCCCACTCCACGCCGATGCGGCGGATCGCTTCGGGGCGGTCGGCGTGCGCCCGGACTTCGCTGTGCAGTGCTTCGGGCAGTTCGATGGCGAAGGTTTCGGGGAGCAGCGTGAGCTGCCGCAGCGTCGAGAGGGGTTTCACGCCCGGGATGACCGGCACGTCGATCCCCGCTTCGCGGCAGCGGCCGATGAAGGCCAGGATGCGGTCGGCGTCGTAGCAGATCTGCGTCATGACGTAGTCGGCGCCGGCGTCGACCTTGGCTTTGAGGTGGCGCAGGTCGCTTTCGGCGTCGAGGGCGTCGACGTGTTTTTCGGGATAGCCCGCCACGCCGATCGAGAATTTCGAGTGGTGGCACTCCTCCACTTCGCCGTCGACGAACTCGCCGCGGTTCATCGCCGCGATCTGCCGCACGAGGTCGATGGCGTGGGAGTGCCCCTGCGGATGGGGCATGAAATGGCGTTCGTTGGGGCCGCAGTCGCCGCGCAGCGCCAGCACGTTGTGCAGCCCGAGGAAGTCCATGTCGATGAGCGCGTCCTCGATGTCGTAGCGCGACAGGCCGCCGCAGATCAGGTGCGGCACCACCTCGATGCCGAAGCGGTCGCGGATCGCGGCCGAGATGCCCACCGTGCCGGGACGCCGCCGCATCCGGTGCCACTCGATGTGGCCGTCGGGGGTAAGCGTCTCCTTGATGCTCTCGCGGTGGAAGGTGACGTTGATGAAGGCGGGGTCGAATTCGCGCAGGGCTTCGATCGTGGTGAAGACGCTGCGGGTGCCGTCGCCTTTGAGCGGCGGCAGCAATTCGAACGAGAAGCGGGTCGTCTCCCGTGCGGAGGTTTCGCGGATGATATCCAGTACGTTCATGTTCAGACGTTGTTCGGAATGATTTTTTCAACGGTTTCGACTGCCAGTCCGCGCCGTTCGGCGTAGTCGCGCAGCTGTTCGGCGTCGATCTGTCCGACGGAGAAATAGCGGGCATCGGAGAAGAACAACCCGCAGAGCGCTTCGCCGGGCGAGATCATCCAGTTCTCCGTCAGCCGCATGCGGGTCGTCTGTTCGACGGCGAGCAGATCGAAGATCTCGCGTTTGAGCGAGTGGTCGGGCGAGGCGGGGTAGCCGAAGGCCATGCGCCGGCCGCGGTATTCGCCCGCGATGACCTGCTGCGGCGTCGGCGCCTCTGCGGTTTCGTAGCCCCACATCTGCCGCCGCACGAAGCTGTGCACCACTTCGGCGAAGGCTTCGGTGAGGCGGTCGGCGAGCAGCTTGGCCATGATGGCCGAGTAGTCGTCGCCCTCGGAGCGGAACTTGTCGCAAAGCTCTTGCAGGCCGATTCCGGCCGTGAGGGCGAAGGCGCCGATGTAGTCGGTCGCGCCGTCGCGCCGGTCGGCGATGAAGTCGGACAGGCAGAGGTTTTCGGCGCCGCGCGTCTGGTTGCGAAGCATGGGCAGCGTATGGCGGCGTCCCTTCGCATCGGTGAGGAGGATGTCGTCCCCGCGGCTGACGGCGGGGTAGATTCCCACGACGCCTTGCAGCGTGAGGAGCCGTTCGTCGGCGATGCGGTGCAGCAACGCCTGTGCGTCGTCGAAGAGTTTGCGGGCTTCGTCGCCCCGTTCGGGGTGGTCGAAGAGGTCGGGGCAGCGTCCTTTGAGCCCCCATGCGGGGAAGAAGAAGTTCCAGTCGATGAAGGGTTCGACGTCGGCGATGTCGAAGTCGGGGAAGACGAGCCGTCCCGTGTGGGCTGCGGGCGCGATCTGCGATGCGGGACGCGGGCGGCGGTTGCGGCGGGCATCGGCGACGGGGATCAGATCGCGCAGCCGTTCGCGGCGCAGGTAGTCGTCGCGCAGCCGTTGCTGGCGAGCCTGCACCTCGGCGACATAGATTTCGCGGTCGGGACCCAGCAGGGCCGCGAGGATGCGGTTGTTCTCGCTCGCGTCGCGCGAGTGGATGACCGGTGCCGCCGTGCAGGGGGCGATCTTCACGGCCGTGTGGAGGTCGGAGGTGGTGGCTCCGCCGATGATGAAGGGGATGTGCAGCGAGCGGCGTTCGGCCTCCTCGACCACGTGGATCATTTCGTCGAGCGACGGGGTGATCAGGCCGCTCAGGCAGATCGCGTCGGCGCCCCATGCGGCCGCTTCGTCGACGATGCGCTGCGCCTCGACCATGACGCCCAGGTCGCGGATCTCGTAGCCGTTGCAGGCCATGACCACCGCGACGATGTTTTTGCCGATGTCGTGGACGTCGCCCTTGACCGTGGCCACGATCACCTTGCCCGCCGACTTTCGGCCGGCGGCATTCTGTTCGATATAGGGGGTGAGCACCCCGACGGCGCGTTTCATCACGCGCGCCGACTTGACGACCTGCGGCAGGAACATCTTGCCCTGGCCGAAGAGTTCGCCCACGCGCGCCATCGCACGCATCAGCAGCCGGTCGATCACCTGCATCGGGTCGCCCAGTTCGCGGTAGGCTTCGAGCGTGTCGGTCTCGATGTGGTCGGTCACTCCTCTGAGCAGAGCGTATTCGATGCGTTCCGGCAGCGGCCGGGTGCGCCACGCCTCCTCGTGTGCGGCTCCTTCGGCCGCGGTGTCGGTGCGGAGATGCTGTGCGTAGTCGATGAGCCGCTCGGCAGCGTCGGCACGACGGCAGAGGACGACGTCCTCGACGCGTTCGAGCAGTGCGGGTTCGATGTCGCTGTAAACCTGCAACAACTGGGGATTGACGATGCCCATGTCCATTCCCGCCGCGATGGCGTGGTAGAGGAAGACCGAGTGCATCGCCTCGCGCACGACATTGTTGCCGCGGAAGGCGAACGAGAGGTTCGAAACGCCGCCCGACACCTTGGCGTGGGGCAGGTGTTCCTTGATCCAGCGCGTAGCTTCGATGAAGTCGAGCGCATAGCGGTCGTGCGCCTCGATGCCTGTGGCGACGGCCAGTACGTTGGGGTCGAAAACGATCTCTTCGGGCGGGAATCCCGCTTCGGTCAGCAGCCGGTAGGCGCGTTCGGCCACCTCGATCTTGCGGGCGTAGGTGTCGGCCTGTCCCCGTTCGTCGAAGAGCATCACCACGGCCGCTGCGCCGTAGCGGCGGATGGCGGCGGCACGTTCCAAAAAGGTGCCTTCGCCCTCTTTGAGCGAGATCGAGTTGACGACGCTCTTGCCCTGCACGACTTGCAGTCCGGCTTCGAGCACCTCCCATTTCGACGAGTCGATCATCACCGGCACACGGGCGATTTCGGGCTCCGAGGCCATGAGGTTCAGAAAGTGGCGCATGGCCTGCGGCCCGTCGATCAGGCCGTCGTCCATGCAGACGTCGACGAGCTGCGCTCCGGCGTCGACCTGTGCGCGGGCCACGGTGAGCGCTTCGTCGTAGTCGCCTTCGCGGATGAGACGGGCGAACTTCGCCGAGCCGGCCACGTTGGTGCGCTCGCCGATGTTGACGAAGTTGGCCTCGGGGACGATGCGCAGCGGTTCGAGACCGCTCAGGACCGTGATATGGCGCGGTGCGGGGAGACGCCGCGGCGCGTAGTCGCCCGCGATCTTCGCAAGTTCGAAGATATGTTCGGGGGTGGTGCCGCAACAGCCGCCGATGATGTCGACCAGCCCGCGCCGCATGTACTCGGCGCAGTCGGCGGCGAACATCGCCGGCGTCTCGTCGTAGCCGCCCATGATGTTCGGAAGGCCGGCGTTGGGGTGCGTCGAGATGCGCGTCTCGGCCACGGCGGCCAGCCGTTCCAGATAGGGGAGCAGCTGCTTGGCACCGTAGGCGCAGTTGAGCCCGACCGAAAGCGGCCGTGCATGGGCTACCGAAGCGTAGAAGGCCTCGACGGTCTGTCCCGAAAGGGTGCGTCCCGATGCGTCGGAGAGCGTGCCTGAGATCATCACCGGCGTGCGGATGCCGCGTGTGCGGCACTCGTCGTCGACGGCGGCCAGCGCAGCCTTGGCGTTGAGCGTGTCGAAGACCGTTTCGATAAGCAGCAGGTCGGCGCCCCCGTCCAGCAATCCCCGCACCTGCTCGCGGTAGGCGGCGCACATCTCGGCGAACGTGATGTCGCGCGCGGCGGGATCGTTGACGTCCGCCGACATCGAGAGCGTGCGGTTGGTGGGGCCGATCGAGCCGGCGACGAAGCGCGGTTTGAGCGGGTTGCGTGCGGTGAAGGTGTCGGCTGCTGCGCGGGCCACGCCGGCTGCTGCGCGGGCGATTTCGTAGGCGCAGCCCTCCAAACCGTAGTCGGCCAGCGAGACGGCGTTGGCATTGAACGAATCGGTTTCGATGATGTCGGCGCCTGCGGCGAGGTATTTTTCGTGGATTTCGCGCACCACGTCGGGGCAGGTCAGCGCCAGCAGGTCGTTGCAGCCGCGCAGCTGCCGTTCCCAGTCGCGGAACCGTTCGCCGCGGTAGGCCGCTTCGTCCAGCCCGTAGCCTTGCACCATCGTGCCGAAGCCGCCGTCGAGCAGCAGGATGCGTTCGTCGAGTATCTCTTCGATCGGTTTTCTCATTTTTTGACGATTTCGATTTCAAACAACCGGCTCCAATTCTTTCCCGTGACGAAGATGCGCCGCGTGGCTGCGTCGTAGGCGATGCCGTTGAGTACGTCGGTCGCGGGGGTGATCTCCTCTTCGGGCAGCAGTCCCGCGAGGTCCACGACCCCTTCGACCGTCCCCGTAGCGGGATCGATGATGACGATCTGGTCGGTGGTGTAGACGTTGGCCCAGATCTTTCCTTCGATCCATTCCAGTTCGTTGAGGAACTGCACGGGGCGGCCGGCGGCCGTGACCGTGATCTTGCGTCCGCGCCGGAATGTGGCGGGATCGACCTCCCAGATGTGCTCCGAACCGTCGCTCAGATAGAGCGTCTCTCCGTCGGTGGCGAGCCCCCAGCCTTCGCCGGCATAGCGTACGTCGCGCAGTTTCTCGAACGTCTGCGCATCGTAGATGTGGGCCGTGTTGTTCTGCCACGTGAGCTGATAGATACGGTCTTTTACGCGGGCGATTCCCTCGCCGAATTCGCTCTGAGGCAGGCGGACGAGTACGTCGGCGCGACCTGTCGGGAGGTCGAGCCGCTGAATCGCGGAGGCGCCGTACTGGCCGGTGCCTTCCCACAGGAAGCCGTCGTCGAAATAGAGCCCCTGCGTGTAGCTCGTCGTCAGGTGCGGATAGCTCGCCTTGACGACGTAGGTATACTGCACGGGTTCGACGGGAGCCTGTGCGGCCGTTGTCGACGGTGCCGGACGCCGCCCGGCGCAGCCTGTGGCCAGAGCCAGCAAAAGAATCGGTAAACTCGGTTTCACGTTTCTAATATGTATATAATTTTACAAAAATACGAATTAAAAACGAAAATGAAAAATTGCAGGTCGATGTTCGCTTCTCCGGCCGTAGCGGGCGGGGTTTCCGAACAAAGTTCGATACGTTTTGATCTGTCTGGCAGCCGTTTTACGGTTGCGGAGCGCCTGACGGGATTATGCCGGTGAAATTCGGATTCCAAATAAAAAAGAAAAGAGTTGTCGCGTGACAACTCTTTTCGTGTGGTACCACCAGGAATCGAACTATGCGATCAAGTGTCTGTATCTCTTTGAATTGTATTTCGGCCAAAGGGACTGTCTCCCGCGGTTGCTCCACCGAAAAACCGCACCACTTTGCAGGGTTTCACGGGGTCGATTTCCTACTACGATGCAAAGATAACCTTTTATTTTGAGAAGCAAGCAGATGTCCGTCGATTTTGCTCCACCTCGAAAAGAAATCGAATCTCGGCAAAAGATTGTGTGATTGAATCGTGAAAATTCGGCAATGCCGGTTATGAATCACATTTACAGTTCACAGATTCTTTTGATCTTGTCAAAGATTGGTCTGAAATTTTCCCAACTCTGAGCGCTTATTTGAATTTTGTCATGTAAAATTGCCTCTGCAAAATCGTTCTTTTTTGCTAATACATTTTGTCCCTCTTTATTATTCTCAATCTTAAATACTGCTTGATCACCGTTATTTTCTATTATTCTATCTTCCCCGTTACCTTTACGGTGCTTCAATATTAGGGGCTCGGTATTATGAAGCAAAGAATGCCCCATAAATTCAGTCCCAAAGAATAATCTACATCCATTTTCTAATGGAGTTTTAATTTCATCGTCTGTATATAAATATTCAATAGATATTTTGGTTTGGCCTTTGTCTATGCGAAACTGAGGTACGGGAATACAGAATGCATATACATTATTACCATAATTTTTATAATCTTGGTGATCTCTTTCAATATCTTTAATAGTTGAATCTTGATCTCGATCAAACAGACCAATTATTTTATTTACATGTGGTATTTTGCTTAATTGGTCTAATAAGTTCTTTAGATTGGGCTCCCCTTCGGGTTGTTGATTTTCATCAATTTGTTCAAAATCTATATCTATCATTCCAAGTTTTTCTTGGGCTTTCTTTATGTGCTTTATATCGGTTTTTCCTTCTGTAATGACCAATGGCTTTTTTAACTTTTCAATTTTGGCCTGTAAATCTTTGACTTTAGCTTCAAATGTTTGTTTGGCCTTTATTTGGGCATCAATTTGTTCTCTAAAAGTTGATATCAGCTTTTGTTGTATTTCCAAAGCACCTATCTCTTCCAATAATTCGGTGCTATGGGAATCTTTAAATAAATCATCAATATTGCGGAACTCTGTCTCACCATACTTAGATCTCATCGTCCTGAATATGGTGGGTTTGACTTTGGCTGTTTCACGAGGATTTATGAAAGCCATAGAATGCGAAGTCGCAAAGATTTGTGTGGTCTTTGCATATTCATCACAAAATAGCGTACTGAGAGCCTCGGCCGCACGGAATTCGAGGGAATTTTCCGGTTCGTCGATTCCCCAAATAAAAATCATGGATCGATTATTATTCTGCAACCATTTCAAGATCGGCGGAAGGAATTTCGATTTGACTCCATCTCCACGCATGGTGAGCGGAATCTGATACAATTTCGGATTTAGTTCTATTTCAGTACCCCTTTTTTCTGATATTTGTTGAGTGATCTTTTCTGTATATTCATACCTGGTGCCGACAGAAAGTTGTTGCCAAAAGTCTCTCAGAAGAGTTGGTAATCCAAATGTAACATTGATGCCAATATTTGACTCGTTGAGTAATCCTGTCAGATTCCGAGTTTTTTCGTTAATATGTTGATTCAGATCATCAATTTGCTTTTGCCCGATTAACTGTTGCTCTCCTAATAATCCTAACAAGTATTGAACGACCTCTTTCCCTTTTAATGCAGGGATATATACATAACGAATTTGGTTGTATAGGCGCGAAATCGAAGTTCGTGCAATAGTAGAATTTTCTGAATATTTCGGTGTGCCACTGCCGCTGCGGTCATTACGGTCATACGTTTTCTCAATGTAAAATGTCTTGTTTGGAATTGATGTATAGGAGTTTGGGGTGTTGAATGTTACTTTTATCCGAATAAATTGCTTCCCTTTTTTTGACGATTGAGCTTCCGCTAACGCATATTTATTATAATCCGTAAAGAAATTAAACGGAGTCTGGAAATCGGTTTCCTGATTGAAAAATAAATTGAGCGCTTTCAATACATTCGACTTACCAACATCATTCTGCCCGCAAAAAAGGTTGTACGAAGAGCAGTCAATTATTGTATGTTTAATCGACCGAAAGTTCGTTATTTCTATTTGTTTGATAAGATTATTCATAGCTTACTGTTTATTCATCCAGTTTGAGTTTCGGGAAGGCATGGACGATCTTCATCGTGTCGAGCGGGATGGTGATGATGTGCAGGTGCAGGGTGTAGATGTATTTCGGGGCGTCGTGCTCGCGGCACCAGTCTTTCGGGCCTTTCTCAATTCAATGTCGAGCTTTAAGAAGGCGCTTTGGCGGAATTTGTTTGGGATTTGGGCGAAAGAACTCATCGTGCAAGATTATATACTCTAACAAAAATAATCATTTCACCCCAATAAAAACAAAATCGAGAGGATTTATTCGCCTCTCGATTGTTGGATTTTAGTTACATTCTCTTTATGCTGCCAGAAAAAGAGATTGCTTGATGCTTATGACATTTCTACATGGAATGTATTATGCTTTATGAGTTCTTGCAAATCAACCAGAGGCAATGGGTATTTTGCGAATACTGTGCCTTTTGTCTTTTCAAACAAAACGCCACGCATGCCACCAATTGCAACATTAATAAATGTCGGAATAAGATCGGCATTAAATTTCAATTGCTTATTTTCTGTATCAATATTGACAAACCTCTCCATATTATCAATATTGAATACGAATAAAAGTTCAAGGTTTAGAATTGTTGTTTCTGCCAGATTGTATTTTGCCCCGACCTTTAATTTGACCAGATTTGCCTCTTTGTTCAGAAATGTTTGTACCAAGAATTGAACTCCAAGATTATCTTGGTTGATTATCTCGGCAGAGTTTCCTGAGATACTATATGTTAGTTCCTCAATGCGGTCCAATCTGAATTGTATGGCTCTTTTATCAGTATTCATGACGCTACTATATATATGCAAATTCCACTGGGATATTGGTTGTAGAGATGGATTTCCAATAGCTATCTTTAGAAGATATCCTGCTTGTAATAGCCTTATTTTTCAGCAGAATTCTTTTTGTTGCAATAGAGCCATAGTCTTCAGAAACTATGGGGACAGGACATAGCTCTTTTGTTCCGCTTGTTTCAATTAAATTGATATTAAGAACTTGAGATATTTCGAATAATGTATCATGTGTGAAATTATGAGTTCCACTCAGCCATTTGCTAATCTCCGACGGTTGCTTGCCTAATTTTGCTGCAAGTTCCTTTTTGGATATACCTGCAGACTCTATGGCATCAGCTATCTTGATTGCCAGTCGCATACGCGAAGCAACCTTTTCGTAATTCACCTTACTCCCTTTATTAAGTTGTTGTAAGATGTTCTCTTTTTTATTATTCATCATCATTATTATCATCAATTATCCTTAAATCTCCGGATAATCCCTTGTCTGTTACTTGAATCTCTTTATTATGTATGGCTTTTGTGATTCTTTGTGATATCCTTATCATTAATTCGGCATTCGCTTTTAGATTTGGATTATCTTGCCACGCTCTTACACCTTCGGGTTTAGGGCCTCCTCCACCTAAGATTATGGCTACGGTTCCAAAAACAATGCAATATAATCTCAATTTGTGGTCTGGGTTATCATATAATGCGCAAACTCCATCTCCCGGTTTCCCTTCATTCCGTTTAAAGAAGTCTCTTCGTGCTCCACCTTCTTTGCCAATGAATAATAGACGATCATATATATCTTGGACTTCATCCTGATATTCATCGTAAAATGTGGCAGAGAATTTTTCATATATTGTGTCGTCATCTTCATCAAATCGAATAGAGAAGATTTGACATTTCTCTCCAGACAACTCCGGTATTTCGACAATGGTAAAATTCATTTTCAAATGTTGTTCTGCAAATATAATGCATTATTTGCAATTTATTTCACTTATAAGTAAATTTTATTAGCCATGCAGCTGTATGCTGCCTCTTCTCGTCCGTTTGTCTCATTACCTAAGCTCTTGCCGTAAAAAATCGGCAGTCGTTGGCGGTTTTCCGATTTAATTTCCTATTTTTGTAGATGGTTCCGTGCCTCTGCGGACGGGACCGGACATAGTACGAACGTTTCGTTACGTTTTCTTTCGCATTCAAACTTCGCAACCTTGGATACACCGAAAGAGATGTAACAGGGGCGCTCCGTGAACGTAAGTATTGTGCCCGCAGGCCTTTGGCTTGTTATGTGCATGATACACGTTTCGCGTGGGCTGTCCGTGTTGCTTATTTCGGTGTGGGCAGCGAAGGCCTGAATGCGTGGTAAGTTAATGCGGCAACCCACGTTTTTTATGGCTTTCGATTACGACTACACGGGCAACCTCGCCCTGCTCGACCGCCGGAAGGTCGCCTTCTTCGCCTCACGCGTCGTCTCTCCCGCCGTTGAGGAGCAGGCCCTCCGCTGGGCCAAGGCGTGTTGCGCAACCGACCGTGTCGTAATCAGCGGTTTCCAGTCGCCGCTCGAAAAATCCGTCTTTGAACTCCTGCTGAAAGCCCGTCACCCGGTGATCTGGGCCCTGGGGCGCACCCTCTACCGTCGTTATCCTTCCGACGTCGAAGAGGCTTTGGCTGAGCAGCGCATCCTGATCTTTGCCGTCCGCAACGCCCGCCGAACCGGTTGGCAGACGGCCCAAACCCGCAACTACACCATCGCTTCGATGTCCGAAGAGAGCGTCTACGCCCTCCGCACGGACGGCCGTCCCAGCACGCTCGACGTCCTCTGCGGACTGGAGTTGGGCCGCAAACCGGTGCGTTGTTTTTGATGGGGTCTGGCGACTATCGTTTGTTTCCCTGGCCTGCTTTATTTATGAAGACAAAGCAAGACTGATAAAATTACTTTATCAGTCTTTTGGATGTGTAATTGTAAGAATTTGAGTTGAAAATTTACTATTTTTGAGAAGACCAAACTCTATCTGTATGAACCAGGCATCAAACAACCCGAATGAGTTGCTCTCGGGTATTATGCCCGAGAATCCTCACTATGGCTATCTGGTAGCCGCTGCCGTGCTGCTATTCTGGCTCATTGGTGTTATCTGTGGTTGGAAATGGACCTATTCACGACCAGGTAGTTACAGGGGTAATTTCTTGTTGGATCTATTGGGCCCGAAAACCTATCGTCTGCTACTTGGAGTATTCCTTGTTGTGGTGCTTGCACTCGTCCTTTATCTTTTTGTGCATACTAAATAAGTGCCCCTTTAACGTGAGGCATCCAAATGGAGAAGTAACAGCGGACTTCCGCTGATAACATACTATCTATGATGTATATGAATGAACAAAAATTGATACCTAAAGATGAATTGGCCCGTTGCATTAGAGATTATTCATATCTTGCCTAAATATCATAAAGAACTATTACCAAGCATTGAACAAATATTGATTTGATGCCATTTGGAAATATTGGATTATCAGTCAGCTTTTAATCCAGTTTCCTAAAGAAAGTCTTATAAACCTACTTCCAGCCATACAGAAGTATGCTGACGGTGTTCCCAATAACGAAGATGAAGAAGATTTGAAAGAATCAGCATTAGATTTTTTAGATTGGTACAATAAAAAAGAATGTTCATCAATAACAAACAGCATTACCGCTTAAAGCGGAACGCTGTCAAATATTATTAGTTAAATAATTATGAACGTTTGGAAATATATCTATATTAAATTCTACGAATTCCGTCGATGGATGTTAGGTAAGACACTCGGAGAAGATTATGCGGCAATGCTATTTGTGGCGTTGTTTGATGTGTTAATATATTTTGGAATACTAATACTTATAGACAGATTAACGGGTAATGTATTATCAAATGCGTACGAACCATTGTTTTTTGCTCTTTATATATTAGGAATGTTAACTATTGAACGGTTGCGTAACCGTTCCATGTGCAAAAACGGAGCCTTTGAGCGTATTAAAAAAGAAGTTGAGGAGGAGCCTCAAAAGTTAAAATGGAGTATTTTGTCCATTCTATATATGATTTTTGTGGTCTTTTTTTTCTTATTTTGCTGTTATATCGGAAAATACGGGTTATGATCTGCTATTTTGCGAAAGGAAATCAGATAAACGGAAAACCTTATGAGGAAATAGGAATATACAGAGCAAGAACGAAACCGATCTTTTTTCCCGAGCATTTGGCACAAATTGCGGCTTTCCAGCCGAAGGTGCTTGCCGTCTTATGCTTTCTGCGGCTGTTTGTCGGTAAGGATGTTATGTGGAATTACAACATACAACGGGGTTGATCATTGCCATTGGTCTTCTGGCCTTGCTTGTAATAAATGCCCTTTCCATCATAAAATAATTTCCCATTTCTTCGTTTCTGTCGATACAAAATCCTATATTTGCCTAACATTCAGTGGTTAAGATGAATAATACATACGGCGCTTCTTGCAGGATTATTGATTGAAACCAAGAATGTCTTACAATATCATTTACACCTTGACACTGGGGTTTTATTGCATGTGATGAAAAAAGTATGAATAAGGTTCTGACAATAATTATCAGCTTGTTGTTCTGCGGAACGGCATCCGCCCAGCAGATCATCGAGTGGCGTGATCTGAATACATCGACGGACAGTTATCAACGTGTCGTCTATTACAAACAAGGAAAGAAGAAACCGCTTGACGGTACCTATCGCATAAAACGAGGCCCTGACGAGGAGGTCGTTTCTTTGAATAAGGGGCTTATGAACGGCCCATACATCCGCTTGAGAGATGGCATCTTGCGTGAGGAGGGTTATTATGTGGATGGTATGCGTAATGGGCCCTTTGTCGAGTATTATCAGGACGGAGTGGTACACCGTAGGGATACGCCAATGAAAGCCGGTAAAATAGACGGAAAGGTTACGACCTATTACAGCGATGGAAAGGTTGAGTCGGAAAAAGAATATCGTCAGAGTCTCGAACATGGGATAGAACGTCGCTACAGCCAAACTTCCGGAGAAGTGCAGATCGAAGGGCAATGGGTCGACGGGAAGAAAGAGGGTGAATGGAGAGAATGGTTCGACGCAGGTGGCGGCGTATTGGGCACCAAGGTGCAGCACTACCGTGATGGAGAACTCGATGGCCCGTACCTCGTGGAGATGACGAAAAATGGAGAGCCCTATCTGACGATCCGTGGGCAATTCACGGCGGGACGTAAGAGCGGCAAATGGTCGCAATACGATGCTACGCTTGGGAATACGCGAGAATGGGTGGAGAAATAAAGATATTATGAAACGAATAATCTGGTATATCGGTATTGGCCTTTTGTTATGCAGTTGCGGTTCGAGCAAACATTATGGAGCCTTTCAATATGATAACGGAAACGACTATGTAAGTGAGGGACTGTACCGCATTGTGGATCGCAAGGGGCATATTGGATATGCCGATGAGAACGGTCAGACGGTTATTAAGCCTCGATTTGCTTTCGGATATCCTTTTGAGGGTGGCAAGGCGAAAGTTACGGATACCGGAGAGCGAAAAGAGGTTTCCGGCTCCGATGGGGAATATTGGTACTGGGAAAGTGAGGAGTGGTATTATATTGACAAATCCGGGAATCGTATTCAATAAGAAAAGACCGCTGTAATCTGACGATTACAGCGGTCTTTTCGTGGAGTCGTGTTGTTACTTCTGCAACAGAGCGGCGAACTCCTTGAGTTGGTCGAGGCTGTCGAAGAAGTCGACGTCGAACTTGATCGTCTTGCCATCGTTGAGTGTTACGGTCAGAATGCCGTCATCCTCGGCATACGCAAGGTTCGATACGTCGGAAATTGAGAAAGTCTCTTTTTCGACACTCCCTTTGCGGATTACTGGATAGGTTACACGATCCTCTTCCACGGTGATGACTCCGCCCTGGGCCGACAGAGTTCGGGCATTGCGGATCTTGCGATAGGCCGTATAGAGCATGTAGAGTCCGGCAATAATCATCAGGATCATTGTCGGTATAGGCCCGAGGATCGGTTTGGCGCCGATGCGGATGCCGAAGGGGTACACAATGGGAATGACGATCAGGGCGACACCCAGAATCAGCGAGGTCAGATTCTCCTTGATCGAAGAGGTTGATGCGTAATTGAAGGTTTTCATAGTTTCTGTTGATTGAATGGTTAGACTGCCGTCCGGCATGGTTTACGCTTCGTTGTCCTGTTTCGAATAGGCCGAGAACTCGCAACCGAACTGTTCGACCATCATGTTGTCCATCTCGTCGGCTTTTTCGGCCAGGTGAACGAGGTTCTGCTGGATTCGCTCCTCGGACTCCTCCGAAATGTCGGCCAGGTGGATGCGGTAGCAGATGTAAATCTGACGGCCCTCAATGCCCAGCTTGTAAGGATAGAAGTCCGTGTCAAGCATGTAGTCCAACACCTTCTCCACGTCCTTCTTGGGCAGGAGGTTGATCGGCGAGACGGCAAACAGGTAGGTGCGGTCGTAGACGAACAGCCGGATTTCGGAACTGCCCTTGTGGAACAACCACGCTTCGGTCCCTTCACGAGCCAGAATGGGGTTGATGCCCATCTTCTCGATGGCCGCCTCGCAGAACTCGCTCAGGGGTGAGAGCTGACGCTCCTCGAAGACCCCTTCAGGCAGTTTCTCTCCGCATGAGGGGCAGAACTCCTCCTCTTCGGAGATCAGTTCGTCGCAGCTCTCGCACTGCACCTGGAAGCAGTCGCGATCCAGTTCGCCGAGCGAATCGAAGAGCTTGTGCAGCGTCTCGACACGGATGCCGAATCCCATGTTGTCGGCGTCGGAGTTGGTGAATTTGCTCACCGTGATGCCGACCACTTCGTTGCGGTCGTTGATGATCGGGCCGCCGGAGTTTCCGGGGTTCACTGCCGCGTCGGTCTGAATGTAATACTGGCCGTTCATCAACTGCTTGGGCGACGAGACGGTACCTTCAGTTACAGTGAAGGGCATGCCGTAGGGATAGCCCGCCACGCGGATCTTGTTGCTGATCGTGAGCGAATCGTCGGCTGCGAGGTTCAATTCCGGAAGTTCCGAGAAGTCGTGATCGACGGCCAGCAGGGCGATGTCCAACGTCGGATTTACGAGTACGACCTTCGCCAGATAGGGGTTGCGTTCGTTGTCGTGGACGGCGACGGTATGGAAGCCCTCGACCACATGGTAGTTTGTAACGAAGAGATTCTTGTCCTTGAGGTAGAAACAACTGCCCGAGCCTCCGGCATGGGTTACCTTGAATACTACGTTATAGATGTTCTGTTCCATGGTGCATCGTTTTTAGTTGTTGAAGAATCCGCTCATCATTTTCTGCTGCAACTCGCCGGCAAGACGCATGTACTCGGCCATGTCGCCGCGTGTCATCGCCTCGGTCATCTTCTTTTGCAGTTCCTGGATCTCGTCGCCGCCCATCGCCTCGGCCATCTTCTGCTGCATGGCTTGCGCCTGGGCCTGCGCCTGTTCCATCATCTGCTGCGCCATCGGATTGCCCTCCATGACGCCGGAGAAGAACCCTTCGGCATCCTCCTCTTCGATCTCTCCGTCCATGATCTTGTCCAGCGCGGTCCATAGGATTTCAGCGGCCTTCTCCATCGGCTGTTCGGCAGCTTCCTGCAACGCCTTAACGAAGATGACATTCAGGTCGTCCTGCATGTCGTTGTAGAAGTAAGCCTCGTAGAACTTGTAGCAGATGCGTACTGCGGCCCGCTCAAAGTCCTTGTTTTGCATGGCGGCCGTCGCTTCCTCGTAGACATCCTTCATGTTCTCCTGTACGTTCTGCAACGACGAGGGGCCCTTAATCGAGACGAGCGTATCGACATAGTAGAGGTCCTCGGCCAGTTTCTCCTTCGGCATATCGAGTAGCTTTTGCAGGAAGGCCATGCCTTTCATGACCAGTTCGGCCACGGGCAACTCCTCGTCCATATCATCGACAGCTTTGTCGATGTCATTAGACAACTGACCCTGGGGCTGTGCGAAATAGGAGATCTGATAGAACGTGGTGTCGATGACGTTCCACGAATAGCCGTAACGACGCTGGTCGTTGTACTCCTTGACGGCATCGAGCGTCGCCCGAACGAGCGACTGGATTGCTTCGTAGATACGATCCACCGTCTCCGAAGGATAGGGCGTTACGCGGGGTTCATAGCAGCGCGTGGCCCCGAATTTCGTGCAGAACTCGTCGTCGTATTTGTCCCCTACTCGGCAGATATTTTGCAGGATATTGACGATCTTGTGCGGGTGGGTCTCCTCAAGCGGGCAGTGGTATTCCATCTTCAGGCGGTCGCCCTCCTTCGTGAAGCGCGGCAGCAGCAGACGGTTGATGTTCATGTCGGCCACCTGGCGCAGCATGGCCACGCGCCCCTTCGCGGGCAGGTGCAGGAAATCTGCATCGATATACATCATCTTGTCGTCGAGACGCACATTGACGACGATCGAACCGTGCGGGAGGTGGAACTCCGTTCCCTCGGCATTACCATACTTTGTGCGGAACTCGGTATTGAGGTGGTCGAGCAGCGTGTGGAACGCCTCGACGTATTGCCCTTCACCGTACAGATCGATACTTTTGTCGTAAAGGTCGCGCTGCATGGCACTCTGCGTGGAGTCCACAACAGGCGCAATAAAGGGAAGTGTACGTTTCATAGGTCGTTATCGGGTTTAACGGTTATTCTTCTTCGGGCGAAATCGAGCCGTCGGCATTCACCAGAATCTTGGCTTCGTAGTAGAGGTGTGTTACCTGACCTCCGGAGGTCTCGGTCTCCTTGCCATCCTCCGTGAAGCAGATCTTGAATTCGGACTCCTGGGCGCCGATATTTCGGCCCCGGTTCATCATACTGGTGCTTCGCGGAAGCACTTCGTTGATCTCGTAGACGCTGACCGACTGGAAGGTGTGCCCTTCGGGCAGGAGTTGTTTGGCCTCTTCGATCTGGCGTCCGATGGCTGCGGGGTCGATCTTCGAGAGGCTGATGCCCTTGATCTTCGCGTAGTCGATCTCATTGACGCTCGTCGAGTAGTCGTTCATCTGCCCGACACGGCCATCCATATAGTATGCCTGGCGGAAGGCATAGTTGTCCGCATTGACCATATCGAGCGAGATGCTGCTCAGGTCGTTGCATAACTCTTCGCGCTCCTGGAAGCGAATGCCGAAGATCTTGAACTTCGTCGTATCGACCTTCTCCTTGAGGATTTCCACGGCCTTGGCGTAGGATTCGGTCTGGTCGGCCGGATACTTGGCACCTCCGAGCATCGAGCTTACGTTGTTGCACGAGACAAGCAGTGCAGTCATGCCGACGAGAGCGGCGAGATAAGTTGTTCTTTTCATGAGTAAAGTGTTTATTAGGTTTGGTAATTTATTCCATGCCGGGATCGACCGCGCAACTGTCTTGCAGCGGCGTACGGACAAACCAGTGTGATGATTTCAAAAGACATGATACATACTGTTCATCGAGTCGATATTTTCGGTGTTTCTGAATTTTCGTGTCTCCGCCGCGTTCATCCTGCCTCGTCCGGAAGCCGGGCCTGCGCCCTGACCTTACCATACACGAAGCGTGGTACTGCGGCCATATTGAGTTTTGGAGGTCCTGAGATTACCTTTGAGCACGAATATGGTGATAGCAGCCCACGCAAACGTGAAAGCCGCCATGCCATCTCTCGTGCCAAGTTTGAAAATTTCTCAGGTTCCCAAAACTACAAGATCAGCATAACGCTTCGTATGTATCCGACCGGGTTCTGCGCCCAATCGTTTTACAAATATAGTTTTTTTTATTGACCCGCAAGAGTCGTATGCAAAATTGAGTGATTTATTCTGTTGTGGAGAAAAGTCCTTATGGGCTTTGAATCCGAAAATCTCTTATCTTTGAATCCCATATGGTCAATGTTATGAAGCGATTGTGTGCAAGTCTGGAACAGATATCCTTCCAAACGGAATGGAATGCCTGGATGAAACGTGTTTTGACAGTAGTGGAACCGGTCAACTTTTCGCATCCCGAGACCTGGAGTCCCTTGGTATCGTTGTCGAAAAATATTGCGGGCATGCGCTGGCTTACGCAGCAAATTCGCCGCAGTCATCCTGTACCACCCGAACGGCCGCAGGAGGAATCCGTATTTTACATGCTGGCGGCGTTCTGTCCCGACAATTCGACCCTCGGATTCATCATTGACACCTGGCGACATTATTATCGAACGGGGAATAGCCGGGGGCTGTTGTCCTGTGCACGGATCCTTTCGCAAGTTAATCGACACGACGAATATCCCCATCTGAATGTCCTTTACAACCTGATGATGGGGGATGTGCTTCGCGAATACCGGCTTTATGTTGCACCTGCGGATCGACGCTCCGCTACGCCCTTCCTGACCGGGCAAGATTTCCATCTCTTCGAAAAATACCTTCCCGATTTCTGGGCATTCGGCTTCCGGGAGCGGGTACATGCGGCAATAAATAGAATAATAAGCGTCCCGACCGGTGAAGATTTGGCCCGGGAGTGTTGTATGTCCGGCTCCGTTTTCCGAAAACGTTTCAAACAGGAGTTCGGCATTCCCGTCTCCGACTGGCTCCGACGACAGCGTAGGGAGCGAATCGAGCGGATGCTCCGCGATCCGGACATCCCGTTGGGAGAGGTTGCGGAGCGCAACGGATTCCATATGCTCTCGACGTTTTCGGATTATTGCCGACGGAATTTCGGCGCGTCGCCCCGACAGATGCGAAGCCGGTTTGCAAAGCCGTAAAACAGCCTCTGCCCAGAAATTTCCGGTCTCTGATCAGAACCCGGGATTCGTCAGCACTTCCTATTTTTACTTCGCCGATGAATCTCGAATCCATGCGGAACCCGATTGACCGAAAAATATGTCTCGCGGCCATGTCGATGAAGAACGTGCATTCTTCTCTTCGACAGGTCTTGGAGGTCCTGAATCACATCGGTAAAGAACAGGATCGGGGACCTCCGTATGTTTTGACAGTTATATATCGGCCTTTGTCATTCTATGCGCCATACAGTCCAGCTGCAAATCTTGACATTTTAAGAATAGCGTTACTGACGCTTGTTCGTAAATACATATGATAAATACTATTTTATTTTATATTTTTATGGTACTTAATTTTAAACATACAAATAAATGCTTGGTTTATGAGGGATTGTATAGTATATCTAGCACATTTGGTAAAAATAGAATCTGGTATTTTTGATGCGTATATAGATTTCCGATTAGATAGAGATTTATATTATTTTGTTTCTTCCAATCCCCAAAATCAAGATTTTGGTAAAACAAAGACTTATATTGAACTTCGGGCATTAAAGACTACTCGTAGATTATCAGCAGGCTGTTATTATAAGTTAAATCTTGATCTGCTTAATCGTTGTGATTTTACAGTAAATGAAGAATCTTTGGTTATAGGTCGTTCATATGACTTAAAATCGATTGAATTCTTGGATTATAATGATCAAGATCTTTTGCAGAGCCACGATGTATTAGATCGCAATGATCTCATGCATAATCACGAAAACGGGAGATTGCAGATTCCTGATTTTTTTGAGTGTGATTTATTTTTACTAGTTCGTGATGTGAGTCAGGCAAATTGGAATGAATTATTGGATGGAAATAATATTACAAGAATTGTTTATGATATTGGAGCAGAACTGCATGCCAATCAGGCGATTGTACGAGGCCTATTTAATTCCAGGTTCGATACATTAAAAAGGGATAAGCCAATATTGGTGATATCTCATTGGGATATTGATCATTATCAATGCTTGGAATGTGCCAGTATTCAGGAAATAAGAACATGTTTTAGTAAGTTTGTTTGTATGGATATGATGAAATCATTGACTTCCCAAAGAATATATAAAAAGATATTATATGCCTTGGGAGGTAATAATGTTTTTTGTATAAAGCCAGCACTTCGTACCGATGGTATTCAAATGCATCTATGGCAGAGAATTGGGAATGTTGCCTTTTATATTGGAGAATATAGTCGTACAATTAACTATGCGGGATTATGTATGTTTGTTCACGGCAATATTAAAAGTGCAATTTTTACAGGTGATGTAAAATTGATACAAGCAAAGTATATTTATGACAATGAAAGGACTAATGGATTGAGAACATATAAACATGTGTTAATCGCTCCACATCATGGCGGAGATTATGGGATAAATTCCCGTCTTTATTCATGTCCTACCACAAGTGTTATTATTTCAGTTGGTCCCAATAGGTATGGACATCCAAGTCCGAATATGCTATCCTATTTGATGTCTCTTTGTCACGGTAATGTGTATAGAACAGATTGTTTTGGAGATATAATAGACCGAATATAGTAATAGATAGGATTCTTGACTCATATAAATCAGTTCAGATTGTACCCCATGAGTATTTATTGGGTAGAAATCCAGTTTCGATTCTTTTATGGACGAACAGATTTTGTCCGTAAGAGACTTTGGTAAGTGAACATGGCAAGTCGTCTTTGTCATACTCATCAGGCCCGAGTTGTGTTATTGAAACGGGTTTTGAGTTGGTCAATATTATCTGAATCAATATCTGTATATTAACTTTATAGTTTGCTTTCTTTCTCTTTCAAGAGTAATATGGACAGATCAAACAAAAGCTTTGTATCGGCATTCAATTGATTCGCAGACGATTTGAGAGAGAGCAACATGGCGTCTATTTCTTTATAATATGAATCAATGCGTTTATCCAATTGTTCTAACTCTTGAGTAATAGATTGCCTATCATGTAGATATTCCTCTTGACGGGTTGTATCGCCTGACTGTTTTAATATTTCTGATTATTAGTGTCCGGTAAAAAATCGCAAAAGTTCTTTGAAAATATTGAAGTATAGGT